>Ga0307982_1002807_pt1 | contig 13963 bp, 10 predicted proteins | sample OrgLakmetagen989_FD_201847 | JGI IMG/M metagenome (GOLD analysis project Ga0307982, IMG submission 201847) | Saline water microbial communities from Organic Lake, Antarctica - #989 | ecosystem: Environmental > Aquatic > Non-marine Saline and Alkaline > Saline | place: Antarctica: Organic Lake...
CAGACTTTACCGCATCCATTTCAAGTTGGGCCGAGGCTGGGAGGGCCGACCACGAGGCATAACCACGCTCCACAAGTTGACTAACTATGTAGTACCGCCGGGTGGCCTCCTCAAAGACCTTCTCAGGCCCAGGAGGAAGCGGAATGCGGCACAAAGGGCACACTTGCTGCACTCCAAACTTCCGCAGTCCCGCAACGCATGCGCCGTGAAAAACATGGGTGCACGGAAGCGTACATGCCGATGCCGCACCCAACAGATCCATGCAGATGATGCATTTCTCTCCCGCACGGGCCGCATTCGATATCGAGTCCTTACTATCAGTATTTTGAGGCTGTGGCGTCCTGTCGGCCTTAGCAACACAGTGCTGCTTGTGGTTTGCCTTCCAGTGCGCCCGCTGGCAATCCCTACTGCAGTACGCCACAAGACCACACCGAGAGCACGCCGAAAGCTTCGGAGCACCTGCGCTCCCTTCAGACGCAAGGCAATTGCTGCAAGCCCTGTGATTGAGACCGGTGAGTTTCTTGCCTTTCTCCTCGGATGCCATGCGGAAGATCTTTACCGAGACGGGGTAGCAGATGATTCGCCCAGTGCACGAACTCACTCTCTCCAACTTTGGGTGTGCGAAATGTGTGCACACCCAGTGGTGGATTGGCAGAGCGTATCGTCCAAGAAAGCTACGACGAGACTCGAGAGCTACGACGAGACTCGAGAGCACGAGAGATTGTCTGTCAGCGAGGCGGCATCCAACAGCTACAAAAATCCTACAGTAGAAATATCGAAATATCGAAATACCCGAAAAATCGTTTTACTTTATGTGCAAATTTTTGTGCTGTGCCGAGAGCTGAGAACAACCGACGACGAGCAGCTGTCTAAATATTTCTTCCTCAGCTCTGGGGTCGTTGGCGCACGTCGACCCCCTTTTGCCACCTGGCTCGTGCCCCCGAGTGCTTTTAAAGTTTAAGGCATTTGCGTGCAATAGTTTCACATGGCTGCGAATCCGAATCCTGCCCCTGCCACTGGAGGGGACGTACAAGTGGAGTTCACAGTTAAAGTAAGTCGTTGCCATTTGAGGACGTTCCAAATAAAAGCCTTTTTGAAAAGAAGAACCTTGGTAATTGGGGAAGTGGTATGAATTAGCGGTGCTTCTCAATTAAGTTTTGAGGTATTTGGTGTGGAAAATTGTATCCCCTGCACTTGTTGATTCGACTAGCTGAGCTATTATTTTTCTCTCTCGCTCCAGCCTGCTGAAGACCTCATGCTTGAAGGCAACGAGCGCACAATTGTACGAGTTCGAGCTGATACCCCGTATAGCTGTCTCATGTTGAAAAATCAACGATTTTCCTCACTTTTCCGCCACTACGCGAAACATCACGGTCTGCGCAAGGTCAGGCCTTTGAAAAGCGAATTTGAGGATAGGTTCTACCTTCCAAAATAAAGGAGAGAAGAAGTTTCGAATCCTTAGGCATTGGTTTCGACAGGCCGGCCGTGCGTGACACTCACAGCTTAATCAAAGTTTCTTAAACCCTCATTTCTGATTTTGTGCTCTTTTGTGTAGTCCTTGCTTCCCTTTGTTCGTATCACCCTACGAGACAACTCATTTGAACCTGTCCGCGACGGTTGGTTTTATTTCTTTTCGCAAAACAGGAGGAACTAGCGTTTTATTTCACTGAAGAATTAACTAACGACGGCACGCCCGAAACAGTCTACTTGCAAAAGAATGACGAAATAATTGTCAGGAGGCGTCGCAAACCCTTGCCGGTAAGTTTGTGTGTGATTCTTCTCATACCTTTTGACGGCTTCTCCTACCCTATTAGCAGGTAGAAAGTAACCTTCAAAGGCAATGAAAGTGTTTTTGTTTTGTCACTTTCATAGGTGGTGCTGCGGGATGATTCGGCATACTTTAAGGAAATGCGAGTTCTCCTCGAAGATTGCGACCATAAGGACGTGAGCTTTCTCGTAGGGCCTCTGAAGCAGGAAGTTAAAGCACACAAGGCAGTGCTCATCGCTCGCTGCGACTACTTTTCGGGCATCTTCCGGAAGGGCGGCTTGCGGGAAAGCGAAACGAACGAAGTCATTATGGAGCGAGTCAGCGTGCCAACGCTTGAGCGCATGCTCGAGTACTTATATACCAATCGCGTGGAGCAACTCAAGGACTGCTCTGCGCACGAGGTAAGCGTTTTGTCAGTTGAAGTTTGTTAGAATCACTCAGTTTATGACATCTTTCGAATTCACAAAGTAACTTGAAATATTTATCTTGTAAATATTCCATGTTATTCTGTATGTGCGCAGTTATTGGAGCTTTTGTCAGCATCGGAAGAATATCTTCTGCCCGACCTGAAATTGCTTTGTGAGCATGCGGCCACACCATTGATCAACCCGGAGGTGAAAACAGCTCATAGATAATGACCCCTCCTCCTTTCAAAGTTGCCTGACCTGTTTTTGAAAACAGTAAGACAAAGTTGTATCTTTTCTAACTACTTTTCGTACAATTGCGTGCGCTTGCATCGTACAAAACCATTAGGTGGTCGCGAAAATGATGTCCGCAGCTGAGCGTTTCGACGCTCCCGTGCTCCGAAGCGCGTGCATTGCGTACATTTTGGGCCCGCACAAGCAAGAAGTCGTGGAGCACCCTTCTTTCAAAGCGGAGCTTGAAGCAAATCCACCCATGCTCTTCCCCATTATCCGGGCTGCTCCTTCTGTGGACCTCAGCAATGAGCCTGCGGTCAAGTACTTACGCAGCGGCGATAACGGCGAACGAACCATCGTAGCGCCTTAAATTGTACCCACCAGGCCTCGGCGTTCGAAATGAGGAAGCAGTTTCGAGTAAAGCCGACGAATTTACATACTTATTCATACAACTCAATAAAGAAGCCGCAGCAGGACTTCGTTTGCCGCTATGCGGTATGCAACGGGCTCGTGTAGTTTAATTCTAACAACCACAACAAGCAAATCCGAAAAAAAAAGGAAAAAAAGCGATAACAAATAACAAATAAATAACCAATTAAAACCGATTTCCATTCTTAATTTTGTCTAAATGATTCAAAAAAGAGAAGCAGGATGCATAATAAACATGAGTCCGCACGAGTCGATTTCCAAGCAAGTCCCGAACCAAGTCGTTGTTATTGTTATTTTCAATCAATTATATCCATATCCAAATCACGAATAGGTAGTTATGAATTTTACTTCGTGTACGGTGCAGTCCGTATTTCAAAATGCTGTTCTAGTGCACAAACCGACATCCCATAAAGGAAGTAATTACAGTAATTAAATGCTCAATAGAGCCAGCATACAGCACACGGTATTATCAACAATGGTTCCACACAGTTTAACCCAAAGGCCAATTTTGAGTAACTCCTGCAGTGCCACTGCTTTCATTTTAATCTCTCTCAGCAAATCACCTGAATGGAGGCCTTTCCTTTCCTAGTACTCTGATGCACGTGCAGTGACCTCGGCCGCCTCTTGAGCGAATTCATTTACTTCTGGAGACGATTCCACCACCTTCGTTACCACCGCTGCTTCACCTGAGACAGGATTGGCTTCATTTTCGCAATCTTGTTGTGAAGCAGGGATTTTAATGTGTTGAGCGTTCTTGGAACAAATCGCTTCTTGTTCACCATTCGGCACCTCTTCCTGGTCGCTCTGAGGTTGATCCTCCACTTCTGTTGCTACAGAGCTTTCAGTGGGCATGGACAATGTCGCTGTCGAAAATGTCGCAGCATCAATTGAATTTGCAACTTCTTTTGCGTCTGGTACCACACCAGGGAGAATCGACTGTTCATCCGTGATCTTCGTGGTGATCTGACTCACCTCGCTCTCAGCCTCATCAGCTGGTGGCTGTGGAGCGGGAATAACCTCGGTAGGTGCCGAAATGTCGGCAACAGCTCCCGAATCATCACCCTTCTGCTCAAGAATTTCTTCGTTTTGAGCCACTGTTTCGAAAACAATAGATTCACGTGCCGCAGCAACAGCAGCCTGGCTGGTGTCCTCGAGAGATGCTACTCGGCTAGCCTCAAGGTTCCGCCACGCAAGACTTTCGCGCTTCCGCTGGTCCGCTTGCTTTTTCAACGCCTGCACGTCAGCTGCATCTTGCCGCGCCTTCTCAGCTGCCTCTGCCGCTGCAGCAACAGCCTCAGCTTGTTCATCTTCGACAATGCTGGCCTGCCGGGAGGCATTCTGGTTGCGCCACGCAAGACTTTCGCGCTTCCGCTGATCTGCTTGTTTTTTCAACGCCTGCACGTCAGCTGCATCTTGCCGCGCCTTCTCAGCTGCTTCCGCCGCTGCAGCAACAGCTTCAGCTTGTTCATCCTCGACAATGCTGGCCTGCCGGGAGGCATTCTGGTTGCGCCACGCAAGGCTTTCGCGCTTCCGTTGATCCGCTTGCTTTTTCAAAGCCTGCACATCATCGAAAGCGTCACGCTGTGAGCGGCTGTCAATAGCGTTTGCCTGTGCTTTCGCGACTCCTTCCTTGAACAAGAGTGCTGCTGATTGCCTAGCAGATTCTTTGTTGCGATAGGCCAAGCTATCGCGGCGTCGAGCAGCGGCAGATTTCTTTTGGGCGCTTACATCGTCAAATTCGGCCCGGCCGCACACGATAACAGATTCGTGGAATTGTGCGAGAGACTCTTGTTCCTCGTCGGCCACAAATTTGGCAATATGCCCGGCTTCTTTATTACGGAAAGCTAGAGACTCGCGACGGCGCTCTTCTTTTTGCTTTTTCATCAAGGCCACGTCTTGGGCGTCAGACTTCGCTCGCGCTGTGCGAAGTTCTCTTTCGGCTTTCGCAGCAGCAAGCCGCCTAGCAGCTGCGTCAGCCGCAAGCTGCCTCTCTTTGGCCTTGAGTTCAGCTTCCGCTTTTCGTTCTGCTGCAAGACGGGCAGCTTTGTCTGCACGTTCTTGGATCATCGCCTGGCGAAGTGCTTCTTTTTCTTGTTTTGCTTTGGCGATTTGTTCGGCCTTGCTCAAAGGAGCAAAGGGTTTGGCTGGTTTAGTAACACCAACCCGATTGTTACTCAGAGTCCTCAAGGCTTCACGATCTGCATTTTCTGTGCAGTTCATAGCGACTTCAAACTTGTTACTTTTACCGAGAGCTTGATGGGCTATGGGCTAAAAGGTAAAGTAAAATAATTTGATCTGGTACTATACTGCGGCAGCACGACGCACGACGCAGTGCAGCAGGTTTTAAAAATCGACGCCAACGCCCAAGATGAAGTAAATAACGGCTAGTCTCCAATATGGTATTCTAAAGAAATACTCGTTCTGATGATTGATGATATGATCTGATGATAAAAAATGCGCGAGATGCAGCTCACATGGGATTCTAGATAGCATAATTTCTTACTCCTTAGCCAGAAATTAATTAGCGACTGTTGAACGACTCAACAAGTAGTTTGTTTCCTTCTCCCCCGGCGCGCACAGTCTGAGAGCCGATACTCGTTGCGTGCTACGGAAAGGATGATGTACACACGTTCGCTAGCTGCTGTGCAGTTCCTCTTGATAGGTAGCCATGGATTTCAAAGCTGGACTCCGCCTTGCAAGAGCTACGCAATGCGTGTCCACGCATGGAAAAGATATGTGAGTACAAAGCGATCCTTCGCGCCTTCCGCGGCAGCAACTGCTAAGATACAGCAGCGATGGCGGCCACTGTCAGTTCGCCCATCGGAATCAGTTTCCGACGAGATTTTAAGTGATAACGAAGAAGCCGTCGGTGGTCGGCATGTTATATTCATGAGCCGTTACTCGGTGTTGCGCGGGAAGCCGCTGTTTGCTCTCTTTGACCAGCTAGTGGCACGCAGCTGCGAGGGGGCTGGAGAACCGGTACTGAAGCACTCGTGCCCCTCTGTGCTCGTATTTTTGCGTGCTCTACCATGTAATTTTGAGCACTACTCTGCTTCTTCTCGTTAGCTCCACTAAAGTAAACCTTAATTGTATGTGCTACAGGTGCCAGAAGTTGGCGGCGTGCGCGTTGCGCTCGTGCCCACAGCGAGCTACGGAGGTGCCGACAAGGTTGCAGCGCGTGCTGACGCAGAAGCAGACGCAGCGCGGCTTGTCGATGACTTGCAGTTGCAGTCGTGCGAAGTAACGAAGAATACTTTTTTTGTTTGTGTTTGTGTGTTTGTTTTTTTTGCGCGTGCAGCTTGGTATTCTTCTTAACATACAATCCATGCCTGAGCAAACTTCTTGTAACTAGAGCCCATATTTGTCCGAGCAGGATGTGTGGTTACAGTTACAGTATTGCGTTTTCACTAATGGTTTGTGCTTCTACTTTGTTACTACTGCCTGACCATAGATTGTGGAACTGGACTCGTACGATGCAGACCCTCAAGGGCTGCGGGCGAAGATTGCCTCCATCAACCCGCACGCTATTTGGGTAAAGAGATAGTATATTCGTGCAACACGCACTCACAAGCAATGAATCTACCATAAATAGAACGCAGACCTTTCAAGCTGCGACGAATGCGTTCAAATTCTTTTATCCTTTGCTGTTTGTATACGCAGGTTACCGGTGGGAACACGTTTTATTTGCGGCATTATATGCGCACTAGCGGCTTTGACAACATTGTTCGCGACCTTTGTGGCCCTCAAGGCCCAAGGTCAGCGCAAACTGCTGCTACTCCTGCCCGCAGCAAAGAACTAGACAAAGGAGAGGCAGCAACAGAGTCTGAAGATGACAGGACTACACAAGTGGCGCCGGTGCAGCGAGCCGTACTCTACGTGGGGCAGTCGGCAGGAGCCATTTGTGGCAGCGCCAGCGTTGACGTAGCGCACTTCAAAGGCTGGTGCGTGGGGCAAATAAATGAAAGAAGAGGAAGTGTTTATATTAGTACAGCCAGGGTAAGGAGTGGTGGTAATTTAGCACTTGCAGAACGATAAAGATTGTTGTAGGAAATTCGAACAAAATAATGGTGTCGTCGTCAGCTGTCGTGATGATTTTTGACAATTTGACCTCATCATTGTGCGTGTCAAACAAGATGCGAACCAAACACAGGGACGGCCCAGCTGTTGCGCCCGAGCCTGCGTTGCGCTATGGCCTGAAACTTGGAGGGCCAAACGTGTCAATTTTCGCTCATTTCAACGCGGGTCAAAACCACCGAGAGCTTGTAGCCACGAAAGCGCCCACTTACGGCCTTGCAACGTCGGACATCGTGTGTTTACGCGACGACCAGGCATGGGTGTGGTCACAGTTGCCCTGTTCTAGAAGTAGTCAGTCAAGTGGTGCTAATGACAGTGAATCCAGCAAAGAGCTTGCGAGAATGAGCGAAGCTCGCACCTTTGTGTTTGGTTCCGACGGCAGCTTGAGTGACGTGCCAATGGGGTTCATATCGCCGCTGCCACCACTCGCAGCACCTTCCTGGGATGAAGTGTCTTCGTCTATGAATGAGGCCTTCAGCGGGTGGCTCGACCCAGGAGCTGGGGTGCCTTGCCTAGGCAAAGATGGGAAAGGAGGAGAGCCTTCGGTCGACCCGTCGCGGCAACTGCAGCGTGGCGACTCGGAGTGGTTTGAAGAAGGATCCGCCGTGGGTGGAACTCCAGAACAGGTTTGAGCGTGTGCCTGAAGCTAGGAGGTATTACCAAGGGATTGATGGCTGAATAGAGCCAACCTGCCTTGCGGCCAGCCGGTTCCCTCCTTACTGCTAGATCACAACTGAACCTTAATCGGGGCTCTGGCTCTGGATCCAATATCTAAACCGGAGGCAATTGCAAAATTCGTGCTAAAAGTAGGGAAGCGTTTCAAGTGACAATCGCTGTTAGTCTTCGTATGTATATCTGCTGGTATCTCCTTTTTTTTGTGTTCGAAGTAGCGAGTTTTTCGTTTTTCTTGCTGCTTGCGCTTACGGAAGCAGGGTTTATAGATCAATGAAATTTCCGGTGAAAACGAAAACGATGTGGACTACTTATAATTTAGCACTGGACTGGTATATCCATCCAATGGAAAGGAATATCATTAAGCAGGACCGAGGACCGAGTTGCATTTCGATGGCAAGTTCGACTGCTGGCTGGGCTGAATGTCCTCCATTGAAAAAATAAAAAAGATGTTACATATTCTCGTACGATGTATGATCATAAACCCATTTCATTCGGCGCTGCAACCAGGGCACCAGGGAAAGCGCTGTGCAGCGATGTCATCATGGACCAGGAAGGCTTCTGTCGGGCGCTGGAGTGGAATCAGAAGGGTTCTTGTCGGATGCTGGAGTGGAAGCAGGAGGATTCGTGTTAGGTCCTGGAGTGGGAGCATGAGAATTCCTGTCAGGTGCTGGAATGGAAGCAGGCGGGTTCTTGTCAGGTGCAGCTGGAGTGGAAGCAGGAGGTCGTGCAATTGTTTGTCTTTGAATTTTATAGAGGGTCGAAGCGCCGTAGCGCCCACAAATGCCCCCTAGGACCAAGCCGAGCAACGCAAGTTTGGGGTTCCGATTTGACAACCCCCCTGCGACGCAAGCCGCTGTTGCTCCACCCACTGAAGCTCCAATGACAAGCCGAGTGTCATTCGTTGGGTGCTTGACCTTCGACGAAGAGAAGAGGACGATAAATTAGGACCGCGTAAGAACTCGCGAAATTGAAAAATCCAATGATACTCACCGCATCGGCTGCGAGTATTCCAGATCCAAGAGAGCAGCAGCATCCAATAGCTACTACAAGAACGCAGCCCGTAGCATCTCTGCCTTTATCTGCAAAAGATGGCAAGTATCGGGCTTATCGAGAGTTGCATTATGAGTCAAGCTTTGTTTTGAACTTAGCAAACTTTAAGTAGTACAATGAATTCATTTATGATTGGAACATAATGATGTCGTCTGAGTGGGAACATTAGAAAAGCTTGCTCGATTTATTTTTACCTGTGAAATCGCCCAAATCAAGAGTCTTGAAGCCTAGAGAAGACATTATCTAGAAATCCACTCGCTTTTGAGGACTACAGAACTGTAGCACGTATAATTTGTACCCTATTGACTGACTCGACGGCTTAGTGATAGCCTAATGGGAACAAATTGATACTTTCTCGAGCGTTAGAGAAGTTATATCGACGGCTAGGGTGCTCAAAACAACTTCTTCTGGCAAAAAGACAGCTGATGCGTAGCTTTGGTGTCTCAGTTTACACGTAGCTCGACAACTCGACAACCGACATCGTAGCAACTATCAAGAGCAACTCGACAGTCTCTCGTCTTATTAGTCGCGCGCTTGTCGTGCAACAAGAAAAATCTCCACTTACATTATAAAAATACTACATTAGGATAACAAAATAGTGCTTACGCATACGTAGTAGTTGCTTGCATTTTCCAGAGCTGCGAAGTAGCCGCGTAGCCGCCACCATTGGCACCCTTTAGGTTGAAGAAAGAGTTATAATACGGTATTGTCATACGGTTAAGATGCTGCGATTGCTCCTAGGAGCCGCACTGGTACCATTCTCAACTGCGTGGGTATCAAGTTTTTGTCCTTCATCTCATGGTGACCAAGTTACCCGCTGTTCTCGGGGTGCCTCACTCTGGGCGGGAGGTGGCTTCGGCAAAAAGGATACGCAGCCTGAGGTAAATCAACCCAGCCCTAAACTACTACATTTACTTGCGAAAACTTAACAATGAACCATGCTCCAAAATCCTAGACCACGGACGCAAGCGACGTTTCGCCACCCCCAGACGTCAGCTCGGTAGCTGATTTGGTATTCGCCTTGCCCGAAGCTCTGCAACAAAAGTTGAGCTCAATCTGCCGAAGTGGCGCACCAGGGGAAGAAGTGGTAGGCTCAGGTGGCAAAGCTCCACCAGGACTTCCAGATGCTACTTACAGTGACGACGGTGAGATTATACGGATAGGAGTACAACCTTCAAGCCAGGAGTGCAGACAATATGAAACTGATGACCGGAACTTCCCTATACGAATAAACGAGGTTACAGTCGTACATTCTACATTCTTTATAAATGATATTATGGTAGAAACTTCAAATGCCATTACTATGGGATTTCTTTATCTCATTATAGTGATGTGCTTTGTGGCGCCTATCTCGCAGATAGAACCTTATTGGGCTCCGCTTTGGATTTCATGCAGCAGCAAATGCTAACGGTTGGCGACGAGGACACCCAGCCAGACGAGGACCTTGACTTCATCGCTGAGGGGCGCAAAATCATGGCAGTCAATCGGTAACCAAAGAATTAGAAATGTGACAAAGTTCTGTTACCATGAATCTCCAGTTGTATGCGTTTAGTGTTTGATGAAATAGATCAAAGTAAGAGGGACATGTCTTTTCAAATGGTGTTTACAACTTCTGTACCACAAACTTTGAACACGTACGTTTGCTCTGGTCAATCGCAAATGGCGTTGGCCGAGTGCGTAATTTTTGCCCTTGGCCTTCATAGGTACGTTGTGTCGCGTGGCCTTGAGGATGAAGCCAGTTTGTTAGCGCTGTTCGTAACAGAACTCGTAAGTTTAGTGCACGAGTCGCGCGCGAAAGGAGCAGCTGAGGCAACAGAAGAGGATGAGGACCACGGTGGCGCCCTCTTGTTGCTCCCCGGGTACCAGGTACTTGACCTCTTGTCAATATGCCTCTTTTTGTATCGCACTGCTGTCTACTAGTGTTGAATATTCACTGGTACAAAAATCTGCAGACTACTAGTTTTCTGTGCACAAGTTCTGCGCAAAATAGGCAACAAGTTTTGCTTGGGCGGGATAGAAAAAGGAATAGGCTGACAGTTGTCCATGATATGTAACGTTGATTCAAGGGCAATTAGGTCGAATCGGAGAGGTGTTTTGAGACCATCAGCGTTGTGTGTATGCGCGTTAAAATGCCCATTTCCTCATTCTATGTGACCGAATCAGTGCAATCTTGAATTGTGTGCCAAATGCTCCTTTCTTTTACAGGGCGGCGACGTGCGAGTCTTTTTGGAAGGGCGTGCGAAGCCTCTCTTTGACTTCCTGGGGCTGCAAGGCGTGGAATGCCGAGGCTACCGGTTCAGCGAAGGCGCGCCTTGCCCAATGGTACGGCGAAGCAAAGCTTGTGTGCGAAAGAATAGATATGCATACATGCTTGCCTGCGAAATGATATTATGGTTGATGTCTTCGTCCGGTACTGCTACCACCCTTTCAATGTTATTTATGTACACATTTTTACGCTTGCAGCAAGGTCTGTTGTATTGCCACTACATTTACTTGTATGTTGGCTACCTTATTCGTGTATATGCCTCAAGGAGACGAAGCCGCTTGCATTTCATGCTTTAATGATGTTGCTCTCACATCCCACTTCCCAATCTCTCCACCCTTGATCTCAAGGTACGCGTGCTCGTGGACGTAGACTCGTCACCTCAGCCTTATGCGCCTGGCCAGTCGCCTGAAGACGTGATGAGCTCTTCGAACAGCCCGATGGACGGCAATGCGCTGGTATACATGTGATGTCTTTACAAGCTAGTCGTTGTGGGAATGATGAATGGGGTTTTCTTCGAATGATCTGAAAGCTAACTATGTCGTATGTTTAATGACTGCGCTGTTGCTGTTTTTTTGCTGTTGCGGTCGTGAAGATGATACTCATTAAATGTGGTGCGCGTTTGGTTCCTTTTCTTTATTCGTCAAGGTCCGGGAGCTGGCTGAAGCGTTAAAGGCAGATGACGAGGCAAAAGAGGCGGGTGCGAAGGCAGAATAGAGAAATAGGAACTAACATGCGCCTGATTTCATAATTAAGGCGCGCTGAGGCAAGCAGAGGGGCAAGGAAGTGCCTTTAGCACAGCTCTAACCATATAGATGCCAGACATAAGGAGAGGAGTGAGGAGGTGATGTCGCTTATTTGGAGGCAGAGGCATGGAGGTCAAGAAATCGCAATATCCACATAAATAACGCCCTTGTGATAATGGGCCAATAATTTATTCAGTCAGTTTTAGGCTCCCAAGTTCAAGCGCCCTCCGAAGTTTCGTATAAGTCCTTAATGAGTCTTCGATTTACCGCGAGGCGTGCGGTGACCCCGACCCCCGACCCCACGGTGGATTTTTACCCAGAATCACTATCAAATCGATTATTTACTTATATTATTAATTTCGTGCTTGCGTGTCTCACGCATTTTCATGCCTGAATGGGGAGCTAAGCCTAGTGTGTAAATGGGTGAGGTTTAACCAAGGAGGCCGCAGATTTGGTCAAAGAGGAAGATTGGGCTTCCATCAGAGATTAAACACCGCTCTTGTTGATCTCTAATCGAGCTCCGTCGGGTTGTCAACATTGATTGAGCAGCCGTATACTGTGATCAAAACGTGCATGGTCTTATTTGACCAGTTCACAACCGTTTTCCCGTCCTGTTGATGTGCGTGGCGAAAGGGACGTGTGAAAAACGAGAGCAGTACCAAGCTACCCTAAAGGACGTGTGCAGATAAGAGTACCTTGGTCGGGTCCCAATATGAAGCCGCGGCTGTGTTCATCCCGCCGCCATTCTTTTGCATGATCACGCAGGTGATGACGTACCTAGAAGAGATTTGTGTATGGGATAATAGTTATTACAATGTAAAGCACCAAGGTTAACGGTAGGATCAGTAGGGTAGACTTACTTGAAGGGCCGGTTGAGAGACTGCAACTCCTTTAGGCACGCATCGACGATAGAATTAATCCACAAGTTGACTTTTTCTTGGTTGTACCTAGAGACATTGCACGAGAGGTCAAAAATCAATCATTGCCCCAGAGTTATCAAAAGCCGCTGATACAGTCTGTGTTTATATATGAGTGATGGCTCACATGGCATCTGTTAAGACGGAAGTGATGGCGTTCTTCACAATTCCGTCGACATCCTCCTGGTTGAAGACGTCGTCACCCTGAAAGTCCATGGCTTCAAATAGCTCAGCGCACAACTAACAAAGCTCGGCGCTACTGCGGCGCTAGTCTACTGCTGTTTCTACTTTTGCCTCGTTCGTTGAGCTGAAATCGAGAGCTTTTCGCATTATTTCCCCTTCTTCGCATGTTCTAATGGATACGCGTGGAATATCTTTGCTTTTTTTTCGCGTTTTTCGACGAGATTGATCGGTCGTGGGATTTGGGATACTTCTTCCGCCTTCTTCGTTCTAATTATTGTGTAGACCTTTGCCAGAGTAGACACCGCCCACGCTACGCAGAATGGCAGAATACGATCACCTGTTGAAGGTGCTGCTCATTGGAGACTCGGGCGTTGGAAAATCGAGGTCTTGTTCACATTTACTAATTCTCTAGGTTGGCCAACCGTTATCTGATTCGTTCTGCTCATTGGTAGTGATAACCAACTGTCTCTGTTCTGTTTGCTTTGCCTCCTCTTACTTGCCTTCAATCAGTATTATGCTGCGATTTTGCGACGATTCTTTCGATCCAAATCTTGGCAGCACCATTGGTAAGCTCAGAGTCTAGCTTATGTCGCATCCTCGTGCAAAAACTCAAATCGTTCCTCGATTCTCGATGCACGCAACACAGGCGTAGATTTTAAGGTCAAAATGATGAACTTACGACGCAAGCGGGTCAAAATGACGATTTGGGACACTGCTGGGCAAGAGCGATTTCGTACATTGACGTCGAGTTACTATCGCGGCGCTCAGGTTCGAGTAGAGTGAGGAGTTAGGGCTGGGACTTCACTTCCCTTCAAACTTTTGATTTAGCTTCTTACACCAGAACTGTCTAATATTCTAGGGAATAATCTTGGTCTATGATGTGACGCGAAAAGATACCTTCACGTCCCTCGATCAGTGGCTACGCGAAATGGAGGTATTCCTATGGTTTAAATTGAATTTTTTGACTATCAGTAGCGATGGTCAATGAGTGAGGTGTTTAGACACAAAGAAAACGTAATAAAGCATAGATTATTAACGAACTAGCAGAATTGTGAGATAACAGACTACACCTCAGCCTGCTTCGTGGTGCAGCTCGGGTTTTTCCTTGCATGTGGTTTCATTGGAGTGGTTCGGGGTTGAATTGTTCAAAGCAATGTGCTCTTTGTATGACGGCAGGTGTACTGTCCCGGCGGAGGCCGCGAGGTGGTGAAGCTGCTCGT
>Ga0307982_1002809_pt1 | contig 13951 bp, 13 predicted proteins | sample OrgLakmetagen989_FD_201847 | JGI IMG/M metagenome (GOLD analysis project Ga0307982, IMG submission 201847) | Saline water microbial communities from Organic Lake, Antarctica - #989 | ecosystem: Environmental > Aquatic > Non-marine Saline and Alkaline > Saline | place: Antarctica: Organic Lake...
CAGCGACCTGGTCACTAATAATCTACTTCAAACGAATAATAGTATCTACCTATCTGCCTACGCAGTAAAGTTAGCGTCGTAGCGTTGCAGCTCTTCTCTTTCAGATGCCAGCCACGAACCATCAGACCATCAGCCATCATGATCAATCAGTCAATCACTTCACCTCTTCTTCGCAGGAAGGAGGAGATCCATGAAGAAGATACAAACCAACACCAGAGAACAACAGACCCGCGATTTTACGGAGAGGGATTTCCAATCCGTTGCGGTGTTGCGGTGGATCCTTTTCATGGTGTGAGCTTCCAGCCAATCAGCGGTCCGCGCAAGGAGCACGCCTTTAAAAATGGTGGGTCGTCATGAGCTTGCTGCTGTGCTCGCGGTGGCGCCTGCATTCACCGATTTTCGTGCTCACATCTCCTTCTCATCATTTCTCAGGCGGCGCAAGGCGATCTCTCGGGCGATCGGCTCGAAGTTCGAGTCAAGAGCGCGCGCGGCCTTCCCTCGGTACGTGCTCGTCTGCTCCCCTCCCCGCGCATACCCTTTTTGCTGCCTCTTTTCGATAATACCACGCGCACCAGAGCCACAAACGTGATGACGCAACTTCCGAATGATAGGCAGTCTTTGCGCTACTGTTGCCGATGAGTCGTGAGCGACCTTCGGCCGTGGCTTTAACCTGAGAGTATCGACCAGCTCAAGGATTGTGTTACAGTTGCTTGTTTGTATTATCATTGGGGCTCCGCGGAACACGCAGCTGCGTAAATCTTGCATGTTGTGCGCGCAGCTGGCATCTGCTAGTGCCGACATTGTTTGTGAAACAGAGAGATTAGCAGTGTGAGACGTTTCCTCGGAGTCTAGGGGATTGGATGTGGGCAGTTTTGCCCCACTGCCCATCGACTCCGAGATGCCCTGCGAGGTCGCCGAGGCATTGTGTTCACCTCGCACGCATTTCGCCTCCTTATCTCGCGCTGCTTACTATATTCTTTTAAATTTCCCCCTCGCTTAGCCCTCCTGTTCTTCTGCTTCCTTTTGGTGTGTCTGTTTTGGTTCTTTTTTTTTCTTCTTCTTTCTTGTTCCGTGCCCACTCTTCGCCTACCAGATCGCAGGCACGGACCCTACTTGCAGCGTGCTCATCGAGTATGGCCAAGAAACACGCACCACCGAGGTGCGTAGAACGACGAGGAGGAGTGCATGTTTTAGGGCTTGCTAGTCTCATTCCTTACTTCGTTGCACTTTCCTCTGGCGCCTCTGATGCATTGCCTGTGCGCGTGCCCCCCCTGTACCTGACATGTCGTGTGCTTATTCATTTCCCTGCCTGCCGACGTGCCCCTGCTTTTTCTCCCCCCAAAAAACAGACCGTTTCAGGCACCAAGAGTCCCTCGTGGGACCCCAAGAAAATGTGAGTGTCAGTGCGAGCACGCACGGAGGGAAGAAAGGCTAGAAGGACAGGAGAGGGGGGCCGGGATGAGAAGGGGCCATCTGTGCGTGTCTCAATGCGACCCAAGTGCGAAGCCTACCCCTCAGTGTCCTTCTCTCCAACTGCGCTGCCTCTGCCCTCGTTTGTTGTACTCATATTGTATTCTCCCTTGGTGCTGTTCCGATTTACGTTCCCAGGTACGTGTTCTCCAATGTGGCTGAGGCGGAAGTGGAGTACATGGTGTTCAAACTGGTGCACAAAGACACGGCCACTTTCAAGGACGAGGTAAAGGCGTAAGCGCCATTGAAAACAGTAGAATAGAAATTGGCGAGGTAGATGAGAACACGCAGCCACTCGTGTTTAGCGGAACCTGTTGTATTTGTAATTTAGCGAGTAGCGAAGTCAGCAAAGGAGGACGCAGAAAAAGATTGCAACACAGAACGGGATGGCAGGCAAACAAGGAAAACACACAAAAGTGCTGTAGCGCCTTGCGTGCTTAATTTTTTTTTCAGCGCCTCACATGAGCTACTCATCGCTCACGCGCGTGCATGTGTTGATTTTTCGCCTGACTTTTTCTCAGGTGCTGGGCGTGGTGCCGGTGGAACTGCAAACGGTCATGAACAGCCCCAACATCACACAGGTAACGCTAGCGTCGCGCACTTCGTTAGCGCGGGTTTGAATCGTCGCGATTCGAGCACTTTGTGCCTCCGCGTGTTTGACCAATACCGTCCGGCTTGCGCCTATTTCCTCGCCTTTGGTTGTTCTTGTTTTTGAGTTGTTGCCCGTGGTCGCTCTTCATGCGTATGCGTATTTCCTATTTCCTATTCGATATATTAGGACGACTGGCACCCGCTGCGCAAGAGCGTGGAAGTGACGATGGACTCGGCGTTTGGGGAGCTCCGGATTCAAATGACCTACATGATGGACGACATCGAGGTATATTTGCATGTTTGTATTTATATTAGGGAAGAATTATGCGTACCAGGCTTGACTGCGTGCTTGTTTGCGCGTGCCTGCATGTGTGGGCATGGCATTTGGGATTGGCGTTTGATTGTCGTCTTTCCTGTGTGCGTCCGTTCGTTTTTCTCTCCTATTTTTCAAACTTCCCCCTATTTGGTGTGCCCCTAATACAATACGACAACGACGACGCTTCATAACCGCAGTTAGCAGAGGAGCCAGAAATCGACGAAGACGCCGTGAAACACAAGCCCAATTTCTTGGCACTGACCGTGGAAAAAGCGCGGAATCTGGTGAGCGTTTGTTGGTGTGGTTTGATCGTTTGTGGGTGGGTGTAATTGGTACATCTGCTTCGCCATCATGTTAGGCTTCCTCCTTGTGTGTGCCTTGTTGAAGCTCACTAACCATCTCGTCTTTCTCATGTTTTCGAGTCAACCACGCCTCTGTTCATGTCAACTCAGGTGGCGGCAGGCGGCCGCACCAACATTGATCCTGAAGCAACGATCACCGTCGCCAGCGTTTCGAAGACCTCCATCACGGTATATACATGTGCTTCTTGATGTGCGTGCTCCTTTAATGTGTTACTAAGCGCGCGCCACAACCTTTCTTCAAATGTTTGTCTGCTTCTCCTCGTTCGCTCGCGTCTCGTGGTCGTTCCTTTTCCGTTTGCTTCGAATGCGCCCTATTCTCGTCTCTCTGACCAACCAATCATCGTGTCACAGGTTCGCAACGACACGTCGCCGCGTTGGAATTGGAAAGGGACCTGGTACATCACGGACGAGGACTGGGCCATCGACATCGTGGTCAAGTGAGTACTTTTCCTCCTTTTGGGTGCGTGGACGGTAGGGGAAAAAAGAAAAACTTGAATAACTATCTTTCCTTTTTTTGTGCCTACCACACTTAGACACTCGCGCCTCCGTTACCATCGTCCTTTTGTTGCGCCCTTGTTCTTTCTTCTACCAAACAGGGACCGCAACCGGTTCGGAGCTCCTGTACTTGGCAAATGCCGCGTAACTATGACGGAAATTTTGGCCGAGCAGCCGTTCAAGCACTGGGTGAAGCTATTGGACGAGCACATGCGGTTTGGGCCGGTGAGTTGATGGAAAAGAGAGAGAGACGAGGAAAGAAGAACACGAAAGTGCAACGCAAAAAAAAGAACCAAGAAGAAGAACGCTAAAGAGAGCGAATAATGTGGCGCGGTCTTCTCGCCTTTTCAAACTCACGAGTCTCCGGGTTCATGTATGTCTCACCTACCTAATGACTCGGTTCACCAATCACTCTTTCTGCTCCGTTCGTTTCACCACCCAATCCTTCACAGCAACCCCTCGGCGAAGTGCTCTTGTCGGCCGACTTCACGTACAACCGCAAAGCGCGCAAGCTCCTGCCTTCCATGGCCAACTTCTTCTCGTCGCGATCCTCAAAGGGTGCCGAAGACAAGCGCGAAGCCCTTTTGGTAAGAGCGTGATCGGTCGGTCGCTTGTTCGTTTGTTCCAATGACTTGCCGTGTTGTTCTAATGGGAGCACAAAGAATTGCTAATGGGAGCACTTTTTTAAAGAGTGTTGTAGCTTGGAATGATCGCGTGCTTAGAAAGGTGCGAATTTACCCAGACGACTGCGTGCGGCAGTGCTTTTGTGTGTTCAAGGACCTCTGCTCACTCGAAACAACGACTATGCCCTGCCTTCTCCTGCACACTCACTCCAATGCCCCTTTTCTTCTTCTTCTTCTTCTTCTGGTCTACGTCTGTTCTGTTCTTGTAGGTCCGTGAAGCGGAGATGGACCGGGCCGTCGTAGAAACCGGGGAGGGTTTGGATGAGGTGGCAGCAGTAGCGATGTTTGGCGAGGAGCGTGAGGCTTGGGAGAAAGAACAAACCCAACAGCAGGCGCTGGCGCTCAAGAAGCAGAAGCAGTACCAAAAAGCGCTGGCCAAGATCCAAAGCGGCGACTACCAAATTCAGGTGCGTGATGTTTTCTTGCGGTGAGACACAACAACGATATATACATATACTCTCCGTATTGAGTGAGACGGCGGTGAAGCTGAATGCGGGTCAAAGATACACTTTGAGTCCCGAGTCTCTGTTTGCGTCGTCTGTTCTCGTTCCATTTCAATGCGCGCGCACACACGTAAATGCACCCCACCCCGCGCTCATTCGCGGATCTGCCCTGCGCGTTTCTTCCGTTCTTGACGTCGGTGCAACGCGCCCGCACATGTAATGCTCGGCTGCTGCCAGGTCCACACACAGAGGAGCTTCCTGGCACACACATACACTTGTTTGCTCGTTATTTTTTCTTATCTTTTTTTTTTTCACATGCCAACCTGTGCACACTTGCCACATGTACTGCCCTCCTCTTCTTCTTTTCAACCCATCCTTGGCACAGGTCCACGTCATTGAAGCCCGTGATTTGAACCCGCAAGACTCGTCCGGCACCTCCGACCCCTTCGTGGTGATCAAGTCCTCCTTAGGGGGCACCCAAAAGACCAACACTCAGAAAGCCAACAACTCCCCCCTGTTTGACGAGCGCCTGGTCTTCAACTACAAGGACTTGAGCCCGCAACAAATCCACGAAGCCAGCTTGACCATCGCCATATACGACGAAGACTGGTTCGGTTTGAGCCGCCAAATGATTGGCTCGTGCTCCTTCGACCTGCTCGGAATTTACGCAAAAAACGAGACCCACGAAATGTACCGGACCTGGTAAGAGAGCACAATTGGGGTCATCAGGGACCTACCTGGTTGAGGCATGGAAAAGGGAAAGTCGTGTCTTGCTATTTAAAAAAAAATGCCACGGTCCTTTTTTGATATGAGCGTAAACGCGTAGACGACTTTTTTTTTAATAGGCATGCTGCGTTGCTGTTATCGCCTTGTTTTCACTGTCCCGCCGCCGTCGCCTTTCTCCGGGTCTCCAGGTGCGGTCTGACCGACACCGAAGAGAACAACGACGAAGTGGGGGTGCAGGGCTTCGTGAAGCTGTCCATCACCGTGCTCGGGCCCGGGGACCCGATCCCCGTGCATGACTTAGACGAAGAGCTGAAGCTGGAGCACAAGAAAGAGGTCGAGGAGCCGGGCGCCGTGGGTACCATTCAATACGCGCGCGAACAGAAGCTGCAGTACGTGGCGGTCTCGGTGGCGCGGGCTGCGGAGCTGCTCACTTCCCCAAATGTGATTCTGAGCAGCCGGGTCTATTGCCGTGTGGAATTTGCGGGGAACCACATCAACTCCACGTCGGCAATTGTCTCCAGCGCCAACTTCAACCAGCAGCTTTGGGTGCCAGTCTACATGCCTACCATGGCTACTCGGGTGGTGCTCTCCGCTTGGAAGCGCGGCGGGCTGCTAGGCGGCGATCAGCCGCTGGGGCACCACTACTTCAACTTGGGGAAAATCAAGAAGTGCAAGAAGGAAGCGGACCTCAAAAAGGACCTGAAGAAGGAGAAGCAGTGGGAGTGGGTGAATTTGTACGGGGCCCCCGTGAAGGGGGTGAAAAAAGGGGCCGCCGAAGCGAAACTGATGGCGAAATTCAGCGAACATGCTTCCACGTACCGCGGGCGTTTGTTGGTGAACGCACGAGTGGTGCAGCGGTTACCGAGGGGGTTTAACAACGTGGCGGTGCGCAAGAGCATCGACTACTTGGGCATTGGCGGTGCCACCGCCCCCAAAGTGGCGATGTACACGTTGCGGGCGTTCTTGGTGCAGGGGTGCGAAATACCGGTCTTCAACAAGTTGCTGCCCGACTTGGAGGAAGGCAGCACGGTGGCAAGGATGAAGGTACGAGGGTTATAGCTGGGCGTGAGGGACTGTTTGGAACAGAAGACCACTTTTCGGTGCGCGAGCTGTCTCGCTACATGTAATCCGACCGCAATGTCGAAATGGATTTCTTTTTTCTTTTCTTTTCGACTACCACTTTAACTGCCCTATATATTAGGTGCGACTCTGCGTGGGCGCCAATTCCATCGAATGGGGCTTCGCGACCAACAACAAAGGCATGGTGGTCTGGAACGAGATGCAAGAAAAGAAGTCGATTGAGTTCCCCGAAGACTTCCAAATGATCCCCGACGCCCTCATTTACCTCATTCGCGAAACCGACAACGCGCCTGTTTCGTTTCTGCGCGTGCCGATAGTGGAGCTGATTGCTGAGAACTTCTCGGCGCCCCCCAAATTTTACCACTTGAACCCAGACCGCAGCCGTAAAGCGGCACTGGGAGAGAACGAGTAAGCAGTTTGCCTGTTTCGAATGATCTCTCTCTTCTTTTTTCTCTTCTTTTCGCTTCTCGAGTTCTTCTCATTTTGCATCTCTGAATCTCCACCTGTTTTTTTATTTCTTAACTGAAATGCTGTCTTTTCCTTGCGTTCTTTTTCCTTGCCAATGGTGTGCACTTGTGTCGACCCTCCTAACCCTCCTTGCGTTACTTTGGTCTTCCTCCAACTCACACACTCACACCACCTACCTACCTACCTACCTACCTGCCTCCTTTCTATCATTGCAGGTACGCCGGGAGCGTGAGCATCAAGCTGGGCTTCGGCCGAGATGAGGTGGCCAAGCAAAACCTGTGGCCGGACTTCAAAGAACAAGAGGAGCTCAGCGCGTACTGCTTGCGCGTTTACGTCTACCAGGTGATGCGCGTGACGACATCCTTACGGGTTATTTTTGGTCATGCTGTTGATAGGTGAAGAAAAGCTGAGCCCCTCTTCTGGCACTTAGTCCTTCTAGAGATGCTTTTTGCCTTTTTTCCTGCTTCTCGGTAATTTGTGTTGGTGTGAACTATGGTAGTTTTGATGGTAACTTATTCTTTTCTTCTTTTCTCCCCAATTTTTTGTTTCTCCTTGCCTTTTCTTTCCCAACACCACCAGGCCCGCGGCTTGCCCGCTTCCGACGAGTCGGGCACCCTGGACCCGTACGTCAAAATACGGTTCAACGGCAACAAGGTCAAGACCAGCACCAAGGACAAGACCTGCGACCCGTGCTGGTACGAGGCCTTGGAAATCGACGGCAACAAACTGGTGCTGCCGGAAGACCCGGACTTCTGCCCGGAAATTGTGGTGCGCGTCTGGGATAGCGACGGGATGTTCGCGAAGAACCAGCCCGTCTGCGGCTTTCATTTGCCTTTGAAGGAAGTCACCCGGGAAGTCGGGCAAACCGCCACCGTGCCGGACCCCAAGTGGTACGAATGCTTCATGTGCAACGACACCGCGGAAGTGGCGGCCCCCGAGGGGAACAAAAAGGGCGAGCTTTTGGTGGGCTTTCAGCTGATCCCCAAACGGACCCGGAACGAGGTGGTAAGGCCGGCGATCGACAAGGTGGCGGAAACGCTCCGGCCTCATTTTCGGCTCGTGTGGCTGGACATTTTGGCGTGGGGAGTGCGGGAATTGAGTGGCGGCAGCAACCCGTACGTGCGGTTTGACGTGGCAGGCAGCGACGGAGCCCCAACCCAGTACAAGTCCAAACGGAGTTCCAAACCCAACGGCCGCAACGCGAATTTCTTGGAGCGCATCATCACCTCGATTGAGCTCCCTGATGAAGTGGTCTTCACCCCAATGCTCAACATACGCGTCTACGACAACGCCTATGGAGGCCTCCAGACGGACCTCGTCGGCACGGTGAGCGTGCCGTTGGAAAACAAGCTTCCGTGGTCGGACAATTACAAGCCCCCGCAATCGGAAGAGTTTGAAACCCCCGCCAAGGTCGACAAAGCCAAACAACGGATGCAAGCAAGGCGAGCGAAAGAAAACGCGGCGGACGCCAAGGCCGCAGGAGGCGACATTTCCGAGGGGGAAGAAGAAGAGGAAGAAAAAGACGACGCGAATGGGACGAAAGTGGACAGCGACGAAGAACAACCCATGGAAGTGATTTCGCAAGACCCGGGCTTGGGCGCGTTTGATTTCCTGTCCCAGAAAACTTCGGCCTCGATCTGGACGCTGCCCGAAGACAAAAACGCGCAAATCAGCGCGGGCGCGGGCAAAAACGGGGAGGCCGACGGCGGTCTCTCGAGTTGGTTTGCGCTCTCCGAACAGCAGTTTACGGGGGGCGCCGGCAGTGGGACCGTCACGACCAATGACCTCCCGGACCCGCGCACGTTGGGGATTGACATTCCGGAATCCTGGGCGTCCAAAGATTGGCTGGAAGACCGCGACGGGTGGATGCAACAGGGGGGCAGCGGCCTCGAGGATCTCCTGAAGACGTCGCCGTTCGAGAACTACGTGCTCAAGAAGGGCTGCTTCAAGAGCAACGGCACGTCCACCGTGCGGGAAGTGGGGAAGTTCAAGGGCTTGATCAGCATTTCCGAAGAGCGGAACAAAGAGCCCCTGGTACCATTGGAGCGCGTCACCGACTACGTGTGCCGCCTGTACGTGTGGAAAGGAGAATCCTTGCAGCCGGCGGACCCCAACGGAAAAGCGGACCCTTACGTCAGCGTGAAGCTCGGCAATTCGTTCTCCCAGTCGGGGCGCAAAGATCACATCAAGGCCACTTTGTCGCCGGAATTCTACTCCAGCTACGAGATTCCCATCAAAATTCCGGGGGAGTCCCAGCTCAAGTTGTCGGTCTACGACTGGGACCGTTTCCACTTGCCGGGAACCTACGACACGCTGATTGGGGAGACAGTGATTGATTTGGAAGACCGCTACTTCCACAAGAAGTGGAAGGCGCTGGGGGCGGGCTCCCCACAGTGCAACACCACGGGGACTCCCAAACCGATTGAGGCCCGAGATCTGATGATTCCCGATAGCAGCAACTCTCAGGGGAAGCTGTACTTGTGGTGCGAAATCTTGCCGGCCGGTGAGGCCCGCGGGAACCCCCCCGTAACCTTCGACAAACCCCCCGCCACGGACGTGGAAGTGCGCGTGACCGTTTGGGCGCTCTCGGGCTTTGTGGCCGACGACAACTCCGTGGATTACTTCGTGAAGACCTACCTGAAGGGCCAGCCGCGCAAGAAGAAGGAGACCGACACCCACTACCGGAGCAAGACGGGCAGCGCGCAGTGGAACTACCGCCACAAGCACAGCGTCACGGTGAGAATTGCGGGTTTTTCTTCTCGTCTTTTTTGTTTTTGAATAGTTGGTTGAAACGTGTAATTGTTTTTGTTTTCTGTAGTCTTCTTTCTGTGTTGCCTTTTCCTACATCTCGAAAAACATTATCAAATCGTGGTTCCATTGTTCTCATTCGCTGCTCAATTTTCCACTGCGATTCTTCACAATCCCCTACCTGTATTTTTTCACGCCTACCTCGATTGGTCTCATCACCGTCGATCTCGTCAGGTGCCTCTCGACATGCCGGACAAGGGGGACCTCGTAATAGAGCTCTGGGACCGCAACATTTTGAGCAACGAGAGCCTGGGGGCGTTTTCCTTCCCGCTCTCCGATTGGCTGAAGAAGTGCTACATCGAGCAGAAGTCGGTGAAGCCCTTTGAGCTGATCAACGAAGCCCTGGACAAGGACGACGTCGGAGTGCAAGCCCTGGAGGCCGCGCGCGCCAAGCACGACGACGACAACAACGACAACGACGAAGGCGGCGCTGGTGGAGGCAAGGAGGTGGAGCTAGGCGGAGAGCCGAAAGTGCCGCCGCCAGCACAGGCGATCAACCCCATGCAGGTGTGTGAGATAGAACAGAGAGTACAACAAGAAGTCGACAACGAACCCCGAGTGAACTGTGCACAACTTTTGTGATGCACTGCTACTTTCCTTTTTTTTCTTTTTTTCTTTTTTCAATTCTGGGCGATCTACCGCCCCCCTTCCCATCTCTCTCTCTCTCTTTTGAGTGCATATCCCCACACCCCTCTTTTTACACGTCGTTTTCTCTTCTCTTTTATTTTTTTGCATGTGCACTCCGTACCACATTAGGTCTCGAGCGGGTTCGACGACGACGCCTTTGAAGTCGAGGACGTGGCGACCCCCGCGCAGGACCTAGAACAGAACGACAGCGACGAAGACGACGACGACGATGACGACAACAAAAAGGACGGCGAAGGCGAAGAAGACAACCTTTTGGGCAACGGAGCCATCGTGCGCAAGGTACGAGATTTTTTTTTTTTGAATGGTTTCGCTTTCAGGAAAGTGTGCCTGCGCGTAAAATGATAAACTTCAAGACCTTTTTTGTGAATTGTGGCAGCGCTAGTCATGTCTTCTCTATCTTCGCAAGAAACGGCCGTAGCGTGCGCTCTTGAAAGGTCTGTTTCTAGATTTCCTAACTCGCATGATTCACTTGTCGATCCATTCTTCAAAACAGGCCAAGAAGGAGAAGAAGCCAGAGAACATCGTGGACGTGCTTCGCGAATTAGCCGGAATGCCGGTGGTGCGGCACGATGCGCACTGGTAAGACCTTACTGAAGAAGAAGGAGAAATGAAAAAGAAGAAGTACACAAAGATGGAGACGAGTACACTTCTTTCTTGTTGCTGTATTTCCTGGGGAATTTTCGCATGACTCATGTGTTTCTGATATTGCTTCGTGTCGCACCCATTTCTTCTTGTTCATTTGCTAATCGCCTTCTTCTTCTTGCGACTTCCCATCCGAAACCCAAACCCCACCACCAACAGGTTCGACCTCGGGGTCATGGACGTTGAATCGGGCTCCTACTCTACCAACGGCCAATTGTACGTGAGCCTCGAGCTGATCCCCATGGAAATGGCCGAATCCTCCCCTGTAGGCGCGGGCCGGTCCGAGCCCATGGCGTTACCGCCCCCCGCAGGGCGAATGACCCTGTCCATGGACCCGTGCTCCATCTTGTGCGCCCTTTTCGCCGAATACCCGGGCCTGGTAAGAATCAGCGAATGCAAGACTTTGGTTTGGTGAATGTGTTTTGACACCGCATTGTCTTGTGTCTCTTCTTTCCTCTTTTTTGAATTTCCCCTGTTCGAAACAAGCAAGTTTCGAGGAAGTTTGCGTGTTTCTTAACTGCGTTCGACATGCCTGATACCCCCTTTCTTTTGTCTATTGCAGGTGTGCTGCATTTGCGGTTGCTGCTGCTGCGTGCTGATTCTCGGTATCATGGCGTTCGTGTCCACTTACATTTCAGGTTTTGCCGCAATGGGATTGTAGGTGAAGTAGTGCCAGTGCGGACAGTGCGGCGGTAGTTGGCAGAGTAGGAGTGCAGATAGGAGAATAGGCATCCGAGAGAAAAATTTTGAGGCGGATTCAAGCAGAGAGACAAAGCAGAGGCAGGTAAACGACCCGCTACGATTTATTAGCATTAACAATAATCCGACCAGCGATATAACCGAACTGGGATAACGAGCAAGGACGCAAAAAGCAAAAGGGAAAAAACTCTGCTCTGAAGTAATTTGTTTAAATCAAAATTCGCAATATTTGCGAATTAAAAGATGGATACATCATAGCAATTTAGTTGCCAACGAAGGAATATGTAACACGCTTTGGGCTCTTGGCAATCAGCGAGATGCCGTTGCAAGTCATAGGCGGATTAAAACAAGGGAATGCGGAATGCGGAGAAAGAATTTCAGAGATATGCGTAAGACGTAGGAGTAAGAGAGCAAGAGACAATCAGCCAACTTAGCCAAACTGCTTCGCCGGTTGATGCCAAGTTTAGAGTTAAGAACACCATTTCGGTAGACGACAGGAATTCCTTTCAAATAAAGTGTACTAGTTCGTATCATATTACCCAGAGGCCAAAACAAAAACCATCAACTCACAATACATAGCCTGCCATCGTCGTCGTTGTTATTGTAATCGCCGTCTGAATTGTGCCTGTACTCAACTTCTGGGCTAATTCGCGCTTCTGCGCATTTCACCTGCAAATAAAGTTCGAAGAGGGGGGGGAGTCAAAATGAAGCACAGGACGACACGTATATACAAGAGGAATAACAAAAAAAAAGAAGCATGCAAGCGCGTGTTGAAATCGCATAATACCTACCTAGACAGATTATACTCCCTACATAAGAATAGTGTTCACTCTAGTGCTTCATTGAAAGTGCTTCGCATGAAAATGAGAAGGGAGGGAGCGCAATATATAGGCATACCAGGAAGGATAGAGATGGGTCGGTGCGCTCTGCATTTGGAGGCATTAATCTGCAGATAGAACGGGAATGGCGAATCACAACGGAGGGAGAGTGAGTGCGTGAACTAGAGGTGGTATGTAGGGCAGGAACAGACTTTAAAAAAACGGGCAAGCAAGAGAAGGATCAGAACGCATTCGATTGTTTTTCTTTAAAAGGTACAGTTGTTCAGGGCACCATTCTTGTTCTTAGGATACTATGTACTGTTGTTGTTTTTCGTTAACAAACTCTCACCTCTGCAGGTTCAGGAGCGCTTTGAACTGCTTCAAACTGATTTGCCCTTCTCGCACCCAATCCTTCAGCTCAAGCTCGGGCGGCCTCGGCATCTGCAGCGCTGTGACGAGAAGTTGCACCTGCCAATGTAGACATGTGCACGTCAAAGTATTGATAATAGGACCTGAACAAGGCCAAGTAACAGTACACCATAAAACAAGAGGGTGCAAGGGTGGTATTTCGAATATTGTTGGCGTCAAATTTGATCATTGCCATGACGTCAACCAGCACAAGCGCAAGCGAACACACATAACACATTACGCTATGTAGGCCTACCGGAATAGCGGTCCCATCGGCGAGTGGCACGTGCCCTTGTTGGAGCAATAGGCCCTCCAGCAGAGGCACCATGTCCTGCGCATGCTCGTGAAGGTGGAAGTGAGAATGAGCATCACCGTCGTCGTCATTGTTAACCTCTTCTTCTCCTCTTCTCGTGCCACCTCCTCTTTCGCCTTCTTCTTCCCTTGCTTGCGGCCTGCTTCTCCTCCTTAAATTGCTCCGCAAGTACGCCAGCGGAGTTAAAGCACTCCCCCCTGTAGGCTGGTAGCAGGGCTCGGTCAAGGTGAGAGGGTCCAGTCGCGCCATGGTCTTCACCTGCACGTGTACAGGGGGGGGGGGGCGTGTGCATTGGATCATGCATCACAGGGGAGAAGGTAAAGAGTGAAAATGAGATAAACTGAGGTAATGAGACGTGTCCTTCATTCTCGCTCTTGGAAGCGGCGCAAGGACTTCAAAAGAAAGTAATGACTACAAGACGAAGATATCACCGACGATCACGGATATGGAAGAACGATGAGGGAGTTCAAAATTAGTACAGAAGATCTCTCGCTGCACTAAAAGAGTAATGTTCAGCCTCAGCATGCATCCTCTAGCATAGACACATGTGCGCACACACCGCGAGCGCTTCTCCTTGATCCAAAGCAGCTTTCATGGCGTTCGAGCCGTTGTACAGCACCGCCAAATCCCCTGGGTTGACCTACATACGTATGCAAATACATAGGGCATGGCACAAGACAACACGAAAATGTATGTTAAAAAAAAAACCACACAGCGACACAAAGCAAAGATTTGCCAGGCAACAATGAAAGCAAGAGAGTTACTAGCACGTGCGCGCGAGAGATAAAGAAGACCAGAGCACAGGAGTAGAGTGACCATACAGAACTGACTAATGAAGTCTCACCGACGCTGCGTCTTCTTCTGCTCTTGAGGACTTTTCCATGAGGTCTTCGAAAAGCTCGCGCCCACTCGCATTTCTATCTACAGGGCAATGAATACACGTACACCGAGGTAGTGCGGAGTACAGCTCTGCAATAAGTG
>Ga0307982_1002812_pt1 | contig 13948 bp, 13 predicted proteins | sample OrgLakmetagen989_FD_201847 | JGI IMG/M metagenome (GOLD analysis project Ga0307982, IMG submission 201847) | Saline water microbial communities from Organic Lake, Antarctica - #989 | ecosystem: Environmental > Aquatic > Non-marine Saline and Alkaline > Saline | place: Antarctica: Organic Lake...
AGCTCTTTCTCGGAGACAGTAAAGCTCAGCTCCTCGAGGCATGTCAGAATGTCTGGAAGAAGGCGCAAATTTAGATAATGACTACCGCAACCATCCACGCTCTCTCGCTGATCTCTACAGGATTGAAATATGATTATGTACCAATAGGTAAAGCAACCTAGGAAACTGTAACACAACATTGTTCAGGCACCCTTTGAGGCGGCAGCCCCGGTTTTGATGCATACTAGAGTGAAATATCACTGACACCTTCTTGATGACTTGCCTTTGACAGGCAGCAGTGGGAAAGAAAAGTTGGTCGCCTGCTTGCTTTTCGGAGTAGGGGCACCTCTGCCACCGTACGGAGTCGTGGGCGCACCTGCGCGCGACCAGGAGCTCATTTTCGGGGGTGGGGCGGGAACTCCTTCAGCTTAGAATCAAACCGTCACTTCTGAAGCAACGGATCTATTTTTTTTCTAGTTTCTAAAACTACAGGGTGTTCCTTTGAAATCAAGCAAGAAAATCTTTGGGCAAAAATGTCTAAACCAGGCTCCCGTCGCATATCTAAGGAAAGCGTAGAAGGTTGAGCCATTTCCGAAATGGTCTCCACTACTCATTCATGAAGGGTTTAATAGCGTTTCGGCTGGTGCTGCTAGTATCTGGTCTGCTGCGGGCACGAACCGCAGTCGGAAAGTCGCTTTACCGCAAACCTCACAAGGTCACTGAGGCAGATTACAAGAACCATACATTCTCGTTGTGGAAAGCCAAGTCACGAGAACACCAACTCAAACATTCAACCAGGCATAGTGGTGGCGGTCACGATGACAGTGTTGCTCACAGCGCAGCTGAGGATGGCGAAAGCTCAACTCCTCACGTCACACGAGGGTGGCCTTCGCCTGCTTCTTCGTCTGAGGCCAGTAGCTTGCTGGCAACGAGGGCCAAGGCTCGCGCCCACAGCGAGCGACTGCGAGCTGCAACAGCATCGAATCGAACCGGCCACCAGGTGGGAAAGAATGACGTGTGCTGAGTAGTTGTGAGGTTCCTCGGGTGTCATGATATCATTTACTTTTTGTAGTGGTGTGCCAGTCTCGCGTTAAGGTGCCTGATACACAATAGAATCTATTGATGTTTTGAATATTTTCAAGACGGCTTCTTTTTGATATCTTGAAGTCTTCGACTGATGAGTTATGTTTTGCCTCAGATTGTGTTGAGAGCTGACAACACGCCCACGAGCGCCCTTCGTGCCGCTGTCAACCAACGACACAACCGTCAGTGGGCAGGCCGCACCGGGAGCTCATCGCTACATGCGAAGCGTTCTTCTTCTTCCCTGGATGCTTCCCAGCAAGAAGCAGTGCCGCCGCCACAGCCGCTGGCTGAGTTGTCGAAGCATTCCTTGGTGTTTGTTGGGGGTATGCCGCAGTCAGGCACGTCTCTGGCCCGCGAACTTCTGTTGACGCCGTCGAGCAGCGGCATGGACAGCTGCATGAAATCCACCAGGTCGTAGTTCTCAAGTCACTAGGATATTTTTTGACACTCTTTATTTAAATTGACTAAAAAGTTTTTTTTTTTTTCAAAGCACTTTAATGCGATTTTTGTGTCATTCAACCCGTGTACAAATGTCATTTGATGCCGGTTGATCAGGTGCAGCTTAACCAACGTTGAAGGCCAGTGGCTGCTAGGCGATGATTCTGATCACAAAGGCCGCCTACGAGCCATGTAAGTTGTTCACATTGTACGCATTCGCCAGTAGTATGCAGGAACACTAGATCAAGAGACCAACAGTATGAGCAGCAAGAGACAATGAGTGGTAGGAAGAACAGTACACAGCGGGTGGCTGAGCTCAAAAGATTTTTTAAATTCGCTCTCATGCAATATTTTGTTCGCTCCTCCTCCTCAGATATGGTGCCGGCGATATCGTGGCGAACCATCACTTGACTGAGCACAACCATACTACATCCGAGCACGCAGACATGCGAGAGTTCTTGTGGCGGAGCTGGAGCCCTTTCTGGGACATTCAGCGCCCTGTTCTGGTGGAAAAGTCCCCACCCAACTTCCTCAAGGTACTGTGCCTTTTGTCGCCTGCGGCACGATTCTAATTGCAATGCGCTACTACAATTTCAAATTCCAAGTGGTGCCTTTTCTGCGAGTCTTTCTTGAAAAAAATTTTTTCGCTCTTTTTCAAGTTCCTTTCTACAAATATGTAATGGAGGGAGAAGCTGCTTATTCTTTCTTTTGAACTCCCCTAACGAATGACAACTGTTCTGGCTCTGAATGAATATGCTTAGGTGCGTTGGCTGGCAGAAGTGTTTTCCCCCGCCAAGCAAGTCAAATTTGTGCTAGTGGTCAAAGACCCGATTGCCAACGCTCACTTTGAGCGACCTCAGAAGTGCTGGGACGTGACTTCTGTGCCCTGTCGAGACTACTTTTCGGCTTTAGCTGCTGCACCTGCTGCTGCTACGGCTGCTACTCATAGTCGTGGTAATGGTGATAGTGCAGCTGCTGCTGCTCCTAGCATGAAAGCTACCAGTCGTCTCCCACTTGTGACATCGTCAGCACCTCCAAAACAATGTGCTGCGAGCCATGCGCTATGCCAGGGCCAGCGCGGCCACCGCCTGTGGGCGCGCTACATGTACGCGCGCCAATGGGTAGAAGACCACGAGCGGTTGGTGCGAGACTTGCAGTCGTGGGGGCCAAAAACAACAGCGAAGATGCAGGACCAGCGAGAAGAAGAGGAGACTTACGAATCGAGAGAGGAATCCAACGCTCGAGCTGCTGCTGCTGCTGCTGCTAGTAGAAGAAGGGAGCTCGAAGCAATAGTCTCGAGTGACGTCACGGATGACGCACTTAAGTCTCCGAAACGCAGTATCAACAGGGCCTTCAGTGGTCAGAACAGAATCGATTACGTTGACATCAATGATGTAGGTTACAGTGGAGTGAGTAGTCAAAGGCGGAGCCTTCTCTCCCGAAAGTCAAGTGCAGCAACAGCCGCTGCAGGTGTCAACGGCACGCGCGCAGTACTAGTGGTGCGCTACGAGCAATTTGCTGACGGCTGCACATGTGAAGCCATGTTGCGTTTTGCTTTCTCCGAGTACGCTCCGAGTCAACAGCGAGCTCAAGGAGAAGAAGGAGGCAGCCATGGTCGCATGAGCAGTAGCTCGTCCTACAAACGGCAGCACGGCCCACCGTTGATCCCGGAGAGTGACATTGCCGCAGCTTGCCAGCGAGCACCCACATGCAGCACAAAGGGCATCGTGAAACCTCGCTCGACAGTGCGCTATGGTCCCAAGAGTAGCAGCAGAGACAGCAGAGATAAGAGCAGCAGAGACGGCAGAACTAGCATCAGTAGTATTCCCGCAACTGGTGCAAGTAGCTCTAGCAGCGGCAGCGAAGACAACGACGTCACAAGCATTGAGGAAAGTCGTCCCATGGGTAGCGGTAGCAGTACTGATGGGAGTACTTTAATCGAGGGTTGTAGCAGAGAGCCACTTTCTGATGGAATAGAGCAGCAGCAGGAACAGCAGCAAGAAAGTCGACGCTTGGGGTATGAAGGCAACGGTGGAGGTGGAAAACCGGCGACTGTGCACAAGGACAAGTCGAGTGCGCCTCGCCATGCTTTCTGGCAGCAGCAGCTCGACTTAATCAAAGGATGGCCGGAGGGGTGCCTGGACGCCTTCAAGGTAATCTGATGCATGTTCGAAATTGACTGTATATGCTTTGGTTGCTTTTTCTTGGCAATCTTTTCTATTATGGGTGCTGAAGCTCAATTCATCTCCAATATCTCTCCTGTTTTTTTCTTTCGTGCTTGTATTATTCCTCTCGTGTTCTGCACAGGCCCTTGAACCACGGGCGCGGGCCCTCGGCTATTCCTTGCTTGAGCCCGGCGTGCACACTTACGATAGACCAGGCGATGAGCGCACCGATGCATTTGCGCCGTGGGCTTTGAGCGATGACCAATTATGATTATCCCAAAGAAATGATGCCCCATTAACGGTTAGGAATCGGCACCATGATTTAGATATAAAAGTACGCGCGAATGCAGAATCCCCGCACTTCGGGGTCTGTGTCTCGTGTCATAGAGACTTATAGCGCACGCGCGCGCGCTGTGCCTTCGTGGCTTGCATGGTTTCCTACGCTGTACTGTATGAATGAAGTATAATGAGACTAATTCACAAAGCATAAAGCGAGGAAACTCCTAGCGATATGGTATATGAGAAGTGAGAAGCCGCAGTTCTGCCTCATGAGGGCCGGCGACAACCGAAATCAGAATTCGATGAGCGCAGAGCGCAATCGCACTATAGACTATAGCCGTGCAGGGTGAGCCCTTCTGCACTGTGCATTGCAGTAGCATCACACCTGCATAGCACCAACTCAGCACCTACTTCACTACCACGGCTCCAACACATATGTTAGGCATGCTGCACCACGAATCACGACAGTCGATAGACAACGTACCTTACGGAAATATTGAAAACACGACAGACGACAGACGACAGACGACGTGACAAACGACGAACTGCCAAACTGCCAAAAGCTTCTCGAGCGAGGTGCGAGGCGCGAGTCGAGTCCGCGAGTATATAATTAACTTCACGCGTACGAACGAACAGCCTAGTAGCTGGTAGCAATGGAGCTGAAACTAGCGAATTCAGAGTTAACCCTCTCAGCATCCAAGTTATAGCATTCATACTTGTTTCACTAAATTGTTAATCTAGCTAGCTAGATGCACACTGAGCCTCCACCGCCTAGCACTAGGTTTACGACCCTAGCCTGGGCACCATTAGTGGCTCTTCTCGGATTCTTTGCGGTAGCACTATGGGAGTACGACCCAGCCGCATTCGTTGGCGATGCCCCCATTGTGAGACTATCGCAGAGCCCTGTGTGCCGTGGTGAGACAGGCGTGAAGGCTACGCAGACATTTCCCTCTTTCCTTGCGGCCAACGCCTCGCATTCTTCGAGAATACCTTCGCGACGACGAGAAGCGCCCATATTCCTAACAGCCGTAGCAGTGTGCCAGGTGATATTGTCTTAGCCTCCGCTTGATTTTCACCCACGTACTATATTTCGAAGCGCCATTCCCCTCACGCTAGCGCGTCAAAGATCAGCTTGCTATCGTTGTGCAGAAAACATTCAAGAATCATCAACGTATTCACGGTGTAGAACTCCGAGAGCGCTCACATGATTTTTTATTTTGTAATTTTGCTAGGAGTCCGCCTCGGTCTTATCGTGGGTGGAGAAGCTCTGCCACCGGCCGGACCCACGCCGCGGCGAATGGCGCGTCACCATCTACCACCAGTGCGACGAGAACAACTTCGGCACGGTATTTTAGTAGTAGTACTCCTACTACTACTAGAATGGGTTGTGCGAGACGCTTTAGTGTCTTTTATAAGTTTGCGCGGTTTGGCGTAACTATTTGAGCGTGCGTGTGATTGGACTTGTGCAGCCGCGTGTACGGCTGTGCTTCTAGGATGTCCAGATGATGGCCAGAGGCTGTCCTCAACCATGATCTCTTCTATTCGCACGGCACATGTTGACGCTGCTTCTTGTGTTACTTCGTTGTGATGTCTACAATTTCATCCCGTTGTCATCAACAGTTGCCGTCGCTGAACTTGCGGCGATCGGGCCACCTCGGCACTGCACATGCATTGGCCGAACTAGACCGAGCTTCTGCTTCTTCTTCTTCTTCGAGTGGCAGTGGCAGTGGTGCACGGTGGGCGTCGTTTAATCGTTTCAATCGCACCTGGCCGAGTGGCCCTTGCATTCAGCACATGTGGAACCGCTCGGTATGTGACATTCTTGTTTGGCTCTCTAGAGCGCCTTCGAAATACAATGTATCAGCACACATGCGTCCAAATTATACTTCTTTCAATCCGAAATTAGCCTGCGCTATGCGACGCTGTCTCATGGCTCCATCGTTTAGAAGTGCGGTTATCTTCTATCTCCCACCAGTTTCTTCCTCCCTCTGAGCCCCTCGTCTCTTCATTCCAACTTCGCAGGTCGGCACAGGCCGCGAGCAGGAAGCTTACTTGAGCCATATCTTGCGTTATTACCATTCCCTTGAAGTTAGTAGGGACCATAAGCGCAATCGCCGGCGTCTTCAGTTGGAGAAGCAGCAGCAGGTACAAAAGAAAAGGTGGTCAGAGCAGCAGCAGCAGCGAAAGGGTGAAAAGGAAGCGAAGAAGCAGATGCTTAATCAAGTGGAGCGAAAGCACGAGCAGAAGCATGAGCAGAGGCGGCAGTTGGGCCGAGCCAAAGGATGGCGGCTCGGCCAATCAGCGTCGAGCTCTTCACGGGGGAATCATGGGCGACAACAACCACAACAAGCACGGCGCACTTACCTGGTGTTCTTGCAGGCGGATGCCGACTCCGAGTTCAAACTTCCTCCTTTTGTGGGGGACCCAGCCGCAGCGCTAGAGGCCATGGCCGCTGCTGACGACGACGACGACGACGGTGGCGGCGGCGACGATGATGGACGAGGTAACGGGAATGCAGGAAGAAGAGAGGGCGGCAGCAGCAGCAGCAGGGCTACTCGTGGTAACCGGGCTACCAGTACTAGTAGCAGTAGCGGTAGTGGTCGCAGCCACGATGGCTTTCAAGCAGCAGGGTTACTGGGTTTTGCCAGCTTGACAGGCACGGCGTTCCGGACCCCACCTCCGCAAAGCTTCCGCAAACGGGTGGCCGCCACTTGGCTCAACCCTGTAGACAACCGAGCTCCACGAGCGCGCTACTTGTGCCGTTGGTCGCCTGTGGACCTCGCAATGCAAGCCAGAAGCGGTCAAGTTCCTGTTGTATCGTCTTCAACTACTATAACTACTGCTGCTGCTAGCGCTGCTGTTGCTGCGGTGCCTCCTCTTTCCGCTGCCGCCTCTGCTGCCTCAGCTGCGCCTCGATCACGGCCACCTCTGTCTCATCATCGTGCCTCCGAAGAAGTAGATTGCCGACGTGCTTATTTGACACCGTCAAGAGCACAGTTCGTGGTCAGCCCGTTGCGAGTGAGAGCGTTGCCTTTTGAGACTTGGGAAGCACTCCATGCGCTCAGCGTGACATCCACGGGGGTACGTGAGCTCTCCCTCTCTCTCTCGCTTTCTAACGTGCGTTTTGATAATGGCCTTAACTTCCGAGCTCGTTTAGTCGTTTCGGGAAAGAAGATACGCACGCATATGGGCGCATCTTTCCTCCGTGTGCAACCAATCTGTATTTTCTTTTCTCGTGTCCTTCAATTGGCGCCTCTGACTGCGTCTCCTTCATATATTACGCATTATTGTTTTAAAGGTGGCCACGGATCCGTTTGAGCACTCGTGGGCCGCACTCTTTGGGTGCCTCTTGCCAGCAGATTGCCCGAAGGCTGAGAGGCGACTTTCGAAGAGGCATGCATCACCCATAGGCCTTGAGTGCCACGACTGAGTATAAAGCCGTAGTAGAAGCGGCCAAATGTATGCATCCATGCATGGTATTCACCGCTATTTTTACGTTCGTTCAAGTGGCTCAAAGCACACGCCCATATAAGATATAAAAGCGCAGCGCTGTGGATTGCTCATATATTTCGCAGTTCCGTTTAAATCTACGTTTGCTTGAGAAATATGGACTAAAGCCAAATATAAACGCACCGGCATGGCGGCATGGGCGCATGTAAAATTAATGATTAATGTGCCATGCGCCTACCATGCCCACTATAAGCGATGACCCCACGTATTTGGTTATGGTTATCCACCTCCCATTCCCATAAACCGCAGTTGAGGTAAGCGTTTTTCTAGTAAGGCTACGAAGTCCCTGTAAATTCAAGAATATCCTATTGTATATAAAAAGATATAGATTGCCATTGTACCCTGGTTGTACGTTGCTCCCAAGCGAGTCTGAGTTGTACCGCAACTAACTTCTGGGTCGTCAACTGGAACTAATGAGTTCCTCAGCAAAACTTCTGATTGCGGCCTCGAAACCATCGTGGAGTCGATTGTATTGATCTTGAGTCAGCTGGGCGTCTCTCGAGCAATATTCGACCGCAAGCTCCCGTGGGCTCAGCCGGCGCGTGGCTGGGTGCACGTCTTGGCTGGTAAACACCGCCACTTGCGGCTGGCCGGCAATCGGGTACAGTAGCACCATCAGCCGCTGGTGGGTGCCGACGGCGGAAGCAACAGGGCTTCGCGCAACGCTGCCGTGCGCACTGTCTAGCGCACCGTCAAAGTACGAGCTCGTTCGCATGAGGCCACTTGGAACGCACACGTTCCGAAACTCTCGGAGGATAGCCCCCATACAGGCACAGTAGATGGCGTGGTTGGGACTGTGGAAGGCGTCGCACATAAAAGCATCATGAGGCCACGGTGGGCCGTGTGTTTCGTATTCTTTAAGCTTTAAAATTTCAAGGTTCGCCTGCCATACCTGTACCGTTGAAAATGCTGAATATAAACATTTACAAATGGCGTGAGTAAACATTTGAACGTGCTTCTTGTGAACGACGGTACGTCACCTCTCTCGAACAATGCACTTGAGCAAGTGTACTTACGTAATAGTCCACCGGAGGCATAGCGCTTCTCGTGTCGATGGGAGGAGGCGGAAATTCAACACCTCGCGCGCATGCAGAGTTGCTGTCCGTGCCACTGGTCGCGTAAGCATTTGCGCGAGCCTGCCTCGAATTTAATTCGTGGTAGTACGCGTGCTTGTCGATATTCTCATGGTTGGTGTCAGTCGAAAAGTCCAGTCGTTGCATAAACAAAGGACGCGTAGCTACGTAAACGCCCGGTAAGTTCAGCACAATCGACTCACTGAATACGCGCCCTGCTAGCCGCAAGTCGAACGATAGGCCCGACAAGCTACTAGCACCGCTGTAGGTGCTGGCAGCATCAGCGTGTAGAGCACTACAACTGTACTTCTCCCTCACTGTTCCAGAGGGACTTTCCCCCACACCTCCAGGCCACCAAAAGTCCAGCAACATTGCCATGCCGCGACGGTGAATGAGATAAGTGTGCAAGCCGAAAATTCTCCAGTCTGCATTTCCACATGGCATGCGCGGCACCAACAGAAGACCTCGCTTCCAAGCTTCGGCGAGGCGCTCCAATTCGTTGGTGTCGTCGCCGGTTAAATGCCCGAGCTGAAGCACTGTCCAGTTCGAGTCAAGCTGCGCAGCCGCGTCGAGAATAGCAGCAAAACCGCCGGAATTGTCCAGATCTCCAGGATCTTCAATGTTGTCGTCAAAGACTATGTCGTCTTCGAAAATTAAGGCCATTTCGTCGCCGCGATCGAATGCAGTGCGTATTGCTTTCAGGTGTGACAATGTGACTGCTACATTACCTGTTTCCCACTTTATGCGCGGACCTATGTTTCGCAAGTCAAGGCACCGCACAGAAAAGTCCACGATGTTGTTCGTTTGGTGCTCTTTTGCGTCCCTTGAATGAAAATCGAGCACTGTATCGAAAACCGTCGAGTTGACTTTGTGTTCAGCCCGTTTTGAAAAGTGTCGTCCATCCACCGCTGCAATGCGGCAAATGTTTTTTTCATTAAGACCCCGTTTGGCTGCACTCTCTAGAAATGTAATTAATCTCTCTGGACTCCTGTCGAGATTTATGACATAAACGCCAACTCTATCCATCGAGGGGCCCCACCAGTCATTGTGAGACAACAATGGTCTCGTGTCTTGCACAGGAGCCCGAGCCTGTACAAGAGCAGCCCATTCTTTCGCGCCAACTCGTGCATGATATCCTAGCTTCGAACTGGAATTGAATGCGCGGCTCCTTTCATGCAAAATCTCGTACAAAAGGGCGTGGGCATCTCCAAATTCCCGCATAGTCCTTCCACCAGCGATCAGTCGAGCGCGGCCTCGTGCTCCCATGGCTGCGCGCAACTCAGGGTCACTGATGAGCTTCAAAACGTGGTCAGTCATTTCAGTCAGGAAAAGCTCATCAATCACTTGCACATGCATATTCCCATGTTGGAACGTAGGTGGTACCAGGAAACCGTTGCTTTCGTCGACGAGTTCAGGTATGGAGCCCACCGACGTCGCAACCACTGGCAACCCCATGGCGAGGGCTTCGGCCACGACGTACCCAAAAGATTCGCCGAATGTGGGGTCTATGACCGGAGTCCAAGCAGATAAAAGTGTTAAGGTGGCAAGAATTGGAATCTAAAAGAGTTCGCGAGCGCACATCATACCGCCCAACAGACAAGCTCAGTTGAACTTACAGAGGAATATGTCGAACGACGCGAGCAAATCAGGTATTAAGTCAGCTTCTACTGCACCGATAAACTCCACAATATCACTGACATTATGTTTCTCAGCTAACTCGACCTGTCGTGAATAAACAAGATGAATAAATGACGTCAGGCACGTTAGCTAGATGACAGTTGAAAACTTTCCCCCAGGTCAGGTTTACTTCAATTTTTGTCGACTTACAAGTTCTTGCTTCAATGGTCCGTCTCCCGCAAGGACGAAGCGCGGTAAAAGAATAGACAGATCAGGGTATTCCTTAGATCGCGCCTTGAGATACTTCTTAACTTCAGCGGCCACTACGATGAACGTTTGTGGGTTCTTTTCGGGGACGAGTCGGCTGACGCGTCCCACAACGACACGTCTTAGCGTGTGGTGATTCCGAGGCTTGAAACGAGCCATGCTGAACATATCGAGGTCCATTGGAGAGTTTATGCGCGCTACCTGGTACCCATTCTCTGGGGGCTGAAGCTCCACTAGTAAGTCTGAGGGCAGCTCGAGGGCATCGATTGGCAAGCCAGGCGGAATCGAGATGGTCCAGCCCACGTAAGCTACGGAAACAGGCACAGCCGCGAGCGCAGCCGCATCGAGGCCCACGAAATCGTCCTCTCCACCCATCACAAAGCTGAAAGCTACGTCGAATTGTGACCGTTGCAAGTAGTTGACCAGTGCTTGGAACCCAGCGGGGTCTCGCTCGATGCGTCCGTCCAAAGTTGGGCGCGACGCAGGAAAACTGACGACGCTGTACGCATAGGCTGACACCGCGGGTAGCAGCGCCAGTGAGGCGTTCGTTCGGGTCAAAACAACTGAGGCTTGCACCCGGTTTGGATCTAGGCTTCGTACCAAGTTGACAATGTGGCGCTCTACGCCGCCTCTTAGCAAAGTAAAGTGCAGGTATGCCACGCGGAGAGGCCGCTTGGAAGGTTGTGGGTAGCCTTCTAGTGCCTCGTCTTGCGCAGCAGGTTGGGAGCGCATGCTTAGAAGAAGAAACCCAAGCCATACCAATTTCCTCATTGAGGAGGCAAAATTAAACGTCATCCTCATGGCTCGGGATAAAGTGAGACGATGCTGGCTGTGATCTAAGGAATATTATCGAACATCAAACTTGTACATTAGACTTGTACATTGTGGTTGTCAGCAAGCAGGCTCAACTGTAGAATTCATGATGAACCTTCCTTGCTATTCGCGCTTTACACTTTTGAATTTTTCAAGAAGAAAGTTGGGCGGCAATTCGATCGCATACGTTAGTTGCAATGCTACCCCAGTGATTATATGATTATGACTGGACATTTCTTATCTGTAATCGGAGCGCCGAGTAGAGAAGATGAAATGAATGTTTAAAAGCTACTACAGGGAGATGATGTTTTATTGCAGCATATCTGAGTACTGTAGCTATTGTACGAATGATACTAACGCTATTGGCAGCACGTAGATAACGAATAAGCGTAACTATAACTCGACTGAATGCAACGCCGAGTGGCAAAGAAGCCAGCCCTTCAAGCTGCACAGATAGAGAGGATTCGCGAGCGACTACGAGTTATTTACCGCCCGGAGCGATTTGATTGCGATTTGATGTACGGTTACTGTCCGAGAATATACCCAAACCGAAACAAACTTTTTTTTGTTTATCCGGAGACACGGCTCGTAGCACGAATTATTTTCAGTATTTTGGGCTCAGGAATTTTATACACCTCCGGACGCCCCCGCCACCGAGGTGGTGGTGGTGGTGTAGTTGATTCGGGCTGTTGGGTGTTGGGCCGTTGCGCCAACTAAAGGCTGTAAAGGTCTTCGATATTCAAAATATGATTCAATATGTCCACTGTAACTTATTTTGAAACGAAATTAGGTGCCTTTAATAAAGAGTTTTGGGCGGAATTCGACGAAGCAATTTGTAAAGGTTTAAGTGGATGGTTACCATTATCATCAAAATTTCGTGTGAGTACGAGTAATTCATTGAATAGCTATAGAATTGCATGAATTACTTGATTCCTGTAAAAAGAACCCGAAATGGCTCTGAGAGCCACGAATCAATACAATGTTTAAACCACCGGTCCAAGAAAGACCTTAAAAGCGTAAGAAGTGGTGGAACACATGCAGGTACGGAAAGCCGCCGATATTGCGCGCGCACGACCGCCATCCGTACGGTGACGGAATGTCAAAAGCACCGGGTGCGTCTAGCCTTGGAGCAGCCGCCGCATTCACCCGGAGTTTCGTTAAGTCATAGGTCATGAGGGGTACAGATGCGCCAGACGGCTCCACTTGCTCGTCCAAGACGCGCCTTGGCCACAGCAAACCAGATGCTTTGCTTTCGCCGTTTTCGCCGCCACCGCTGTCAATGGCTGGGCACGCCCAGACGTGGACACGATTGGTCCCGAGGTCGTCTACCCAGTGGTCACAGCTAGCACCATCAATAACGTCTTGGCTGTCTACAAACACTAGGCTCGCTGGTAATTGAGGCAGCGGCATCGTTTCTCCTAGGTAGGCCCGTTGGCACTCAGGGTACTGGCCGCCACGTACCATAAACTCAGACCGATTATCGTAGCGGCGCAGAAACGTCTTGCCCTCATCGTATCCTTGCTCAACGACAGCCTTCACTTTCCGAGAATTGTAATCGTAGGCTACGTCAATTACCCGCAGCCATGGTGGATAGTCCTTCGTTCGGTCCACCAAGTGTGCCGTAACTTCGACGGTTGCTGAGAAGCGCATCGGAAGCTTAGGAGGAGTGAGGCCTCCTGGGGTGCAACCTACACTATCCTCAATTGATTCGTGGCCGCTAAGCTGGCCTAGAGCAACCATTGCCGTGCTTAGAACTAGGAGCGCCCAACTCCGAGGTGCCATGTTTGCTTTTTTTTTGCTTGTCGACTCAAGACACAGCCCATAAATGTCGAAGCACTCCTTTGAGGGGGGTAGCAAGGGGGGTAATATGACATTTTGAGCTGTGAGCTGTGAGCTGTGAGGAATTTTACAGTCATAGGGGTGGGGAGTAGGGAAGTAATTGCAATGGGCAAGAGGCGCCACGCATTGGTGAACTGTTTAACGCCTTCAGACATGCGTGCCTGTATAAGCGTTCCCTTCTCCTGGTTTTCCTGTTGTGCCCTTCGTCTTCTTTCTCGTTTCTCTTAATCTTACTCTCACGCTCTACCAACCAACCGCTTGAGATTGAATTCATTGCCAGTGCCTTCGCCTTCCGAATCCTTTAAAATTGTAGGTTCCCAAGGAATTTAAGTATGCCAGACTGCCCGGCTACTGGCTTCATGACCGCCGCGCGTGGCAGTGGCGGTCCCCCGGTGGCGGGCCATTCCTGCTTTCTTTCTTGCGTCTTGCTTCTTCCGCTTCTTGCCTTGCCTCTCGGCTTGGCACTGGGTGCCGCTGTTTGCTGTTCGCAATTTTCGTTGTTCTCAGCAATCGTTATCATCGCGCCGCGCTGCTAACTGCAAACAGCAAACAGAAACGCCGAAACGCCCACAGCCCACAAAGTCGCAGCCCGCTACCAGCCACTACTATTACTACTTCTGCTTCTAATTACTACCACTACTACTACTACTACTAGTACTAGTACTAGTACTACTACTACTACTACTACTACTACTACCACTACCAGCTAGCCAGGAAATAGAATGAAGTTCCGACTGGATTTATGGTGCTATGCTTCAGCGTTATGGAATTCAAAATTCATAAAACTGTACTCCTCTAGGAGGATTTTTTAGGTCGTTTGAGTGCCGTATTTCTGATAAGCGAGAAAGATCATTCGGAGCTGGAGATCTGGAGATGTTTGCAGCA
>Ga0307982_1002816_pt1 | contig 13937 bp, 2 predicted proteins | sample OrgLakmetagen989_FD_201847 | JGI IMG/M metagenome (GOLD analysis project Ga0307982, IMG submission 201847) | Saline water microbial communities from Organic Lake, Antarctica - #989 | ecosystem: Environmental > Aquatic > Non-marine Saline and Alkaline > Saline | place: Antarctica: Organic Lake...
GTATCAGGGGACAGCGGCACCTTGCTGCGCCAGCCGTCATTGGCAGCCTCGAAGCGCGCCACGTCAGACAGCAGCAGCTCCAGCATACGGGGGTGCCCCAGCTCTGGGCCCAGTGCCTGCAGCAGGTCCCGGCGGGACACCAGGTTGGGCACGTTGCTGCTGTGAGCCAGGCGGGCAAAGGTCAGTTGCGCCCAGTTCTCCAGGAAGCTGCTTAGCTCAGCCTTGCCGGACAGGAACGCCATGCGAGGCTCCACTTGTCCAACTGCAAACAGGGGGGGCAGCTTGCGCATGGTGATCACCCATTGGGCGTTGCGGTCCGAGGAGCCCTCCCCTCCATCGCCTTCAGGGGGGGGGTCAGTTTTGCTCATGACCAGCAGGAACTCCACGCCTGCCTTGCTGCTGATGTGCTCAAAGGTAGGCGCCACAAACAGCTTATTCTCCACAGTGGTGATCCACTCCCCCTCGGCAATGGTCCCCAGCATCTGGAAGCGCTTGGCACTCTCCAGGACATGTAGGGTGCCTTCGCCGATGACCGGGGGGCGCGTGATGCCGGGGCGATCGTCCTCTTCCTCTTCCTCCTCCTCGGCGCCGCCCTCACCAAAGCCCTCCCCTGGGGCGGGCTGCCCATCTGCCTCATCCTGCAGCAGGTCAGCGTCGTTCTCGTCCCAGTCCCGCCCGCTAACCAGTGGACGCTTACCCGTGGCAGCGCGCCGCCGCAGGGCGCGGTGCATGGGTGCAGTGGGCAGCCAGTAAGTGGTGATGTGGCTACTCATACCGGGGCCTGAGAGCACCAGGGGGCTTTCTTCAATGTACTCCAGCAGCACTAGGTCTCCCCACCTGGCCGATAGCCCATGCACTGAGTCAAAGGACACAGGGCCGGACACAGGCAGCACCGAGGGGGCCGCGCGCCCGCCCCCACCCGCCTTTGCCTTGTCGCTGCCCCCCGCCAGCCCCCGCACCGCCAGACGGGAGGTCACCAGGCTGCGGGCAGCGGGCAGCAGGCCCTCCATTGCCTCTGCTGTGGGGCCCTGCGCTGCAGGGATGGGGCGTAGGGGGGGGGCTACACCAGATGTCAAGTCCACATCCGGGCTGGTGCTAGTTGGGGGGACAGGCGTGGGCACCGCGGACTGCACCCCGCTTATGTCGCCCTCTGCCTTGCTTGCGTCTGCTGCTGCCTCTGCGCTGGCGGCTGTGTCGTCAGACACCCCGTACAGCACATCCACGGTGCGCCGGCCATCAGTGAGGACAACACTCTGAGTGCCAGTGACACCGTGACTGGAGGGGTGGGACAGGGGCTGTTGGGGGGGGGTGCGATATGCCAGTCGGCCATGGGTGAGCATGGGGTACAGCGCAGGGTGCAGCTGCATGGCGGGCTTGCTGTGGCTGATGAGCAGTTCTCCCGTAATGCCTGTGCCCAGCACAGCCCCTGCATCCGCGCCACCCCCCACAGCAGGCGCCAGGACACCGGGGCGCAACCAGGGGACCCCCCCCCTCAAGGCAGCCCGGAAGCCGTGGGCGGTCCATGTGGCTGCCACCATTTGGCCCAGGGCGGAAGCACGCAGGGGCAAGTCCGCTGTGAGATTGGGCAAGTTGTATTGCGCACTGCTTGCCTGAGGCAAGGCTGGGGGGAGCAGGGGGGTCCACTTGTCACTGAGCAGCGCCGTATTCAGCTGGGCGGAATGCGGCTGTGCTCCGCGAGCGGTGCTGCGCAGTGGGTAGTACAACACTTCAGGGCCAGTGACGGCATCATAATCATGTTGGGTTCGCCGACGTCGCTTGGATGTGAGCACTTTGCCTGAAGGGCGCTTGAATTCGATACTGCTCGGTGCGGAATTGGGAGAGGGCCGCTTCACTGCAGTGCCGCTGCTACTGCTGCCTTGTGAGACAGCAACAGCCACGCCCGGATTTACCACAGGGGAGGGGTCATAAGACACACCATTTGCCCATTGAATATCATGTTCCCAGTCGATGACCTCCACCGCTTTGGACAGCGGCAGAGGACTGCTCATGACTGTTGGCAAAGCTTTTGAGCAGGCTCACACAGCCGAATCAAGCGAATCCTTTCGGACTGGCGGTGTATTCAGGCACTGACAGTTCATACACGCAAGCAGTACAGCAACCTGCACCTGCCACATTGAATGCTACGCGATGCAAATGCACATAACTTAGTTTGTATGTGCTGCTGCTCCCTGAGGTATTGGCCTCGAAGGGGGCTACACGGAGATCGTGTCATTTACAATACAAGCCGCCCACGCTGCCATTTTTTATCATAGCTTAACTGGTGTAACTGTCCTTGTCGTGGATAAATCCCAACTGAACAAGGCGGCAGCGGAATTTGCCATGACGGATTTTGCTTCGATTCAGCGGCTCTTGGATGCCAAGCAATTCGATGATGCACTGCAGCTTGTCCAAACTGGTATGTAGTAATGGTTTTTGGTGCTCTTGCCCTTTGCAAGCCTGCTTCTGCAGGGTTGAAAACGGAGGCCGCAGATGCCGATTTGCTGCACCTTCAGGCCACGTTGCTCATTCAGCTGAAAAAGGTACTTGCCAGTGAGGCACTGAAACAAACCGTCAGTGCACATACTCTTCTTAACTGTATTTGCAGTATGATGACTGTGTCGCTCTATGTTCTGACAGTCGGCCCTACGAGGCTGCGTACGCGCTGTATCGCCTGGGGCAGCATGACGCAGTGCTGCAGATGGCTGCCGAGAAAGGCGACGCCTCAACCCAGTGGCAATGGCTGCAGGCACAAGCACAGTTCCGCAGCGGCAATTTTGACGCTGCAAAGTGCACCTACAGTGCCCTGCGTGACGCATCTGCGGCCCATGACGCACAAGTGGAGGCCACGGTGAACTACACCGCAGCCCTCATTGAGGCGGGGTCAGCCATCCCCCCCTCCATCAAACCAGAGGGGGGTGCAGATTTTGAAGTTGCCTTCAATGTGGCCACTGGCCTGCTGCGCAGCGGAGACGCCGCTGGCGCGGGCGCCGCCCTGCAGGCTGCCCTTGCCGGCGCCCGTGCCGCCCTGCTAGCCGACGGCTTGACTGCAGTCGAGGCGGAGGCAGAGCTGCTTCCTCTGTTGCTGCAGAGTGCAGTGGCACAGCAGTACAGCGGTGATGCAGCTGCTGCCACTGCAGTGCTGCGCTCCGCCCAGCGCGCCGCCCCCCGCCGCAGCCAAGCCAGCTACGTGGCGGCAGTGAACACCGCCGTGGCAGCGGGTAGCAGGGACCTGTTCGCGGCATTCACCGCTGTGAAAGCTGCCCTGGCGGCTGCTGACGACTCCAAGCTGTCCTCCACTCAGCGCCACTTGCTGCAGGTGAACCGTGCACTACTGCTGGCGCACACGAGCAAAGGGGGAGAAGCATTGGCCCTTGCGGGGGGGCTGCTGGCGCAAGGGGGGGGGGCGCACGCAGCACATCTGCAGGCACTACTTGCGGCGATGCAGCCAGCGAAGGCAGGGGACAGCACACATGAACGCGTGGCTGCAGCAGCCGCCCTGGCTGCCAGCGGCTCAACTGCCGAGGCAGCAGCTGCCCTGCAGGCTGCCGCTGCTAGCGCCCAGGAGGCACAGCTGCCCGCAGTTCTGGCTGCATACGTGCACTGGGCCCTGCAGGCTGGCGACAGCGCCGACGCTGTGGCTGCTGCAGCTGTGGGCATCCTTGGGGGTCGCCCCGCTGGCCCCGCCGTCGTGGCTGCCCGTGCCGCTGTAGTGCGTGGGCTGCATGCCGCCGCGGCTGCCCAGGCTGCTGCTGCAGTGCTGGAGTCAGGCAGCATCGGCACCGATGCTGGCAGTGCCCTACTGGCCACCATGGTGCATGCAGCGGCTGGCAGCGTCGTGGCGCTGCCACCGGCCCCCTCTGGGGCCGTGGCACCCCCCCTTGCATCCCTGTTGACGGGCCCCCTGCCCTGGGTAGGCACCACTGCCCGGGGGGGTGCAGCTGTCGCCCCCCCTGCCCTGCCCACCACAAGCGGAAAGGACAGTAGCGTTGCAGGCGGCGGTGTTGCTGCCGGCGGCACCGAGCTGCCCCCAGCCGAGGCACGGGCAGCACGCCGCCAGGCTGCTCGTCTTCGGCGCCGTGCCAAGCTGCGGGCGACGCACATGGAGAAGCTGCGCAACAAGGCGGTGTACCGCAGCGGGGCGGCCATCCCCAAGCCAGACCCCGAGCGGTGGATGCCCTTCAAGGCGCGGAGCTACGACCGCTTCGGGAACTTGAAGCGGCGCCCCAAGGCGGGGGCGGCCTCTGCGGCGTACAAGAACACGGGGTCCTCCCAGGGCCTGGCGGGGGGCGACACTGCCAAGGCTGCCTCTGCCCTGGACGCCAAGGCGGCGGCTGATGCCAAGGAAGCAGCTGGTGGGGCCGGCGCCGCAGCAGGGGTGGGGGGCGTCAAAGGCAGCACCAAGGCTGCACCCAAGGTGGCCGCGGGCCTGGGCAAGAAGAAGAAGCGCGGAAAGCGCCGCTAGACTATCTCAATGCATTGTGCACGTCTTGTCTCAGCTGGACACGTCTTCTTCGGGCACTTTGCGCGTGTACGCATCGTCCAGAATGCTGCTGGTCAGCATCACAATCGTTGCCCCCGCAGAGCTCTCCGAGCACATGCACTGTAGCTTGAGGCAACCTTGCGCCACATGCTAGCCAGTTCAGATTTCATAAATTCCTCAAATTTTCGTAAAATTCCCACATCTAGTTTCCTGCCTGTCTCGCGGGGTGAATGCTCATGTAGACCAGAAGCACTGTTACCACAAGCCAAACACTCCGCATTTCAATTTCCGCGATCAGCCCTCAGCACCCCACAATAGACCTCTAGCGTTACAGCTTTGCAGATCAGTGAGTCAAAATAACAATAACCTGGCTCAAACTACTGCTCAGGATCTAATACTTCCTGGTGCAGATCTGAACAGAGGCTTTCTTACGGTACACCACGACAAACTCTCAGGGCGCAATGGTACGTGAATGCCTTTGACTGCAGCCGAACTGTGAGGAGCTTCAGAAATTGCTGCAGGCAAATAGTGTTGTTGTGGACACCTCTGCGACACCCAGTCAGCAAACTGCTGCAATCGATGGGGCATTCGAGCAGCAGTCTCGACAAGCTGCTGCCCGCCGAGCTTTTGAGATGGCATCTCCTGTAAGAATGCAATGCTGTGCAGCCAATGTCACGAATCCACGTTTGTCGTGTTCGTACAGAAAGCAAGTCCGAAGCCGCGCCGAAAGCGCCGAGGTGGAAGCTCGGCTGGTGCACTACAGCAGCCTGCGCCGCTGCAGCAGCCTGCACCGGTGGCTTCACCGGCAGGAGACGATTCTGCAGCTACGAGCAGGGCGGAGCTTTCAGCAGTGGATGATGCACAAACTGCGACTGCTGCACGCAATGCAGAGGCCCGCCAGCTGCGGCAGCTGATGGCTGGGGGGCACATTGATGTGCGGGCAGTGAGGCTGCCTGCACGCAAGGCAGGGGCGCCTGCAGCCAGACAGGCACTGGCACAGCCCAAGCCAGGCGTGTCCCCAGCACATGTATTTTCGGGATCTGGAATGGCCCCCTCCCCCATTGCTGCACGCCCCCCCCCCGCAGAGGGCCCGGCCGAGATTCGCCTGGAGGACTTGCTGGGCAACACAGAGGGGGTGCAGGGGGGGGCAGACAAATTCGTCACCCCTTACACCGAGATCTCTTCATCGTCAACTGCGGCTGCGCCCCGTCCCTTCCGATACGCATCCCTGCACCCCCCTGACGTGCAGCGGGCCCTGCTGCTGCTGGGGCTGGCGGCAGAGCTGCCTCTGCTGTCCCTGGCGGCGCACGGCCCCCCCGCACTGGATGCACAGCGCATGCAGGAGGCCATCTCTGGGTCAGCAGCAGTGACAGACCGCTTCACCACTGCGGTGGTGGGGGGGCTCTCCTCTGTGCAGGACGCGATGCAGTTTGGGGGGGAGGCGGTGGCGGGGGCGGTGGGCACCGCTGTGGTGTCCAGTGTTGAGGGGGTGCTGGGGGGATTCACAGCCCTGTGGAGCATCTCCAAGCAAGGTGCCTATGCTGTGAAGTCGGCTGCAAACACGGCACTGGCCACTGGCAAGACCATCGTGACGGGAGGGGGTGCAGGGGGGGGTCGCCCCAAGCCCCTGGGGCCCGGTGCTGGTCCCTGGTCAGACGAGGAGGACGATGATGGCGACGATTTGTCCCGAGACGCAGACTGGCTGCATGCTCGGCAAGCCCAGCTGCTGGCTGCAGGGGGGCCTCAAAGCGTAGGGAGCCCCCCATCGGCCAGCCCCTCCCCCGCGGCACCCATGGCTGGCAGCAGTCCCGTCCCTGGGTCCGCCCCGCGACGCTCCCTCAAGTTCCACGCTGCCTCCCCCGCCGCCAGCTTGGCTGAGCTGCAGAGCGCCTTGATGCAGATTCGGCTGCTGCAGGCTTTTCAGGGGGCGCCCCTTGCGGACGCCGTCATGGGCCACGCCACCGGCATATACAAGGGGCAGTTTCGCACATCGCGGCTTGTGGCAGAGGTGGGACTGATGCTGGTGAATGCGCTGCCGGTGCAGGAGCCCCGGGGGCAGGCCATCCAGTACGGCGGCGCTATGAATGACGCAGTGCCCCTGGGCATGCCGCGCCCCGGAGCCGCCTGGAGCGCTGTGAAGACTTACAGGCAGTACAAGCTGGCGGCGACGGTGACACGGGCCCAGATCGTCCAGCTGCAGGGGGGGGCACCTGGTGCGGGCCTGGCCACCTCCTTCGCCTGGGCGGCGCCGGAGCAGTTCCCCTCGGCCGTTGCGCACGCGCAGTGGGCGGGGGCACGCTGCGGCATGCTGCAGGCCCGGGCAGCCAAGTACGACAGCGTGTTGAAGGCCATGGCGCCGATGCTGCAGCGCATTAAGGCGGCCCGTGCAGCCCGACAGCGCACCCTGGCACACCCCCCCTCTGCTGTGGAGGAGGCTGTCCCTTGTGGCAGCCTGCTGGCCTGCTGCCGGGGGGGCGGCCCTGCCACGCCTGCAGCAGAGCAGGCGGCTGCGCAGGAACGGTTTGAAAGCGAGCACAACAGCGGCAGTGCACAGAGGAATGCCTCTGTTCTGTTCTCTGGTGTTCTGGCTGGACCAGGGGGTGCATCGCAAAGTGAAGTGACCCCCCTCAACACAGGGACCGTTGATTTTGATGACGACGCGCAGTACCTGCTGCCCTTCGTGGATGCTGCTGATGAGCAGCTGGCTGGCAAGGCGGTGCCGTGGCCCCGGGGCGCCCGCCTCAGCAGTGCCGAAGTGAAAAACGACACCCCCGAAGGCCTCTCAGAGCAAGGGGACCTGCAGGGGGGGGCCTTCAGCAATTACATGCGAGCTGGGGAGGGCAGGACGGTACCCTTGGCGTGCAGCGCTGCAGACCCTGTGCAGGCGCTGCAGCTGGGCATGCGTGTGCTGCTGCAGGACGCACACTACAGCACCCAACGGCTATTTGTGGCTGACACTGCCTCCCCGCAAGACACCACTGCAGCGCCGCATGCGTGGCTGAGCGCCCCTGAGAGAGGCCAGCGGCGTGGCGGAAGTATTGTGGACACGGAGTCCTTCACATCCGACCCCCCCCCTAACAGCGAGGAGGCCCCCCCACCAGTGGCCTCAGCTGCCCAAGCCCTCAGAGAAGGGGATGTGGGCGGGTGTCCGTACATCCTGCATCCACTGCAGGGGCCCCACCACTTGATTTTGCACGAGATGGCTGCCCAGCAGCTGCTTGACCCTGCGTTGCTGCATGTTGAGGAGCTGTGTATGTACCTGCAGCAGCTGCCCGGGGCCATGGAGCAGCGCCTGCTGGCGTACCACCTGCACTCGGCGGCAGGCATGGCAGTGGACTGGGATACCGCCCAGCCCGTGCGCATTGTGCGGGAGGTGCAGCTGCCCCCGGGGGAGCAGGAGGGCGTGTGTGGTCCCCTGCTGCCCCTGCTTGATTTCGGGAATGTATCCCACCCCGCCAACGCCACTGCCGCCCTGTACGGCATGATGCTGCATATGGGGAAGCTGCTGGATGCGCTGGCTCTGGTGGTACTGCAGGCTCGCATGGCGCCCAAGCAGCCCGCAGGTGCGGCGCCAGCCCAAGCGGCAGCGGCGGCGGCGGCGGCGGCGGCGGACAGTGACGGCAGTGATAGCGACGACGAAGAGGCAGCTGCAGACACACCCTTCCACGGGGAGGGCGATGCACATGTGCAGTTCGCGCTGCCGGAGTATCTCATGAAGCGTGTGCGCAGTGTGCTGGCCAGCACGGTGCAGGTGCTGTACACAGCCAGCATGCGGTGGACGACCCTGTTCCCCGCCCAGCTGCAGAGCTCAGTGCTGGTGGCACAGTACCTGGGCACAGTTGACGCCTTCATGTCAGATCTGTCTGACGACGTGCAGCCAGTGCCAGAGGCTCCCACGCACTGCGACCGCAGCTTGAGTCTGATGCTGATGCTGTTCCGGGGGGCGTGGTCCCTGCACTGTACCCTGGGGCGGGATGCCCGGGTAGCAGACATCAAGGGCAGCTCCCTCCTTAAGGCAGCAGTGGCTGGTGCAGCTGCGCTGTTTGACGACAGCCCCGGCAACGTGTGGACGGCCCCCCTGCTGCGGGACGGCACCCTCCTTCAGGCGGTGCAGCGCAAGGGGCGCTTCCTGCGCTACCCTCCCTTCCTACTCATGCTGACATCAGCCATCGTGGATGGCGCACGCATGGACTACAAGCGGCTGCGCAATGAAGCGGCTATGGCGGCTGCTGTGCCTGTGGGGGGGGGAGACGGGGGCCTGTGGCAGCTGGGGCAGGCGGCAGAGCGCACTGGGGTGGCCATGGGGGGAGGAGCGGCTGCCCAAGGGGACGCCCGCATGACCCTTTCATCTGTGAACGTGCAGCTGCCCGCTACTGCCAGCGACGGCCCCAGTCAGATCACTCTGGTGAATGCCTCTGCCTCAAGTGTGGACACTGTCACGGTGCGCGCTGCCGGCACCTTCGCGTCCTGGGGAGTGCAGGACGGCGACGACATCATTTGCGTACGGGATGTGCCCCTGGGGGAGCTGCTGCCCATGCACCAAGGCGGGAAGCAGGGCGCAGCTGGGGCGGCTGCGGGTGGTGCACCCACGTCTGTCGTGCCCAGTGCATTCCTGGGCGCCTCTGGCAGCACCGCCGCCCAGGGCGCCAGGGAGGTCATCACAAGCGTCGTCAAGGAGCTGCTGTGCTTCGGGGCAGTGACTAAGCCCACCATGAGTGTGCTGCTGAGCATTTGGGCGGGAGCCGGCCAGCGCATGCCGGGGACGCTGGTGGAGGCACTAACAAAGCGCAGCGGGGGCATCGCGCTGGTGCTGCAGCGCGCATGCACCGTGCACACCTCCAAGTTCCTCGGCATGCAACGGAAATTCAAGACACAGCTGCCATCGCACGTGGAGCTGTTTGTGCGTGTGCTGCCCGAGGCGGCGGCTGCCCGGGGTCTGGCGCCGCCCTACGCCGTCACTGTACGCCGGGCAGGCACTGGCGAGGTGCTCGTTGACAGCGAGGCGGTGTGGGCGCAGGGGGCGTTCCTGAAAGCACTTGTCCCGCGGGATGTCACAAATGAAACGCTGACCCTGCAGCTGCAGTCTGCTGAGCCGGACCAGGATGTGCTGCCCTCCTCCCTGCCGCAGTTCCTTGGGGACTCCGCGGAGCGGGGCCGCTCTCTGTCTCGGCTGAGCCTGACCACCTCCAAGATGGACACCCGGCCAACACTGGCCCACGTCGACATCAACATTGATTACACCAAGGGGAATGTGCTGAGCAACTGCGAGTTGAACATGCGCACGTATGCAGACCGCGACCGGGGGGTGCAGTGCGTGCAGGTGGGGGTGGGCTACACAATGGCCAGCATGAAGCAGAACCCCAACACGCCTGCTGCAAAGTCAGCTGCTGCCATACGCAGTGTTCTCCTGCAGGACGCCCTTGGGCCGGTGTTCAGCAACATTGACGCGTTCCACGTGCCAGTGGGGCACGCCGCCGCTGAATTCCGGCGCTTGGGCGCTGACCCCTTTGTGTACGCATTCGAAGCAGCCGTGGCGCCAGATGTCAAGTGTATGCGGTCCAGCGGAGCGCTGAGTGACCGAACGGGGCCTGCAGCCCAACTGCTGCACACCCTCGCTGGGTACCTGTGGAACTCGGTGGGCAATTCGCTGCCAGCAGGCTTGCGCCCGTCAGCTGCATTCTCACTGTCAGCCATTGACACGCAGGACATCACTGCGCTGGCCATGGATCCACTGGCGCCCAGCGATGCCGTGGCAGCCGCGCTGTGTCTTGGCCTGCTGGTGGAGGAGCTGGTGCATGTGCAGCCGTTCCTGTCCAGTTACAGGCGCCCCCGTGCGGGGGGGTACACGGCCTCGGAGCAAGCGTGGATGCCGGCTGTGCGCGCGGCCGTGTCATATGCTAGTGTCACCGCTGATCTGGGCCGCTCTGAGAGTACCAAGTTGGATCAGTCCGTGGCGCTGGCAGTGTTCAGCCAGCCCTCGGGTCTGTACTTCCGCATGCGGGAGCTGGAGCAGCATGCCAAGGCGGCCCCCGGGCTGCTGTCAAACGCGTGGCTTTGGCCCCCAGAGGACTGGTCTGCAGGCATTGGCGCCATCGGTCGCCCCAAGCCCTTGGACATGGGTCTGCCTGAGGCCCTGCAGCGCCTCTCCTCGAGACGCATGCTCATGGAGCAGGTAATTGGGGAGCAAATGGCTAACAGCCAAAGCAACGAGCTGGGCACGCCTGTGATGCACCTTGATGACTTCTTCGACGCCTTTGTGCCGGGCTGGGTGAACGCTGTGTACGCCCGCATGCTGGGCATATGCAGCAACGCAAACCTGCGCGATGAACAGAACAAGTTTGCCACAGCCGAGGTAACAGACGGCACAGCCTCACTGAAGGGCCCACGGCGGCTGTACAGCTCTGCTAGCCAGTGGTTGCCCACCTTCCTGCATCAGTACACCACCGCCTTCGCTGCCCTGCCGCATGCGGGGAAGTGGAAGAACCTGTCCATGTTCGCAAACCGGGTGCTCATTGGCAGCATTGGTTCCTTTGTGCAGGCGCAGACTGAGCAGGTGGCCCAGGTCATCCACCAGGGCAGCCAGGGACAGGACAGGGCCCTGTGGGAGTTCTTCCGCATGCAGTACGCAGACAGCGAGGCGCAGCCGGTGTCGCTGCAGGCCCTGGCTGCAGCCACGCGGCTAATTGTGCACTTAAACAACATCCTCTTTGCCCGTGAGAGCCTGGTGACGCTGCTGCATGCACTGGAGGGGCTGGTGGGGCAGTCTGCCGGCACCGCCGCGGAGGGCGTGGGCTCCCTCATGGCGCGCATCCTCGCCAAGCTCATGGCTGACACAGCAGTGAGTGCCCAGGAGAAAGCCAGCAAGCAGCTGCGGCGGGTGCCAGCGTACAGCCTGCACTGCAGCCTGGTACGGGGGGAGGGCCTGGAGGACATGGACTTCGGCCTGAACAAATCTGACCCCTACGCCATCCTGTCCCTGACCTCCGGGGCGGGTGTGGAGGAGGAGGGCACAGACCGCTTCCTGGGCAGCCTGCGCACTGAGACACACCCAAACACGCTGAACCCGAAGTTCAACTTCACGGCCAAGCTGCTGGCGGATGGTCCTGCCGCCGCCCTGCACATCCACGTGCTGGACCAGGACTCAGGAGAGGATGACAGCCTGGGCTCCATCACCATCCCGTTGGCACCTTTGCTGAACCAGGGGCTGGTGGAGTGTGTTGTGGGCCTGCGACATAGTGCTGAAGTGGAGCCTGGCTCTGACACAGTGTTGCTGCGGGAGGGTGGTGTCGCATCGGGAGCCCCTGCCGAGGGCACATGGGACCAGCTGGGAGCAGATGTGCAGCAACGGCTTGCAGCCATGTGCAAGGCACCGAATTTTCAGGCACTGCAGGCTGCTTGGGGGCACGATCAGATGCGCATGGCGGCTGGTGGCAGCGCATCTGCAGCAGAGCGGGAGCACTTCAATGAGGACCTACTGCCCAGTCTTATGCAGCACTTCTGTGATCCCTGCCCTGCGCCCCGTGATTTGCTGGATGAAAGCAGCAGCAAGGTCGAGGCGGTGACGCTGGCCATGGCCAGCAAGGGGCTGTACGGCAAGCAATTCAAGAAGTGGAACGCCAAGCGGTCCCCCCACGGCAAGCTGCACATGTCCCTTGCCTTCCAGGAGGCAGACGCAAGTACTCAAATGTTCCAACACATGTCTGATCTGCTCATGAAGAGCATGGGCCGCTTTATGGCGCTCTTCCATGACTTGAACCGGCCATGCATCATTGAAATGGTGCCTCCAGAAGACAGCATTGAACAGCCGTCTGGCTCCAAGGCATACACTAGACAGGTGGCAGCCTATGCACACCCATACCTTGAGGCAATAGACCAGCGCCTGCTGGTGCTAGAGGAGGAGTGTGCATACCCTGCATTGGTGCGAGCAATGCTGCTGTGTGCTTGGGAGGGGTTCTGTGTCGAGATGTCGCATCTTATTTTGCCAGACGTCCCAGCTGACACGGATATGACCCGCCCAGCCAAGCCCGATGTGCGCCGTGCTTCTGCAAAGCGTGTCCGGGGAGGCTTCCTTGGCCTGGGCTCCAAGATGCAGACAGCATACTTGAGTGAACGCCAAGTTGGTTTCGGCCGAGATGTCTTTCAGTACATGTCTGACTGCATCATTGGCATGGATTTTCAGCTGTCCCAGAGTGACTTGGAGGAGAACAGCGCCGGATTGGGCAAATGCCTCCCGCTGCTTGGGTCAAGTGTGACGGCCGAAGTCGTCGCGCAGATTGCTGAGAACAGTCTGCAGACTGCCCAAATGGTCTTGTCCCAGCATGGTCTCGAGTCTGATCTTCGGAGGGTGGTATTCCCCGAGGGCAGTAATCTTAGTGGCACTACTGCCGGTCACTATGTATCAATCTTGGCCTGGCATGCAGAAATTTTAAACCGCAAAGCTGCGAAGGATGCACTCAAGCGGCTGAACTATAAGGCTTGAGGCTTAGGCTGCGAATAGCGAGCCCAAGTGCTGCCCACACGGGGGACTTGTCAGTGCCGCCTTGATAACCCATGCAGTAGTGGCACCGCATGCAACGACAAATGGTGGGCTTGATGTGCTGTGGGTACGAATGTGTTTCGATATGAAGTGTCGAGTCTGCGGTAGTAATGCTGAATCTAGTTCTTGGGGGAATGTGCACAGTCAAACCATACCCTGCAGGTCGATTCAAACGCGAAGTTAACTCCCGGTATGTGGCAAGACTGCCTGTGGACAGATGCGCCGCCAATTACGAGAAGCATACCGAACAATTGCCTCTGCGCATCAAGCGGCATTGGTAATTGAGGCTAGTATGCTTCAACTCACTGCTAGACATTCTACCATATGTTCCCCTCGGGCACGCATGGGAAACTTGTGAGCATCCCCCCCACAGGGGATAGGCGTAGGGGGGCTTGTGTACCACTACGATGAAGGGATGCGCAGCAAATATTCGCTGCTTCTTCATGCACCCGAATGTGTGGTAGATTTAAAACAGTGCAGAAAAGCAAATTCCGCCTGCCATGCTGGGTGCTGCACAAGCGTAATTGTACGCTGCTGGTCCACGTGAGTCTTGTCTTTGAAGGTGCTAGTGATAGACGTTGTATCACTTCCGGCTGGTCTCCCGCGCAGTTGTGTTTTGTGGCTCCGCAGCATGCAGTGGAATGCCAGCACTGCGATGGACTACGACCCAGTTGCCCCGTGTGAGGCGCGCAGTGTATCCAGGACAGAAAGGAGTTCGTCCCATTCGATTGCTCTGCGGTGTTGTACATGCTCGTCGGGCCCTTCTCGAAAGAAAGATTTTCTCATCAGATGCGCCGAAGCAACAGGTATAAATAGTGCCGGAAAAACTCGACTAATTGGCCTCCCGAAAACTAGTACAGTTTTTAGATTTAGTCATGTATCATGCGTATGTCACTTTTGAGGCCGGTTTTGGGCAGTTCC
>Ga0307982_1002817_pt1 | contig 13935 bp, 10 predicted proteins | sample OrgLakmetagen989_FD_201847 | JGI IMG/M metagenome (GOLD analysis project Ga0307982, IMG submission 201847) | Saline water microbial communities from Organic Lake, Antarctica - #989 | ecosystem: Environmental > Aquatic > Non-marine Saline and Alkaline > Saline | place: Antarctica: Organic Lake...
TCCCCCTCAAAATACAAACAGCAACGTGCTAGCGGGCCGCTTGTGGCCTAGCGGTCCGTCCCTATCATAGAGCTTAACCCATATATCTTCCATCAACGCCACGGTCGCTACTCGTGGTCGTCTTTTTAGCGTGTTTCGAAACCCTCGCAAGGCCCTCCACCTTGAGAACAAGTCGTCTGCGTCTGCGTATACCCCGAAGCAACATCAACGGACAAAAACGCTCACAACATTTGCCGTTCAAATGTTCCAAATAAGTAAGTGAATGAGAAACCAAGCTCCGGCAAACAGCAATGCCGATTCTGAATCCGACTCCGAATCCCGTGCATTCGAATTGACCTCAACCAATACAAGCTCACGCGGGGATTTGTGTCTCTCGCGTTATAAAAATAAGATATAAGATCACAGCAACGAGGTGCCTTAATTGAGCGGCAGTTGAATTTCAAAATACACTGCGACGAATATACGCGACTCACGACACTAAACATCCATTGTCTTTCGGTGATTCCTTCTCGTCCCCTGAAGGCGCCGACGCCCAGTCGGGCACTCCATTGCCTCCGTCACCACCGCCACTACTATCATCCTTGGCCCAAGCGGGCAAAGGCTGGCTCTCCGCCAAAGCCACCGGCGATGGGGGCGGCCACACTTTAAGGCCATAGGCGGGATGGTCCGGGTGCTGCGGCGCCGAAGGGCCGGGAGCCGTGGCCGGCACCGCGCGTCCGTTCGCGTCTAAGAGCGCAGTGGGCTGAGAGGAACGTGCCTTTGCGTCCTCACGTGCTAAGGCGGCAGCGCGGCGATGCATCTCAGCTGCGAGCGAATCAGCATCATGGGCTTCCTTATCGGCTGTTGCATTCGCAAAAAACTCAATATTGCTGCGCTGCGCACCGGCACTAGAGTCGCTATTGCTGCCGCTGCTGGTAGTGCTGCTTTCTGGTTGAGGGCTCAAGCAGACTGCATTTTTGTGGTCGACAGTCTTCTCTATATTCGATGCAGGTGAAGCTTCCACAACCACTGTTGACTCTAGTGGCAGCAGTCCTACTTGTTCTAGGAGAGTTGATAGCCTCACAGAGACAGCCTCGCAGCGGTGATTTTGTAAGCTGCTTTGTGCCTCAAGTGCTGCGATCTGCGCTTCAGCTACTGCCATGGCTATGGCAGTGCTGGTAGACTGAGATGGTTTGGTGAGTTGCATGAGGCGCTGATCGACCGTCTTGGCTGAATCCCACATGTAAGGCATTGGCCGCATTTCTATCATTTCCGTGGTCCACCCAAGGGACTTGTCGGAACGACGACAAAAAGCAAACAGAAACAAGCATGCATAGAGAATGCAAAGTTAATTCATTCGAAAAGCACCCCCAAGAGAAGACATAAAGCCGAAAGACAGGTACGAGTGCTACCAATACTAATCCCTGCATCCAATTCAAACGCCAGCCAGGGAATTCGTCGAACTCCTTTATATTCTTTATAGAATTTAGACACACCTCCGCCATGGTAAAGAAAGCATCGTCAGCAGCTTCGCACCCAGGTACATGGTGGGCATAGCTCAGAATCTGTCGGCAAAAGAAAAAAAGAATCGGCGGCTGGTAAGAAACGCACAAACACAGCGAGAATGTGAGAATATTGAATCATTTACTCAATCCAAATGCGTATATTAAAAACATCAACCCCGGTTTAAAAAAAAAAACAGGCTTGTTGCAACAGTTCAAGTATAGTATACCGCGAGACCGCCAGGACGCAAGAAAGCGTGCATCGAATCAAGCAAAGCCTTGTGCTGAGGATGGTTCCACAGGCACTCGGCGACCTGAAAACAATCAGAAGAAGAAAACAGCGTAGACTAAAAATTGATCAGGGGAGTGAAGAACAAAGAGCAAGGTAAAATCATCCCTTGCGACATGAAGATATACACAGCAATTTTATCAAGGTCAAAAAGAGATCATAGTATCAGGCATGCATGCCATAAACCTCGTACCAGAGCCATGTCAAATTGCCCTTGCAGCGATGGATCCACCTCACTGCCCCACAAGTGCCCTTCGACTTTGCAGCGATGGGCCAAATCTGGGCCGAGTAACGATTCGTTGGCCGTTACATTAGCGCGCACGGCGTTCAGCACGTGCTCGCTAGGGTAGTCGGTCACGTGGCTTAAGCGGCAACCCAGGTGCATTGCAGTGAGTGAAGGAAGCGCTGCGGCAGCGCCTACTTCGACTACCGCCTGTGTGAAGCCAATCGCTCAAAGCAACCTCCAACGTCAACGACAAGGTATTGGCAGAAGTATAGCGGGTAAGGGGTATCCTACGTAAGAATCAAGCTATGACACAGAATTGATCTCCCACTTGTCGCCAAGCTAGCAAGGCAACCAATCACAGAAGAGGCATACCTGGCCTGCTACGAGATGCGGCTGCGCTGCTAAATGCTGTGCCACTTGTACTGAGCCACTCCACACCGTGTATGCGAAGAGCGCGCCAGGGGCGCCACCGTCGTTGGGCGCGCAACGGAGTGCAAAGTCGACGCTACCTACGCGCTCGCGCACGATGGGTGCAAGTCCATCATCATCGCTGTCGCTGTCGCGTGCAAACAAATTATTCATAGCGTCGTTCTCTTCGTCTGAGTTTCCTTCCATTTCTTGGGCACACGAGGTCTTGCTCTGAAGCGATTGAGTTCAAAAACCTTCTGTCAGCTACAGCTATTAGCTATGCGCTATGAGACAGACTACGATAAATTACTATGTTTGTAAGTAGGTTGCACCCAAGTTAGATGGCATGGCTAGATACTGGTTAAGCTAGCGAAGTTAGCTAGTGAGTTAAGAGTAGCCAGCCAGATCAATCATCGATCATCGAAAAAATATCGCAGAATCGCTGGAAGAGCAGAGAGAGATGGAGAGAGAGAGAGTTTCCGAATTCGCGACGAATCTCTTCTGAAAAAAATCAGTTGGTTCAATTCGACGACAGAAGAGAGAATTAGATTAATACTCGTGTACTTAACTTCTTCGCAAGACGTTTTCAAGCCCTAGCTAGAGCGGAGTGCTCAGAGTTCCTTCGGGAGCTCTGGGAAATGATGCAACCGTTTAAATAGACGCATGCACCTATAGAGTTTGTTGCGGGCGGCCATGAAACCTCGGAGGCCTAGAATGTGCCTACTAGCTTTTGGCGTGTGCCTGCTTCCCGAACCAACAGAACCATCGGCGTCGCCATCGCCTCCGCCGGCAGTTGTGTTCCCGCCCTGGACTCACCCACCAGATCACTTCGGCAGTAGCAGCACGTTTGGATCTCGTACTATCTCGAATACAATTGTAGTGGAAACTCAAGTGTGGCAACCCGGCGTCGGATGGACTTCTTCGCAGTGGTGCGCACCCGATGGCGCTCCGTCGCTATCGCCAGTTGAGCTCAATAGCTTTGAGCACACTGACGGATGGGCATGGTGTGGCGAGTGGGCTGTAGAGGAATCAGCTACTGTAACGAACAAACAACCCGGAAATGCATCGGATTTGGAGTCAGGTGCGGGTGTTGACCATAGTTGTAACAGCAGCGATACCATTGGCCTTGGCGATGAGAAGGAAGACAGCGAGGACTTTGGCAGGGGTGACGGATGGTGTTACTCAGCCCCGACGGACGATTCGAAGGATTCATTGCAATTTGACGAACGTTTTCGATGGAGGCGCTGGAAACGCCCCATGCGTCCGCTTATGACGTTTTCGCAGCATTCAAAATCAGACGCCAGCTACAACCTCGAAGCAGCCAGCAGCAGCAACAGTGCCATCAGCACCAACGACGGTGGCATCAGAGGCCGCAGAAGCTCTACGACCAGCTCGAGCAGCCTCAACAGTATCAAGGGCAGCGGATTCGTGAGGTCGCCACTCCAGCCTCATACAAGGCTCGCCTCCAACGACGACATCGCTGATGACGTAACAGCCGAGTCTAGCCCCGCGCGAGCCCTTCAGCTGGACAGGTCGGAAGGCCCGACGTGGGTAGACACATTGAGAGACGCTTCGTTTGCTCCACCAGAGCCCATGCAGCGAGAGTTCGAACTGTCGCCTGTACAGAAGCCAGTGCCACAGCCGCAGCCACTGATGCCTCAGACATCACTTCCTCGGACGCCGCTGATAGCGTCCACTGAAAGCTCTTCTACGGACCTGAAGAGCGCAGGCGGGACTACAGATGATGGCGCGGTTTCAAGTGAGATATTGAAATCACAAGCCCAACGAGAGTTACTTTCTCCTCGAGAAGATGTAGCCTCACAGGCTGCTGCTGCTGCGCCTTTGACAGCCACACCAGCAGCAGCGCCAATAACTGCGGAAGCAACAGCACCAAGAACATCTGCTCTTCCTGAAGCAGCACCACCTATGGCGGCAGTGACAAGCGCGCCAAAGCGATCGTCCGAGGAGCGGCGGCTGCGCAAATGGGCGGCCAGACTACGCCGTGACTTTACATTCACTGGCTTCGTTCTCGCGTGGTACATCAATGCTCGTGTTTTATGCGTGTGCCGTCTTCCTTTCTCTTCAGTTTTCCCTATTTTTGTTCTCACTTCTTCCGCTATTCTTGTTCGCTAACCAATCCATAAGTTGTGTGCTCTAATCGTTCTATGCGCAGGGGTGTGCCTCTGAGGTGCCCCCAAATGTGCGGGCCCTTTTTGCGGCTGAAGCTTGGGCACTGCTTTCAGTCGTGGGCGTTGAACGAAAAGTTGCCCTTGGTGACGTTGCACGCTGGTATTAACAAGGGCAAGGTCTTTGCGTTCTGTACCCTAGCGTACCGGGTGGACACGTACCTCTCTGCAATCGATTGGATTCAGCAACACAACTTCATGAGTCGGCGCTACACCACTTCTATGAGTGGTTCGAGCAGCAGCAGCACTCGAACCTCGAATAGTGACGGTGTCAGTACCGCTGCCAGCGCCGCTGGTGCTCTCACTGCTGATATTTCGCCTTCAGAAACTCCTGGACCTGCTGTTGGTGTAGTTCTTGGCTCAAGCGCCACTGTTAACAATGTTTATGCCTCTCCAAGTACTCCAATCTCAAATGCTGGGGCTAGCCACAGGAATCCTGTTGGTGGTGAGGGTAACACTGAAGCGATGACCCTGCAGCTCGGTGGTGGCTATCAGCCTGGCAGCACCTCTGGGTCGACGCTCAATCGACCGCTGCCGCATGCCGAGCCACCTACCGCTGTTATTGCAGCTGTTGGTTCTGCTGCTGCAGCAGTAGTAGGCAACAGTGGTGGCTCTGTCGGTGAAAGCGGCCATGGAATGCTCAGGAAGGCAGCGGCTGAAAGCACCATTGCTGGATCTCCATCTCTTGCGTCTCCTCTTCCTCATTCTTCTGCGAGATCGACCAATGCTGGCAACCAAGTTTCTGGAGGAATGCGTCGTGGGCTCGGGAGCACCGGAGGTGCAAGTAGTGGTAGTACTTGCAGCAGCAGTGGCAGCAGCAATGACAATGATGCACACCCGACCTGGGCGTCTCCTCAACGGAAGCTGGCGTTCCAGCTCTCGTACGTGGGCTGCTCCTTTGGCATGAAGTACGAGTGGTTCAGCGAGAAGCACGGGGCCGTCCTGGCTCCTCGGTGGGCGCCGTTCAATGGTGTGTGGGTCTCAGCCTGGCCTTATGCGGAAGACGTCCTCCGGACCGCAGCTCGGGCTCTGCCCATCAACCATCACTCAGCGAGAGCAGGGCGCGCTGCACTACGCAGCTTCTTGAATAGGCACCGAAGGAGCAGCACCAGGAACAACCAATTCACTAGCGGCAGCGGCACCACCAGTAGTAGCAGTAGCTACGCTGAGACATCACCGAACCTTGGCTCCAATAGTTTGACGTCCTCTGCAGGTGCTGACCCACTTTCCGCAGAGGCTGCTGCCAGCACTTTACACCATGAAACAGCTGCACCACCCCTTGCTGCTGTTCTTTCTCCTTCCTCTAAGGGAAGTCATGAAGGCGTAGCGGCGGCTGTCCCAACGGCGGTTGACAAAACAGCTGCGCTCCTTTTCGCGTTGCTAGAGCGCCCGTGGCAGCTGTGGCTGAGCTGGCTTGCCACCAAGCTGTGCCAGTTGGGTGGCGCCGTCCACTGCAAGAGCGACGAAGGCTTCGGTGGGGTGGCTGCGTTTCAGCTCTCGCCCGTGTTCTTTGGGTTGCCCTTCGTGAACTGGCCGAGGGCGCGGGCTGCGGCACGCGCGCAGTTCAGAGCTGCCACGCCACCGCATATATCATCTCCACCGCTACCATTGGCACCACCGCCAGTTTCACCACCACCTCTATCAACACCGCCATCTCAAGCAACCTCTTCCACCATGCCACCGTCAACTCCGTCGTCAAGAAACGCGGCTGAAGAAGCTGCTTCGCCACTTCCTAGTTCCGATGCGCCAACTTTCTACAACGTAGCTTGGCCAAAAAGAAGTGGCACTTACGTGCCCCGTGGGATCCATGAAGCATCTGCTGCTGCACACAGCGAACCTCCATTAAGTGGACCCGATGCTGTGCACAACACAGAAGAAGCAGCAGCGCCACTTTACCAGCCAGTACATCAAGAACAAGCAGCCATGGACAGTAGTCCGGGCTTCAAGAACGTACTGACGAGTGGTGTGCAAGCGAGCAAGGCAACGAATGACGGGACCTCGCTTGAAGGTACTCATGTCGAGGGCCCTTTTGAAGCTGCTGACATCTCTCAAGCGCAGCGTGGAACGGTACCACAAGAAGAAGGCAGCCACCGCATTGAAAGTCACGGGCCACAGCGGATTAATGCTATTCCTGGGCTCCCCGCTCAAGAGCTTGATGCGACGACGAGGAACACGTTGCCACTACCTGCAGTCCAAGACCAGCACCATCGAAGCGATTCAACTGGCGAGGCTGATGTTATTCCGCTTGGCGGTGCCCTCTCAACGTATTCCGGGCGAGCCCGGTGTGGCCAGTAAAGTATAGAGTGCTCCGGGCCATTTTTAGTCGCCCGATAATCATTCGCTTTTCTCTCGTGTAGTTCAGATATTTTCGTTAACGCAGCCATTTCCCTATTCAGCCTATACTAGTTCTAGTGCTCTCAGTTCGATGTATTTCCATTTCCCCTCTATAATTATAATACAGAGGGTAAGGGAGAGGGGGCTTCGAGATATATATCAGCGCTAAAATCGAAGAAGTTTCAGCATTCAGGTATGTATATGGGCGCGAAATTGGTAATTGCAGTCGGAAGATATGTAGCTAAAAGAACGAGGCGCCATTTGCGTGTTGTTATGGCAGCTGCAAACCCATTACCTTTTAAGAATGCACGTGCAAGGCAACCGAGGAAGCCAGTGCACGTAAAAATTTGGTGTTTATAAATATGGCACAGAGCACCAAGTAAGACGTGCTGACGTGCATGAGGTGTCTCCTTAGGATTTGCTATCCGAAATGCTGAAGTAGAAAGTCACCCAAGAAATGGTCCCAGAGGCCAGAGCTTGGCTCACACTCGCGGCCGTAAGAATTAAAGTGCATGCCGTCGCAGCGCACACCTAAGCAAGTGTTGGTGAGCTCTGCAAGCCTCAAATGCAACAAACTGCCTCTTTTTCCTTCTATTGCTTCCTTGTCATTGCTGCTGATCGTCTTTTTTCTTTCCTCTTCTTGAAAAGCACGGACTTCAACGGCATCCCATAGCACCGGCAATGCCAAGTCATTGAAATCTAAGAAATCGTGCTTGGCAGTGGACATCAGTATGGTGGCGGCATCGAGCGTGGGCACCCCAACAAACACGACATCAACGCCTAAATCAACGGCCACTTGATGGAACATGGCTAAATAGCGCGCTACCACTTGCTTGTGCGGCCCGGCAACCCCACTGGCACCGCCTAAACTGTGCTTGTCGCGAAGCATGTGGTGCAACCCTAGCCCACCTACGAAAGCGAGCTTGTATGGTTTCTGTGAGTAAGCTATTTCAAGCCGATTCTTGTAGGCAAAAACTCCGGAGGCATTCAAGCCCGTGTCTCTCAAAGCCACGAACGACGCTGACTCGCTGCCTAACAAGCGCTCATAGCTCTTGAATATCTCGTTTACGACTGAGTCTCCCACAAAGACTGCGTTGACTGCGTTACGTTTAAACTTAATTCCTGAAGCTACGTATGGTTCAGCCGTCAGCGTGGTCTGCGTCAATTTGCGAAATTTCGGAAAGAACCTGCGCCTAGACCCTTCAGCTTCCATTGCAGCCCGCGCATACAAGTCGAAAGTGACGTTGGAGCATATCGAAGTCAGGCTAGGTAGCTTCGATGCTTTCTCGAGCTCAAACTTCTCCAATTCCACTAGATTTGCCAATGTAACCAAAGGCTGTCCCCAGTTGTTAAGCACACATAGTGAGAGCCCTCTTGTAGCCCAAGAAATACGCATTTGCGCTTTTGTTATGACGTTTGAATTAACAGGCCACACTGTAAATGAATCTTCCTATCGATCGCCAACATGTACTGGAAATTGAGCTTTATCTAGCAGACGGCATTGTTCACTCTGCGCTACTCCAAGTAAAGGGGCCGAAAGGGACAACGCGACAAGCAAGGCGTATCTTTTATCTTTCTTGCGATGAGCGCGGTAAACACTGAGTTCACTTTTTATGAATATGCCAATTAAATGATTCAAATACAAATGCGCCAGTAGCTATTTAGCTACGGTGCGTCCATCTTTTTCGTTTTCGGGGATGACCAGGGCGCTAACTCCTTTAACTCCCACCTACTTCTATTCATTGAGCCGAATCCCATCAGTTCTCAAGTGCACTTCAGTTCTCTAAATCGAAATATAAATTATGAATTTACTCGGGTAAATAAGTACTTATTCCGCATTCCGGCATTGCAGTATCGCAATTGCATCTCGGCTATTCAACAAGTACAGCTGAATAAACGAATACATCTCAGGCAGCTCGAAATCCCCATGATAAGCCATAGGAAACCACAAGAACAGGCGGAGCGCATTAGCAGTGCGAGATCGGAGAAATTGCATATCACAGTCAATCCGTCCCAAAATCTATGTACATGCAAACAGGAAAACATTCGAGGTTCCTGTGTCATGTAAAAGTAATCAGCTCAAGGTCAAATGTAAGGGTGCAGTTCGGTGGCACGAGCCCGGGAAATCCTCTTTCGCCATAGGCCAAGCCCGGTGGAATGAAAATTTTAGCCCGCTCGCCTATGCTGAGCTGCGCAATCCCCTACAGCAGAAATACAGTGCATGCCAACAGTATAGAAAACACAAGAAAAAAAACAAGGATTATGAGATGGAATGACATTCTGAGCACCTTTGAAAAAAGCTATGCCAAGGCGGACAATGCCACTCAATTATCACACACGCCACGACTAGCCTTGAAGAATACTAGCACACCCATTTCAAGCCAAGAAAAAATATATGTGAAAATAGGAACGGGTTTACCTTGTCTAGACCAGGAATGACTTGCTCGCACCCGAGCTTGAAACGGAAAGGCTTCCCACGAGCACGGCTAGAATCAAACTCTGCACCATCGGGCAGATATCCTGTGTAATGCACCACCACCTGAGCGAAAGTGCAGCCCCGCGCGCGCGCGCAAAAAAAAAAAACGAATATAAATGAATGCCTAACGTAAGCTGTTAGGCTGCAGCACAGTCGCAATTCATCTCCTTTGACCATTCAGAAGACCAGCATTACTTCGAACTGCTTAAACAAAACCATGCTATCCAATCCAATGATTTGGCCCCGAGGAGAATGGCAAGTAAAAGAGAGACTTCTTGTACCGACAAACACTGTTAAATTGTTTTATTCATCCTAGCTAGTTTGAAGAGCATTCGGACTTTAAGTAATGGATTCTGACCATAGAATTTGTCTGAGGGTAGTTGATCCCGTCGCCAGCAGCAAAGATTTCAACCCTTACATCCTATAAACACATATCGGAGTGCGTTGCAGTTAAAAAAAGCCGCACGAGTACACAACCGCTCCCATTGTCATGAACTACCAAGTATACTTCTACTAGGACTGACATTGGACATAATTCAAAGCAACCCAGCTGGTAAGAAAAGCTCGCAGTGTTGCAAAAGATATCGCCACGATATTTGTGCTAGGGCGCGACTTCTTGAGTGAGAGGGTAGTGCAGGTAACAACGCCGCGCTACTTCAGTCAATATTGGTAGCTCTTTCAGGCAATGACCCAGCACAATTTGCCCGATGCTACCTGTCAACCCCCTGTAGTAGCTTTTGCTTTTTTGACCTTCGACAAATCGGCGAATGAAGTCAATGAATCGACGAAGCCATCATCGCTCTCTCGCTCGCGGAATTCTTCAGTATAACTTTAGTTCGGAGGAGGCTAGCGTAAACAGTCTGCTAGGCATATAGTAACACAGCAAGGAGTCGCCACAAGTATGCGCCATCTCCGAGCTAAGCAGGGCCGGAAAACTTTGAATTATTACCGCATTAGCTTTGGTATCGCGCCGCCGTATTCTGTTTTGCTGGACGGCAACTTCATTCATCTGGTATGAGCACTAATTGTGTGCACAGCGTAAAGCTCACCAGCTGAAAATTTGATTCGATCATGCTAACGCTCCACTATCAATGATTGCAGGCGATGACACAGAAAGTAGACCTGCACAGCCGCATACGCAAGCACTTGGGTGGAGAGAAATTCAACCTCTTCGTACCAGAATGCGTAGTTGCCGAGCTGCGTTCGATTGGGGCACCGGTCGAACTCGCGCTAGACTTCGCGCTCGCGCACTGCGAAATAGTTGCCACAGCACAAGGTGCTCGTCCAAACGACGCTGTCAAAGGCCTCGTAGGGCGCACTAACCCTCGGCGGTTCTTTGTCGCTACCCAGGAAGAAGACCTCCGGAATTTCTTGCGGACTTTACCCGGAGTGCCTCTGTTGCACTTGCAGCGCACGGTTTTGCTTCTAGAGACACCATCTTCGTCCAGCCGAAAAGTAAGTTTGCTCGTATACATGCGCAAAATAATGAAAGTCATGGTTCCGTCTTCTTTGTTTTTAGAAAGTAAGGGATAGTGAGTAGCATATGTAACTACGTATTAGTGCATCTATAAAAGAGCTTAGGTGATTATTTTACAATATATAAATACCAATGCTTTATTTTGTATCGTGTTTACATGTTAGTAACTTCTTTACGTGGTTGTCCTCTTCAGGCGAGTGGGCGAGAAGAAGCAGACAAGCTGATTGGTGGAGGCCAGCAGGACGCCGTCATACAGGAAGCGATCGCGCTCAGAGACCAAGAACGCGCAGAGAAACGCCGCCGCGACGGAGCCGCGAGCGCCAAATTGGGCCCAAAAAAGGAGAAAGCCAAGGGCCCAAATCCTTTATCCGTAATGAAAAAGAAAGCGAAACCATCAAGCAGCAGCGGGGAAGGGACGAGAGAGAGCAGCAATTCGACGGATGCGAAACCGAAGAAAGTTCGGCGAAAATCAAAGACCCCAAGGTCAAGTGCTGCTGCTGCAGCGAGCGGAGAATGAAGCCCAGGACGCTGCTGTATTGATGAGCATTTCACGTAGTGTGGCCAAACTTATAAAATCGGAGTGCCAGTTGAAAACAAAAAAAATGGTTTGGGTAAAAAGAAACCCATTTAAATATGTATCAGGAGTTTTAAAACCCCTTGGTGCGCATTAGCCATCTCCAAGGCCATTTGAATTCATTATGCATATCTATAAGTAAGAAATTTGTGTAGAATTTAAACCTTTAGTACTTAGTAGTACTATTACTGCTCCTGGTCGAATCTTTTTAGCCAAGATTTTAGGAAAATAGATCCCCCCGGGTGGTAACATCCAAAAGCCAGTGGAGCTCTTTAATTCTTTATTTTTATATCTTAAATCCCATCAGAAGTACTGTGTAAGATGCAAGCACCGGGCCCGGATCTTTTCTCACTCGGCGTCGGGATCCACATCTGACATCAATAAAGCAATGCTCATTAGCGGCGTGGGCGTTTGGTTGTTCGTTGCAAAGTCGCCTTCGAACCAGTTGCCTCGTTCAACACTTTTTTCGCTTGCTTCTCAAGAGCCAGCGCAAGGAGATATACTTCACTGCCTGGAGCATTATAAGTGCAGCAATTTTGAACCACCAGGCGAAGGTCTGCTACGAAGCCCGCCAAGGAAGAATATCCTCGAGAGCCGCTGTAACCCACCTGACGAATAATCGAGAGACAACCTTCAGATGAAATCGTGGGGGCGAGAAACTTAGAAGTAAAGAGAAATCGAAGGAATGAGATGAAGTTTCTCGCGGTTTAAACAATCTCCATGCCATCTACGGAGTATCTCATATCTCCTCCTTCACACATCACATTTTTGACGTGCATCTTACCTTGCTCTGCATGGTGCTCAAGTCCATGGGCTGCTCTACCACGTCCAAGTAGTCGGGTGCATCGTTGACCACATCGACTGGCGCACTGAACAGGCCGCCGCTGTAGGCCTCGTCCCAAGCCAGGAGCTCGTGCAGCACGCCGTTGCACACTTTCTGGAGCTCCCCAGGGCGCCCGTTGTTGCCACCTCCACCATTTGGCTCTGGATACACTGGCCACGGCGAGATGGGAGTAGCGGAACGAGCGGCCGCAGCAGACCTTGCTCCTTTGTCTTCGTCTTCGTTTTCTTTCCCGCACGCCTTGGCCACGGGGCGAATCCGAATACCCTTATTGGGTTGTGCTGTCTGCGTACTCGAATCAACTTCTTCATCGTTCTCGTCCTCGCTTTCATCGTTCTCGTCGTCTTCATTGCTATCGTCGTCGTCGTCGTCTTCAGCGAATTGCTGCCTTTTTGCACTGCGTGCCTTCCTAGTGCTTCCTCGCGCCGGTCGTGTTTTTATAGTCAATTTAAGACGCGACGACGACGACGCTCTAGAAGTCGCTGATCGCCGTGGCCTCATTTCCGACTCGGATTCCTCTTCTTCGTCGTCGTCGTCATCGTCGTCGTCGTCATCTCGAGCACCGCCCGACGAATAGTTTTCTTCGTCTTCTGACTCGCTGGAGGAGGAGCCCCGAGGCCGCTTCGAGCGTCCACTGGTCTGACGAGACGCACGCCGAGGCGCTGCACTGCGACTACTGCCCCGGGTACCACTGATGTTGCTGCGGCTGCTTCCATTCCTACTCCCACTCCGAGAGGAGCTTCTCATGTTGACAGCCGGCTGCTCCAGAGCTCGAGTTCTTGACGACGACCGACGAGATGCACGATTGTCGTCGTCGTGTTCATCGCCGCCTTCCTCGTCAGCTTCTGCATCCTCGCTGCCTTCATCGGAGTCCACAATTCGAGAAGCAGCACGACTTTTCCCCTTGCTCTTAATGAGTGGTGGCGAATGAGTCAGCTCCTTGTTGGCAATTTCCTGTACGTTGTTGTGCTCTTCAGTGCCTGGCTCGGTCACCGCTGATGACGATGACAAGGATACTGGCACATCATCGTTGACGACCGGACGAATCAGCTCTGCAGCAACGTAGTTTTCCTTCTCGCCGTCATCATAGTCGATGTCGAAGGTGCCGCTGGAGCGTCCGTTGAGGTGAGCGCGCTGTATAACCCCTGGAAAGTACTGCGCTTCGCCTCGATAGCGCACTTCCACCTTCGCCCCTTCGCGCAAACACTGCTGCGCGCTGTTCTGGCTCTTTGAGCTATTGCTACCACTGCTGCTGCTGCTGCTGCTGCTGACGAGTGCAGTGGCTGAGGCCTCCAATGCCGACGGAGATGATGAAGATGAAGGGTCTTCCTCTGGTGCATCGCACGACGCCAACTTTCGATTCCATGTGTTCATGTTACAATACCAGGCTCCTTTTGGAAGCTCATGCTTCTCGTCTGAAGGTGGCAGCACCCGCCATTTCGAGCACGAGTCGCACTGCACCCAATCTGCTTCTGCGCCCTCGTCGTCGTCGTCGTCGTCGCCACCGTCGGAATTCTCCTCACAAGCAGCTTGCCACGCCGTTTCCAGTTTCACTGCACAGGCTTCTGCTTTGCGCACAATCGCAGACCCGTCCTTGTTGAAGGTGCGGGCGTTTTCGTACAGCAGCCACCCATCCCGGCACA
>Ga0307982_1002818_pt1 | contig 13928 bp, 14 predicted proteins | sample OrgLakmetagen989_FD_201847 | JGI IMG/M metagenome (GOLD analysis project Ga0307982, IMG submission 201847) | Saline water microbial communities from Organic Lake, Antarctica - #989 | ecosystem: Environmental > Aquatic > Non-marine Saline and Alkaline > Saline | place: Antarctica: Organic Lake...
GCCTGTCCTCTTTCTTGCTAACGAAGGATGGATCACGTGGCTGCAATGCTGTAGGCTGTGCGAACACGAATGAACACAGGCCTACGAACACCAGGAATAGCTTCTCCGCTCCAGAAGCGGTACTTAACGAGGTCGAACAAAGATTCGATTGTGTTTAGGCTCAGACTCACATGTATCCGAGTTTGGTAGGGGGTTTTCACTCTCATCCTGAACCGAATTCCTCTCCTCCAAGTCCAAAGTCATACCCACTCCACCGACAGGATGCTTTCATCCACCGAGGAGCTGCGAGCCTAGGCCCACTAGGATGAACACAGAAATGAAAGAAGCCACAAAGCAGGGGAAATCGTAGTGGGTAGTTTCTTCGCAAATCATTCATAAGTCCAGACCTGGACTTTTTGAAGTAATGGACTCGGAAATTATTTGAGTTGGACATATAATGCACAATGAGTCAAATGTCACCGCGGGGTGTTACATGTGCGTGTTGTGCAGACATCTGCGTCTTAGCCGTGTGGAAATGAGTGCTCTGAAACCCGAAAGGGCGTTGGTCTTGCTTTTGTTGTCTCTCTGATTGTGTGCGTCGGTTGTTGATGTGAGTGTATGCTTAAGATAGTGAGGACTTCTCGTCCTCCTTCCTCCCTCTTCCTTCCTTCTTCTTGCGCAAAAAGAGGGCGTGTTAATGGTCTTCGAGAAGGGCGAGGTGAAAGATCGACGGGTGGTTCTTCTCGTCGCGCACTGCCGACAGCGCTAGCCTTAACGGCTTTTTCCGGTCGGCGCCCACGGCGCGCGCGATGTACTCCACGTCGTCGTGTTTACCCCCGAGGGTGGCGCTCGCTTTCGCCATCCACGCATAGGCCCCTTGTAGGGACTCCGGCAAGAACAGCGCGAACATCGAGGTGGCCGTGTTCTTGCTGTTGTTCCCACTGCTGCTGCTGCTCGCGCCAGTAGCAGCGGTAGTCCGTTTCGTTGATTCGCCATTGGTTGAGCTACCCGAGTCCTTTTTCGTGCTCTTTCCTTCTCCGCCTTCTTTGGAACCAGCAGCACTGGTAGCTGAGGACGAGAAATCGAGGCCCAGCGCGTTGGGCAAATGCTTGAGGCCAGAAAGCTTCCGGAAGCGGTCGTTACATGCCACGAGTTCACCGTCGGTGTTGGCGAGGGCCATGGGGACCTTATGGTGGGCAAGAGAATCGACGAGAATGATAGATTATCCAAACAGTCAAGATTAAGAGAGAAAGAGTTGGTGCATGAAAGCAATGCAATGCCTTCAACACGTGATTCAATTGCAAGTCATTGACGCATAGAAAAAAATACATGCCCATTATAAAAGAATGCCTGCTTACCGCGCTCGTCGCGAACACTTGGTTGTAATCTCCGTCGTTCAAGACTTCTTTGCTGCTCTTGGTCGCAAGAGGCGCTTTCCTGGCAGTGCTGTCTGGCCGGCTGTCGCTGTTGCTCGTCTGGCTGTCAGTCTCACTTTGCTCGACCACGACAGCCGGCATGCGTTGCTGCTCTTGCTGCTGCTTCGAAGACGACGGTCCAGGACTTCTCGTTTGCTCAGCTGACTCGGGCGCAGCGGCAGTGGTTGAGCTACTAGACGCAGCCTCCGTTGCAGAAGCACCTGGGCTGTTACCCTCCCCGCTCGTAGGTGGAGGAGGAGGAGGCGCCAGGGCAGGCAACGGCGCGTTCAAAGCAGCGCGAGCTTCTTGGTTGTGCTCCTTGAGCTGCCGGATGTAGTCGGCGGTCGCAGCGAGCACGTTGTGCTTGTTGGTCGCCGATTTCCCGAACTGCCCGTCGTAGTTAGCGCTGTACAGTAAGTCCCGCAAGGTTTCGATTTGCTGCGCGATCTTGTTGGACCGGGACTGCTCCCGTCGGTTCCGCTCTTCGCGCCGGCGGTCTTCGGCACTGAGGGCCCGCCCGCTGTTGTGGAGGCCCACCGGCCCACCGCCGTAGGTGCCTTGCGCTGCGGCCATCGCGTAGCCGTCGGCTGCGCGCCAGGCCGGGTCCCACCCGGCTGAAGGGGGGGCGCCGTCGAGGAGCGCCGCGTCTTCGGGCCGGGTCAAACTGTCGCTGCGGCTGTTGGCCCCACTGCTGCAGTTGCTCCCGCCGCCGCTGCTGTTGTTGCTGTGGGCTGAGTGGTGCCTGGGCGCGGGGCCGTTGCTGGCGCTCGGGTAGCTACCGCCGCCGCTCGGGCCGAGGGGCCGACCGCGCGACTGGGCCGGGACTGCGACCTGCGCGGGGTACATTTGCTGCGATGGGTCCTGGGACGCAAGGTGCTGCTGCTGCTGCTGCTGCTGGGTGTGCTGCTGCTGAGATGGTTGTGGGTGAGTGGGCTGCCGTTGCTTTTGCTGCTGTTGTTGCTGTACAGGGGGAGCCTGGCCTGAGCTTGAACTTGTCGACAGATTCGCTGAAGGAGAAGTTCTGCCATCGCCAGCAACGTTGCTGCCGTTGCCAGCATTGGAATTGGCCGCTGCCACCGAGCGCGCTAGCGAGCTGCCGCCACTGAGAGAATGGCCCAACGGACCCAGCAGCGCCGAAGCACCCGTGCCTCCGCCATTTTTGCGGCTGCTCTTGCTCCCACCGCCGTTGCCACCGCTGCCACTGCCGCTGTTGCCGTTGTTGCCGCTGTTGCTGTTGTTGCCGTCGTGGCTGCTGTTGTGGTGGTGCCCCGAAGACGTGGACGGCAAGGAGGACGAGGATGTTGCTTGGCCCGAGGGCAGGTTAGGTGCCTGCCAGTTGGTCCCAAAGAACAAGTCGTCCACCACATCCATCGCATTCACCGTTAGCCTCGACGGGGGCTGCGAAGCTCCTGTTGCGCCACCTTCGTTGTTCTTTGACTGAGCAGTGGAGCCACCTGCGCCACCACTGCCGCTGCTGCCGCTATTTGCATGCTGGCGATGTTCTCCTGCACCCGCTGACTTGTTGCCCAAGCCTGCGGCCACTGACGCATACGACACTCCAGTTGGGGCGGCAGCACCAGCTGCTCCTGCTCCTCCGGCGGTGGTGGCTGCTGCGCGAGTTTGTGGTTTCAATATAGCCGCCCCCGACGTTGTGTCTGCAGTTGTCGTCGTCGTTGGTTGTTTCCTTGCCTCCGGGCTCACAGCGGAAGCAGCTAGAGCTGACGGCGAAGACAATGGTGGTGTTGGCGGAGCGGTGCGCTGATCCGTCTTGGCAAGAGCGTGGGCGTACGACACGCGAGGTTGCGCCCCCGTGTCCGAGGACGACGACGAGCTGTTGTAGTTTTCTCGCATGTCTGCCTGGTAGCCACCTTGCTTGTTGGACCCCGAGTGTGGCTTGCTGTCGCTGCCGCCTCCGCCATGGCTGCTGCTGCTGTTGCTGTTGCGGTCGTGATGGCGGTGGCTCCGCTGTCCATGCGTGGGGCGGCTGCTGCCGTTGCTGTTGCTTTGCGCCGCGCTCACAAACGGGTTCACGGCCGTGCGCGTGGCCGCATCTTCCGAGGAATTGTCGCTTCCGTCGTTCATCGCGTCTTCCAGCTGCTCGAACGAATGCGCGTTGCGGGGCAGCTCTGGGCTCAAACTTCGGGCCGCTCCGCGGGAATTGGAAGGCGGCACCACATTCGCCTTCGCAGCTCCACCGGTTTTCGAAGAAGTGCCATTGCCACCACCACTTGCCCCGTGCTTTTCGCTGCTGGGGCGTGACGAGTAGCCGTTGCCGCTGCCCCCGGTCCCAAGGCTGCTGTTGCCCTCGTCGTGGTCGCTGTGGCCCGTGGTGCTCCCGCGGCGGGCGGTGTTCTCGCGGAACACCATGCTGGAGAGCTCGGACCGGCTGATCATGTGCTGCCCGCTCGCAAAGTCTTCGGTCAAGTACTCGTCCATCCGCCCGCCGCCGCCGCTGTCGCTGCTTCCGTCGCCGCCAGTTCCCATGTCACTGCCGCCAGCACCGAGCCCGTCACTGCCCCCCAGGCTCCCGTTCAAACTCCCAAACCCAAGCCCGTTCGAGCCTTCGTCTGAGCCTCTGTCCGACCCACCTCCTCGGCCTTGGCCGCTGGTGTCCATGTTGCCGTTGTTCTTGCTCCGGCGCCGGATGTTGTGCATGTCATCGTGCTTGCCCACTTGGGAGCCCCCCTCGTTGGAGCCTTCTTGAGACGAGCCATTCATGGAACCAGTCGATTCTTCCGAGGACCCGTCGCTACCGTTGTCGTCACCTGAGCCTCCCGCGCGCCGTGCTGCCGAGCGCTTTTCGCCCGACGACTCACTGCTTTCACGCTCCGCTGCGTTGCCCCCACTGCTCCCGCCGTTGCTGCTGCTGCTGTTGCTGCTGTTGTTGCCGCTGCCGTTGAAGCCACTGCTGCTGCTGCTGCCACCGCTGCTGTGCCCGTTGCTGGTGCTGCCAAGATTATTGTCGCTGCCGCTACCATTGCTGTTGTTGTTCCCGCGGTGGTCGATGGCCTCTGAAGCTTCACGGTCTACACGGCGCCCACTGCCCACGCCGCGGCGCTGAGGAGATGAACACAAAGACAACAATCGAGGAGGAGTGTCGCAAGGTTTAGGACAATTGTTGCTCATCGAAAAGAAGAAATGGACACAGCCGAAAGAATAAGGAAGAACAAAGATGTGCGAAAATGGAATCGCTCACACAGCCATCATGGAGTGTGCATGTAATTCCTGAAAGAGGAATGCGCACTAATGTTGATTGAAGTAGGCTTTGCCTGAGAGAGTGGTCAAGCCATTCCATTGGGGGGCTTTCGTAACCTCAAAAAGTTTGGGTTCGAGCAAAAGTCGTGAGAAATACGTTAGAGCACCACAGAATTGTTGGATCGGTTGCTCGCTCCTTTTCATTGCTCACCCCGACGAAGTCAGCAGCTGGTGCACGGAGGTGTCGATTAGCCGCTGCGAGATCACGGGGGCCGCCGTACTTCAGCACGTCGGCCGAAGGCAGCGAAATGTGCACATCATGGTGCTTGCCCGTACGAGCGTTGAAAATCTGGGTGAGCGTCGGCGGGCCGTCGCGGCGCCGAAAGCCGGACACCGTGAACACCTCGAAGGCGCCACGGGGGTTGCTGTCTCGAACTCTCGCGAGTATTTCGCTGCCCCGCCGCAAGCGCGCGTACCAGTCGTCAGACATGGCTCAATGAGTGGAGGTCCCAAGCTTGAAAATAAAAGATGAGCTAAGATGAATGGTGCAACTTGCGATTGACATCATCGATGACGTTTTTGTTTTCTGAAAGTAGAGCTTGTATTGTCTCGTACGTAAGAGTTTGCGTGCGCACGAGATGCTGACGACCGACAAAATGGTGGCAAAAACCTTTCTCTGGGTTCTTGGTTTTCGGCGCAGAATTTTCTTCTGATTCTTGAATTTCTGGAATCTTCTTTCGACTATCGACACAAGAAGTCAACAAGACATGACAGCACCCAGAAAGCCTAGCCAGCCACCGCACCTAGCTACAGATTAGATAGTACTAAGCTACGAAGCTGAGTACCACATCTTTAAGCTTGGCTAGGATAGAGTTAGTGATTTGGAGCTTGTTGCCGACGCAGACACTAAAGTGCTGAAAGCTACCCAAAGTAGACTCTATTCGTTCGATTGGTCGTAAGCTATGCGCCGTGTCCTAGGCGCGAACCACAGAAAGCCGAAGCCCGAGGTAGCAGCAGTAGCGACGGAATGTAGCGAGACTGCTGAACAAGCTACCGCACCGGTTGACGTCGCTGATGCATCTCCTCAGATAAATGCTATTGAGGAGATTGCCGTATCTGAGGTTGAAGACACTAGCAACGGCGTTGAAAATGAAGAGGACTTCTTCGGAGAAGCGGTTTGTGCTGAGTGCGAATCAGGCGGCCTCTTAGACTGCTGCGATGGCTGTGCGCGATCCTGGCATGCGGAGTGCTTATACCAGGTAACATTCATTGATATTGGCCCACAAGTTATTTTGAGGCCTAGAATTCTTTGGGAAGCAAACAAATATTACAGATCTTTAGCTTTGAGACGCTAGAGGAAAAACGTAATCTGACTTTTATGGCAAGGCATCCTTTTTTTGTGTGCTATTGTGCTACTGTACTACTGTTGTGCCATACGCCTCTCTCTATCTAATTCTTCTCGCTTAAATGTGCTTACAGGCGGCGCTCCCAGGCGGCGACTTTATCCCACCAGGTTCCTCGAAGCCTCCTGCAGACCCTGACCTCCCCTGGCTCTGCGACGATTGCGAGCTCCGTGTCCACCGTTGCTTCCTCTGCAAACACTACGCCCGCGACGAGGTAAAGACCGCATGCACAATTAACCTATGCTATACAGTAATTTTGTTGCTCTCTTGCCTTCATGTCAATCTGGCATATTCTTTTCATATCCTTGTACTCTTCGTGCGTTCCCCTTTGCTGCTCTCTTTCATTTCTCTGCAAATCCGACTTCATCTTCTTGTGCAGGGCTTGTGGCGGTGTGGGGCCCAAGCTGAGGGCTGCTGTAAGTACTACCACCGCTCGTGCTTGCGCAAATGGCACAGCAGCTTAGGCCTACCGCTTCGCACCACTTCCGACAATGTCTGCCCTCGGCACCACTTCTGCGGCCGCGGCGACGAATGCCCGGTAAAGAATGCAACCTTGCCCAGAAAGGACAGCAATAGCAACAATGGCAGCGCTGACGTTGCCAAGAAAGTGGCTCAGGAAAATCTGTCATGGCGTTGTTTACGGTGCCCCGTGGCCTACCATTCCAGGTTTGATTAAACCTCAAGTCCTTGACTTTCCTCTTCTATTGCTGGACGTGATAAATATACATGTTTTTATCCGCCTCAGTGCGCATGGATTCTTATTGTGATGCCGGAAGTTTCCTAAGAGCTGCGTGTTCTCATGCTACCCCTCGTTTGCAATATCAGTTGCCGGCCTTTGGACGTGCATGTAGTCGACTACAACGGCCGCGTCTTTTCTTGCATGCGACATGTCTTAGATGGGTCAGGCCGCAAGCCAGCTTTCGACGCCATCAGCCTGTTGATGGGCCGCCGCCGCCTCAAGCTCACAGGTTTTCCAACCCTGGACGAGTTCCAGAACGACCGCCGTGGCAAAGAACTGCGCAAAGCTGCAGCATCAGGTGCATCAAGTGTGCCAGCAGTGAAAGGCGGTAGCCGCCTCAAGAAAAAGCAGCCAGACGCTACCTCGAATTCTGGCGACATAGGCAGCCCTCCTGCTGCTCCATTGGCGGCCATGAGTATCGCAAAGAAAATCCCTGTGAAAGTAGGTGTTAGTGGAACGTCTGAGGGCCAGACTTCAAAAAGCGATGCTTCCTCTTACAGGAGTGTTTCCGGCGGTAGCAGCACCGTTCTTCGAGGCACTCGCATGAAAATTCGAGGCTTTGACCCCAACAAAGAAGCCAAAAAGGTATTCATGTTTACATATTGTGTACACACGTTCTTAATCCTTCTTGTCGTGCGCTGAGATCTTCAAGTCTGTTGGAATCGTCGCTTCTTTAATTGATTATTGTTCTTTGTATTCAATATTGAACGTGTGCCTGATACGTTCTCTTGTATATTTTGCACACGTGCGCATTCATCTACTACCAGGTGGACCTTCTTATCACGGAGACGGCCGCCGAGAAAGCGCGTCGCCTGGGCCGCACTGGCCTGGCCGTGGGTGGTGGTGTCGCGAAGCGCGGGTCCAAAGCACGAGCTTCCTTGATGGCGTGGGCAGCCGCGCAAATGGCCAACTTTGACTCCCAAGAAAGCAGCGGTGACGATATCGGCAGTGTTGTAAGTAACAACAGGAGCAGTGGTAGCAATGGCAACACAAGTCCCAACAGTATCAAACGCAGCAGCAGCAGCAGCGTCAGGGTCAGTGGTGACGAAAGATGTGACAATGACGAAGCTTCACTTGCTGATCCCTCGCTTTTCCCCACGAGCATTCATGCCGCCAACGTGAGCTCACCTGTGGAAAATTCTATTACTTCAGCAGCAGCGGACGTTTTAAACGAGGCTCCTGAAAAGGGGGTGGGCAATGCACCCACCGGAGGTAGTAATGCTGCAATGAGCAGAGGAAGGAGATTGAAGCCTTCGACAAAACGATCTCTCACGAACGCGAGAGCAGGCGAGAGTACTTCGGAAGGTACTTCAGGTGAAGCATCACCTGCTGCTTCAAAATCACCGAAGTCAAATGAAGAGTCTAAGCAAAGTAAGCGGGCTGCCACTGAGACTAAAAGTGAATCGCTTAATACGCTGCCAGCGCAAAGCTATCAAGTTTGTAGTTCGGGTAGTAGCAATAGTGGAGTCAAAGCAAGTGCTGCGTTCGCCGATGATGGAGATGATGACGAAGAGGAAGACGAACCTTTAGACGACAACACTTGTCTCATAGAGAGAAGTGCCGAAGCAGTGGACGCAAAGAGTAAACCTCGACAGGAGGCCAATACTTCTAAAGACGAACAAGACTATGATGTTGACGAAGAAGATGACGATGAAGAAGACGAGCCCTTAGATGAAGTATTGGCAGGAGCAGCAGCGGCTGAGGCCGAAGCAGTAGCCGCAGACAATGCACGACGGCCGCAGCAGCCGATTCCTTTGTTCATGGACCAGGGTGCAGTCGTGTACTATGGCAACACGATGCCAAACCAGCAAAATGTGTACAACAATGGGTATGATTCCTACGATGGTGGAATGCTTCAAGATTGTTCACCATGGGCGCACGAAGGTTATCAAAGCTATAGTCAATATCCTCAAGGTCAACAGAACTATCGACAGCAAGGCCAGCCTGCACACTACTACTCGCAACACGCTCAACACCAGCACAACCAACAAGCAGGCGACTGGCATTACAATCAACACGGCTGGGGATACGGAGAGACATCCAACGGAGTAGTTAGAAACTCTAACAGCGGTGCTGGTCACGCGCAGAGCTTCAACATTGAATAATGTGTCGAGGATAAAGAAATTGAGGTAGCTCGCCGCGTGAGCTCCGTTTGGTTTTTTTTTTGCTATAAGCCCTTCTATCTTATTTCCAATTCCACCTGAAGTGGGTGTTTATGAATATCTTCCGCAGCTTATAGTTGCTTATAACTTCTGGTCCTTTGTTGCCGTCTGTGTAGCTAAGGGGAAATGGCGAGTTGCAATATGGGCTTCTATTCTGATTGTACTAATAAGAATACAAATAAATCCCATTTCTTCGCAAATCTTTGAAGAGTTTTCTACTAGAAAAGCGGTACTTATTGTTTTTGTTTCTTTGCACTTGGGGAGTCTAATCCAATCTAATCTAATCCAATCTAATCTAATCAGCGGTATTCGGTATGTACTTTAAGCGGCTCGTTGATGAATGAGTGGTAAATACACTTTACAGAGAACAGCGAGCAACTACGTAAATGGGTATACCAATTTTGTAGAGATACCAACGCGTGTTATACATTCAGGTCTTCAATTACCTTACTCGTATGGCTTGGATAAGTCCAAGTAAAAGATTTTCCAGTCCTTCTTATTTGAGTATGAACCATCGGCTTCCAAGGTTTTTTCCAAGTTCAATGCAAAGCTAAACCTTACGTACTCGTGGAACGTTGTGTCTCCGTACTGAGAGGTGATAGTCATTGTGCCATGAAACTCGCCACGCCCGTCTTTAAGGTTGCCCTCAAAGCTGTGAATGTCAAACTCAAAGCCTTGAAAGACACCGTACGTTTTTTGCATGCCCATGCAATTATTCTTAAAGGCTTCACGAATTTCGCCTGAAGTCGCTTTGATAATTTCTGTCTTTTCTGTAAACATAGTCACATCTTCAGTGAAGTACCGATCAAGCGCATCGTTTTGGCAGTCCTCATTTAGGTAAAATGACTGCTTGGCTTCATTAAATTTTGCAAAAAAATCAAGCATGGTTTGAGTGTTTTCTTTATTTTGACTTTTGCTCGCTTCTTTTTTGCGCAATGACAAGCCCCAATGTGCTTGTACTCTAGAAATAAAGAATGCGCAAGCATATAAGAAGACAAAGAATTGAGAACGCATAATGATAATGTATGCTGAATGGTGTTGTGTAATATGGTGAGTCTGTCTAGTCATAACGTGGCAAAGTCAAGTTGCGACTCTCGCATAAAACATGTAAAATACATGTTCTTCGTTTTTTTTTTGAATAAAAGAGTCATATAGAAATTATACTTACCTCTTCACAACATTATTTGCGAAGAAGCATACGTGATATGTATTCGGAACACTTCATGATAATGTAAGTTTTGCTTCGAGCTGTTGGTTTCGCAATAATCTTATTACCGTTCAGAGCACACGCTCGTCTTGGCAATTTGATAAACATGTCAAGAATGCACTTAATCCTTATCCAGATGAAGAAGATTACAGGAGTAGCTGGGCAATTTTATCGATGAAGAGATTCGTAAATCACTTTTTTGAAGAGAAAAGTAGCTTTGTGGTGTCAAATGATTGCAGAGGTTCTAGTCTTAAAGAATATTTTTCAGACGAAGGATGGGTGTTTAATCCGGAACTTGAACTCGTCAAAGCGAATGCAAGTCAAGTACAAGATTTGTTCTACCGCCATTGCTTCGAGCAACACACTGAACTTGGTGCAGTGGACGCAATCACAACTATTTTACATGATACCAAAGGTGATTATGACAACGAGACGAAATTAGGAGTACTTTATGGAACCTTATCAGAAAGAACAGAAGGCAGTAGAGCAAGAAAAGAGGCGCGCCTAAAATACAGCTTCTCTCTGGAACAACAAGACAATAGTTCATGGAAGATCTTACACATGCACTTTGTTAAAGTTCAGAAATGAGTTTGTTGTTCAAGTGGCTCGAAAATCTGTGGAAAACGACCCTTCAAGACATGCGTGGAATTATTCTGAATTCGCGGTATTGAGAATGGATTCGCCATGTTTCAAGTCCGTGTCTGATCTGTTGTTCTCAACTCGGCTTCTATCTTCTATTTGTTTACACATTACACGCGATTCTTGGACTATTTTGGTATCCATTTCTTTATCAATAAGATGCCTCTTAATGAAATATGAAATCGAGGTACTTCGAATTTCAATGATGAATTGAACATATGACATAAGTGAAGTGAGATGCCCTTGTGTATTGCTTTTTGATTGATAATAAGTGCGCTCACCGATATAAGGATATAGCATGTTAGGGGGCCTTCCTACACCGCCCTTTCGAACTCGAACTCGAATTAATACAAACCCAAATGACACAGAAGCCAATGCCACGGGCAGAAGTCCCAGACCCCCCACCGGTGATATCCTTAGTTCAATTCAAATAAAAGCGGAAGGTGATTATTTATGCATATAGGGCGCTAAAATGGCTCCTTGCTCGTCTATCTGGTCCACTACAAGCACTGAACAAATAACACGAAAGTTCTGTGCTTTCTCGAAGTAAAACATATGAGTTCCCAATCACTGTCCGTCGCTATTCTCGCTTGGCGAGGACTCGCGGTTCATGCAGTCGACGTATTCTTCGGGCGACAACGTGTAACGCTCGTCGGTAGCACCCCAAGGCAACCGTCGATGAATGTACAAAGTTGACTGCCCCCAATTTTCACAAAGCTCACCGATCTCTAACACTTCTGTGCACGGGCTCCGGAGGCGGCAGGTTGTGGTGACCACAAAGCTCCCTGGTTTGAGCCTTTCGCAAAGCAATTCGAGCTGGGCAATCATGTCGCTGGAAAAACTCGTTGCGTTGCAAAAGACTACATCTGACTCCTCCGCCCAGTTGCAGGGACTAGCAGCAACAGCAGCAGCGCTGGAGCTTTCGTCAGCGGTGCTTGAACGGTCAAAGAGGGCGTTGCCCTGTACGACTTCCATTCGTGTGTTGCGGCGGGCGTCTCTGAAGTGAAACTGGGTCTGCACCCGTTGCGTGTACTCGTGCGCCACCGCCGCACCCAGCTTCGCCGTTTCGGGTAACAGTTCAATGCCGCGACACACTTCAAAGGGGTGATTTAAGGCAGCGCACACTACTGGTTTGGCGCTTCCACAGCCGATGTCGGTGAAGACTTTTGCGTCAGGCCCGAGCCCACCGTGCCACTTCACACGCTCGAGAACGCTCAACACAAACGGCGCGTAGAGCACCTCGCCATATCCTAGCGTTTCGTCATCGCCATCAATTACTCTTACTACTGCCTCATTTTCAGCCTCCGCTGGAGCTTTTGACCCTGGTGGGTCTACCAGCGAGCCTTCAGTCGAAGCCGCCTTTGCTTTCACCTTGGCGATAAGAGCGTATCGGTCCCGACGCGACGCCGCAGCCCCAGCATCATCAGGCCACTTCGCGTACAGCTCCTCAAAGAGAATCGCACTTTCCGACTGGCTGATGGCCTTCAGCCTGGGGTCGTTCTTCATTTTCGGCTCCTCAGAAGCTCTCTCAGCGGCTGCGTCACGCTCAGCAATAGCGGCTGCCCACAACTCCACCGACAGGCCCAAGTCTCCATCCTCGTTACGACCGCGGTGTCGACAAGTCGACGAATTGCCGCTGCGCCCACTGCGCCGGCTCCCGCTGCTCGCGCTGCCCAGAAGATCTCCATCCTCGCTGTTCGTGTCGGAGTCGCCGCTGTCCCCGTCAGAACTCGAGTCACTGAACTCATCATCGTCCGAGCCGCTGTCTGGTTGGCCTTTACGTGGGTCCATTTTGATCCAGTTGAAGTAATACGGATTTTCATAACCATCCACCATCACGTAAGGCCCCTTTTTTTCGTCCATTTCTTCGATGTAGCCCTGCTCCCACGCTTCGTGCCGCGAGTCTCGGACTAGCACTCGGTCCCCTACTCGAAAGCTCTCGATGGTGGTGCCTGGTCTTGGGCCTGGCCGCGGAGCAGCTGAAGGGTTCCCACTCAAAGCCATCAATGAGCCGTTCTTACTGTTGCTAGACGAGCTGCTTTCTTTCTTTGGCAAGTAGGCCTCGGAGGCTGCTAGGTCAATGGCATGAAAGCCCGCCGCAAAAGGCTGCAGCTTAGACGGCTTTTTGCTGCTGCTTTCACTGGAACCAAACTTTTGCGAAAAGAAATTAGCCATGGACGCCATCCTGATCATTGCAAAAATATCAACATGATAAATGCTCACAACTAGTATTACGCGAGTTTGTGAGGGAACTAATCGAGGCGGAAGAAAAACACCGACAAGTTCGCAGGCATACACAAGAGAACCCTCCGATGAGTGAGGTAGAAAACAAAGTGCGCTCGCATGAAGGCAAGCACTTCACCTTCAATAATTCTTGAAATGCCTGAAATACTTCGCTCGACGACTATACGCACTCTTCCTCTCTTCGAGCGCACAACGTCGCGTAAACAAAACGTGCCTCTACTCTCACACCAAAATGAAAATTTGATTTTTGGGTGTTTCGCATTTTTCACTGCATTTTCGCCCAAAATGTTAGTCTTCTAATTCCGGCCCTTCGGGGCCTGTCTCAAAATGACGATGAGAGAATGAGAGATGAGATATCAAGACACGAATTAGATACCAGAGATCTGAGCCGTTTATTTTGACTTCGTTTGCAAGAAGGCGTGGGTGCTGGGCGCCCTAGGAGGAGGCAAACGATGGTCTCTGTTGGCCTTAAGGTTGAGGCATTGTTTGACGATGATATACATTGGTATTCTGCTGTGGTCACAAGAGATAATGGCAACCAGACTTTCGCTATCAGGTGCAGGCGACTGTACTATCACTTCCAATTACAGAAAGAACATGCATGCAAATTGTGCCACGAATGCAGCACACTCCTAGTCCTCTCTTTCATTCTAAATACGCGAAGTCAATCCTCACACCTGCATCATCATTGAGCCTTTAATTGTATCGTTAGACTATTTTCTTGGGACCTCCCCCCTTAGACTTAGCAATAACCTTTGACATCACAATTGCACACAACGCCGACGCTCAATTATAATTCCCCTGCCACTTAATGCATGTTTTTAACACGTGTCAGCTACGATGACGGTGACTTCCGAGAAGAAGTTCCGCTCCGCGAAGTGCGGCCTGCAGCTGGGCAAGCACCGTGGGGCGGGAATTCATTCGGTAGCAATGATAGCAGGAACA
>Ga0307982_1002819_pt1 | contig 13928 bp, 10 predicted proteins | sample OrgLakmetagen989_FD_201847 | JGI IMG/M metagenome (GOLD analysis project Ga0307982, IMG submission 201847) | Saline water microbial communities from Organic Lake, Antarctica - #989 | ecosystem: Environmental > Aquatic > Non-marine Saline and Alkaline > Saline | place: Antarctica: Organic Lake...
GTCCCCGGCCTCCCTCTCGGGCGTTGCGCTGAATGGGGCGCAGTCTGGTTCTGCACGTGCCTCTGTTCTCTCCTGTGGCGCGGTCGCCTGCCTTGCTTGTCTTCACTTGTTCGCCGTGGAAACGAGCTGCTAAAGATCCATCCGCTTTACGGCAAAAACGACGGTTTCGAGCGAAACCCAATTTTTTTCCCCGATTCCCGCGATTCCCGATGTTCCCGCAATTTTACCGTTCCGACATCCCCACCCTCTTCAACGGGGAAAGGGACAAAATCCGATGGAAGCCCAAGTGCCAAGTCTGTCTGTGTCTGTATACAGATACTCAGCGCCCGGATTTCGTTAGTGGAGTTCGCCGAACGTTAACGAACAGGCCGAAATTAACGAACTTTTTGTTCGATTCGGATGGGTTCGTTATTTTCTTGAAAGCCGAAAGCTCAGTTCGTTTGTGTTCGTTAATTCTAAGAGAAGCGAACTTCTGTTCGATTCGGGTTCGCTAGGTGCAAATCTTAGCCGAACTTTTTTTCCGGTTCGATTCGATACCCGTACACTAGCGAAATCCGGGTGCTGCAGATACTTCTCTTTCTATATGTACGCTCGTACTACTCGACTCAGGTCCAACAAGCCAACAAGCTCCCTAAACCCTCAGCCCACAGTCCACCACGGGCGAGGTACATGAGTACTACGAATACTACTGTAACTAACTTACAGAAATAATAGTTCTTAGACGCGTGGAAGTAGAAGCGCTCACGCTACCACAATAGTACCCAAGTAGTTTAAGGGCCGAAAGATGGCGTCAGAACAGGAATCCGAGACGACTACGGTCACTAATCAAGCTGAGAATACAGATGGGGTCAGTGAAGGGGTCCCCAAGAGCAATGCTCCTGCTTACAAGGTTCCGGCAAGTTTGGTCCAGGGCGTGTCGGTGTCACTCGCAGGAAGCCTGAACGAAGAAAGCAACTTTACAGGCACATGGAAATATACACTGGATGAGAACAACAGCAAGCCGTTAGCATTTACGTACAAACGGAGTCATGGACCACCCCCTATTCCAAATTGGCAATACGCACTCGTAAGAACCGCATTGAAAGAGCACTTTGTGTATCCGAAGTACTAGCCCTTCCCTCCCCATGATGTTTTTTTTGCTCTTGCGTAAATACTCAGATGCGTGGGGCGTCGACAATTGATGTCCTCGATCTGTGGGATCCACCTGATCCGACGGAGAACAGTGATCCAGCTGTCGCAGGATCCCACGTGCAGGCACCACCTCCTCCAAGCTCTCTGCCTCCGCCAGCATGGGCTGGTGCTTGGGAGGGCCACTTCATCCTGCGAAAGAACGGCCGAGACACCGAAGTCCGTGAGCGGCTGTACCTTGAGATCGCCAACGGCAGCGACCCTCATGCAGTCACGGGTGGTGGCACCAACCCTTACGGTCGCTTCATGCTCTCAGGCACTGTGAGCACTGAGGGCCTCATCGAGTGTAACCGCGCTTACGTGCAATTGCCGAGAAAGAAGCGGCGCCGAGCGGCAACAGAGGCCGAAGCGGAGGCAAATCTCGACATGCAGCACCGGCGAGTCGACCGGGACCACGAAGACGGAGGGCGGAGGCGACGCGTGCCAACCAAATTTGAGAGCTCAGATGAGGAAGAGCGGCCCCAGCACGAACGCGCCTCGAACAGCGGCCGGGGAGGAAAATCCCTGGCAGGTGGGAGTGACTCAACCACAGCGGTTGCACGTCAGCGGTTGCCCACTCTGGGTACGATCGCCGTGTTTGAACATGGGGACCGGGGCGGGCTTTATGACGAGGACGAGGATGAGGACGAAAACTACGCTATGGATGCATCGGAAGCATCAGCTGAAGAAGAAAACTATAGCAAGGAAGACGGAGAAGAGTGGATTGAGGCTGCGCTAGACGAGGAGATTAATGAAGTCTACGAAGGAGAGGCTAGGGGCAACGAACGAGAAGGTTTCGGTGTGTGCGTCTTCTGCAACCATGGCAACAACATGTATGAAGGTGAGTGGGTTGCCAACAAAGAACATGGACACGGTACACTCATGACGGATAAGCGCGAAGTCATTTACGAGGGAGAGTGGAGCTATGGGCAGATGCATGGCCAGGGGACCTATTTCTTTCCTGGGGGCGGTGTTTACACCGGCGATTGGCGTGAGAACATGCGGCACGGGCATGGGAGCTACACTCTGCCTTCAGGCAGCCGCTACGAAGGAGAATGGCGCGAGAACGAGCGGCACGGCAAGGGCCTCTTTGAGTGGGCAGATGGCCTATCAGTGTACGATGGGGAGTGGTTGCACGATCAGAGGCACGGACGCGGCCGCTTAGAGTTGAGCACAGGCCTCGCTTACGAGGGTGGCTGGGCCTCCAACGAGCCAGACGGCCGCGGAGTGATGGTCTATCCCGATGGGCAGCGTTACGAGGGCATGTTTAAGCAGGGCAAGAAGGAAGGCCGGGGCTCGCTGCTGTTCCCCAACGGAAGCTCATACGAAGGTCGCTTTCGTGACGACTGCATTGACGGGCAAGGTACTTTGCTTATCCCGACCCCGGTTCCTGGGGTCTGCGAGGGCGAGTGGTTGATTCCAGTCGCGTTCCAATCCGACATGCAGCGAATTCATGCAAAAGCCGGCTTTGATAAAGAGGGGCTGTAAGCTATAAGAAAGTGTTATCATAAGCTCATAACTACCTCCAACTTAAACGTCTAAACGTCTTGAAGCGCGGGGCTCTGCTTTAGCTTTAGTTTTAGTTCCAATTATTTTCTGATCCCCCCCGAGGGGGGGCTAGATTTAGTTATCAACAGACAGGGCGCCATCTAATATCTAATCGGCGTCTACAGCGTCCCCCGGGCCGGACTGGAAGCCTGGCTCGGGGTTCAATTATTTTTCGTTTGGCCGGTTGGCGTTATTTGGGCCGAGGAAGTTTGTTCTGCCTAAACACAACACGGGAGCTACATAATACATAGCACGGCGATCGACGAAACAACCGAGGTGTATTTGGAGCACCACCCTTCTTGAATTTTCTGTGGATTTCTCACTCGATCAAAGGCAGACACAATGGAGATAACTTATTTTGGCAGCGCATCCCGACAGCTACAAGCATCATCAACGCAATCTTGCCGATCATCAGTGCGGAACCTGCACTCTTCGGGGTATACGCAGAGGACTTGTTCTCAAGGTGGAGGGCCTTGCGAGGGTTCCGAAACACGCTGAAAAGGCTACCACGAGTAGCGGCCGTGGCGTTGATGGAAGATATATGGGCTAAGCTCTATGATAGGGACGGGCCGCTAGGCCACAAGCGGCCCGCTAGCACTTTGCTGTTTGTATTTTGAGGGGGACTTCTCTATTCACTGCCACTCTGCGGACGAGGAAGGAGTTCCTGCCCTGCCAGGGCCTCTCATGGCCCGGGGGCAGAACACTCTACCAATGGGACTTCGTAACCCGCACGTCACGAGCTACGCTCGCGCGCCTTCCTCTTTATTGTTTCTGCGGAGTGCGCGCTACCCACAAATGCCTCGCTTTTTGCAATTTTTGCGCGAATTTTGGCCAATGCCTCTCCCCCTCATGATACACTCCGCACATGCTTTGTTTGCGCAACGCACGCGCATTCCCACTTCTGCCCGCAGCATTGGCTTCTGTGTCATTTGGGTTTGTATTAGTTCGAGTTCGAGTTCGAGTTCGGTGTAATAGCCGAGGGTGGCTGGAGTTGGAGGGCCAAGTGCCGTTGTACTCTGCACTCTGCGCTCGGGAGCGGCCGAAGTGGCCAAACTTTTGGGCGGCCAAAGTCAGAGCTGCGGGGTCTAGATTAATGGCAACAGCGCACTCTCCTCTCTCTGTTTATAGACACAGCAGCGGCCTTAGTCTCGTCAGTAATCGGGCCCGCTCTCTGTTTTCCACAATCTACTCAAACGTTAAACCACAAACCTCAAATCTCAACCTCCACTTCGGTAACCTCGAACCTCGAACAAGCAAACGATATGGAAATCACAAATAGATCAACGAAGTTTGATGTTTTATTACCGGTGGGGTCAAAAAGTGCCTACCAAAGATTTTTGTGTGTAACTCTGTAACATCACAGTGTTTTTGGTAACTTTTGACACCTTGTCACTCAGGTTTTCTTCATTGACGTCTAAACCAATTTCGAAGGCAGTCAAAGCCAGCAGTTACAAGTTTAGACGCTAACGGGTTCAGCTCGTACCGAAAGACATTTCGAACAACGCTTCGTTGTGGTCTACGCGTACTCTGTCTCAACACTACGTAGTCAGTCTAAAGTCCATGCACGACCTTGCTCAAGCTTCCCTTACAAGTTTAGACGCTAATGGGTTCAGCTCGTACCAAAAGACTTACTCTATATTCTCAACACTGCGCTTCGTCGCCGTTTACGCGTACCTTGCGAAACTCTACCAACACTACGTCTAAAGTCCATGCACGACCTTGCGCAGCGAACTCTACAAACGTGTAAATGTTACAGCTAGCCTCGCCGCCTGAAGTCTGTCATGCTCTCAGCAACAGTGTGCGCCGCTGCAGTTACCTCGTGTGCTTCTGTCATCTGACAAACTGTAACGCTGTCAAGTGTATCTCCGCTTTTTGATTTGTTGCGTCTCCAACGATTCATGGTCGTCTACGCGTACTCTACGAAACTCAAAATTCTCAACGGTCTCATCGGTCTACGCGTACTCTGCGAAGCTCTACATTCTCAACACTACGTCTGAAGTCCATGCACGACCTTGCGCAGCACATTCTGTAAACGTGTGAATGTTGTACTTAGTCTCGCATGAAGTCTGCCGTGCTCTGATTGGTCTAAGCGTAGTCTTCGAAGCTCTACATCCACAACACTAAGTACGTGTGAAGTCCATGCACGGCCTTGCGCAGAAAATTCTGTAACCGTGTGATTGTTGTACTTTTTCTCGCATGGAGTCTGCCATGCTTTTAACAACACTGCCACATGTGAATCTTCTTGATGTCATGTGCTTGTTCAATCAATCCTCTTGCGGGCTTCTTCTGACACTTCTTGTCACACCCTGCCTCTGATGCTCTCAACACAACCTGTGAAGTCCATGCACGACTTCAATGAAGCTCTACATTCTCAAAACTACGTGTCAAGTCTACGCACGACCTCGCGCACCGATATGGCCATCAGGCAGGAGCGAACTTTCATTTTTGTGGCTTTTATGTCCTATTACCCTTGTGACATCTCCATTTGGGGTCAAAGCCCCCTTTGAGGGAAGAAGTATTCCAAGTTCCGTAGCAGAGCTTCCGGAATTACGGCCCGAAACATTCATTCTCTGAGCCCCCCCCCCAGACGAGGGACTCGATTTGGTAACTAACAGAAAGGGCGCCATTTAGTTGGCCTTAGCAACGGCCTCAGTGTCGTAACTGTTTCGAGCTCGGGGGTATTTGTATTTCCGAAACATCAGAAAATACGGTCCGAAACATCCATTTTGGGCCGTATTCCGCACCCCAGCTCGATCTTATCCTCTCACGACTGGACTTTACGCACCGCCAAATACTCTTCTCTGATTGGCTAATACGTCGCTCTAGTATATCGATGGTGGTGTCCTCTGATTCGCTAATACATCGCTCTAGTACATAGGCGCCGTAGAGTCGTAGACCCCACTCAAACTTCGTTGATCGTGGCGCGGCGCTCCCCGCGCCGCTGCAGAAAGAGCCAGGCTTCCAGTCCGGCCCGGGGGACTCTGCAAACGCCGATTAGATGGCACCCATTATGTTAGTTACTAAATCCAGTCCCCCCTCGGGGGGGCTCAGAAAAACAAGAAATACAACAAACACAGGCAGATTTTCTAAGCGCGCTGCGGCTATCCGGACTGCCAACTCTTTTGCTACAAGCGGGAGAAGATGATCAACTCTTCAGCTCTCGTAGCCAGTCCCCGGCCTCCACGGTCTTGCCACTGCGACGCCCCTGTGTTCGATGCTCCAACGCCACCGCCTCACCACCCCGATGTCAACGGCTTCGGTTGTTTGCTTGTAAAACGAGTCGTCTGCCTCTACGCCAATCAGCGATCAGCAGAAGGAGAATTTTTTTTATCTGGGTTGAATTGTTCTTCTCAGTTTCTTCGATGCCGTCTCAGCTTTTATAACCGTCACAGAAAATGGGTGTGCATTGCATGAACATTTTGCGCTAAGCGTTCGTACCTTCAGCTTTCTGACGTAGATTTAATTGTAAAGCAAGTCATGAACCCTGCGGTAGTCAATTTGACCACATCACGCTCTGGCCGACTCTGGACGCATTCTAAGCCAGCTTCTGATGCAGTTGTTCTCATTGACGCCACGCTTCCTGCAGCGTGTGGCGCATCACCCGTCCTGGCAGTGAACGACCGCCTGTGCGTCGTTGGCGGACGCGGACTAATCTATGCCTTTCACATTGACGATAATAAATACGAAAGCTGGCGTGTCGGGAAGGGAGCTTCAAATGTCATTAGTCTTGCATTCACAAGCCATGGGAAAGAGCTAGCTGTGACATTAGAAGGTGGTAGTGTTTTCGTTCTGAACGCACGTGCTGGAGGTGTGCTCAACGCACGTCTCCACCATTTCAGAGCAGGCTCAACTTCAAGCAATTCGGTAATCGTGATGTCGGGCGAGGGCCTATTGGTGACTAGAAGTGTTGACCGCGTTGTACTCTGGAAAGCAACGGAAAGTACTTCATGGAAAGAAGAGCGCATCTTGGAGGCTGGCCCTCAAGGTGGATTTCAAGGGGCATGCATCTGTGACAAAAAAATTATGGTCCAAGTACGGAATAAACTTATCGGATGGTGGACGAGCACTTTTGAACTGGCGTTCGAATGGGAGCACGACTCGTTTCTTTCATGCTTTGCAGCCTCGTCGTTATTTGTGGTCGCTGCGTGCGGCCCACTGCTTTACTTCATAGATGCAGCGACAGCTACCGCAGTGCGTATTGTGGAGCTCCCAAGCTCCACGCGTACTGTTGTTCACATGGAGGTGGTGGCCTCAAGCTCAGCCAGCTTAGTGGCGGTCCTGTGCGATGACGGCCGCCTGTTGGTGGTGAGCAACACAGCCCACGGAGGCTGCACGGTGGACACAGATCTCTCGGAGCTTACCACGCTCGAAAGCCCTCCACTAAGCTTTGCCACGAGTGGACGATATGCCATCGTTGGACATTCTTCGACAGTTCAGATTGTGGACCTTGCTAATGCCCGCCGCGCATTGAAAATTGAGGCCCCTGTCGACCCATCTCTCTATGCTCGGTCTGGAAATGGTGGTACTTTAAGTGCTGACAAAGTTTTTGCCCCAGCTCGAGCTTCGAAGTCGGTGGCGGTTCCTACGTTGAGGCCACCGTCAGCCTTCTCGTTGTCTCCCCCGCACGAGCTGACCAAAACTTTAGGCAGGCATGCGGCGCTCACCCAAGGTCGTGTTCGAGATTTGGTTGAAATGAGCGGCGAACTGCCTGCGAAATTTCGCTCCTTGTGCTGGCGCTACGTCCTCAAATTACCTGAAAACGAAGCTCTCTTTGCAGCACTGGTCGCCAAAGGTCCTCACCCAGCGTACAGGGACATCAGTGCGCGGTACCCTCTCCGAGACAGTCGCATGCTCCGTCGGCTCGGCCTCGTCCTCAGCGCACTCGCGCACTGGTCGCCGATTGTGGCCGAGCTAGAGTACGTACCCGCCACCGTCTTTCCTTTTGTTTTGGCCTTCGGAAACGATGATTTGGCAGCTTTTGAGACTTCTATGGCGGTAATTTGTCGGTGGCAGCGCTTCTTTCTCGCGACCTATCCGCATCCCCCTGTGCCTCTCCTCGGCGCGATCGAAGCGGCTCTGCACTTGCACGACCCGAAACTCATCAGCCACTTGGAGAAAATTAGGGTCGGGCCTCAAGATTACGCCTGGCCAATACTAAGGTCTTGTTTCACGGAGGTGCTTGGAAAGGGCGAGTGGCTCGTGTTAATGGACCACATGTTCGCAACTCCAGATCGGGAGCACTCGAAATATCTCGCAGTGGCTGCAGTGGCCTTTGTGCTCTATTCTCGAACCACTTTGGTGTCAATGCAGAGCGCAAGTGAGGTGGACCTATGGATACATGCTGAACAGCCTATCAATGCAGCTACTCTGCTGCAAAGCATCAAAAAGCTCCAGGAAGACCCGTCCACGTGCGCTATTCTCAGCGAGGTTACTTTGCGTGTCTCAGCGGAGGACAATGACAGCGGCGAAGTTCCATCAATTGTTGGCGGTCCGCCCTGGCCTATCCCGAAGGGCTCCTATCCTCCGCTTCGAGGCTTTCCTCGCTTTGCTCTGGACTACCAGTTGCAGCAGCGTGACCGCTTGGCCCGGGAAGAAGAGGCGACGCGCGTGCGGCAGGACCTGGTGGAGGCGGTGCAGGCCCGAGCCAATGAGCTGGCAGCTCGAGAGCGCGCCTTTGCCGAGCACCGGCGCCGCACTTCGGAAGTGGAAGAGGCCCGCCGCCACGAGCTTCAAGCTGCGCACAGCGCAACGCTCGAGGCCACGGCGCAGCTGGCTCTGAATCGAAAGCGGGCGGCTCTCGAGGGCGTGTTGTCGGCTGAGTCAGAAGCTTGGCACGCGCAGGAGCGATCCATGGCCGCGAGCGAGCAGTTCGAAAAGAGGTCAGCTGAGGAAGTGGCTTTTGCCGTGAAGCGCAGTGAAGTGAGCGTTCAAAGTTTGCTCGACGAGGAGTCTGCTGCACAAGAAGTGCACAATGTGACGGTGCGCCTTCGCGCAATGGCCGAGGCCCGCGAAGAGGAAGACCGAGCGCGAGCAGCTGAGGTAGAAGCGAGCAAGCAGCGCGACGAGTTTTTAGCCCACGAGCTCAGCCAACTCGGGCAGTGGCACCAAGAAGACGCGAGCAGAGAGGAAGAGGCCCTAGCCTTGAGTCGAGACGAGGTCAGGTGGCAGAAGCAAATGGCCGCTGCTACAGAGCGGGAGTCTTTGGCAGGTGAATTCGGTGCCATAATGCGCGAGTGTGAAGAAAAGTTGGCTGCAGCACGGCTACTGAGAGAAGCAAGACAAGCTAAGGAGGCTGAGCTAAGAAATTTACTCGAAAATTCGGCAGACAGATGAGCGGGAGTGCATGTGCGCTGCCGCGTACCAGTAAATGATTTCAAACTGTGAGTTTAAGGAAGCCAGCGAGGAAGAGGGGACTACGCATTTTTTCAGTCGGGAGATACCTCCTCGATGTTCCCTGGTTTGTTTGTATTTCGATTTTCACTTCTGAAGGGCGCTGGTATCGGCTTTCTGGAAATGAGAATTAGTTAGTCAACCATGCATCATGCTTTATCTTTATCTAAGCGCGAGAATTAAAATTATTGGTTACTGGATATCAAATCATAAATCATGTAAAGTAGTTAAATATTCGTCTATTCGATGCCCAATGCCACCTTCCAACTTTTTATTGCCCATTGCAGTTCGAACTAAATAAATTACATATCATTTACTACCGCTTATTATATTGCGAAATGGAAGTCGCTGTCGTGCGTAGTTCGTGCGTCGCTTGTTCATCGTTCGTCTGCCGAAGAGCTTGGGTGGTAGATCTTGACTATTAAATATGAGGCTTAAGCGAATTCTTTTTGTGCCTCTATGACTAGTGTGTACTGTTTATTTGTCTTTCTTCGTTCTTGTAGTCGAAGGGATTGCCACTGAAGGTACCCATCGACTGTTTTGGGAGAATATTATAACTAGACTAGACTATGTTGATGTATGTGGGAGTTGTGGAGTTATTGAGGTATCTTCCCCTTTACGGAAAAGGGTTCGTCTCACCGTCAATACGAGATTTATAGAGCCGGGGTGGCGTTCTTACCGGACAATCGACAGGTTATCCGTAGTCCTGCAGTCCAGGTGCCCTTAGGGGAACAACCGAGTTAGCACAAGGGGCTAGCGTTCGATTGGTGCTCGGGTAGAAGCCGCGTGTGGATGCCGACTTGTTTCAAGTGAGAGCCAAGGAGCCTGCGCATTGGCACTTAGCACGGGCACACGTTTAGTTTAGTTTAGTTAATACACTCCAAATACAAAGAAAACACCCCTGTGACATATAGAAACAGAAAAGTGTAACCTTCAGAACAAGTCTGATTGGGCTGAGTGCCCTTTTGCATAAAGCAATTGCAATAGTTTACTCTCGTGGTTCCTTTAGCCATCAGGCATCAGGAGGTTTGGGATTGGAGTGAGTCCGCTGTCTCCACTTCGACCTGCCCTTCGCAATTGCAAACCATTCATCGAACTCCTTGGAACTGCCCTTGCGTTTGAGCGCGTTCTCCAACGACCTACCCCAAGTCATCTGTGGACAACCGACCGGTCGAGCATGTGCTACCCAACTCGTCAGCAATTGCCGAGACGCCCGGCTCATGGGCATACGTGCGACGTGGCCAGCCCAACGAAAAAACGATTGTAAAAGTAGCTGTCGATGTCAAGGAGGCCCAAGCGACGAAAAAGACTCGAGGTAGTGATATGGTGGCGGAAGGTATGATGTAAATTCACACGGCACATTGACCGAGCACACTTGTTATGGGAACTACGAAAGCGCTTGAATAGATCCCCACGCAAAGACCAAGCTTCGCAGCCGTAGAGTAATGTAGGCAAAATAAGAGCCTTCTATACTTCACCCTTCAGTTCTTCAGAATGGTACTTTTTAGTAAAGATGGTACTATCGATCTCAGAGTCCACTTCACCAATCTTCACTTTGATTTTTGCCCCACAGTGAAGCCGAATGAGAACCTTGACGAAATGATCAGGCATGCCATAAAGGCCTCAAACAGCAAAGAGTGCCTCCCGCGGAACTGAGTCAAAAGCTTTTACGAGGTCAATGAACAAAGCCCATGTCCCAAGCCCATGTTCCTTGCGCTTAGAAAGTCCAAGATAAGTAGTAAACAAACCGCCAATTGTTCCCCGATCCCTTGCGATTCCATGCCAGTCCTCTTCATAAGCTCCCCCATCCGTGCTACAAGAACCGAAGACAAGATTTTTGAAGAATTGTCTAATAAGCAAATAGACGCGGCATCAAGCACGAATCATAGACAACTTCACCCTCACCGCACGCCCTAGTTTGATGGTAATATAACTGATGTGGGATTCGGGACTGGATAAATAGGGCCCTGTACGCCTGTGCCTGTAATAGTTAATTTTTCATACAGGCCAAGTCAAGCATTTTAGAAACACTCACATTTTAGTCGTCTGTACCTCTGTACGTAACTATAACCGTTGTGCTGCTTTGGAGGACTTTGGGAGCCGTTACTATTCGTTCATTCTGGCTAGCTACGCTACTGTTGGTAGTAGAATTACTGTAAAGATAGCTCATCTTATTGCTCATTGCTTGTTCATGAACTCGACAGCAGGAGTAGGCGTTTACTCCACCAATGCATTGTGAGAAAGCCGTCAATCAAACAAAACATTAGATCGATATTGCGATTTGCCGTTGGAACTGATTAGTCAATGATGCACCGCCCAAAGTTGAACAAAGTCAGATCCACTCATTCGTTGGGCTCCTTGACAGGGCTCTTGAAAGTCGTCTCCTTTCCGCCATCTCAACCAAATGCGCGCCGAAAGTCGCCTGAAGGTAGCAACAAAATCAATAACAGCGTTTCTAAAGCTGGCGGTAGTGGTAGCCGTGAAGATAAGGAAAGCAAAGAATGTCCTGCACGTAGAGATGTCCAACCGGGGGGCGATTTCTCGAATCTCGTGCTCGAGGGCAAAGCTGTCACTCGACTTTCAAACCTAAGCGATGAGGCTGAAATCAAAATTGATTTTGACGTCAAGCAAGAGCAAACGTTACCATCATCATCTGAGAATCAAGTAGATGAATCTGATGTGGGCGATTTCCTGGCTCTCGCAAGAATGCTTGCAGAGACAAAAAACAACCTTTGTGAGGAGCTGAACATTGATACTTTGGCCGTTGACGCACAAGAAGAAGCAATTATGCAAACGAGTCGGCGAACGCAGAAACATACGCATCACAATTCGAAATCTCCGTCGAAAACATTGACGTCCTCAACGAATAGTTCAGACAGGAACCTCTCGCCTGTCCAGAGGCTACGTTCAGCGTCGCCTTTACCTCTTTCTGATTCATCAGGCCTCGACGGCGGGCTTGAAAGACTCCTATCATCTGAACTAATAGCTTGCTTTGAATCAGATTTGTTGGTTGGGGAGTTGGATAAAGGGTCATCGGAGAGCATTGTCGAGGTTAACTCAGGTGGTGAGCTTTACTTTTTATTTTTTCGTGACCTCGGGTCAAAGTCAGAAAGCCTGTCAAATCCCCAACAGCAGCGCCAGCGATCGTCCGACCAAGAATATGCCTGTGTGTTGAAATTTGGAACTAGTAGGATGGCAACGCAGGGGGAAGCTCTAGCGTACGAAATTGCGGAATCTCTTGGCGTGCCGTCGCCTCGTGCTCGCCTCGTACGCGCTAGTTCCAAGGGATGGGCCTTGCTTACCTCGAGTGTTTCTGCTATGGCACCACAAAGCTGTGATAAAGCTGATGAAAACGCAAGTGAAGCAGCTGGAGTTAATGAAAACCGTGACCCTAGTCTCGGTGGAGCAGCAGAGGACAGCGTGGCTGAAGATCCGCTGATAGCATCTGCCACCAAATTGCAAAACTGCCTCGACTCCACCAAGACAGGGCTCCTGATTGGCCTTGTCAATGGCCCCTCGGTTAGCATGGCGCCCTCTTCTTTTGCGGAGCCTGAAACGGCTTTGGCTTCTGCTGTAGCTCTCGGGCGTCTCTTTGCACTTGACCTTGTGCTTGCCAACCCTGACCGCATGCCGTGCTCATCTCTTGGGTGGCGCGGTAACCCCAACAACCTGCGATGGAGCGTGGCAGACCGGAGCATCCGCGGCATTGACCACACACTTCCGCGGCGACCTCCACGCATGCTCCTCTGCACACCGCACGCCGTTGCTGAGACCACTGCTGCCATTTTAGGGCTGCCGCCGCCGCCGCCGCCACCGGCAGGGCCTCGACCTCGAGTAATGAAAGGAGCTGGGTTAAAGTCTGGACCAGAAATCATCGATGCCTGTCTTGTGGCGGCCGGTGCACGATTAGAAGAGCACGAGCTTGAGACCTTGAGGGAATCTTTCTGCGATGGTTTTCGCTCGTCGTTAACTAGGGGAGCAGCTTTAGCGGAGGAGCTGCGAGCATGTGAAGCAGACATGAGTCGAGCGCTGGCCAAATTCTTCGACGAACTCAAAGAGGCAGCTGGTTTCCAAGAAGACTTGAGCTCTACGCGCGACTTGAGACGATTGCAGGACCAAGCAAGCAAAGATCAACGCATGCGAGAGGCTTTTGCTGCAGCCGAAGCAAATTTTGGGGCAAGCAGCGACCGGAAAGGTGTTCCTGGTGAGCGGAGTTTCAGTGACTCGCCGGATATGCGGGCGGTCAGCGCTTACGAGCTTCGAACACGTTTACGGCATATATTACCGAGGCTTGAAGCTATTGTTGCCACTATGCAGCAATAACTTCGGCGTTTTGTCTGGTGTTTCTCTATTGACCCCATTACTTATTACGATGCTGGAGTCTAGCAATTGGCGGTCTCATAGGCATGGAGATGCGCGAGTTGCGTAGTGATCGAGGGCGCAACCGTGACATAAAGAATGGCCGCGAGTTCTTCCATAGCCTCATTGTCATGAGAAAAGATATGCATAGACAAGTCCTCAACAAACGAGTGTGGGAAATCGCGTTGGAGGGCATCATAACGTAGCTCGTCGTCATTCGCCGGGGTCGCAGTAACACGCGTGTCTGTAAAAATGGTGGCGCCAGGTGAACGGTGGAGAGCGGAGAGCACCAGCATCAGGGAATAGCTCGCCGTTTGTATCCGGAAAATAAGAAGTAAGAGTGCGTTCCGAGTCAAAAGCCTTGAATTTTCTGTGGATTTCTCACTCGATCAAAGGCAGACACCATGGAGAAAGCTTATTTTGGCAGCGCATTCCGACAGCTACAAGCATCATCAATGTAATCT
>Ga0307982_1002821_pt1 | contig 13922 bp, 18 predicted proteins | sample OrgLakmetagen989_FD_201847 | JGI IMG/M metagenome (GOLD analysis project Ga0307982, IMG submission 201847) | Saline water microbial communities from Organic Lake, Antarctica - #989 | ecosystem: Environmental > Aquatic > Non-marine Saline and Alkaline > Saline | place: Antarctica: Organic Lake...
GCGATGGACATGCGAAAGAGGTGCTCGTAGAAAATGTAAAACAGTAATGCCTCATCATAATCATAAATTTTAGCCCACCGAATTGTTCGGCGAGCGTCTTGACGGTCGCGCACGGGCGCCGTTACAAACATATAAACCACGCGCCGAGGAAGCTGCCATCGCTCAAAGCTTCAGGAACCCGCGTAGGTCCCCTACTACTCTGAATTTCAGGCTGTAAATCTGGGCCCATAACCTAGAAGGCGGTCCGGCTTATGCGTTGCATTGAATTAGAGATAGATAATGATAGGAGGCCCGGGGCAACCTTCCCAGCGCAAGGGGCGCATGGCTGATCACTCAGATGGGTGAAGAAAGGTTTGTGGTTGCAAACACATAAATACGGGGATTTGGGTAGATACCCCCCATCACTACATTAGGGTTCTCTGCCTCTTGCGGAAGCGTCGGTCCGTATACCGGACCTTCCTCTACCGGCCATAGGAATTGAGGTTTTCGAGCCAGGATGGATAAAGGCTGAACTTTTCCAAGATGTGTTTTTGGCATGCAGTGATTCTATTATTTCCCGCAGACTCGCCCAGTTTTCGGTATAATTGTTGACATAAAAATCTCCAATTATATACCTACCAGATTTCAGATGCCTTTGCTGCTGCCCCCAATGAATTCGAAACAAAGATAAATATACCCAACTAATTAAGTCGTTCTTGAAAGCGGAAATCAAATCTCAGACGTAAAGAAAGCTGCGTCGTCTGACTTGAGGAATAAAGTAGATTGGATGTCCGTCTCGAGTTCTGCTTGTGTTTGGCGGCAAATAACAGCCGCAGCGCGAGTAGCGGCAACGGGCTTCATTTCTTTCACCACTCCAGCATCTGAGTTTGTGCCCTTCGTTGGGCTCTCAGGTGGGTTCAGGAAACCGACTTCCAGTATCGTTCGTGAGGGAATGGAACTTTGGCCGGGCGATACACCTGCTGTATCAGCTGCTACATTGTCGCACCAAGCGGAGGAATCAGAGCCGTCGAGAAACACGCAACAAAAGCCGCTGCCCTGAAGGGCGTTATCATCTTGAGAAGGCGACACGGCCAGCGCGAGGCGCACATCGTCGCCACGACCATAGTTTGCTCCTGGCAGAGGCGAAGCTAGAGTGGCCAGAGGAAGCGGGCACCCCCTAAAACTGCGATTGACTTCACCGTCACCACCACTTTTGCTGCTGTAGCCACCACCTTTAATACAAGGTGAATCGACTCGACGTTCTAATATAGATCTATCGGCTGCTGCTGTAAGCTTGTGAGCTTCGGCGACGGCAAGTTCGGCTGCCGCCGCAAGGGACGAGTCGAGTGCACTCGCGAGCTGCACGCAGCTTTCAAGCTGCACGATGCTGTGCTGACGGCAGAAACGACTAGCAGCCGTGTGCGCCACTGATCGCCGAAGATGCTCACCTTCATTTGTTATGCTGCCGCTGCTGCTACTGGGAGAAGTACTGAGAAGCATGGATGCGCTTTGTCGCAACCAATACACTTCCAAGCGCTGTGGGTGACCATCCACGACCACTTCGAGTGACACGAAAGGGTCCTGAGGTGCTCCTGAAGGGGGAAACCCCGTGTCCACAGGCGTTTCTGCCACTGCTGCTGCTGCTGCGTCAGCGGCAGGAACAGAGCTTTCAATTGATGGTGCAATATTGTTGGTTGCAGCAGCTTCAGATGCTTCAGTAATTGTGTTCTTCGAGTGAGGAGCTGCAGCAGCTGCTGGAGAACCGCCAGAAGGTGCCGAAACGCGTCCAGTGGGTTCAGAAGGCGCAGGCGTAGCTACAATAGCGCCGATGGTATTCAGATTACTTCCGTTGCTGATATCTTCCTGAGCCAGGCGCTGAGCTAGTGCCCTAGTATTTTTTAGCCGTGCGCGACGGGTAAGATCTGCTACTTCGGTTACGAGCTGTATGATTAGAGAAAGAGAGAGAGAGAAAGATCGAGAAAGAGAAAATGAACCTCAACATTATACTTCCTAGTCATGACGCAGGAAAATACGAAACTCATATTTGACCTAAAAGAAAACCTGCATGAGTACTTGTGACATGTTTACGCCCTTCATTTTCGATAGAACCATTTACCGTCTCACGAGGGGGCAAATTGTAAATTTCAGGAACGTTCAGAAATGGCCGGCGATTACGAGACGAAGAAGAGCCAGCACCGCCACCTGAGACACCGCCTACGCCAGGCACAACTCTACCATCATCCCCGCTACGACTGCTTCTGTCATTCGCACCGTCAGAAGCTTGTTCGCTGCCATCACTGCCGAGGCAACCCAGTGCCGCTCGAGCGTGAAAGTGAGCAAAGTCAAGGTCGTCTACAGCTTCATGCAACACCGCCAAAGCATACTGCAATCTAGACGCGCCTACATCGTGTTCATCGCTCGGACAAGAAGTAGCTACCTCAAAAGTACGGCGAGTAGAAATTTCGATATCGGCTGGTGAAGAGGAGGATTTACCATTACACTGCCTCGAGCTGGTATTACTATTGAGCGAACTTTCCGTACACAATTCAGTAATGTCATCGTTGCGTTTAGGGCTGGTGCTAGCGTTGCGAGTAAAATGGCGCCAAAGCGTTTCTCTCAAGTGTGAAACGGACGAGGCCAGCGCATCAAGCGACAGTTCTACTCCACCATTCTCATTCTCACCGTCACTGCTACTGCGACTAGTAGTATCTCTGTCGCCGCGCAACGCAAGGAGGGCCAGGTTTAACGGTGGGTAAGGGCTCGTAGAATGCACCTCCAAAGCTTCGAGGAAAATATTTTTGGCATCAGAAGTTCGTCCGGGCAACAAATTGAGCCGGCCCGCCTGTCAAAGAAGTAAAAGAAGCAGGGGAAGTTCAGAAAAGTAACCAAGGTCAACAACACTGGAGTGATGAAGGCCTCAACTACAAAAAAAACACCAGATATCCATCAATAACATGTATTTTTTTCTTACAGTGGCGAGCAAACCACAAATAGCGCGGCTATATTACCTCTGTGAGCGAGTCGTAATGCGGCGAAAGCATGGCAGCGCTGCGCAAAGCGTCAACAGCTAAGTGAAGTACTTCGTTGGCGACTGGGTCATCTCCCCGTCCTTGTGCACTATATTCTTGCACTGGATATGCATTTTTAGTAGATGCTGCATTAGCAGCTGCAGACTCAGCTGCGGCGGCTCGGCTGGCGACTGCCCCTAACGCCGCCGCTGTTTTTATACTTTCACTTAACGAAACCAAAGCTTCTGGGTCTCTTCCAGTCAATGTAGTAGGATTTGTTTCCCCTGCTGCAGTAGTAATGGTGCGGACGGCTGCTGCCACTGGCCACAGAGATGCAGAAACCTGAAACCTGTCACCAGGCGCAGAGATTGAAAGGAGAGACCTTTCGTACAACTGCCCGAGAAGCAAGCCTCGGTTGTGGCGCAGACCAGCGCGGGCAGCTCGGCGGCCGGGGTTGGACGCTGGAGGAACCCCGTCCATGCCTACAGGGAGAGGATTTTATAACATGAACCGCACACGGAGAAAACGGATACGCTATATCGTAAGAAAAAGATAATAAATGCACCACGAGGATGATCTTGATACACACTCGTCTCAACTAACACCATCGACATAGCACGCACCATCCCAGTCGAGCTGATCGGCATCGAAAAGCACCGCAAGCGCCGCTGCCCACTTGCCTTGCCCCTCTAAAAGGGTGGCCAAATTGGAGTGCGCTTCGTAGTAAGTGGGCTCCACCTACACGAGAGTAAGACAGCAAGGTCAAGCAAGAAAGGCCACGCCAAAGAAATTAGAAAGTAAGATGCATATTTAAAAAACGGGCGTCTTGCAATTCTTGAATGTAAGAAAATAGTTTTAAAACTCAGCAGGTGCGTCACAGCTACGCGCGTCGGAGAGACTTAAATGAGTACATGCACTTGCGTATAAATGTCACCTCCAGAGTCCGCCAGTAAAGCTCCACGGCGTCTGCTTCTAGACTTTCCAACTTTTGCTGCTGGCGAAGAGTAGACTGCTGCTGCTGCATCTGCTGTCCTCGTTGCATGTCTTTGAGTTGGTTTCCATACATATTGGCCATGGAATACAGCAGACTGGGTGCATCTGGCAGAGCTTTGAGGGCACTTTCGTACAGGCGCACTTCTTGAGTCCAATCCCAACTCCGAACAAACGAGCGCTTTGCCAAAAGGCTTACGACAGCCATGGGTGCGATTACAATTGCAGCTAGAGTGAAGACTACAGCAAGCAGAGTTTTGTGTTTGGAGAGCTGCACTCTTGACGCTGAAGTAGGCCGCTGCTGCTGCTGCTGCAGCTGGGAAGGACCATGGAGTAACGCTAGAGCGGCAAACGTCAAACGACGAATTGAAAGAGACGCTAGAAGGGCAGCACCTGCGGAGGGCACCAGCAGGGTACGCTCCGCCAAGAAAAAGCCAACCTTGAAGACCACGTGTGAGGTCGGCAGCATCGGCACGAGCAACAAGGCTGCGCCCCACGCTGCAGCCCACGTCTCCGCGTCTCGTCTTGAAGCTTCCAGCTCCTTTGCCTCCATTCTTCCGCTACCTTTCGATCTTAAAGCACTTTTGAAGGACTCTTGACCAAAAGGGCTCGTCAACAGCAGCCACCACAGGAGTGACACAAGGCACGCTAATCCTGCCAGTGCGTGCAATGCCCACTGCCAAGGAGAACTAGCACCACTGCCATCAACGCCAAAATTAGTCGCAATGGATGCAACGACTGACTGAATGTACCCAGCATGCTCAGCAGCAGTCGCACTGGTCGCTGTGCTAGTTTTTGCCACCATCGCTAACCGGCCCGGCAGCAGAGACCCACTCCAGTCGTGGCACAGGGGCTGCCAGGGCCAGGCCAGCAGGCTCAGATGGCGAGCGTTGGCGTACCCCACCCCCGCCCACCATGCCCAATGCTGCGGCCCGCCCAGAGCCAAGAGGGGATTTTGACGCACCTGCAAGTTACGACGAAAGAGAAGAAACGTGTAATAGAGTCAAAGTGCTGATTCAAAGGACGCTCAGTGTTGTATTGAGGTGCGTGAACACGCACGTAAGAGATAACAAAAGGAAATACTTAAATCTCACAGCTACATTCGGCCAGGAAATATGAAGACTAAAAAGCGCATAGCTCGCAACAAAGTTCACCACTGTCTAAGAAAAAAGACGCACCGATGAAAATGCAGGTAAAGCACTCCCAAAGAGGCAGAGTCTTCCCAAAACTAATGCCAAACTGCCTATCAGAAGCACGCCAAGCGACACCCAAGGAGGCAATTGTGGTGACAAAATCCCTCGCAATTGCTTGTGCGATGACTCTGCATTCGAGTACGAAGAAGCCCAGTTCTGAGCGATCCCTACGGTGTGAGCAAGCGCGTAGGCAGCTACCGGCACCAGTGGCGCGAGTGCCCCCTGTTCTTTGCACATGAGAGCAACACCAGCCCACACGACGCACTTAACAGCACGGAGAAAAATACCCGTCGTACTCAACGAAGTCTCTGCGCTCTTGCCAACTCGTGAGGCATCAATATCAGGAGAATGAGTGCTACCACTAGGGCTTGCTGCTACATTTGTGGGCCCAAGCCAGGAGAGCAACGCTAGGAAGTAGCAAGCCGCGCAAAGAAGTTCAGCACGCCCCACTAAAGCACCCACGCTCTCCGCCTTTTAAAAAGTCATTCATCAACCTCGTCAATATAATGTCATTACAATACTTTAAAGACCATGCTAATCGCTAGTCAATGTGCACAAAAGGTAGCTAGGGATAACAAACAAATAGCGGCATCAAATAACATCTATCTGGGTATGTTTAAGGGTAGTAACGCTGGTATGCGTACTCACATGCACGGGATGAGCTGCAAAAATCAGCCCTGCAATAATCGCTGATGTATCTCCACTGGTGAGAACCGCTGCTGAGCCTGTTACATTGCTGAACCCCGAGCTGAAAATTCCTCCTTGGTGCTGCACAGTAGGGGAAGACGGAGCATTTGCTGGCTGGAGTCTGGCGAAAATACGCTTTGCGAGCCTTGTAAAGAGCCAAACTACTAGAGCGTGCGCGGCTACTTGATGCACTCTCGCCACTACCGGTTGCGACTGAAATATATCCCGCAGAATCTCTGTCGTTGGAAGCAGTAGCATGCTATGCTCGGCTGGTGAAGCGGTAGTTGAGCCCGAGAAGAACCAAGTAACTAGGACGTCCAAGCGGAACGATGCTACAGTTATTGGCCGCCAAGACTTGTGAGAGTCAGCGTGCGCCATAGGCGTACCCCAAAAGTCATTCGTAAGCAGCGGCCATAAGCCACGGCCCCAAACGCTGGTTGGCGAAGAGTCTACTCCGACTACGTCGAGATTGGATGGCACAGCCATGTCGTCGTACCAGCAGCATTCGCTTTCCAATGCTGTAAGTTTGATCGAGGCACGGGCGCTCATGAAATACGACAAAACATAAAATGTAGTAGTAAATAAGATTCATGCAGCGACAATCACTAAAAGCGACTCACCAGCAGGCAAATAAACAGCAATCGCGACTAGAACCGGTGGTACTTCCGCAAGAAGAGCTAACACGGAAATGCTACTCATGATCTGACAAAATTCAGAGTTGCAATCGAATGATGCTGCAACAATGAAAGTCAGCTTAGAATGTCGCTGCTATTTTTATAGAATCTTGTTCTAGAGCAACAAGGGAATTAGTCGATAGTCGATCTATAGGGCCAGCCACTTCTGGCTAGCTCGACATTTTTATGATTTTTTTCCTTCTCCAAGATTTGATACCACTAATATAATATAGTCGTTTTTTTTCTCTCGTAGCTATGGTATAGCCAGGGTACACCATATTCCCAGGTATAGCGGTATACTAGTGGCAGTGCAGGGCCGATGTCTCTATCAAAGATATCTAGGCCTATCAATAGCATTTACTGACACCGATATATCTAAAATAATGGCCAGGGAGGCCTAAACTATGAACTACTTGGTGTCCCTGCTGGCACTGCACTAAGAAATCGAAGCCCCGAGTGACTTTAGGCAATCCAAGGAATTATAAGCTGGGGGGCATCTAGCTGTGAATAGTTGTAGAGGCGTTTTGAAGACGCCCGAGTTGTTCGGGTTGGGCTTGAATCGCTACTTTCTCTTCGCGACGGTCAAACGGAATGTATTCTCCGGCATAACCATGTCGCCATTTGAATCGATGGTTGAATACTTCCCGATGTTGGACCAGAATGCTGACTCAGCCTTGTTCCAACCGGGCGCACCGAATGATTCGATCTTATCCTTGATGAGCAGCGTCGCCATCTTGAACTGAAAGTCTTTCTCGTTGCCCAAGTTGAAAGGGTACGTTGACGTCGTTTGAGTCACGTCCACAAATCCAGCACCAGTTACCAAATCTCTGAATACACCTTCACCGCTGAGCGACATGGGATTCAGTGGCGGCGGAGGCGGCGGCGCTCCAATCACGCCTTCCATGATGTCCCGAGCGATTTTGAGGATATCAACGTTGTCCCAGGTAGTAGCGACCAACAATCCACCAGGCTTGAGCACGCGATAGGTCTCTCGCAGGGCCATTTCTTTGTCCGATGGAAACATGTACCTGTGAAATCAATACTGAAATCATGAATTCGAGAGTAAATGAGATAGTTGTTCGAGTGCACAATTTAATTGATGAGCAATTCAAATACTCGAAACGAACAAGCGCATTTCAAATTGAAGTTTAGTTTTAGAAATGGTCCTACCCATAGCAGCACGTGACGATGTCAACTGATTGGTCGTCAAAACCTGAAAGGTTTTGTGCATCGCCAACTTCTGCGGATAGGTTTGGTAAAGATTCGGCAGCCCTTGCAGCAGTGGCTACCATGTCTTCCGATACATCAGTAGCTATAACCTTGCAGCTCGGTAAGGCTGCGGCGATGGTGGCAGCAGGCTCGCCGGGCCCAGATGCCAAGTCCAAAACAACAAGGTCCTTAGTATTATCAAACGATGGTTTTCCTGCCACTTCTGCACAGTGAGCAAGCACGGCATCGCGCATCTGGAGCCAGGGGCCGTCCGCATGACGGTGATTCGAGGACATCTTCGTGTAGGCCTTCACCATGTCCGGGTCGAATTGAGGAGCCTCCGAAGCTTTGGAGCTCATCAGTGTAACTTGCCGTGGGTTTAGAGCTACGGCTCGTAGAGCAAAGCGCACTGATCGCAGCATTGCCTACGTTCAAGTGTTGCGCAGTAAACTAGATTAGAAGCCGCGGCCATCCGCGGCACATTTCTGATTTCTGATTTCTGACTTCCTTCTTTCTTCTGGACAAACCTCATCGTCGGGCCTCGAATCCCCGAAAAGAATTTTTTTGGACAAAAACCTGACAAAAACCGTTTATATGAACCAACATGGACGATGAACGCACGATCGCACGAACGCCAGCTGATGAGCTGTTGCTTCTCTCTCTCCTCTTTTTCCCTCTTTCTCTTCTCTCATCAGTCACATGTCATCAGAAGAAGCAAACATTATTTCACCGAGATAGCCGCGGCCTCTCTTCTGTTGAGCCCCTTGTCCTTCATATACTGGCATCAGGACTGCGAAATTGCTGATAAAGTCCTTCGTCACACGCTGCGTAGGTTATTTCATCGGTGTTGTATTGCTATTCTAAATAGAATTACTGTTGTGGTCATTAGTGCTCATATAAGCACTCAATTGCGCCTTTTGCGTGTATTCAAACGAGTCTTTGTACGAGTCTTGGCGGCAAATTTTATTGCCTATTATTGGGCACTAACTAGAGATTTATTCGTCACTTCTCGGCTTCGATGCCGACTTCAGCCCACTGTCCGTATTAAGTTATGTCTGGCCTAAGTTTAGCTGCCTTGTTAAGCCCACGCCGACGCACTCCACCAACACCTCCTCAACAAGCCAGCTCCTCTAGCCAAGGGGATGGAGGCGACGTCGAATTAGGTGGAAGCCGTCGAGATGGATCAAGAGTTTCCTCCGGTGAATCCGCCGGCGGAACGCAAGCACATGTGGAAGCACCCACGCCAGCGGACAATGAAAGCAGCTCACCCACTCCCCAGACTCCTGAGTCACGACAGCAAACTTCGGAATCTGCACGCAATGAATCAGAACAAGCCTTGGTAACGCTCGGAACCAGCAGCTAAATGAATGCATTTATTTTGAGGCATAGCAGGGTTTTTCGTTCTCTATTGCCACTGGCTTTCCTACTATTGAAGCCTCATTTGTACGTTCCATTTTGTTTCAACGGGGAATGTTTTCTGTTGTGTGGCACACTTCAGGTCGATGAAAGCTTGGCTCAGCCCCTGACGTGGTCTCGCAAGGAAACACTCCCGAGTGGATTGTGGGACCTAGAGCTTCTCGAAGACAGCGACGAGAGCGGCAACGACGACGACGATGACACCACCAGCAGCACTCGCAGAGAGTACGCCCTCGTTTACGCACCATGGTAATCCTATTCCCAGTTTGTGGTTGCCTGCTCCAGTATTCCAACTTGAGCTTATCTTGCTCTTAACTTCCTCAATTTTATATGCTTTACACTCTTCCTTCCTCATCTTCTGCTTTCTCCATAGGTCGAGTGGTGCTGCCCTCAGCCCGTTGGTGTGCATTTCGGCCCTCAACTTTGGTGGCCTCTTGCCGATTGCAGTAGCGTTTGGCCTTCCTATAGGGCCTCTGGTGCTCCCAAACCCGGCAACAGCGGAGCACTATTCGCCTGTGTGGTGGCTATTTGCGCTCCTGGCTTTGCCTGCGTGCTTCTTTGGTTTTTTTGACTTACAGTCGCGCCCTGCTTTCGACTTCCTCGCGCGAAGCCTTGAATTTTACCAGGTATTGAAAGAAAGAGGAACAAGCAACAGATATCAAACGTAGAAGTTTCACTCAATTGGCACGAATATTGTGTTATTAGGGACGTTGAAGCTGATGTCTAGTTGTCGTTGTCACATCTTTGTTGTCGTTGTCGTTGTCGCGCGCCTTTTGTCACAGGTAATCGTCGCGTTTTTAGCCAGTGCCGCATACCTCATAGGGTTCAGCACCTCCTACAGCCGCCCTGCGGCCCCTTGGCTGCCTTGGGCGTTGCTGCAGATCATGTGCGTATGCGCTGCGACTCTGGGCCCTGACGCGCTGCGACGAGCCCTTCTAGCACGCGCCAAGCAGCACCTTGCTTATCGAGACCGCCTATTGGAGCAACTGAGGTCAAGGGCGTTGCCACTCGCTCCTTTACCTCTTTCGGCCACTGAGGGAACTTCCAGAAACAGCAGTGCCGAAGGGCTCGACTCGCTCGTTCCACCACCGCCTCCGCCACCGTTATCGTCGTCAGTTGAGTTAACCCCTTCCAGCCGCGCTTTAGCGGCACACGCCGCCACAGAAGCCCTCGAAGCAGTGGCCTTGGCGGAGCGATTTGCGCGCGATGCGGCAGCTGCAGACGCCGCAGCGCAAGTAGTGCTGTGCAGCGCCGAAGCACACGGAGCGTGGGCGTGTGGAGCCAAGCTGTGGGCGCCTCTGCTGCGGCTCGCTTCTTTCCTGGGTCTGGCGACGACAGGGAGTGCTGCGCTGATGGGCTGGTGCTTGACCTATTCCCACTCCAGCAGCGGCGACGACTCGCCTGGCAAAAGCACCAGCAGCAGTATTAGCGAAAATGGCAACAAGTCTGGCAACGCCTTCGTTGAACTTTGGCGCGTGTGCGCACCCGCCTTAGTGGCCCTTGGGCTTTCGGCAGCCTTGGTGGTGGTTCTGGTGGCAGGCGCCCTGTGCACGCTCGTGCGTCGGTTGCCTCGCCACCCTTCTTCTTCTGGGCGCAGCGCTGCAGCAACCTTCGACAACTCCCTCTCTTCTTCTCCTGCTATTGGCGCGACTCCTGATACCACCCGCCAGCTCTCCAGGCGCATATCTCGCAGACTCTTGGCGAGCACTTCTTTCCAACCCTCGCACATCAATCCTCGAAGCCGTGCAAACTCCAGTAGCAACCTCGACAACGACAACAGCAACAATGGCGGTAGAAGTGGTAGCGGAACGGAACCACACACATCACAGTGCGCTCCAAATTCACTGCTTTCTTTGGTGTTGCCGCTTATGGGAGGTTATGCTTTGGCGATAATCGTCCCTGGGTTTGCCTTGTGCCTCGCTCTGGCGCCAGTGCATTCGCCCCAGCATCCCCTCACCTTTGTTGCCGCCACAGCAGTCAGTGGTGGAAGTCAACAAGGCTCTGATGCTGCTTTAGCAGCGGCTGCGTGGGTGATTTGGGCTGCATGTGTGGGCATTGGGATGAGTGGCGTGGTCTTGCTGTTGCACCTGACGTTGCGCACAGTGTTTCGGCGTGGGTTGCTGCTGGCTGGAGTGACGCCTTATCTGCGAGCTCAACGTGCAGTAGCGCGTTCCTCAACTGTCGCGGATGCCGCAAATGGAAGAGCAGATAGAACAGAAGCACCAACCCCTGGGGCCTCTTTTGTCGCAACTGCACGCGGTCTCGATGCGTCAGGCAGAAGAGGTGCAACAGCTGGTGTAGCATCAGCAGCAATGGTCGGATCAGATGGTGAAGGAGCGCCTGCTGGACCGACGGGTGAAGGATTTGGTTGGCGGCATCACCAGGCCGCTTACACACTTTCGTCGCTCTTTTTGCCCTTCGCTCTTCATGCTCTCTTCGCTCTGCCGGTTCTCACAGCAGCTCTTGCTGTGACTCGAGCCACCTCTGCAACGTTGCGTGTAGCATCATCCTCTGAGCCATCTGTAGCTGGCGGACACAACGGCAATTCACAAAGCAGGGAAGAGTTATTGTTGCCAGGATGCCCTGCGCTGCTGACAGTTATCGAAGTGGACCTCTTTGCCAGTGCTGGCGGTGCAGTCCTCTACCTTGCTGTGGGTCTGCTCGAGCTGTCGCGCTTGCCTTCCAAACATTTGCACCGTTTGGGTCGTTTCATCAGAGGCATCGTTATTTTGAACATTATAGTTCGGTTCCTTCTCATGGTCGCGTTGCGCGGTGCTTGTGACTTGAGTAATCTTGTCGACCTTGGTAATGGCAGCAGTTCCGGCAGTAGCAGAGCTAGCAACAATAACCAGAAAGTAGTCGGAGCAGCTGTTGTGTTGGCGTTGAGCGTAAGCGTGCTTGGATTCTTTGTGAGCGTCGGTGCAGTCGGGCTTTGGGCTCTGCGCATGGCAGGCGCTGCCAAGTTGGAAGGCCCCATCGCATCGATCCTCGGGTGAGAACAAGATACACGTATCTGTATGTCGGTTCTATCATGTAAATACTTAATACAATCAAAGTGACTAATATGGTACATTATGCTTCCTTGATGCGATTAGGTTCCCAGCGGCATATTTTACCAGTCATGCAAGCCGCCGCTGTGGTAAAGTAGTCGGCTGGCACGCAGTCATGCTGCTTGCTCATGCGCCTTTCACGTTACCACTGGACGCTGCGGCGCATTGGCTGTCGCCTACTTCTGCTCGTGCACATACTCACTCGAGCAGCGGCAGCTCCAACTTCTTTGGTTTGAGCAACAGTGACACCACCACTTGGGAAGCTGCCCTAGGAGGTGCCGTTTCGGCGCCTGCTCTGGCATCTCTGTCAACGGTTGTCTTGCTCTTAGCAAGTGTGTACGTCACACTTCGCGGCCGCTTGTTGGGCCCTCCTCGCTTGCCAACCTGGTTTCAGCACGATTCAATCATTTTAGGGTGCAGATCAGGCAGAATTGATGCATCTCCTTTAGCAGAACTGCATGCACAGAAATTAAAACCCGCTTGGGCGGCGCCAGCGCTACTTTTGTTGACTGCTCTATGCACAGCCGCTACAACAGCACTTCTTCTCACCTCTTCGATAGTGTTTTGGGCGGAGAACGGTGCTTTTGTCGCAACAAACGGTGATGTTGAGTATGATGACAGCATAGGTGATGATAGCAGCAGTACTTATGGCACCGGTGGTGGCAATGGAAATGTTGCTGCTTGGTTGACGATAGTGTCAGCAGCCTTGCGGTTGATCTGTGTTAATCTTTGGCTCCAGCTGCGCCAAGACTCGGGTTCTTTTGGTACTGCTGCATTGGCATTATCGTTATCAAGTGCGCACATTGCGGAGCACCTCTCCTTGTCGGCCTCTTCGACGCCATCATCGTCTTCTCTGCCGTCTATACGCAATGCTTCGGCGATTCCACGGACCTATTCCGACGCTAGCCTTTTGAGAGAGTACCCTTTAACGCCTCGTAGAATGAGTCGACCACCGTCCCAAAGCATTTCGAGAGATGATAGCAGTGAGCAACCGCATCGACGTCGCGCCGAATCTATCGACAGAGCTCCTTCTAGCCTGATCGATTTGATGCCTGAGACGCCAACTCGCTCCAATACTGCTGCTGCTGCTGCTGCTGCTGACGCCACGTTGGCGGAGACTCCCACAATGGACATGAATGATTCTCAAGCCAACTCAAGTGTTACATTTGACCCTGTCTCTGATTTGGCTTCAGCGCCTGTAAATGCACCTGCTCCGATTCCTGCATCGGTTCCAGCTCCTGCTTCTAGTGCTGCTCAATCTAGTGCTTCTCAATCCACCGCGGCGACACCGTCGCGAGTGCCTCCACTTCTGACAACTGCTTCAAACTTAGGACGCTGGATGCGACGCCGCGCTGTAGGCGGCCGTCGTTTTGAGCACGGTCGGCAGGGTGCTAGCGGTGATCCGTCTGGTAGTAATAGCCTAGAGCAATTTGAATGGGTGCGTGATCTTGGCGACGACGGAGAAGTAATTTGGGTTCCAATTCATGAACGCCACCTCAGACCACCTCATTTGCAAAGAACTTGTGGTATTGACAGCACAACTTCCAACGGGAACAAGCGCGCGGATGATTCGCCACCTTTAGCAACTAGTGCTCCTTCAGAGAGTGCTGCTGCTATAATTACTCGTGATTCTCATCCTAACGTGGATGACGATACTTCGGATAATACTTTTACCGCAATGCAAACGCGTCCTTCAGATAACTTTATTGTTTGTGA
>Ga0307982_1002822_pt1 | contig 13922 bp, 14 predicted proteins | sample OrgLakmetagen989_FD_201847 | JGI IMG/M metagenome (GOLD analysis project Ga0307982, IMG submission 201847) | Saline water microbial communities from Organic Lake, Antarctica - #989 | ecosystem: Environmental > Aquatic > Non-marine Saline and Alkaline > Saline | place: Antarctica: Organic Lake...
TTGTATAAGTTGCCTTGAGTTTTCTGTTTCCTGTTAGCCTTCTAATTCCGGCCCCTCGGGGCCCGCGCAAAAAAGAACCTGTGTGCCTGATTAGTCTTTCCTTCTAGTATTGGTTGCCTTGAATTTCCTGTCTGCCTGATAGCCTTCTAATTCCGGCCCCTCGGGGCCCGAACCAAAAGAACAAAAAAACGTCCTGAGGTTAGCATACCTATTCCGGCCCCTCGGGGCCTGTGTTTAAAGAACATATGCCTCCACGTTAGCCTGGAGTAGGGTCATCAACGCCAACATGGGCGCCAACTTTTGAGTGAGAAGTTATCCGACTAGTTCAGGGAGGGTAGCGGAGTTTAGGGTTTGCGCTGGAGCGGCGGTGGAGGTCCCGGCGTTGTCGATGGCGGCGTCGGCGATGGCGTTGGTGGTGGTAGGGTCTAGGCCAGCGGCGCCGTTAGCTTCCGCTGCCGCCGCTCCTGCTCGGGTGATTGCACCAGGCGACATTGCTTAAGTTCCGATGCAGTAAAATTTGTAATCGAAGGTGAAGCCGTAGATCGCGCTGCGCAGAAAATGCCGTTCACGATGTCTTCTACGTGACGTTTTTTGCTTTTTATGAGAAAAGGAGAGACGCGAGTAGCCAGAAAGGCGGGGTATTTGCCCCCTCTCTAATGTAGCGCGGAGAACACCAGCAGTCTCCTCGTTATTGCCCGTTGGCCACCTTCTCGAGGTACATGCAGCATTCCTATTCCGGCTCCTCGGGGCCTGTGTTTAAAGAACATACGCCTTGGCTCATCATTGTACTGCCTGTATCACGTTTTTTTTTCCTGCCCCCCCCCGAGGGGGACTGGATTTAGTAACTAACAGACAGGGTGCCATCTAATCGGCGTCTATGGAGTCCCCCGGGCCGGACTGGAAGCCTGGCTCGGGGTTGATATAGCGTTTATAAGCGGCCTCTACGTCGCAGTCGTTTCGAGCACGGGGGTGTTGGCTTTCACGTGTTTTTCTGCTACTGAGTTGTACAAGGGTGCTTCTTTGTATTTGGGGAGTATTAACTAGACTTGTCTTTCACGTGATTGAGAAAAATCTAATTAGCGAAAATTTTGCTTTTAGTGTGATTCCCGCGGAATTCCTGGCGAGAAATATAACCTACGCTACCAATGGCTGGAGATTGCCTTTGTCTGTTTTTGGTGGTTTATTCGGCTTTCTTTTTGTTTATCGAGAGCAAAGACCGGTGCGCGAATTGCAATTTTGTAATCATTTGAAGTGGAAGCAAAAGTTGAATTATATATACATTTCATCTTCTTCATCCCAAATGCGAATGATAAAAAGTTTGGCGCACGTCTCTATATAACCAACCACCAACCACACGCCCGCAGCCTCTTTACTACAGCCGCCAACGCAGCTGCCATGACTGAGATTGCCGACACCTGACCATCACTCGGCAGCAAATTCACCGCTGCTTGCTCTCTAGCTTTGGCCCTGCGCCGCGCCCACAGCAGCACTTTGTTCATTGTCTGACGGACAGCAGCCGCTTCGTGTCGATACTGTGCTTGTGATTTGCCACTGCTTTTCGAGCTGGTAGTGCTGGCATGCATGCTGAGAGGTGCCTTGTCGTTGGCAAGGTTGCGAGAAGCTTCGAGTCCAAATGGAATCGCCTCCAATCTGCCCGCTGTTTGCCGTTCGAGTGGAATCAAGTGAAGGTCAACAGAGGATTCAATTGCCTTTGAACACGTAAGCAGGATAGGGTGCTTCGTCCAACGCTTAATGGCGTACATTTTGCCAATGACTGTGTACGCCATGCACTTTTTCTTCTTTATAAAAGGCATGTACTGAGCTACAGCAACGGACTTCGCCCCCAATGGAAGTAAATCGGCATCAGGGTGCACCTTCAGGTTTCCAAGGACTAATCCAGCGAGCGACATGCCATCCAAGTTCGCTGGCAACTTCAATTGTTTGCCGTCTTCCTTATCATTATGTTGTGTTGAATCATCAACAGGGCCCATCGCGAGCTCAACTAAAGTGGGGAAAACGTCAATGAGTTCAACGATCGAATGCGAAGTTACGCCTGGAGCCAGCATCTGTGGGTGTCGGATAATCAGAGGCACGTGAACGTCCGCGTGCAATATCGAATGCTTTCCCCATAAGTCAAATTCACCGAGTTTCCAACCATGGTCCGAAAAAACAGCCACAACGGTTTGTTCGGCTTGTCCCGAGCTTGACAAAGCATCGTAAACACGGCCAAACTCGTAGTCAACGAAACTCATACAACCGCGATAAGCTCTTCGAGTATCGCTGCGCAGTTGAGATACCGACTGATTGTAACCAGAATCATTGAAAAATGCAGGCAGTGATTCGTGACCTGGCCGGCCAGCTGCAAAGGAATTCAAGGACTTCAGAGAAGACGGTAAGAAAGACCGAACTTCTCCAAAACCCGAGACTGATGAATTCACAAGTTGTGTGGCAGCAAAAGAAGCATTCTCTCCAAGCACAGCAGCAGGTGCAATATCATTCCATCCGCCTCCTTTTCGCGTGTCATCTGGAAAAGGATCGTTGGTGCTATCCCAAAAGCGCTTTGGGCATACCTTAAAATGATACAAAGTAGACGTATCAATGAATCGTGAATGCTCTTGAACCCAGCAAACAGAGAAGAAGAAATTAAGAAAGGAACGAACCATGGGGAGGTGGGGTCGCACGAAACCGACAGCTAAGAACCAAGGTATTGGTTTCTGTTTATGAGTATTTGATTGAGGCATGGAGCCATAGGTCGCAGCAAAGGCCTTCCCGGCAGCTGTACCTGCTGCAGCTTCAGCAGCAGCTACAAGTCCATCCGTCTTGGCAATCTTGGCCTTGCTTTTGATGAAAGTTTTGTAAGCACGCTCAGCTGCCATAAAGCTGGCGGAAGAAGGTGGGCGTTGGTCTGGGCGGGCACCGAGGAGATGAATCGCAAAAGCCGCACGACTAGCGGTGCGGTGATCGGTGTAATTTTCGAATGATGCATCACCATCGTGCTCTTCGGTGAAACAGCCTGCTTCAGCAAGTGGTTGAAACGAGCTGGCGCGCGATTCGGCGCCACATGTAACGTGCTCGGGAGACAGCCATTGATCATACTCCCATCCGCGCTTTTCTTTGGTGTCAGCTTCGGAGCCTCTCACAAAACCATCTGGCCACTCCTCTTCAGGTGTCCATGACAGAGTATCATCTAAACCTTGATGAAAGATCTTCCCATAACTCGAAGTGAGATAACCTGCATTTCGGAAGAACTCTGGCATTGACACTGTGCCAGGTCGGCTCTTCCGAAAGTCGCACAGCATCCCCTCAGGTTCCTTGGCAGTGCAGTCGTGGCTATTGATCCCAAGGTTATCTGGGCGTAGGCCTGTCAAGAAACTTTGGCGCGAGGGCGCACAGTCTGGAAATTGAGCGTATGCTCGCCTGAATACACGAGCGTCTCTCGCAAACGATTTTAGTCTAGGAGTTCCCGGAGCGTTGGAATGGCCCCACATCGTTAAGTCAGGTCGCATGTCGTCAATAACCACCATGAGCACATTCAACTTTTTCCTACCCTTCCCAGTGACAGCTTGATTTAACGCAGGCTTGCCCATTCTACCAACCGAGTACATGTGATCACTCTTAGTCGCACCAGATATTGCGCCCCTTCCAGAATTGCCTGATTGTCGATTTTCCTCATTTGCAGAGCTTTGTCCCGGTTGTCTTTTGGCCTTTAGGATATGTTTGTTGGTACGCTCACTAAACTCTGCTTTATTCCAAAGAGGGGCCGGGCGTAGGTACAGCCAATACGACAAATTATCGTCTCTGTCAAGCACAGGAAGATTCGCCTCTAGAGAGGCCGTTCCAACCGCTACTGGCTTCGATGGACCTGGCGCCGGGAAACCATTGAATATTTCAACTTGTGTCAAAAATATCAACATGCAAATACCTCCCACGACAGTCAAAAACGTTGTCGTTGGAGCACAACTGAAAGCACCATTCTGCATGCTGAGCTAGTGTTAATGTCAAAATTGTTTCGCAGACGGATTGGGGGCTTTTAAGGTTGTCCCAACCTATTTTCGTGGTGGTTTGAACCTGTCCAGAACAATCAGTCGATAATTGCAGGCTCATAGTGCCCTTCGAATTTCCCACGTAAATACTGGCCCTTTGGGAGCCCCATGAGCTGAGGTACGAATGGCTCATCAAAAGTATACTTGCTAGCGCTATCAAGCAATTGGGAAATACTTGTGCGTAGCTTTTAAGTTGTCTCGAAGGTAGCGTGGTAAGTGGTACAAGTGACTAGCTAGCTAGAAGAAGCTTCATGATTCATGAAGCGCAGCGAGAGGAGAAAGTAATATTGGTAATACTAGGTACAGAAGATGATAACAACGATGAGAAAAGAAAAGGTGGTGAAAGATATGCGGTGGAAGATTCGTCGTCCTCCCTGTAGTGCGGGACTTCTGAACAAAAATTGCTTCAACTCTCTGTCGCACGTCGCACGCGACATGAAAGCTGCTAAAGCTCAACGAGAAGAAGTTTGTTAGCGCAAATAGAGCTGCGCAGCTCTCGACACACCATGCGTCTTCTTGTTGTAATCACGCTCCTCTTAGATATCTCAGTGAAGCCAATATCGGGATTCCTGTCATTACCCTCACAGCTAGGAGCTCACAGGGGTAGGGTGCATGCGGTTGTTCGTAAATCGACAGTTACGAAGGGCCAAAAGAACAAGGACGGTACAGATGACACAGACACCGAGCTCACGGCCCGGGAGCGCGAAAAGATTGATGGCACGCGGCGCTGGACGATTGGTTCGCTAGGTGGCTTAGCCGCTTCACTCGCAGTGCCAAGGAAGACACACGCAGCCGACGCCACGACATCAATAACAGCAGTGGATAGCAATTCTGAGAGCGGAAGTGTAGTGTACGATGGCTCTATTAACAAGTCGCCATCAGACCCGCGCTCTTATCGCTCTTTGACGCTTAGCAACGGTGTTGAGGTATGATTTCCAAATTAAAGTCCGATCGATTGTCATTCTTTGATTCACGTAGCTCGGAGATAAAATTGAGAAAAAGAATAAGAAAGAAGGAAGATGAAGGATAATGCAAGCCATATTATTTGTGGCGATTTTGCTCTTAGTCTACAGTGTGTTTCTGATTTAAAGACTTTTTCCTGATGTACACGTGTACACGTCAGGTGCTCATCGTGACTGACCCGAACGTAGACTCAGCCGCTGCAGCCCTGAACGTGCACGTGGGGCACTACAGCGATCCAGAGGTGGGCAGCTCCTGTACTGAGCCAGCCTCGCACTTATCCATAGTATGCGAAGTGCTTGGTTCACTTCCACGTCTGCATACGACTTTTCTATTTGACTTAGCTAGCTTTTGGTTAATCGCATCTATGCTCAGAAATAACCATGCAACTTGTACTAATCCACTACGAACCATTCAACCAACCAACCAACCAACCAACCAACCAACCAACTGACAGGCCACTCCAGGACTGGCCCATTTCTGCGAGCACATGCTGTTTCTGGGCACGAAAAGCTTTCCGCAAGAAGGCGCTTTCGAGAGCTACTTGAGCAGTACGTGAATACAGTTAGAAATTAACACTTCGTGCGTGCGCTTGTGTATTAGTTGAAGTAACGTTCATCATGGCGTAAGAACTATGAACGCAGCGAGAGGAGAGCTTTCATGTGCATGCGCTAGGATTCTGCATTCAGTGCTGGTTTTTCATCGCCAATCACGATGGAGTGCTTACTTGCCTCTTGTCTTGCAATGACTATTTCTGTAGGCCACGGCGGTCGCAGCAACGCATTTACGGGCACCGAAGACACGTGCTACTTCTTCGACATGCAACTCCCCAATCCTCGCGCGTCTGGCCTACTGGCCCAGAGCAAAGCCCAAGCCAAGGGCGCCGACTACGCGACCAGCGTGGCAGCCGGGGAAATCGTGAAGCAGAAAGCAGCAGCCGCCGCCAAGGACATCTTGCTAGGGCCCGGCGGCGCTCTCCAGCGATTTTCAGGTGGATCTCCTTTTGAGTAGTACTACAGAATCTGTGCCACTCTTTTGTTGTTGTAAATGTTAGCGGAGAAAATTTGAAGCGTTTGCATAGAACACATTCGAAATCGATCTTGTCTTGTTTTGCTTCTCTTTTTCCTCTCAAACTGGAGGACACCAAGTTATGTCTCATGGGTGGCTAAAAAAAGCTCACATTTTTTTCGTCCTCGTTTTATCTCTCAAACGCACACTCTCTCTCTCTTTTCATTTTAGGCTTTTTCTACGAGCCTCTGTTCACGCCCTCGGGCGCAGCTCGGGAAATCAACGCCGTGGACTCGGAAAACGGCAAAAACTTGCAGCAGGACTCCTGGCGGCTGGGGCAGCTCCAAAAGCACACCCGCGCCGACCCCCGCCACCCCAACTTCAAGGTACTACATTAACGCGCATGTATACATGTACAGGAGAGCGAGCGAGCGAAGTTTGATGCATGCTGCCTGGCATTGACGCAATACTTTATATTTTGCCGTGGACTTTTGGTGATTTCACGTTTTGGAACAAATTGTGAGCGAAAATTGTCGTTTTCGACCATCTATAGTTTGGCACCGGCACCAAGGAAACTCTGTCGGGCGACGGCGCTGCCTTGAGGAAGCAATTGGTGGAATTTTGGGAGCAAAACTACCTGGCACCCCTGATGACCCTAGTAGTGGTGTCCTCGCTCGACGCGAACGTCGTACAGGGGGCGGTGGAAAAAGCCTTTGCACCGGTGCCTTATTCACGCAGTAATGGTGGTGGTGGTGATTCTATGACGAAGGATAAAACAACCATGGCGAAAGGAGAGAAAGGCGGCAGCAGTCAGCCATCGACGAGTACGATGCAAGGGAATGCACTATTACAGCAGTCCCGGCCAGTGCTGCCACCCGAATCACTGTGGCGTTCCAAGCGCATTCCCGCGTTTGCAGACCCCACCGCACCGGACGCCCCCACCCCCTTCGTAGTGCTGGCCAAACCCGTAGCTCCTTTACGGGTTCTTAGACTAGTGTGGCCCCTGGCGCGGCCTGATCCAGATGTAGACCTGTATTCCTCGGACTCCACATCTCCCGGTGCTGATGATGGTGATAGTGCTGCGGCTGCGGCGGCTGCTCGAGCTGCCAATGCTGCGGATCTGCTGGCCAAGCCTACTCTGGTGCAAAGACTCCCTCGCATTGCTGTTCTGCCACTCGTATCTGTTCAATTCCTACCCTGTTGTGAAGACTTGCATTGCTTGTCTGTCACTCGTATCTGTTTATTTTTGTGCGCGCGTCAACGGCATCCTCGTTGCAATCTACGCTTTTCCTATTCAATTTGCGAGCTCTTGGTGTTGTCACAGATGTCATTTTTTTTTTCGCACAATAAATCATGCCAAATTGTTGCTACCTCTCCAATTAGGTCATCTCGAACCTATTAGGGCACGAAGGCCCTTCCTCTTTGTTGCAGTATTTGCGAGCTCAAGGATTCGCCAACGCTCTCAGCAGTGGGTCTTCTTATGATTCTACGGATTCAGCTACCTTGGAGGTAAGGAAGTAACCTGCGCATCCAATCTGGTTTGTCCAAGTATGAGTCTACTACTAGTATTACTACAATTAGAACCGTTCTGTTTTTTTGTTGCTGATGTCAATTCATACTATCTTTTTCAAAAAGGTGGAAATTAGCTTGACAGGCCGAGGCTTAGAGCAATGGGAAGAAGTGGCCTCGTTGACGTTCGCCTATTTGGCGCTCCTGCGGTCACCAAATGGGAAAATACCGACGCATTTCATGGACGAATGCGCCAAGCTGGCTGACATCAGCTGGCGATTTCAGGTGAGGCGATGCTATTCTCAACAGTAACAGTAGAGAAGGGGCACAACTCGACGCACCGTATTTTAAAATGTTTCAGGTGCATGTCAGCTATAAATTTGGCTAATTCTTGCCATGTGCTTCCCACTACTGTGTTATTTTCACTCTCTAATCCAAACTCCTTCTTTTGTCGCAAACATTCATGCACACACTCTACCGGACTCGCAATCTGCATACCTTTTGGTTTTAGGAGCGTGCTCCGCCTATGGCCTATGCGGAATCGCTGGCCACCTCCATACCGGAGCTGAAAGCTTCACGAGGCCCAGCTGGGGTGCTGGGACCATCTCGATACTTGGACGGACGGCGGCTGTTCCTAGACCCAACGCCTGCAACTGACACTTCAACTTCAATTACAGGCAGTGGCAGCAGCAGTAAAAGCACCAGCATCAAAGCCTCTTCTCCGTCATCTTCTTCTTCGTCTTATAAGTTAGTACCACCCAGCGTGCTAGCTCCCCTGGTAGACGAAGTTCTCGCCAAAATGACTCCACGCGCAGCGCTCCTCACTCTTATTGCACCTGAATTCACCTCATCATCATCGACTTCCAATGCGAAGGGCAACGATAATGGGCAACCTTCTCTTTCGCCATCTGAAAGCGTTGGTTCGTCGACGGCAAAGAGGACTTTCCCCGTGCTCAACCAACGGGAGCCGTGGTATGGGACTGCCTACGGTACGGTACCCATTGACGACTTGTTGTCCAACTGCCAAGACGACACCGCAGCCCTGAAGCTCTTGCCGTCGACCGTGGGATTACCGAAGCCCAACCGTTTTGTGCCCACGCAATTTGCCTTCAAGGCCACCGTGATACCAGACGATGGTGGCAGTGCGCTGTCGCCAACCTCCTCAGATGCAGCTGCAGCGAAGTTACCTGCGCATGCAGTGGCCTTTCGACAGCTGTCCTCCCTGCAGTCGCGTCGGGCGATGTTTAGCCCACCGCCGTTTACTTCTAGCACTATTGCAGCATCGAGTATCCCCTCGGGGTCGTCGTCGTCGTCTTCGTCTTTTTCTACTTCTTTGTCAGCATTTGAGGCAGAATTGACCCGCCCCCCAGACTTGATCCTCGACAGCCCGAAATGGCGGGGGTGGTTCAAGCAGGATGCCACTTTTGGCGGGCCCAGAGCGATCCTGTCCGTGAGCATCGCGAATCCCCTGGCCTCGCCCACAGTGGAAGCTACCGTAGCCTCCAAGCTGTGGCGCGCGTGCTTCGTTGATCGGCTCGCCGCGGAGGTGATGTATTATATTCGAGTGGAAGATTTAGCAAAGGTCGCAATCGCGGTCGTCACATGATTGCTAATTTATTTCATGAAAATTGCAATAATTGGTGTGATCAATTATAAATGTTGCGTTTGTAATGTTTGTTTTTCTTTCTTGCTCTTAGCTCTCTTGTCTCGTGACTCATCGTCTCTTTCACGCCTTCCTTTTTATCTCTTCTTGTTCAATATATCAGGTGTACGACGCCACTCTCGCAGGTTTATCCTATGACGTTGACGTTACGGTCCGCGGATTTCGGTACCATATTCCCTCTAGAACAAACTCTCTCTCATTCGTACCAAATTCCATATTTAATCAGCGGCGTACGTTCTCTGATCACCATTGATGTCACAACCATGATATATTACGGATCCTATGTAACAGTTTTTGTGTGACTACCTTCTAAAGGTTAACGGTGATTGGGCCCGACCAAACCTTGCCTGATTTTGCCCTGAAAGTAGCCAAAGCTGCTCGCGCATTTGACCCGAGTTCGCCTCCTCCAGGGAGTGGCAACAATGCGCAGGTGTGGTTGTGTGTGGTTGTGTGTGACGAGAAAGAGAAAAAGGAGACTCCTATGTATGTTCTGTCTGCATGCGTAGCATTATCATCGCCTCGACTTTTGATGTTCTGATTTTGAATGACATTTTTGCTCGACCTACTGGGTGTGTATACGTACTCATTATGATTACTGTGTGCGTGTATCTGTACTTACCATACTATACAACATCAGGCGGCCTTGGAAACATTTGAACGGAAGCGCGAGTTGTTAAAGCGTGACGTTGAATCCGTGCTCGTGCAACAGCCCATTCAAATGAGCAAATACTGGGAGAGCAACTTGCTCGAGAGGCCTTTCTACTCCATCGAAGAATACCAAGCCGCGCTGGATTCCGCGACCTTGTCTACGGTTGCCGACCGCGCGAAGAATTTGTGGCAGCAGCCGTGCAACGCACAGGTGATCTTACAGGGGAACGTGAAGCGCACCGAAGCCGACCAGCTCTTTTCGGGTTTACAGGGTACTCTTACGTGGCAAGGTGGGGCCTTGCCGTGGAGCCAAAGGCCAACCAAACGCCTGGCGCTCGTACCCAAGGTACCGCAAGCCCTTGCTTTGCTCGCCAAAAACAACGGTGAAGGCAATGACAACGAAGACGATATCAAATCCGCATCTAGTAGTGCGAAGGATGCAGCAGCAGCAGTAGCAGCAGCAGAAGGAGTGTACCCGACCATCAAGCAACCTGGCTTTGACCCGTCCAATGCCAACTCTGTAGTGACGCTCACCTGGCAAATTCCTGGCACTTCGCCTGCGTTCCCTGAGGAAGTCCGTACTAATTCCTTAACAACATCAGCTGTTGCGGCAGCACCAACAACAGGATCTGACAGGGGAAACGAGCCTCAATTGCCTCCAAATGAGCTGTTGTTAGCTACCGCACAATTGTGGGCCGCTGCCGTGAACGAACCCTTCTTCAAAGCATTGCGCACCGAGCAACAACTCGGGTATTTGGTCAATTCTGGCTTGAGGAACAACGATGGGGTCGCCACTTTTGTGCTGGTGGTGCAGTCTTCAAAATATGGGGTTGACCTCATGCAAACTCGCATGGCATCGTTTATGGCGACTGCAGTCAAAGAGGTACTGGATAAATTGAGTGACAGTGACGTGGTAGCGTTAGCCAAGAGCGAATCAGACAAACGCAAAATGCGCGACAAACGACTCATCGAGCAGGTAATAATTTCGAGTGTATTTTTGTGCTTATATTTATTATCCCTCGCGAAGCTTTCCTCCTTTCATTTTTGTTTGACCTGAAATTGACACCGTCATCACGACGAAATTCGCTTACCGTCCAACGATGAAATTGCAGGTATCGCGGCACTTCACGGAAATCGAAACGGGCACCAAGAAGTGGAATCGCGCTGACCGAGAAGCGGCGGCACTCTTGCAAGTGGACAAAGTGAAGCTTATTGCCTTCTACCAGCGGTACCTCGCGCCCAACAGCCCAGATAGGCGAGCCCTTGCCGTGCACATCACGTCTCCTGCGTCATCGCCTGCCACGGCAGCAGCAGCAGCAGCAGACTCCAAGCTTAGTGCTTACGTCAAAGACGCCACTGCGTTCAAGAAAGCGCTTCCAAACATTCCATTGCGCGATCCAGAAATGAACCAATGATCAATTTCCTTCCGTGCGTGCATTTAGATTATCAGCGTTATCTACTTCTCCGTGTCCTCTCTGGCCTTTTTGCTGCTTTCACAAGCAGCCCGACATTCGCATAGCTATGTGGAACGTGGAAGTCTATTCAAGCCCTCTAGGGCATAAAATCGCCGGCGGGTTGACTATAATCTAGCCGAGTCCTGCGGGTACTACATTGATTTATAATTGATTTAGCACAAACGCCTCACATATGATACTATATCAAACTACTCCCCTACTAGAGAAAATTTTCCGGGAGTAGGCGCCAGTGCAGAACTTTTAATTTTAATCGCCGATAATGGCGTAATGGAGGCTTGTGTTGTGTAATTGATTTGTTGTTATGAACAACAAAGAAAAGCATGCGAATTGTTTTAAGACAGAATAGCACAGAGCCACACAGCAAATTACTTGTGTTCTTGATAAAATCAGCAGTCAGAAACAGATGGTTAACCACGCGGCCCTAGCTCCGAGTTCAGGTCTATTTGTCTTCTGTCGGCAATGGTACTGTGCTGTTCCTCGGCAAAGCGGCATGAAAAACACGCAGTGGATATTCTTCACCGTAGAATTGCGAACCTTCTCCAATTTGTGGATGAATGACCTCAACAAAACTACTTATCGGCTTGTCGCATGTGGTGTTCGAATGACTCTCGCTTACAGAAGCCTCCGCCAGAAAGTCAAATAATGGTTTGACAGCTTTGGCATTGGCACCATATCGTTCTTGGTGCGCTAACCATAAATCAGTTGTCTGTGTGCTGCATTGCACTTCCTCCCCGGTAGCTGTACGCGTGTGCAACTTTTCGGACTCAGGGCAATAAGTTGCGGCAGAGAGGATTGTCAGCGCTAATGGTTCCCATGAGAATTTGGCCATGTAGCTATACGTGCAATCAGACGCAATCAGAACGTCAATTCTGCGACCTCTGAGACCATCAATTCCTTCCGAACCATTTGAGGGCCCACTTTTATTGAACAAGGTATCCACACTAGATCCAAATGGAAGTTCAGCCGCAAAGCATCGACCTTCAAGCCCATTCAACGCAATGTTGCGGCGTAACAAATCTTGTGCCTCTGCCAAGTCAGTTAATATAACCTACCGTAATGAATGAAACATGTTATCATCAAAATGATTCAGAGATAGCGAAGTTGAATGGCGTCGAATTGTGCAATAACTCCCTCACCGTAGCAGTTGGCCAGTGAGAGGCAATCCAAAGTCCAACAGCGCCGGTGCCAGCCCCAAGTTCGAGAATTAATTTTCCCGAAAAATTCGTGCTTCGAAAGGTCTCGGAAATAGCCTCAGTATTTGACGTTGCGAGGACTGAGCAGAGAGCTGGAGCACAACCCCAACAAACTCCTCCTGTGCCTTCTAGACGATCCTCGACACCGTCATTGAACTGAACCAAATCAATCGAGGTATTATGCCCCGACAAGGTAACATAATGTGATATTGCTGTGCTGTTGCTGCTACTGCTACAGCCACCTTTCACATTTAGGCACACACTATCTTCGAGCGTCGCTTTACTGGGTTTTATTATGATAGTGGGGATTGCATTAGCAGTATTTGTAGGAGCTTCGTTCTCAGAATCGCTGTCCGAGGTCTCAAAGAGGGATCCTAGACATGCTGGATCATCGCCCTTTTCGTCAACTAGAAAAGACATATTTTCGAAGTTGGTGTATAGGAGGTCAAATTGATGTGTCTATACTTTTATGAAGGTATAAATGGATGAGATTGCCCAATTCCGCCAATGATCCTATGCTGCCTTCTTAGAGCCTATGAACTCCGTGAGCAAAATTTTTATAAGTATTATGACGCCAACGGCGGGTAAATTTTAGAACATCGCGAACTTCCAAATCTTTCGAGAGCTTGCTTCGAGATCTTTCTTGGAACAACACACGGAACAAGACGGATCAAGACAATTGAAGATATGACTGGACGATCAAGAAAAGGGGGGGAAGTCATATGATCATTTCTGCGGCGAGCTGAACAAGGAGCTAATTGTGGGATATGATTGGATGGGCGTCAATCGGGATGTCCAATCTTGTCATATGTACAGAAAATCCCATCACATAGTCACAAACCATTTGTTGTACTTTTTCAGTACCTGCTCCTCTTTCAGCGCGCAGCTTTCTTTTTGTTTTACAATGCCATTCGCGCTTACTCTTGAAGACGGGAGGAATTTCCTCGCGAATGATTTCTCCAAGACTCAACTCCAAGTTGAAATTCAGAAGCGACAGGCCGCCGGTTCTGAGTTGCCAACTCACAAAACTGAACTACGGTCCAAGTTGTCCTCTTTGATCAAGCAAGAACTCATTGAACGTGGTTCTCATGGTTCCTTACCAGATTGGCGCTGTATCGACTCGTTGACTGTGGCTCAACTTCGGAAAGAGATTCGGCTCCTCAATGGGTCAATAGTTGGGAACAAGTCGACCCTCTGTGGTGAATTGGAATGACTGAATCGCACACGCCTTGGTTTCCCCGCTACGTTTCAGTTGTCTCCTCATGCAACACCTTTCGTTCCCATGGGTCCGTTGCCATTACCTGGTGGCTTACCAACACCTGAAATTCAGGTTGGTGCTCAAGAGACTTCGCCCCCTAATCCGATCATACCAACTCCCCCGGAAACTCATGAACATGTTCCTCCAGCTGCAGAAGTAGAAAAC
>Ga0307982_1002823_pt1 | contig 13921 bp, 11 predicted proteins | sample OrgLakmetagen989_FD_201847 | JGI IMG/M metagenome (GOLD analysis project Ga0307982, IMG submission 201847) | Saline water microbial communities from Organic Lake, Antarctica - #989 | ecosystem: Environmental > Aquatic > Non-marine Saline and Alkaline > Saline | place: Antarctica: Organic Lake...
GTTTGCCGTTTTTCTGCTTGTTGCCCGCAACTGTATACTACTGTATACTTTTACTGTACCCATAGTTTTTACTTTTCCTCCTCTGGGGTTATTTTGAATTTTGAATTCATCATCACCTAAATCTTCATTCATGATGATGACTTTGCCGCCACATGCACAAGAAGACGAATGATATCGCCGGCGTAACGCACTAGTCTCAAGGTTTCACGCGACTCCGATAGCAAGACAGTCATTCCATCTGCACATTTGAGAATTGTTCAATCCAGTGATTTCATTTCGAGATTTGTTTGAATGGATCTCCATTGAAGCTTAGTCCAAATTTACTCGTACGGATATTGTTGGATCCCAACTTTCGAGCCGAAAATGGCACAGCAAGAACAACAACGTGGAATCGTCCTAGCAGCTGTGTTGAAAAACTGGTGGGCCCTGGAGTATGCCTCGGCAGATCTCAAAGATGGTGAGCTCGAGGGACCTGTTCAGCTTGTGTTGCGGAATAACCCTGTCGAGAACTAGAGGGATATTGGGGAATAATTGGGAAATCCTGTTTCTCATTTCTCTGCCATTTGGCTTATTTCGCAACAGCTTGTGCGCCTTTCCGTTATAACTTTTCATAATTACTTTACAACTCGTAGCCCACTTCCTTCTCACAACTTTTGGCTCGTCTACGTCCTTATTTCTCCCGTCTCTAGATGTGGAAATCTGCTTGGCGGCTGTGGAGCAGAACTGGCAAGCACTTCAGTTTGCATCACGAGCGCGCCAGACGGACCCAGAAGTGGTTCTAGCAGCCGTGGAACAAGATTGGCGAGCGCTGCAGTTTGCAGCCCCCGAGCTTTTGAGCGACGAAGAAGTAATGCACGTGCTCGTGCAGCAAAATGGCCTAGCCCTGCGCTACGCGTCAGCTGCCTTAAGGAAAGACCGCAGCCTCGTTGCATCGGCAATAGCTCAAACACCGCACGCATTCGAGTTCGCAGCCCAAGAGCTCCAGCAGGACCCAAAGCTTCTCCAGCTGCTAACAGGTGGGCCCAGTGGAGTGGTGGCCGTAGCCCTGCCATCTAGTGAACAAGAAGTAGCCGCTAGCTGTGCTGCTGCCAAGGCAGTCAAGCACAGTGATCATTCGTTGGAGCAAGAGTCAGTTGTGCACACTTTGCAGGCACACTCGAACGTGAGCGCTGCAGCTTCGGCTGTTTCTGCAGAGGTACAATCCGTTGGTGGAATCACGCCAACAAGACTCTCTCTAGGTGTCGGCAGGGTGAACACTCCTAATTCTGCTCTGTGCAATAAACCTAGCGTTGAAACTCCGTCGATCGAGTCTTTGACCGAAGAACTAGCTCACGTGCGCGCAGAAGCAGCAGACAGTGAGGCTGCCCACGCAGCTCGTGAGAAGGACCTGCGCCGCGAGCTTGAGTCTACGCAAACACTTGCCATGGAGGCACAGCGAGCGCTCGCAGCCGAGGTGGACGCCGTGAAGGTCATGTTTACGACGGCCAAAGAAGAGGTGGCCTTAGACCAAGCGGCGCACAAGGCGCGCGAACAAGAGCTCCTGGACAAAATCGCGTCGATGGAAGAGACATCGGAAGCAGCAGCAGGTACAAACGCAGACCCGGAGTCGAAGTCTTACCCACAACTGCTGGGCAACATTCAGCTTCGCACCGCAGTGGAGCGAAAAGAAAAAGCGGAAAAGGAGTTGCTCGAGGTGCAGATGAAACTGGGCGCCACGACAGAGGCGCTGCAATGCGCCGAAGAAAAAATCGCCTCGCTACTAGCCGCGTCTGGAGTCTCCTCCAAAAGGCAAGTGGAGGCAGCCAGTGAGATGTCGCGGTTGCTTGATAAGGTCGAGTCCACAGCGGCTGCGCTCCGAAAAAGTGAGCACGAAGTTGCTCGCTTAGCGGCCAAAGTGGCACAGGAAAAGGACGCGCGGCAATCGCTGGAGAAAGCAGCGGCAACCTCCAGCGCGGAAACCGAACAATTGTCGGAAGCTCTGACCCAAGAGCTCAACACGCTCGTGGGCATGTTTGCCACTGCCCAAGCGAAATCGGCTGAAGACGAGAAGGATTGGGCATCGCGGGAGAAAGGCATGCTCGAGCAGATTGCGTCGAAGCAAGCGCTGGCAGAAGAGGCCGAGCGCGCCATGGCGCTCGAAGTTGAGTCGTTGCAAGAGAAGATCGCAGCCACCCAGGCCAAGTCGTCGCAAGATCTAGCGGCTCAGAACGAGCGCGAGAAACACTTGTTGGCCCAGATGGCGTCCCTGGAAGCTGCGCGCTCCGCGCTGGAAGTGGAAGTGGCGGAGCAGATCGCCACTTACGAAGATGCCGCGAAGGCGTCAGCCGCTCAGGCCCAGTCGCTGCTCGAGAAGAACGAAAGTTTGTCGGCTGAGGTTGCGGATCTCCTGAAGAAGCTTGAGGCCAACGAAGTAACTGCAGGTGAAGCCCAAGCAGCTCTGATGGAGACGGTAGCCTTGCTGAAAGCCAAGGCAGTCGACGACGATGCCACTCGCGCGGCGCAAGTGAAGGCACTGGAGCACGAGTTAGCGGAAGCGCGAGCCCAGGCGAAGTCCGCTGGCGAGAAGGCGTCCGCTGAAATCGATTCCCTGATGCACACGCTCGCAGCTTACAAAGCCAAACTGGCGGAGCTGCACGCGCGCGTGAAAAGCCTCGAAAAGGTTGCCGAGGCCGCCAAGCAAGAGTCTTCGGATCTAGCGGAAGCCCTCACCGCTGCAGGTGCTCGGGCCGACGAAGAACGAGCTACGCACGAGGTAGCTCAAAGGGAGCTCGAAGCAAGTATGGCCGCTTCTGCCGAGCGCATTCAAAGCTTGGAAGCAGCTGAAGAGCTTGCTCGGGCGTTGGTGCGGACTCAAACAGCAGAGCGAAGGGCGGCAGCGGAGGCGTTTGAGCAAGAGCGCACATCTGCGGCAGAAGCAGCCAGCAAGGAACGCGCAGCTCTCTCCAGTGCACGCGCCGAGGCAAATTTGAACACCCAAGCCCTTGCTTTTGAACGCCGAGCCTTGAAAACCTCTCTGAGTGACATGGAGCGTGAGGTGAAAACTTTGAAGCACGATTTGAGTCAGCAACGGGCAGACTCGGAGGCCACGAAGAAAAAGTTGCAAGATGAATCGAGCGAGCTCCAGAGGCAACTGTTGGTCGCAAAACAGGAGCTTGAAACGCGGTCAAAGGAAGCAGCGAAACTTTGCGAAGAACAAGAAGGCACAGTGCGAGACCTAGAACAGCGCCTTGAAGTGACGGAAACGGAAGCTGCACAAGCCCGAGCAAGTTTTTCCGAACGGAACTGCGAACTGGAAGACCATCTGGTGAAAGTGAGAGTTTTGGCGCAGGCGTCTTCGGATGCGTTGGTCGTTGAGAAGCAGGCACTTGAAGCCAAAGAGGCGTCGATGAAAAGCGAATTGGCAGCTATGGAGGCTGCTTATTCGGCGAAGATTGACGAGCTTGAAGTGGGTATGTCTTCGACCGAGTCCAACGCGCGCGCGGCGGTCGCTGTCGCCCGAGAAAAGCTCGAGCATCTCAAGGCAGAGCACGCAGAAGCTCAAGCGAGAACAGCGGATTTCATCACGGAGCATTTGACTAACGCTGCTGAGCTCGAAGACCGGAACGCACAATTGATGGCGGAGCGAGAGGCAACTTCTCAGTTGGTGGCGCACCTGAAGGAGTCGCTGCAAGAGGTCAAGGATCAGTCCGACGCTCACCTGAGCGCAATGGAGAACAAGATGATTATGGCTGCCCGGGATTTAAACATTCTCAAAGCGAAGCTCTTAGAGACAGAAAAAGAGTTTGAAGCGTGCGAAGAAGATTCTTTGCAGCAAAAGGCAACTCTTGAAAAAGAAATGCGTTCAACCCTCGAGGCTATGGCGCTTGAAAACAAGGAGTTGGCCGACGCGGTGTCAGCAAATCAAGCCGACGCTACGAAGGATTTCGAAGCTTGGAATGACACCGAAACGGCGCTGCGAAGTGAAATAGAGGGGCTCGAGGCTCGTTGCCAAGAAAGCAAACAGGCACAAACACATGTAGCCCAGACGCTGAATGCGCTTGTGGCAGCCGCAGAGTCAGAAGCAAAGGAAGCGGAGAGGAAACATGCTTTGCAAGTACAAGACTTGACGTCCGCTCTCGAAGGGCAAGAAGCAGCAGCAGAGCTTGATCGTGTGAAAGCTACGGAGGATTCGTTGGCGCTAACAAGGAAACTGGAAACCACCCAGGCTGTGCTGGAACAACATCAAGCGACGCACGCACTTCAAACCGAGAAGACCCAAGCACAGCTGGCGTCCCAAGCAGCAACTATCCAGGCATTGAGCGAGGAACTCGAGGACGTGAAAGCAGCAGCAGCCCAGGACCAAGTCACGTTTGCCCAGCGCGAAAGCGCGCTTCAGGAGTCCGCGCAAGCAGCCGCCGACGCCGCAGCCGCCCAGCTCGAATCCGCGTGGGCGGCCCAAGCGCGCGAAGCCACGGCCCGCGCAGCGAGCTTAGCGACGGTGAAAGCGTTGCGCGCCGAAGTGGCGTCGGTAGACGCGCACGCCCAATGCACTGCTGCGGCTTTGGTAGCAGAGCTCAAGAGCGCGACCGCGGCGCGGGACAAAAGCCAGCAGCAACTCGTAGAACTGGCAGCAACAAGTGCCACGGAGCTACGCGAGGCTGCCCTCGAGGCCGAGGCCCAGCTCAAGGCTCAGCAGGAGGCGACTGCCGCAGAGCTGGCCACATGCAAAACAGACGCAGCTGCGGCAGCCACCTTGGCAGAACAGCGCTTGGAGGAAGCTGAAGTTGCTGCAAGTGCCAAGCTTGCTGAGGTGGAAACGGTCTCTCAACGCCAATTTGAGGCTTACCGCACCAGCATGACGGCACAAGTAGTGGCCCAACAGCAGAGCCAAGAGGCGGAGTTGAAGGTGCGGTCCGCGCGCGAAGCTAATTTAGTGGCCCAAGCAGCGCAAGTGTCGCGCCAAAACAGTGTGCTGGCCGCCGCCATGGCTGACCTGAAGGAGTCCCTGGAAGGTGCCGCCATTCGTGAAGCGGAGGCAAGTGAGTTAGCTGAAAGTTTGACGAATGATCTAGCCAAGGTGAAGGCTAAAGCTGCTGCAGCGCTACAGCAACACCAACAGGAGAAGCAAGAAGCAGAGCAACAATGGCAGCAACAGCAGCAAGCAGTGGAGCAGCGACATCGAGAAGAAAGGGAGCGCGCCTGCATACAAAGCAGCGAACTCGAGACGAAGCTGGTGGAAATACATGTGCGCTTGGTGGCCACTGAATCCGACGCCCGAGCTGCAGCTATTGCCGCCGCTGCCGACACCGCAGCGAAAGTTTCTGCAGCGTCTCATAAAGCTACACAAGCAGCCAACGAGGCTGCGGCGGCTGCCGCAGCGTCAGAGAGAGAAGCAGCTGCGACCACGGCGGCAGCAGAGAGGGAGGCGGCCGCCGCAGCCGTGGCTGCTATAGCGGAGGCTGCCGCGGCAGCGCAAGCCGAAGCCATGCGTGCGTTGGCGGACGTGCACAGTAAGCTGCGGCAAGCTCAGTTCGACTATGCTGCTGCGGTAGCAGAGGGGCGCGAGGCGCACGCCACTGCGGCGCAAGCACGTGGACAGGCAGCGGTTTATGAGGCCCAGGCCCGCGCTGCGGTGGCGCAAGAAGCAGCTGCGGAACAAGCCCAGGCCCGAGCGTTGGCTTTCGCCGAAGCGGCCGCGATTCGCACGGCTGCCCAAGACAAGTCGTCACGGGCGCAGGCCGCGGAAGTGGCCGCGTTACAGCGGCGCGCAGCCCAGGCCGAAGGCCGCGCGTGTTGGGCGCTCGAGACTGCGGCTCTGGCGGAGCAGAGGGCGGCAGCAGCGAAAGCGGACGCCGGGCAGGCGCGCAGCTGGCAACGGTTGGCTTCGAGCAGTGCCAGTGACCACAACTACAACAACGGCAGCAGCCGCCGCCGCCACCCCAGCACCAACGTTGCGGAGGTTGGCGAAGACGAAGAAGGCAAGAAAGCAAACAACAGCAACAAGGCACACGGTTGGCGCCCTTCGAGCAACTCGGCGTTCGTTCTCATGCCTACCGCTGCAGAAGAAGAGGAAGAAGGAGCGCGTGAAGATGCTCAAGTTAACGACAACAACAATGAGAGTGGCTTCAAAGCGGTGTTTCCCACTCAAGCGCCCTTTGTGTCCCCAACCAAGCCTTCCTTTGCACCACTGCACACGCCTCCTCGCCCTGGGTTCCCATCCCCAGATGGCGCCGCAGACTTCCCCGCCAGTCCAGAGTACTTCAACGACGACATCAGCGATAGCGACAGCAGCGGCGACAGCAGCAGCAGCAGCGATGACCACAGCACTGACGACTGCAAGAAGGAGGGCAGCCGGCGGTTGCGGCAATCGTTCTTCGGCGCAGGCCCCAAGGGTGCAGCTGCTGCTGCTCCCCTCTTGGCTGCGGTGCGCGCAGGGTGGGCAGCAGACGCTGAGATGCTTTTGCAAGCGGGCGCTGACGCACGAGGCAGCGGCAATAACTGCAGTGTGGATAGCAACAGCCAGCGCGACTATGTGGCCACTTCACCTCCACTGTTCGTGGCTGCGCAAGCTGGGCATGCGCGCATGGTAGCACTCTTGCTGCGCTGGGGTGCAGACGCGAACCACGACCTAGGGCGATTGGCAGGCGACGATGAGAACGAAACACTGAGCGTTCAAAAACCAATCACAAAAGGAGCTGCGGCAGCGGAGATGAGTCGAGATGAATCGCTGTTGACACCTCTTTTGGCTGCTGTGCTGGGAGGTCATCTCGACGTCATGCGCTCTTTGCTGGAGGAAGGCCGAGCTGACCCGAATGCACGGAGCGCAAGTGGTCTTGAAATTACCTGGCCTTCTGCTGACAGGGCAACCGAGAATGGAAACACACTGCTGCCCGTGGTACTTCCTCATCGCGCTGGGCCTGGTGGTGCCACTGCCACTAGTGGTAGCCAAGCTTCACCTCTGAGTGCGCCCATGAGTGCTCTCTACGCCGCGGCAGCGAGTGGCCAATGCAGGGCTTGTCAACTCCTGCTGGACTGGGGCGCTTCCCCCGACTGTGGCCGTGGCGACTTCACCCCCCTGTACCTGAGCGCCAAGCAGGGCCACGCGGAGGTGGTGGAGCTGTTGCTGTCTCGCGGAGCAGATCCACAGGGCAGGGCTCAAGGTGGGCTTGGTGGGGCATCATCAGAGAACAGCGGCGAGGGCGATGGCGGCAGCAGTGGCAGTGGCAGTGGCAGCAACGGCAGCAGCAGCAGCGCAAGCAGCAATTATTACAGCAAGGTGCTGCCGAAAGCGTCTCTGTACTATGCGCGTGGAGGCGGCGCCACTGGTGGGAAAAGCCCCTTACATGCCGCTGCTGGCCGGGGCCATTTGCCTGCAGTTGTAGCTCTTCTGGAAGGGGGCGCGGATTTGAATGCTCTTGACGCCGCAGGTCGCACCCCTTTGCAAGTAGCTACACTCAAGCAGCGTGTGCCTGTCGTGGCTGAGTTGCAGAAGTGGCAAAACAAGCAGCAACAGGAAAAGCGGCGGCACACCAATAGCAACAGGAGGAGTGTATTATCGAGCAGCAACAACGGCAATTCCCAGCCCCAGCTCCTGTCGCCGCCTAAGCTGCCTGCAGCTGCGCACCAATCTCGTTTAGCCTCTTCTAGGACCTCGCAGCAGCAGCAGAAGCATTTTTTGCCACCCCGGAATGCAAACCGATACGCAGTTGCAGGGCCAACTAGCCACTAAATGCCAGAAGGCCCCTGGGCCTCAGCGATCTCCTATATCCAATACATCCGCCTCGTGCGGACGGCAATTACGCCGGGGATTTTTGTTTCAAAAGAGAGATACAAATCTGCTGCTCAGCTATTTTCTTTATTCCTGAATTCCTGTGCTTTTGCTTATGATAAGTTTAATCCACTAATCCAACTCCAACTCAAGAACCATTCACGAACCACTAACCACTTTTGAAATAGAAACTCTTCTGAGCCTTCGGCATTTTAATTTTTTCTTCGTAGATACATACCCATACCCGGAACACGAAATAGCCAGGATGGGTGGCCTGGGTCGGCCTAGACCAGAACAGCGAAATACGAAAGTGAAAGCGAGCAGGAATAATGCGGCATAAGTTGCATAAGCGAAAGGCAAAGGCGAAAAGGCTACAATACGCAGTAGGTTACAGAGGAGACTCGAAAAAGTCGTTAAATTCCTCTTTGCCTCTTTGCGTGTTGCTGTGCGTTAAAAAATGCAGAAGTAGGGTAGCATTCTAAAAGATTCTATTGTGCAACTAAGCTAAGCCACTTTCCTATCGAAATCCCGTCAGACTACATTCAGAGCTTGCAAATATTCTGTGAAATGAGTAGCAATGCACCAAAAGGGCGCAAGAAGAGAGGCTCGCCGACTCGCACCGTCGCCAAGCCTCCTAAACACACTAACCTTGATCTCTTTGGAATTGAGGAACGCATGAAGTCGCATGCGGTAAGCTTGATTAGCCATAGTGAATGCGGCTGCTTGTGTCTATAAGCAGTGAAATCCTGAATTATTATCCGTCTTATCACGCTATTCCTGCCCTGCTCGTTGTATTATATTTCTGTAGGAGCATAAGCGATTCCACCCAGAGCTGTACACACGCCAAGAAGGCGAGAAAGAGACAGCATTTGAGCAGTATCTCACGTCAGCAGAAGAAGGCAATGGCGCTGTTTACGCTAATCAAGCTGCTCCAAGACGAATGCCGAGGGCTCGCCCCGTGGTGAACGTGGATGACCCTCTGCTTCCGGGGTATTTGAGCGAGCGCAACAAACAGGCAGCCGTGGCGGCGAAGGAACAAGCGAAAGCGTATTCCTCCAACCAAGAAGAGAAACTTTGGTGGGACTGGTCTAAAAATAAAGCTCAGGCTAGTGAATCTGCACAGTCGCATTCGCTGCCACCTGTACTTGGTGGTAATGACAGTGGAGGATCATTTCTGCCTCAGCTCACTACCAGTCCTGTGAAAGTACAACGTCCCATTCCACATTCGCACGGGCAGTCACAGTCACCAGCACAGATTCGACTTATTAATGATGCAGTTCAAGTGCAGCCAGCAACATCAAAGTCACCGCGTGCCATACGTGTGCCAAATAAGGAAGGTACCCGCGACCACCCGCAGTACAGAGTAGGGCAGCGGGTGCAAGTCAAATTTGCCATCAATGGGGGCACGTATCCCGCGACAATTATAGTCGTTGACCGAAACGGCGGACGCGACGGCAGTGGCAGCGCCTACGATGTGCAGTACGAAGACGGTCAAGTAGATCAGGGCGTGGAGCTGCAGCACATCGCACTGCGCCCACCTACTCCGGATCAGCCTGCCGCTCCGCCGCCAATCGCTGGAAAGGCCAGATACGCGGTACCGGACGTAAACAACGGCAGCAATAGCAGCAGCAGCGGCAGCATTAGTGGCAACAAGAGTAGTTTCAGCAAAGGAAAAGTGGTCGAAGGTCTGCGCGGCGAAGGCGAAGAAGCAACTTGGTGCCCTGCTAAGGTGGTATATTGCACGAGCACATCTTTTGCATATGAATTGCTCCAGATCTTTTTTTTGGAGCAAAAGTTCTTGTTTTCTATTACGTCAAAACTTGTGGAGGCGCTAAGTGATTGATTCATGTTTCATTTTCAGTAACGTGCAATTATCAGGTGGTCGATGAAGCTGGCAGCGGTGCTCTGGTCGTGCGATTCTTAGACGCGAGCCAAGAGACCGTGCTCTTGCCGCTGCACCGACTGCGCCCCAACCCTGTAGTAGCCCGGAGGCAACAGCGCGCGGCAGCGGCAGCGGAAGCAGTAGCACATGAGGCATCTTATGGAGAGGACGGCGGAGGCAGAGGTGTGCGTGAAATGAGTCAAGATAGAGCAGCACCAGCACCTTACCATCCGCAGGCGTCCAGCAGTAAGCCACCGCCTCAAAACGTGGGGTCAAACCCTTTCAAAAGTATCAAGAAGAAACAGAAGAGTGGCAAGAAAGGAAATCGAGGCCCACCTCAGGGTGCCAAGTCAATAGACGAGCCGCGTGCAGTGGGGTTTGCGACGCGTGGGCAGGTGAGTGATTGTTTTGAAAGAAATTCATCCAAGTATCCTAAAACCTTTGATGCCTTGACATTTTTAATAACAATGAACTAATTCCACCATTTTTGATGTGATCAATGGTATGGGATACTTGGATATTTGCTGGTGTCTTTTTTTTGTCGGTCGAACAGGACTTAAAAAGTGCAGTAGCCGCGCGCGCTGATATGCGCCGTGCCAATGCCAAGCAGCGGGCTTTACAGCGCGAAAGCAACGCTCATCAGGTCAACTTCGCAGAGCTGAAAGCCGCAGCTTATGCAGCTGCCAAGAACCGACGGCAGATAAAGCCATCACAGCAGCAGCAGCAAAAGTCTTTACAGAGAGGAGGTGCACAGGGTATGCAAAATGGCAATCGACCACAACACAGAGGCGGCGAAGGTGCTGCCTTGCAGCCAGTGATCGTAGAATACGACCAGGTAACACTTGAGCGCATTGTTTTGCCTTCGTATACTTGGAAAGATGGAAGGTCAGCTAAGCATCGTCCTCAAATATCCGCCCTCGTCATGTATTTTCGTGAGCTGATATTGATACTTCCTGCGGTGTTTTTTGTTCATGTGCCATTACAATGAAAGGTGGACATGGCGCCTTCCTCGAACAACCACCACAACAGGAGAGGAAGCGCAGCAGCTCCCAAGGACAACCGGTCGTACGGAGACAAAGTGCAGGACCGCAACCGCCGCGAACTTCGACTCCGCATCCTTCAAAACCAATTTTAAGAGCAAGCAGGGCGGGACAAGAGGGCTTGGAAGGAGGGACGAAGGACGACGCCACGAAGCCAATAGAAACTAAACTTCTAACTGACCCATACCACGACCTATATTACAATCGCCCCCATTTATCGAGAATTAGAATTAGCGTAGTAGCCGCAGATATTAGTCGCAGTTGGGCTCTTGTAACTTACAATAGGCAGTATTATTATAAATTAATTTGTATCTTCCAAATTGTATTACAGAGATATATGATTAGAAATCGGGCTAAAAACGTAATGTTGCTTAGAGGATACGCGGCCTGCGATTCGGCTCTAGCTCTAGTGTCCGGTGCCAAGAAGCCAGGAATAACACGAGAAAGCAGCGTAATGGAGCGAGGCTAGCTCAGCCCGACGGCTCGGTATTCGATATAGCGGCGATGTGGCTCTAAAAGGACCTCGGCGTACCTGCTCAAGATGCAAAGATATGCAAACAACATAAAAACTAGTCATAAAAGTTGATACAGTAGTATCATAAGTAAACTACATGCATCTTCATACCGCACCAAGTCCAAAAGTTCCTTCACCTTTGATCTGGAGACGGCCCCCAAAACGAAATCGGCGGAGTCTCGATGCAATTCGAGTTTGTAAGTACCTAGTAATGCGAAGTCAGGCGAACACAATGTAGGTGAATAAGACATCAGCTAGTAGGCTATCACCGAATAGCTCATTTATAAGTCTGAAACAAGAACAGAGCAGACCAATATGGCAACTCACTTCATTCACTAGCGATTGGAGCACTAGACGAGCACATCGTAGAGCTTCTGCTCGCATGTCTGCTGCCACACTAGCGGCACTGTCCCTGTATCCCACCGAACTGCCGTCCTCGTCAGCCTCTTCCAACGAAGCGTAGCCATGAGCCGCGTCGGCGTGAGGTCGTTCTACTGCCGTGGTTGACGCTTCAGCCGTCTGTGATTGATTGCTCTCGAAGAGCGCTGCACGCAAGATCACCGAACTTCCGTTTTTCAGAGCCGCTCGAGTGGTGGAGACGGTGTCGAGGCGTTGTGCGAGATCGTACACCCACACCCTGTAGCTCAATCCATCGATGACCTGGCGGCAGAAAATGTGCAAAAGTGGAGGGTTTAGAAGAAATGGATTGAATCCGGCAAGATTAGCAAGGAGGGAAAAGGAGCACTCTGCGGGCACCAGTGGAATCTGAAACAGAAAGCATGACAAAACTGAATCACTATTCGACTTGAAATGTTCACAACAGAGAACGTTTCCAATGTCCTCTTAAATTTGCCACAATTGAGGCTTGTCTAAGTCTCGTCTCATTGGTAAGTACTAAAAACTTGCGTGCTCTTACTTTGGCATCTGGGTGAGCAGCCTCGAGTGCGGACGAACATGTTCCCAGCAGAGGAATCGCAGACCGCGATGCATCACTGCCGCCGTCGCCGGTCTCCGTGCTAGCATTGATGTCAGTGACTGCAGCAGCAGACGACCTCAAACTAGGATCCCGACGCGGTCCTCTTGCGCCTGCGATGAGGCGTTCCTCCTACCGCGAACAGAGAACCAAGAGCATGAAGGAAAATCATGGAAGGGGTCAAGCAACGAGGGGGGCTAATTTAGACCGCCTACGAGGAGAAAGAAAAAGAGCGCTAAACAATGACCACCTTGCGTCTACGCCGTCGGTAAGTTGATCGTATCGCTGACACTGAAATCGGCGCCGGTGGTGCCGTTGTCGCGTTGCTCGTGTCATCAGACTCGAGCTTTTGCGGGTGGAGTTCAAAGGACCAGGATAGATCGTCACCTGGAGTGCAACTGGTCTTAGCACTACCAGCACCAATCATATCGAAACTTGAGTGGCTAGTATCATCAAAGGTCCTTCTTGAGTCCGTGGGTGTGTCGTATGTCTTCAACGCATAGCATGAGCTCAAGTCTTGGACACCACTGCTAGGTTGATCATGCCCCCTGCGGCGGCTGCTGCTAGCCTGCCTTCCCACCGCTCCATTGAAGTCTGCAAGTGCGCGTGATAGAGGCGAAGGAGAACCATCGCGGAAAGTGCTTGTAGCTTCCACGCGGCGACGCAACGGTGAAATGTCACCGGTAAGCTTGCTGTCGCAACCGTTCCCTACCACTACTTCTACGCGGGGGTGCGCAGCAGGTGGGGCTGCAGGTGCTCCAGATAAGCCTCCAAATGCAGTGTACTTTACATCTCCACGTGCACTGTAACTGAAGTTTAGAGGCGCTGTAGGTGTTGCTGTCCTAGGCTCTTCTTGAATGTAGCGCTGTAATTCGACAAGTGCTTCGTCGTCTTTCGCGCTCGTCGCACCCGCGTTACATCCTTGATTACTAGCACCGTTAGCCTGATTGACAGTTGATCGTGCTAGCGCACGAGGTGTCTTCCTGTCGATTTCAACGCTCGAATTTTGGGCCTTTTCTCTCGAGGCCTTGCCAATGAGGCCATGGAATTTTCTCAGTTGAGCTGAGGCAGAGACCAAATCCGACGACATCCTCTAAAGTATGAGTGACTAGATCAGCATATTACGTCTGCTAACTTTCTAATGCCTTGTCAAATGCAGCGGAGTTTAGCCAAGATAAAGCAGAATTGAGTGTTTCGAAAGCGCGAGCGCGAAGAAAATGCTAGCTGGAACGCTGGAACTGCCGATGAACGAGCTACTCCTTACTTCCTACTTCTTGCTGAACTGCCGAACGAACAGAGCTGTGCTGCCGTCACGTCGTTATTTCGTAGTCTCGTATTAATTTTGCCCACACATTACTGTACGTAAGTACGTACTTAAGTTTAGTATACTTAAGGTATGCACTCAATATGCACTACAGTAGAAACCCCACATAGAAGGAATATAGCACTTGCCTTGAAATCAATCAGCTCTAACAGGGCTTGAGAAACAAACACCGAATGGCAGGCGGCGTGTAGCCGCACCATACGGCGACGTGATCCATAATTGGCCCTATGCAGCAAGAAAGAGGACAGGCGATGCTGAGAGCGGCTGGCGCCCGCCGCCTGACAAGAACATTGAGCTAGTGCTCCACTGGGGCAAAAAAATAGCCCGGGGAAATGCCTCGTGTACCTGGGACGTGAAACACAACTGGCACTCAGACCCCGCCGACTTGATCGGAAGGAAGACGCCAGATAGAGCCTTCTGGAACGCGCAGACACATTTTAC
>Ga0307982_1002824_pt1 | contig 13919 bp, 9 predicted proteins | sample OrgLakmetagen989_FD_201847 | JGI IMG/M metagenome (GOLD analysis project Ga0307982, IMG submission 201847) | Saline water microbial communities from Organic Lake, Antarctica - #989 | ecosystem: Environmental > Aquatic > Non-marine Saline and Alkaline > Saline | place: Antarctica: Organic Lake...
TTTTTTTTCCATATAGTACTTGCTATCTCTTATTCTATGTACAAAAATTACTTGGCCCACTTGGTTTCGACCCCTAGGTCGCATGGTCCTCCGTGGCGCACACGAGCTGCTGCGAGCCGTTGGCGCATCTCCATCTCCACGGTGTTGAGCGAACTGCCAGGAGAAGCACTTGGACCTGCCAGGTTCCATCGCTCCGCGGGGTCATTGTCCAGGCAAAACAGCGCCAAATGGCCTTCTGAATCTTGCCGCGCGGGGTTGAAGCTTCGCACTACTTTCCACGTCGTTTTCGTCGCCTGCGGACTTCTTCTTAAAGGGGCGTATGCCTCAGCAGTCTTAGGTGCCATGGTACTACTAGCGGCAGCGGCAGCGGCAGTGTGGCCGGGCAGGCGCGCCACTAGAGCTTCCACCGCCGTTTCAGGGGTCGTCAAGCCGGTGTACTGCATGCGGTAAAAGTAACCCATGAAAGGATAGCGGCGCCCCGCTGAGCCATGCTTGCTGGCCCCATCCAGGACATGGTCAAAAGTGACAAAGTAGGTTTCTTCGTCGTCGTCACTTGTAGTCTTCACCTCTTCTTCTTCTTCTTCTTCGTTCTCTTCCCTATCCCTGTATTCGGCCAGCAAATTGCGGCCGGGCAGTTGCTTTAACCCTTGTTCTTCCTTTGCGCCGCCTTGGCTGCTGTCGATGCCGGCGATCTGGAGCAAAGTGGGCATCAAGTCCAAATGGCTGGTGGGGCGGCTGCGGCCTACTGTCGTTGGCTCAGGCGGTTCACTGTCGTGGGCAGCCCCTGGGCCACCCGACGAAGAGGAGCCCTTCTCGGTTGATGCCTCCGCAACAACATAAACTTCCTTTCTAGGTGCTGATCTTGGCTTGAGCCAAGGCACTTTGAGGAGCAGAGGCACCCGCAACGCTTCGTCATAGGCGCCGTACCACTTCTGGTGCAACCCCCCGTGCGCCCCCAGCAACTCCCCATGGTCCGCCGTGAAGCACACACCCGTGGTGGCCAGCTCCTGCGTGGCGGCCAAGGTCTCGTTCAGCGCATCCAAGAGCTGGCCGAGGTGGTGGTCGGCGCGCCGTAGCAAGGTAGCGTACGTCAAGCGGTACGAACGGGCGCGCCACTCGTAGACCCGGCGAATGATCCACGCCGGGCCATAGGCGGTGGGATACTGCTGGCGGTACTGCGAAATCACGGTGGCTTCGCGGAGTCGACGAGGAGGAGGAAAAGGCTGCCTGCTTTGGTGGGTGCTGCCCTCTACTTTGCTGCTGCTGCTTGCTCTCACGGACTCGCCCAGCAGCGCGCTCGTAAGACCCCCACCTACGTCCAGAGAATCGCCTTCTTCTTTGGCCAATTCGCTGACGGCGTCTTGAGCATCGGACGAGTGCGCATGGGGCGCAGGACTGCTGGTGTCCGGGCAGTCGAAGTCGCTTGGCCCCGGTCCCGGGTCTTCAATCTCGTCGCACTTGAGGCTAACGAGCTTCAAGCCCTTCCAGGCCACTGCGGCCGCTGCGGCCACCACGGCCGCCGCGAGTGCCAATGCCTGCGCTGATGGACGGCTACTACCACCACTACCACTACCACCTCCCATGATGCTGCCACCAATGCTGCTGCCGCTGCCACGATTGTTGTGCCCTGCTGCGGTGGTCACTGCCCGACGAAGCACCCAGCTCGCGCCGCCGGCCGCCATCGCAGCCGAGGTCGCCAGCACCGCGAGCTGGGGCACCCACCACGACGGCCAAAAGACAATGTCGTGGGGGTTCACCAGGCACACCACCAAAAGGAACGGCTTCAGCGGGGGCGGTGGGAGCGGCGAAGGCGGCGCGCTCCCAGCAGCCTGTGCAGCCGTAGCACTGGAAGTGGCCGCTGCGGCGTCTGTTGTGGCAGCTGCTGCCGCTGCCGCTGCAACCTGCTCGGCGTGCGCGGCTCGCCGCTTCTGGAGCCACTCCACCGCTTGGGCCACGTATTCCGGGTCGCGCGCAAGGCCGCTGTTCTTGGGGTTGGCGCCGTGCGGCTCGGGCCCGCGCCACCCGCTGAACCCGTAGGGTTCTAAGGCGTCGTGTTGGTCGGGCGAGGTGTGGCTCAAGTGCCACTTGCCAATATACACCTGGACCAAAGATGTAAAGGTGCCATCCGAGAAGTCAACATGTTGAAAACGGTTCATGTGAGGCCTGGACCGGTCAGTGATAGTTCTAACACATCAAGCCTGGCCAAAGAGAAATCGGGAAAGCGGCTTCATGCATAAAATGAAATAAAATAGACTGCTTTTTCCATAGAAGTGGCGCAGCTGCGGCAGCCATATACTTCAATCATTGGAATGTTTTTCTCCTAGTCTACCTCCTCAAGGGTGTTACCGTCTCGTAGCCTGCGTCTCGAAAGCGGTGCCCCAGCGTCCGTGGGCCGTCTGGCTCCAACCACACCATCTTCGGGTCCCCTGCCAATTTCGCGAAGCCGTCTGTTTGGCAGACCCCATGCTGCCACGGGGACAAGCCCGTGAAGAGCGAGGCTCGTGAAGGCGTGCAGGCCACCGACGCGCAGCGGTGTTCTGGAAACGTGAAAGCATCTGCACTCAAGCGCGCATGATTCGGCAGCCACTTTGCTCTAAACTTGGCCCAACCTTTTGATTCAAAAGCGCCCTCTCCTAGAACAAAGATGAGTCAAAAGTGTGCGAGATAAGACTCTAACACAGATGGCACTTCAAAAAATTGGTCTTGATTTGAACTTTAGAATCTGGTGCGATGTAACGACGTGAAGAAAGATGCAGGAAAATCCATACCCCGTTCTTGGTCTGTGACGATCAGAACTACATTCTTCTGCTGCCTGTCCATTGAACTAGCCATTGGTACAATCGATTCTAGGTGACGCAGGTCAGCTTATGTCACTAGAAGTATTGCATTTTATGACAGCTTCCGGTAAAGATGTAAAGAATTGCCACGACATGACTGTAGTTCATCCACATAATTACTTCAATGAACAAACAACTCAGATTCTGACCATCAACTATCGATGACGGCAGAGCTTTGACGATATTTCCTTATGAACTTTTGCCCGGAAGTTGCGAAGTTGGTGCCACAACTATTATTAGGACCTTCTCGTTGCTGTTCATGTTCTTTCTTGGCGCGATCAAGGGTATCTAGTCTAGCTAGCTACTTAGCTACTAGCTAGCTACCTGTAGTAGATACCCTCGACGCGATGATGTGATGATGTGTCTCAGATCTCTTCTCACAAGATCCAAAGATTTTACAGGGTTATAATTGGATTTACGGTAAGGCCCTTTCTTCATCATTCATACTCTCTGGCGGGGCGCAATCAACGTGGACTACGCGGGCTTCGGAGCTCAAGCAATCTCGAGGTCAAGATCACCTGGCGAGAAAGATTGGGAGTTCAAGCGCGTAGTGTAGGAGCTAGCGGTTTAAGGAAATCGCAGTTCCTAAGTATTGGTTAGGTCGGGTCGAAAGAAGGACTTTCGACAACCTGCCGGTGCTCATATTGTGTTTACCCACCCACCTCAGAGAAACCCACACAATGGCCTACAGGGGGGCGCGGGAGCGCTTTATTTGGTGCAACTTATCCCCTTTGTAACGCAACTTGGCAACGTACGATCTTCAGCCCAAAAGAGAAAATGGGTTTTGTATCGTCTTCGTTGTTTCGTTGTTGCCTTCTTGATGTTTGATGATTGATGTTCTCGCTTGGTTTGTTCCACGCCTTTACGCCTTTCCTTTTGCTTTTGACTTCTTAGCCCAACAGGAACACCCTCTGGCATTTCCGTAATATTGCTATTGATGCTATGAAGGCTAGCATATCTCTTGCTTTACTACTAATCTGCAGTAGCGATGCGTTCGAGGGGCATGTGCAACCTTTCAGAAGAAGCGCTACGACGCAATATCGCACCGAGCTCGGTCGACATTGTGCTGCAACTGGATTAACGGAAGCGACGACTTCAAGTGTCCTTTGTGGCTACTGCGGCCATCAAGTGGCATCGCGAAACAAGCTTTATCAACATTTTCGCTCGTCGTCATCATGTGGAGACTCAGCACGTAATGATGGGCTAGACCTTGAGCTGAGGCGACCAAAACAAAAGCGCAAAGTCGTGTTGCTGGTGGGCTATGGTATGGGCGTGGGTGGCGAATCGGCGGCCAGTGCAGTCACGGCAGCCCTCGAAAAAGTAGAGTCACAGTCAAATATCAAGTTGACCAGGTGCACGGACCATAGAGGTCGATGCTCAGTCCTCTATCAGTCAGGTAACGTACCTGCTCTCGAAGATGTATTTATCTACGCGAGCAATTGCAAGGATAATGAACTCGACTTCGGCGAGGCAAAAGCAACGTGGTTGGCGTCGCTGAACACGGAATTACATTGCCAAGGCATCAATTGCCAAGTTCACGACAGAGAGTTGGTTCACCACGATGACCAAAACATACATGCTGAGATGAGCTGCACAGCTCGGGTGTACGATTGCGTGTTGCCATTTGGGTACGTGAGTGACGAGCCTCTTCCGACTGATTCTGCCAGCTTGAACGCACTAAGCTCCACAGTCAAATCAGTATTGCGCAGTGTGAGCTCGCCGGCTACAGTCAAGGGTGGCTACCGTCACCGTCGTTCGGCAGCACAGGTTGCAATTCGCGAGCAAAGACGTTGGCACAATTTTTGCAGCGGTCAAGCGGAACCGAGTGATGCTGCTGTGCAACGAACCGTCGATCGATTCCATATTTACGATGCAACAACACAGCATCGCGGGGAGCCTAACATTGTCATATTTCCTGGCACTGATCGTCGTCCTTTCTTGCGCTTTCGAGTCAGCGGAGATGGCATCCTTGCAGGCCAAGTCGAACGGATGATAGGCACGTCGTTGTGTATCTTACGAGGCTGGCTTCCCGCAGATTTTGCAGCGGCTGCATTAGATCCCACTTTTCTGACCGAAGTACCTACCATACCCGAGGGGCTTGTGACACTTGTCCGAGCACGTTATGATTGGAATTCTCACAAACAGCCCATATTCCGCAAGACTACACACGGCCAAACTCCAGATGCCAATTTTGCAACCTTCGAGGCAGCTCTCTTGTCTGACATAGCCGATTCTGAAGCTGCTAGAGATGCAGTTCTTCAAAAGTGGGTAGACGAAATGATCCATGTGACTTGCCCGCGGATCATTAGTTCTTTGTCAAAGGCCCAATCGATTAGTAGCACCAAAGACGGTATCATAGACGGAAGTGAGATTCGATCACGAGTTGCTTGCCCACCGGAGTACGCTGAGGTGCTTCGACTTTTACGAGAGGCAGATGCTTCAAAGCTTTGGCCAAGCACTTCCCGCGCGCGTTCTCGAGTAGTGGTAGACGATACCCTCGGTGGCGGTTCGATGTCAGCGGCTTCCCCAGAAGCTATAGAATGCAATGGAAGCCTTTATGAAGGCGCTTTAGCTGTAACACCCTCTCGAGCCAACGAGCTTTTCCCAGACCTTGTCAAAGCAATTTTTGACCTAGAGCGCGCGATCGCTCCTGACCGCCAGGCGTCAACAATGGTGGCCATCAACCGTCGTGCGACATTTCGCCCTCACACAGACGCAGGTGCTGGCTTCGGGCAGTCCAATTCGCTCATCGTTGGTTTGGGTGATTACATAGGCGGAGAACTTGCCGTCGAGGGAAAACCAGTGGACATTCGCTTTGCACCCTGTACGTTTGACGGCTGGCGGGAGCGGCACTGGACCCTCCCTTTCAGTGGCGAGCGTTTTAGCCTTGTGTGGTTCACTCCTGCAGCTGCATCGGACCTGGAATCCCCCACAGCACGATATGCCACTCCACACACCAGTATCTCATGAAGGACCCGTTAGTCCAGAAAATTCGTACCAGAGGGCTAGTAGACACTTCGAGACGCGATTAATGAGCTCTTTGCTGAACTAGCTGAGATGTATACGGGCACTTTTTAAGTCCAGAAGCCAGAAGTCCAGCCCTTTCTTATTAACGGAGTTCGAAGTACAGCAACTTAGATTATATGAGATATAACCCTTTCCCACACGGAAGTCACTGGCCGTGCTGCTGCGCGCTGACATAATTTTAGTAGGCAGCAGATTTCAAATTTTTATTCTCCCTCTTGCGTTTGATTTGTTTCTGTTCAGTATGGTACGAGAGAGCACACCCCAGTGGAGCTTAAATTCAAATAAGCACTTAATTTAAGCCACATGTAATCCAATTTAGACAAAAATAAGCACCAACCCTAACCCTAACCCTACCCTGTAAACCAAGCGTAAACCGAAATTAGTTCGACTGGGGTGTGGTATGTGGTACGAATCGGAACCCATGGCTCATGTAGCGCAGCCGCGGAGCCCAGTCACTTGAAAAACTTGCAGGTATCTTCCTTCCTTTTTGTTTCCCTTTTTCTTATTAATTCGTTGCTTGATGTGCATCTCTCTTTTGTTTTCTCCGTCTCTAGCTACTAAAAGTCATGCTTCTTGCTGTTCAGAAGTGCCCGCCATCGCCGAGGAAGTGGCTGCGCTCGTCGTTTTCTGCCATCATTTGCAGCGCGTACTCGTCCAGGCTGGACCCCCACACCTGGCGCAAGCACGGCCAATGCGCCAGGTGCACCGCCGCGGTGCGCAAGATCGCGTCGTCGGCCGCTTCCAGCAAATAGGAGGCGTCATGGTCGGCAGGGAAGGGAATGGGCTCTTCGCCTTGCAAAACGCGCACGCAGGCTTCGGCCGAGCGCGCGACGGACTGCAGATTGTAGCCGCCCTCCAGTACAAGCACGCACCTATGCAGGGAAACACACGCAAGCAGTGAAAAAGAGCGATACGTGCGACTCAAAACTCTCAAATAAGATGCACGAATTGAAAAGTGCTTGGTAGCTTGAGAGGTGGCAAACAAAGCCACACTGAAAGCATGCTCTTTCATATACGCGCTTATGTGTGCGATGGCACACTGAAGCACCACCCCACACCACCAGGACACGTACCGGCCGTGCGCGAGAGACATGAGCTGGTGGGTCATGGCGCTGTAGCCCGCGGGGGTTAGGCTGCACCCCCCGAGGGGGTCTCCTTCAGCCGCGTCGAAGCCCGCCGAAATGATCACCAGCTCCGGTGCGAACGACGACGCTATGGGCATCACCACCTGGAGTGATAGCAGTGTGTGGGCATTCAAGATTACAAGTAGAGGGAAATAAGGAATAAGGAGGCCTACGAGGAGCTACTCTTGGAACAAAAAAAAAGCGACACTGCGACGGACAGGACTTCAACTTCCAGGGAACACAACCATGAGTATGGCAGAGGGTGCGCGCACACAAATAGTCTTAGGACAGAGACAGAAGTGTGTGCGTACGCGCGTCTTTGCATTCAAAGGTCAAATACCTGTCGGAAGGCCGCGAGGTACTCCGCGTCCCCGATGCCCCCTTCAGGCCACCCGATGTTGACGTTGAACCCAGCGCCCTCGCCGACCCCGCACTCGTGAGGAGAGCCGGTGTTGGGGTAAAAAGGGTACCGGTGCAAGGACACGTACAAGACCCGAGGATCATCTTCGAAGAGCTCCTGTAACAGTTGTTGGCGTTGTGTAGAAGAAAAGAACACATGAGATGAGAAGGTATGCGCAAAGCTGAGATGAAGAGCAGTGGTGAAACGAAAAAAAAATCAAACAGTGGCAAGTGCGAAGCTCAATATTTCCATCTGAAAAAGGCAATGCGTAAAGCAACCCAACATGAAGATACGAGAGTAAGCCCTCTGCTCTTCAAGTACACACACACCTGAGTGCCGTTGCCGTGGTGGACATCCCTGTAAGAGAAGAGGATCGAAAAAAAATGACGGAAATGAGGCAAAAATTATACTACAGCAGCAGTGATCACAGTTCCGCACACAATACACGACAACTTCGCTACGAATGCGCTCGAGAGTTCACAAGGACACAACACTATTTGCACTGAGAAAACAAAAAAAAACACGCTCGTTCGCGCGCTCCCTTCTCTATGCTCTTTCAAACTTTACCAGTCCAAAATGAGGACTTTCTTCAAGCCTTCTTGCAGAGCAGCGTGCGCAGCGAGGGCAGCGTTGTTGTAGATGCAAAAGCCCATGCACGTGCCCGCTTCTGCGTGGTGGCCTGGAGGCCGCACCAGAGCAACGGCGGTGCGCGGACACTGCCGGACTTCTTGGCCTCCCTCGTCAGTATCCTCGTTGTCGCTGCTGTCCACTACCTCGACCACTCCTTCTTTTCCTACTTCTGCTGTGCTGCCAACTGCGGCGCCACTCACTGACCGTCCTCCACCAGCCATTGCACTCGCTGCTGCTGCGTTGGTTGCTGCTTCCTGGCCTTTTGAAGCATCCTTCACAACACCAGCATCCACTGCAGTCGCAGCAGCAGCCGCAGCTTCGCGCTTTCGTGCCCGCAACGCCGGGGCGCCCCGCGCCACCGCCACGGTCAGATCGACGGTGGTGCCCGCCGCAATCTGCGCCGCCCGCGCGGTGCCCGGGCAACAATAGGCGTCGCGCCAGGCCGCCGAGTCGCCCCCGTCCACCGGCGCCGAGTGCGCGGTGGCCATTACTTTGGCCACGTGACTGGGGGGGTGGGCCAGGCAAAGCTCGCGCTCCGTGGCGGCTCGGCAGGGGCAACGGGACGCTGACGTCAGCAAGCCTTTGTTCCCCAAATGCCGCAAAATGGCCCGCAACCGGTCCGGCCGCTCGGGATGTGCCGAGGGCGTTTCCAACAACACGCGCCCCCATTTGACTGACCCACTTTCGTCGCCGCCACCGCCGCCGTGACCATTGTCCACTTCGATGGGCCGCACAGAAGAACCTTGGCTGCGGCTGCTCGTCTCTTCCTCGCCCGCAACGACTTCACCAGTCGTGTCTGCCCCCGCCGCTGCTGCTGCGGTCTCAGCCGCTGCTGCGAGTGCGTCAATCTCGTCGCCGTTCAAGAAGGATTCACTGTCGTCGAGAGGCTTCCCCGCGCCCTCTGCGTGGTACATCATTTCTTCGTTGCCGTCCAATGCAATCAAACAGCGCGCCGCTCTCTGCGCTCTTCTGCCGCCTCTCCTGCTAATGCTACTCGAAGTAGCAGCAGCGGCAGCGGCGGTGGTGGCGGCGATAGCCTCAAGAGGTGATGGAGTCGGCAAGTCAAGGGGCGCAGCCGCGTCAACCACTTGCTGCATGGACATGCCTCGCTCGAGGCCGCAGTCGCAGCGGCGCTTGTATGGGGGGTTTTGGTCCGCGCAATTCACGCACGTCCAGGGGGCCCGCGGGCGCATGAGCTCTTGCTCCATGTGGCGCGCCCAGTCGCCTTGAAGCACGACATCGTAGAGGTCGGAAGGAGGCGCGCCTGCGTGGCACACCCACGCCAACTCGAGGCTGTTAGAAGAAGAAGAAGCAGAAGACGGGCCACCGCTAACGCCGCTGCCATTGCGGGCCGCTACGAGGAGAGCACCAGCAGCATCAGACAACGTAGAAGCGACGGAGTCGCGGGCTGCTTCCACAACAGTCGGCAACACGCACGCCGAAGGTGCTTTGCAAGCTCTCTTGACTAGCGCTACCGTAGCAGCGCAGGCTTCGCTGTCACGGCAAGTCACCACGAACCCGCGCACACCTCTTTCGTAGCCTGCCCGGAACCGACTCCGCCGTCCTTTGGTCCCTGCTGTCGTGGCGGCGGTGCCATCGCCTCGCCCTTTTCCTTCTTTGGCCACATCACTTGCAGCACTAGCAAAAGGGGCAGGCGGCGGAGTCGCAAGTGGGAATGCAGGCTCTAGCACCAGGGACGGGAGCTGACCTTTGTCCTGAAGGAGCGCTCGAGGCAGCACCGCAGGGCGCACATCACCGAATCCTGCCACCTGTGGTTTGAGAGGCACGCACACAAGGATGGGCGCGACAAAACAAACAAACAAAGCAAGAAAGAAATGAACATACAGCAATGATGCTATTCAGGTGGAAGTGCCTTCAGCACATTCGCACAATTGCAAGGTAGTGCTGCCAAGCACTTTTCTTCAAAATGGCTTGTGAAGGGAAAGAGCCACAGCCTACCTTTTCCACGAGGACGTCGAAGAGGCTGAGCCCATCGATAGGGCAATCAGGCGCGCACGGCCCGCACACAAATACCTGCTTCACGCTGCTCAAGCACCCTAGCACTGTGCTGCCCACGGCATTGCTGCTAGTACTACTGCTAGCAGCAGCAGCGAGCGCATTCTCGTCGGATGTGTACTGCGTGTTCGGAATGTCATCATGCACGGTTGCAGGAACCGTTGCCTCGTCCCCGAGGGCGGTGGCGGCCTCCAACGAGCTGCACGAGTCGGAAGAGCGCGCGAGCGCGGGGATGAGAACCAGCAGCTGCGAAGGCACTTGTCCTCGACCTCCTTCGATGGGCTGCGGTGGCTGCGCCAGCGATGAAGTCGAGCTTGAGGCAGCAGTTGCGGTTGCAAGTGGCAGTGGCAGCACGGCCGCCGTGCGGTGTTCCAGAGCTCTCCATGCGCTCGGCGCTTTCCCCAAAGCTTGCAAGATCTGCCACTCTGTGCTCTCCGCTGTGGCTGCATCACCTGCTGCAGCGTCATCGTCGACCATAGTTGCGCCGTCATCGTCTACGACCATGGCAGCGGTGGAGTCACGAGCACTGTTGTTGCTGTTGCTAAGGTCCACGTTCAGCGCGCGGCATATCGCTTGTGCACTCCCGAGCAGCCCTTTGCTGTTCTCAGAGGCTCCCCCTGCTGTTGCTACCAAGCCCGCAGCTGCTGCTGCGGTTGCAGAGGCAGTGGTGGTGGTGTTGGAAGTCACAAACAACGATGACGAGACGGTAAAACCAGTACCAGCAGTGGCAAAGGCAGCAGGAAGTATCAGCGAACTGTTGTCTTTCAGGGCAGCGTGCGCCAGCTGAGCCGCCACAAAGAGCCGCAAAGGGTCGTGCGCGCGCCCGGTGGCGGCCCATAGGCCCCTCCCTGCGAGGGCGACGCTTCGGGCTGCGCTGACAGGAAGCGACGACGGCGGTGGCAAAGGTGGCGCTTCACCCGAGTTTGGAGGCAGAGCCAAGTTGATCGCGTCCTCGATCGTGGGCAGAGTCGCGAGCCACTGTTGGTAGGCAGGCGATAAGCCTGCGGCAGAGGCCGCGGCCCGCAACGCATTCTTGTAGTGCGCGGTTGGGTGCGGTGGCACGAATGCCTGCGCCGCTGCCAACGCTACGCCCTCACCGCCTGCCCCACCCAATGACGCCGCGCTGTTGTTGCCGCTCCCACTGCCACTGCTAGCGCCATGGACAGAGGTGCTGCTGCCGTTGGGCGCACCCGGCAGAGAACACGAGGGATTGGGGAAGTAGGTCACCAGGGTGGGGGGCAGCGGTTGCACGGACTTGCCGAGGCCGAAACCGCCAGCTGGAGGGGTCAACGACTTGCGCTGAGCGAGGTGCGGCACTCCGTGACAGGTGTCGAGGTGCGCCAGCACCGCCTGAGGTAGGAAGCAAAAGAAACGACAAGGCATTCGAATGCGAGCGAAGAACAGACACAGTTCAACGAGAGAGGTAAAGATAAGGGAACGCACATGGGAAGGCGTACAAAATCTGGACCGATTTCAGCCACATACACGTGCGCACACTCACACAAAGGAGATTCAAATAGATTCGAGGGGAGTTCTCACCGGGGTATAGGCCACGGGCCAGAGCACCGCTTCCACGTCTGGATCGCGGTTGGTGCGGTACTTGTGAGCCGCTGCGGTGGCCATCGTGGGTGGCGGCTTACTCGCCGCCGCCGCCGCCTTGGCTTGCAGTCGCTGTTTCGCGTGCTCTTGAGCCAACGCTCGCGCTCGGCTCCGCCCGCGGTCCGGGCTGTCCCCGCTGCGCTGCCGCTGCCGAGGCGGCCCGCGCGCGTGAATGTCGTCGTCGTCGCTGTCGCTCGAGGAAGCGCCGTCGCGCCTCGCCCGGCTCTTGTCCTTGTCTTGTTCGTCATCGTCACTATCATCGTCATCGTCACTGTCAACTTCGCCTGGTAAGCCTCGGAACAGGCCGCGCTCCCGTGCCAACGCTTCTTCCGCCGCCAGGTCCGAGGCCCGTAACAGGCGCGGCAGACCCACGCCCAGGACTGGCGTCTTGCGGCGAAACGTCAAGCGCCACCCGGGCAGCCGCACCACCCGCGGCGCGTACAGCAACTTCCCGTAGGGGCGATCAGCTCCGGCCCCCGGCACCCGCGACGCCAAATGCAAGGGCGCGAAGGGCGCTGCCACGGTGGGCTGCGAGGGCATCAGGCCGGGAGGCGCGAGGAGGGCCGCCGGGTGCGGCAGCTTGGCTTCGAAGGTCGCACGGTGCATGTCGAGTCCAAACGCGGCCACCCAGATCACGCCGGGGCCTTGGCTGTCGCCGTCGTCGTTCGCTTCGTCAGAGGTGTTGCCTCCGCCGTTGTTGTCGTCGTCGTCGTCGTCGCGGCGGCCTGAGCCCGACCCTTCAGTGCCTTCCGACAAGGAGCGGCTCAGCTGCCCCCCTGCACGATCGCCACCGAAGCCGCTCGACCCTTGCGACGAGGAGCCTTCTGTATTCGAGGACGATGGCGGTTGTACGCTCGACGACTCAGAGTTGGACGGTGAAAACACGTGCCCAGTGCTTGGAGGGTCAAGACTGCTGCTGCCGCCTACTACATGTGGCTCCAGGGGTTCTATCAAGTCGCTCGCTGAGTCCACGTTGCCCAAGGCAGCAATTCCTTCGAATTCCGGATCCCAATGGCTGTAATGACGCAATCAAAGCACACATCAGCGTGCATCACCATTAGCATTCACAAGGGCAGTGGGCATTCTGAAGCGCGCGCTCACAAAGAAAAAAATAACAAACAAATCCTAGCCTAGCACACATGAATGGTGCCCACTTTATGCTCACCTTTCGCTGTTTCCACTGCCGAGCCGCTGGCGGCCCGGGCTGTTGCGCGTTGGGCTGTTGAGCAGGCCACCAGCAGCGCACGCGCGCGGCGAGTCCGTCAGCAGATCGTCCGAGTCGCCCACGGACTTCCGACGCCGGCGCCCTCGAGGGCTATTGCCCGGGCTAGAGCCACCACTGCTACAGGACCGATCGCGCGCTGCTCCTCCGCTAGCGACGCTACTGCTGCTGCTAGGACCGCTTTGGGCAGTGGGGCCAGCACTCGCAGCCACGCCTGCATGAGCCCGGCGGGCGGGTGGCGGTAGCATGGCCTGCTGTCGTCCAAATACCACCGGATCGTCTTCCATTTCCCACCCCTCGGCGCTGGCGTCTTCCACGTGTGGACCCGCAGCCGCAGCCACGGCAGCTAGAGCTGCTGGGTCCCCGAAGCCGCCGTTGCTTGCCACTGCATCGGGGTGGTTGCCTGCGCCGCCTGGCGGTTGGGGTGGAGCTTGCGCGTACGACGGCGTCCAGTTCAGCCACTGCGGGGTCGCGAAAGGGCTGTGAGAAGGAGAGTATAGGCTTTGGAAAGGCGACGCTCCATGGAAAGGATAAGCCGGTGATGCCCCGTGTAGGCCAGGTACTGCCAACGGGTCCGCAGCTCCAGCGGCAGGTGCTGATGATGCTGCCGAGACAGAGTCAGTGGCGGTAGGAGCAGCAGGCTTTCCTTGTGGTTCACTGCTCATGCTAGTAGTTTTCTACGAAGGGATATACTTCTATGTTATATTGGTAGAGTCAGAAAGCGCAGCGCCAGGGTCTCCCAGTGTTCAAAGCATCAACTGCCATTGTTTAGTTCATACTTACGTACTACAGTACTGCAGTACAGATGTACAGTACAAACTCAAAACACAGAATGCGTAGTGATGTACTCCGAGACCAATAAAACTGTACTCCTCTAGGAGGAATTTTTGGGTCGTTTGAGTGTCGTATTTCTGATAAGGAAGATCATTCTTCGGAGCTGGAAGTATGCGTGCAGCAGGAGAAAAATGTGAGTACTCCAAATGGTCAGACGGAAGAAGCCATCGAGGCTCAAAATAAAATTTGAGGAATGAGTTATCTCCAAAGTGCTTGAAACCAGAGCTGCA
>Ga0307982_1002825_pt1 | contig 13915 bp, 5 predicted proteins | sample OrgLakmetagen989_FD_201847 | JGI IMG/M metagenome (GOLD analysis project Ga0307982, IMG submission 201847) | Saline water microbial communities from Organic Lake, Antarctica - #989 | ecosystem: Environmental > Aquatic > Non-marine Saline and Alkaline > Saline | place: Antarctica: Organic Lake...
TTCCCCGGTTTCTCGTCCACTTCGGTGCACCTGGGAAACAATCCCTGAAAAGTCCATGTTTCGTTTCTTCCTATTTTCCGTGTTTCAACTTCTTCCCTACCGACGACCGAAGTTTGTTTGTCCATTTTATCAGTGGAGCAACAGAGCGGAGTAGCGGAGTAAAGCTCCCCTTGACCGACTGTGTGAAATAATATTTCATACCAAACACAAACTTCATAGGACGTCCGCATATAAGCATCACTCGAAATTGGACAATGTCATGATAATTTCAGTCGGCCGCCGACCTTCAATTCCAGAGCCATTAAATGAGCGTCGTGCATTTGAGTAAAGACACATTTCGTAATGGAAAATTGCCCCGTCAAAGTTGGTATCGTTAAGGTTGCTCGGGTTTCTATCGTCTCTACTTGGATTTTACTCTCGACTTCTTGAATTTATCTGGTGGACATGTTTGCACACGGAATCAAATTATATTCCCTTGCAGTTTTGGCAGTTGTCCATGCTGAGAAGCTTGCTAGCTTCTCAGGGATGCTTTCTCAAGGTGAAGCGCAACAAAAGCAGTTTATGCGCCTGGTCTCTGGCCTAGATAAAGAGGTCTTGTCTGAAGAATATCGAATACACATGGTGGGAGATTCAACGATGAGGAATCAATGGTCAGCCTTGTGCAGCCTGCTTAATGTTAAGAAGTTGTTTGAGCCAACGGATTTGGCGGCATCTCCTCAATGTGTTGGTGAGGGCTGGGGATCTCAACGTTTGATCGCAACTGGCACATTTAACCGCTTGAAGCCCATATTGGCTTCCCAAATGCCAGGAATTCTCGCGGCGGCTACGAAAGCATACAATGTTAGCAAATTTGACGTGATCTACTTCGGCAGCTCTGCACTGCACTTTCTTCAGCTGCTTCCGGCCAGAGATTTAGGCGATTCATTCTACTTAAATGCTGTCAATTTCGAATCAGGTATTTCAGAAATGCTGCAGGTAGTGAAATCGTTCACGACTTGTCCAATATTTCAGACCATGCATTACGTTTGTGACGACCTTTATTTTGGGACGTGGGCAAAGGCATTCAAAGAGAATTACTATGGAGATGAAAACAACCTTCGAAATATTTGCCAGAAGCGTGTACCTCAATCGGTCGAAGTCTGTATGAACTTCTCCTTTACATCCAAAGGTTCGATTACGGTGGCGCAAATAGAGCGCCGTGGGATTGAGTCAGCGAATACTGCTGTTGGTGTCGTTGATACCTACGCGTTGACGTACAAGCAGTGCTGGGCATCATCAGACGGACGGCATTACTTGAAACTTCTTCCCATCTTCCTAAAGGCACTATCTGAGCAAATCTATGCTTGCCAAGCTGGGACTGTCTTCGCTTAATCTGTTGAGATTGATAGCCATTTCAAAATCAGTCCACGATATATTAGTCACACTCCTTTCCACAAAACCACGTAGCTAATTTCAAACGTGGCCGAACATTTTATGGCACCGTTTACGAGCGAAGTAATGAAGGACATTGATATTGCTTTCTATCGAGTGAATTTCGCCTAATTTTGCTTTTATTTAGGCCAGGATTATCTTTATTGTCGCAAGCGACTTGAAATTAAAAAAAAAAAAAGGATCCTCACTTGGATCCTCACTTGGATCCTCAGCAACGAAAACTTCTCGGGCATTGGCTTTCTAGATTTAAATTTAGTTTTTGCTGCTTTGCTTTGTATCTCTACCTGTTAGTGTTCGCCTTCTAATTCCAGCCCCTCGGGGCCTGTCTCACGACTTCGATGTTCGATGTATTAAATGATGCAATTTGGTTATCCAAAACCATAAAGCAATGCCCGTATTATGAATTGCTGTGTACGTGCATGAAAGCCAACGCCAGTGCCCTTTTAGATAACTCCTTGAACTGTGCCCGTATAGGCAGCAGGGCAGCTGCTTGCTGCTTGGAATTCCCGGTGTCGGTGTTCCGGTATAAAGTACGAAGTACAAAGAAAAGCTAATAACAAAATACTGGAATTTTGAGTCATCTGCACGTCCGCGCCCTTCGGCCTTCAAGATTTCTCCTCGTAATGAAATCTATTGCTTACTACTCTTGAGTGCTAAATGCCATACACCTCACAGAAATACACGCTGGGGCCATAGACAGAGCTCTAAACGGGGCCTTCATGTGGCCTCCAAATTATTTCTTTAGATAGTATATAGAAGCAGACAAAACTATTCTATACTTCACCAAATGCACGTGCCATGAGGCGACAGCTAAAATAAGCAAACCTTGAAAGCCATCAGCTCAAATAAAAGGCGCCTTGGCCTTCTTGAACAGCTGTGCGCAGACGCTCCTCGAGCACGGCTTCTGATGGGTAGTTGGGAAGCTTCAAGTAATGAGTGCAAGTAGCCGCGGAAGGTAAATGGTGCCACGACGCTCCACTCGCTTTCACCACTGTCAGCCGAGGCCGCAGCCCACTGAGTCCACCGCGCGGGAGCTTAGGCGAGCCCGTGGCGAAGCGCACAAATTGCTTCTGATCAGCCGCACTCCAAGTAGCCAGGGCACGGGCAAGATACTGCACGGAAGCACTGGAGTGGTCGTAGCCGTGCGCACACTCAAGCGACGCTAAGATGGCGTCCGAATTGGAACCCAAGGGGAAGCTTTTTCTTGACGAGGCATTGTTAGTACCATCAACTGGATCATCGTCGTCGTTACAGTCGCCGGTCAAAAGCATTGCCAGCTCATTGCCTGAAAAAGGTGCCAAGCAAGCTGGATGCGCTACTCGGCCTGCACCGAACCGCAACGCTGCCACAAGTGGATTCGTCTGTTGACGCTCATAGTTGTTGTCATTGCTGTGAGTATCCTCAGAAGTACCGACAAGGCCAAGAAGTACAGCAAACAATGCGCACGCTACCCATAATTCAACGGTTGCGCTGGTTACATCAGGCAGCACATTGGAATCGGAAATGAATGGAAGCAAGGAGACTTCAGGGTAGCCAGGGAGCGTCCAATCAAGCTCCAGCGCCGCAACTGGATCGGCGATTTCAGAGCTATCACCGTTGTCACTGTTCTTGGAACTATTTCTGCACTCACTGCCATCACCAGCGCTATTGCTGCCACTGCCGCCGCCGCTGCAAATTCCATCAACCCCCGGACCGTTGCCACCAGTGCTGTCTGCGGGCAACTGCACATCGTCACGCGATTGCTTATTAGCGAGGACTGCAGCGTTGTGATTGGCTGCGAGCTCAAGGAGACCAACGAGCTGTTTAGCCATGGCATTATCTATCGTAGCCAGCGCACGGAGGGCTGCAGATCGGCTTCCCAAAAGGGGGAACTGAGCAGTCCTACCACCGCCACCACTACTACCTTGAGCAAGGAGGGCTAAGAGAGGTGGCGCGAGAGGCAAGTCCAGCAGCAAATCGTCCTGAATGGCCTGCATGCACGCCCAGCCCACAATACTTGCTCCAGCTACTGCTGCTGCAGTGTTAGCCTCGGAGAAACTGGCTCGTAAACTCAAAGGCGCAAAGAAGTAAGAATCGAGAGGTGGTGATTCATCACTGTAGGTGACATCCTGACCTCGCCATAACGGCATACGGCAACTGATTACGGTATTACTGCTGCAGTTTGCCATCTTGTTGGCTGGTCTTGTCCTTGTGGTCATTGCAGTAGCGCACGCGAGCTGGTCGGAAAGGAGTGCCAAAAACTCTTTGGTGGGTCCAAGGCCACTTCCCGGCTCACCTTTAAAGGAAGCTTCAAGCTTCATGCCTCCTAGTGGGCCTTGCCTCCTAGGCAGCAGCGGTAACTCCAAAGCAAGTCGCGAAGACGGCTCGTCCATGTTCGATACTAAAATGGAACCTGCTGCTTTGACAACTGAAGCGGATGTTGCTTGCTTTGCTACTTCTTCTTCTTCTTCTTCCATCACTGCTCCAAGCATTTTGGGGGGAGAATTCTCATCTACTCCCGGAGCATCATTAGAGACACTTAGAGAAACAGGCAAGCATGACGTCCCCAGTGCAGGCAAGGCGGCCGCGCGAAGTGCACCAATGACGTCAGTGCGATCTACAGCCACGAGCTGCCGTGGCGCAGCTGGGGGCACAGAAGCGCTTTCACCGTTGCTCCCGGCGGCAGCTCCCACTGAGCCTCGATGCCCACCGTCTCCACTGCTGCCGTGTTCACTGCCTTCGCCCGTTGCTGCAGCTGCTGCGCGCTTTGCAGTGATAGCAGCGTGTGTCGCGCGCGCTGCATGAGCGGGGCCGAAAGCCGTGGCATGAAGCCACTTCAGCCTCAGGTCAAGGGGCAGCGCGAACGGCACGCACTCTACGATCAGCGAGGCCCATGCAGGGAACGCTCCGCAATTGCGAAGGCTACCACTGCTGCTCCTGCTCGAGCTCTCCCTCGCCGTAGCACACACCACGACGAGAGGGTCGTCGAGCTGGGCACTGAGCTTTGCCGCCAATGCATGGCTGTGCCACGCATGCTTACTCGTTGGGAGCCACTGTGCTCGTGGGTCCGATAATGCCCCTGCCGCTGCCGACGCGACCACGAGTGCTTCATGACGACTTGGCGTTGTGTCATTGACTGCGTCAGAAGCAACTGTAGAAGGGGCCGTCGATTTACTGGTATTGTTAACAGGTTCAGGTAAGCGCGCGAGAGGGCTAGCCGAAGCAATAGCGCGCATCAACTTCAAAAGCAAAAGCTGGTGCAGGAGGTCTTCATCGCCTATTACGTTTGCTTCTAGAGCGCGTTGTCGTGAAGCAGCAGCAACAACAGTAAAGTCGACAGATTGCGGTGGTACATTCTCACCAGGAGTAGCAATAGCTGCGTCTAGCCTAGGGTCGTTCAATTCGCCGAGAGTTGGAACCAACAGCTCATCTTCTGGCCACGCACTGCTCCAATCAGCAAGTGTGGCAGGCTCAAGCCACCACGACAAAGGTGAAGGTGACTTCGCAACGGTGATGGGTAAGTTTGAAGTAGCGTAGTGTTCATGGCCTGAAGAGGGTATAGGCACCCCCTCAGGAGTTTCTGCTGTAGCATCTGTCTTTGAAGCAGCTCCCTCAGCATTGGCAGTAAAGTGCGAATTACCGTTGTCCTGTAAAAATTGCACGTCTAGATCGAGTACGTGAGGCTGAAACCACAGCTTCAGTGATGGTGCTGAGGGTACGCTTGTAGGGTCTCCTGCCTGGCCGCTGTTGCTACCGCTAATTTGACGCCCACCACCGCCACCACTGACGGAAGGCTCAGCTCTTCCTCCAGCCGCTGCTGACGCAGCTGTTGCAGCTGCTGTTGTCAATGCATGAAGTGCGGGCAGCAAACATAATTGCGCACTGCTCGTTCCTGGCGAAAGGAGAGGCTGTGCATTGAGATCGCAGTCCTCTGACAAGATCACTTTACCGCTACATCGCAGCGTGAGCCGAAGCTTGTTATTCCCATTGCCTTGCGTGTTGCTTGAGCGAGCAGCAGCAGCAGTGTTAGTCTCAGCGGCAGCGGAGGAAGCCTGTGCACTCTGACGAAGGCGCGCGCCTTGTCGTTGCTGCAGTGCCGCAATCTTGCGTTCACGAAGGGTTTGCAGGGCTCTAAGTCTCGGCAGTGTAGTACCAAGCGCGTGCTCGATAAGCGTGCTGAGCAGGGCAAGCGGCTCCACTTCCAACGGTATTTCTTCCACCAGGCGGCTCGTAGCAGCAGCACTACCAACCGCAGCTGACGTGGCTATAGGTTGGACGCAGTATCGGTGTTCTCCGCTTCCAAGCAAACGCTGGATTGGGTTCAAGGCAGCTGCACGAGGAGAAGAAGTTTTTTCGCGAGGAGTTGCTGAGTGCGAAGCAGAGGAGGCTATGGCAGTGGTGGTCGCACTACTAGGAGTAGGAACATTGCGCGGTGGTGCAGGAGGAGGCGTAACCACAAGCCGCACACGGAGAAGCACTTGCAGAGTTTTGCAAAGCCAGCGCATCGCACGCTCGGGGCCGATCTCATCGCCAGCGTCGTTGCTGCTCATGCTGCCAGCTGAGCCCTCTTCTTCTTCGTTGCCCCCGTCATCATAATCATCATCATCATCATCATCATCACCATAACTTTCTTCTTCACCCTCATTCTCCTCATCGTCCTCATCCTCATCTACGAACTCCTCCTGGTTATCTTCTGCTCCTGTACCCTCTGCCGTTTCAGTCCCTCTCAACTCGCGCTGACTTCGACTACTACTGCCATTCCCGCTAATTACCTCGCCAGTTTGTTCCGAGACACCATTCTTCGCCACCCCACGTTCACTGCTACTGCTGCTGCTGCTACTATCAGTGCTTTTGCTGCTGCTCCGGCTGCTCCTGCTGCCAGCACCTAATTCAGCAAGTCGTTTGGCAATCCGGCTTCGAAGCCTTACTGCTACTTTGGCTGCAGCTGCTGCAGGCGCAAAGGACGTTACCAAGGAGGTGCTGGCAGACGCGCCACGTGAGCCTTCATTTGTCCTCGTTTGGTTCGTAGGCGCTGTTGCCGCTAGAGAAGATGAAGAAGTCGCTTGTGCCGCAGCAGTAGGTGAGGGTGCAGGAGAAGCAGCAGTGGCCTTTAGTGATGAGGACTGTGGCGGTGGTGTAACTTGTCGATGAGGCGTGCTGCTACTTCGCACTCGGTTGACCTGCCGCCGCTGGGAGGTCGCAGGAGCACCTCCACAAGGCTCTGAAAGCACTAAAGGCAAAGGTTTGCTGCGAATGCCCTTCAAGTCTCGGTGCACATGCTGCTGCTGGTCAGCAGGCCCAACGCGAAGTGAAATTGAAGCGAGAACTAGCTGCAAGAGCACATCAAATCGCGACGTCGATGACGGCGAAGCCTCCACCCGATATTCTCTACTCCTTGTAGTGTCGTTCTGTGCAGCCATTTGTGTAGTAGTTGAACTTCCATTGTGCGCACAGCAGGCCGCGTCAAGAAAGACGCCGACACGCCGCCGCCGCAACTGCGCCAAGGCACGAGCTCTATGCTGCCTTTCACGCCGCCGCTGCCGAGCTAAATCCCGCGCCCCGCGCAGCTGTACTCCTTGCGGTGATCCTGGTTCAACGAGAGCTCCATGGCTGATTTCGTCATTGTCACCGTTGAATCGAGCTGCAGTGTTGCCATCAGCAGGCGTGCTCTCTTCATCTACCGGGGCGGATACTCTAGAAGTGTCTATTGGAAGTTCGTTGGGGCATAGCGACGGGTCTGCTGTGAGGTAAGCTGCTAAAGTCTGAGCTGCCGGTGATGCCACCCATTGGTGCGCGGTCACTCCTCTGCTACTAGTCGCTGCCTTGAGTAACGCTTCCAGGGCATCTGCAATCTCATTGGAGACAGCTACACTAGCAGCATGAGCCTCAGAGCTGCCGGTGATGTTGTTGCTATCGCTATCGCTACCGCTGTCACTGCTGCTACTCCTCAAAGAGAGGCTATCTAAATATACACGGTGCATGCTTAGTGACTCACCAGCTACGCTTAGCGCTACTTCAACAGCTGCGGCACGCGTGAGCCTTCGACTGGCCTCCAATAAACTCTCTTCCTCCGTTGATGCTGTATCTTCCTTCATACTCTTCACTTCACCTGAGTCTGCATTCAGCGCCTCGTTTTTTCCAGCGACCTTCAACACGTGGCTAGCAAGCTTCACGAGAGGCAACTCATATAATTTCGTGCTGTTCCTTTGCACTCCCGATGGTGCCATTTCGTGTTCCGATACACTCCAATGCTTCGCCACCACATCAATAGCAAAGGCAAAGACCCCCCATCGCTGCAGCTCTTCAATAGACCTCGCCCGAGGCCACCATAAAGTTTCGGTAGAGTTAGCGCCATCGTTGCTGCTGTTCACCAAATCTTGTCCACTGCTCCCAGAAAGCACAGCAGCAGCGATACCCAAGCCATGCGTTCGAGTAGTAGGCGCGCCATGCCTAAGAGCAGCACCAACCAACGCACTAAGGCCGCGGTTACCGTCTAACGGTAGACAGTAGCGGCCCCAAGGCGAGCTGCTTCGTTCGTCTCCTCCGGCTCCTTGCGCTGCAGAAGCAACCAGGTCACCAGCTTCCCCTACACCTCCTACTGCCTCTATTGCGGAAGGCTCTGGTGGTCTTTCAAGAAAAATATTCTCACGGAGCTGCCGTCGGTGCAGCACACGATGTGCTAGTGTAATTGCGAGGGCAAGCTTGGCACTCTCTAACGGCTCTCTGAGCGCTAACTCGCATGCGGCTACTACGACACGGCCTTCTGCCTCCGCCGTCGTGCTCATGCTACTGTTGCTGCCATCCTCAGAAGAAGATTGTGGCAAATCTATAGCGTGACTTACAGGCCCGCCATCCGCGTTACACCACACCATTCCTATTGAACCACCTTCTAAGGCAACGCCAGCAGCTGCTATTATTGAAGCGTGACCATCTTGGCGGCCACCGCCGCCTCCACCACCGCTGGCACTGCTGCCAGACTGCGTAATAGTGTCATTCTTGTCACCACTCCTACGTATGCCCTTTTCCATCGGCAGTGGCCATGGCACCGTATATTGCGGCTGGCCGAGCACGTGGCGATGAAGGCCTGTTCTTGCGTCGGTGGCAGTGGACAGCAGCGGAAGCACGGCTCCGTATTCGGCGACTACCCTGCCCTGAGGTGACTCTGCAGATGCTTGTTGAAGCGGTGGCTGTGACAGCTCCTGGTCGCGCAAGTGAGCCATGAGCGCTTGGTCCGACCAGGGTGCCACTCCTGCTGCACGGCCTTTCCACCGCCTGCTCGTGGCCGCTGGAGCACTGCTACTCGCATCGCTGCACGCCAACTCATGAATACCGTGCAAAGTGACCCCTTGGGGGCACACCACGCGCACCCACCGCTGGACTTTTCGGCGCTTCTTCGGGGTTGAAGCTGCTGCGGCACAGGTAGCCACGGTTTCAACGGATGCTGAGGAGGAGGTTGAAGAAGTATTTGGCAGTGACTGCGGTTGCAGCAGTGGTCGCGGAGGCTGTGGGCATAGTTCGATCGCCAACGCCAGCAATCTGTCACACGTGTCTGCAACTCCAATAGCCACAGCAACAGCCGCAACATTATTTGTCGTGTTCGATTGCGAGGCGGCTGCTGCGCTGAGAAGCGCCGCCACGTCATCCCAAAGCGCCAAGTGTTGGCTTGCGGAAACACTACATGTACTACCTCCAGCATCATTGCTCCTGCAGCGGACCAATAGAGTAAGCACGTCAACTGCCGCCCGCAGCACCGAAGGTGGCACGGTGGGCCCAGCCGAGGTGTTAGGAGTCGCCGATAGGTGGAGCCAGGCCGCCGCGACCTCAAAGAGGCCGTGCGAGGCGAAGGCCAACGCTGCGACAGCACCCTGAGCTATGCTGTCAGAGCCGCCGCTGCTGGAGCTAGGCGTGGCACTGCGTTGCCTCTCAGAGAGCCTATTCGTCGCTGCTGCTGTCAATGGGGGCAACAATGGTTGCACGCGCAAGAAAGACGTGAGCGCGTGGCCGCACGCTCCCAAGCTCGCCAACACGTGGACGCCGCATGGGAGCTCCGCAGTGGCCAACGCCGTGAGGTGCGGCGCGGCGTTGAGAAGCAAAGGCCACGCGTTGGGTGGGGCGCGGCGGCAGAAATGGGCCACCGTGCTGAGCGCGAGCCGCTGCGTGTCGAGCGGGTAAAAGTCTAAGCCGTGGAAGAGTGCAGCGAGGCTGTTGTCCGAAGCGTGCCTGGCAGGCCCGAGTGCTCGGGGTTTTAACGCTGCCACTACGACGAGGCAGGTAAGAGCCATGCACGCAGCTTCGGAGCCCGGCCCAGCACCAAGAGGGGCGGCTGAGCCCGCAAATTCCTCCTCTCCTGAGCTTGGCGGGGCGCCGAGTAAGCCTACGAGTGCACGGACGCCGTTGCAACGGGAAAGGGCTGCCGTTGCCGCAGCCGGCCGAGCATCCAGGCACAAGTGCACGCAACGGCAAGCTTGAAGTAACACTTCGCCGCCTAGACCCCACCCGTCGCCACCGTCCTCGTCAAACATGCCAGCAAAACTACCGAACATGGTGGAGTCATCATTGCCATCTAAGTTGGGAGGTCCTGCACCAGTCAGCAAGGGAATGACACGAGGCAAGACGATGCTCGGGCGAAGCTGGTCAAACGCAGCCATGCTGTCAAACGTTAGTGTCTCGTTCAATTGACCCAACACCTCGAGCCGTGTGAAGCAGTCCTGCACGTGATTCAAAATAATGCGTTAGAACTAGGTCTTTAGCTTCGGGTTATGCGGCGTGAAGACAAGCTCTAACAGGATTTACCTCTGAGGCAAGACCATCGAGGAGCATATGACCAGCGGGATTAGACATCATCAGCGTGCACCGAGTCGCCTCGGATTTTAAGCCGGGTTTAAAACAATAGCTGCATCAAAAGTCTAAGCTAGCACCTGAGTTCCGGCAACGGAGCTCTGAGTATTTCTACCACAAAGTCTTCCATTTTTGCAAGTCATCAGTATTTCTTGCGAGCAGCTGAAGGAGAGGCCCAGCTTCGGTAATTCAGAAGAAAGAAGAAAGAAGATGTTTGTGTTCAATTATTCTGCGTGTTCTGTACGGTTCAAACCTACGGCTAAGAACATTCGCTCAAAGCTCAAATTAGCAAATTACCTTTCATTCCGCTACTGCTCCTCTTCGTCGACTCGCCCGCCGTGAAGCCGCTCGCCTACTCGACACTATAGACGAAAGAGGGAGCAATAGGTTCTCAACCCTTCGCAGCGGGATGTGCGGGCCATCCCTGAAGCGCAATCGGTCAAGTCAGAGTTCAGATTCAAACCCGTCGGACTCCGACACGTCACATGAGCTCAAAGGTCCAGAAAGGCAAGAGCGTGCCTTCGAGCTCGCATTCGAGTGGTTGAATGCTGAATCTCTGGCGCACACTCAACGCGTGAGTAAGGCATTGCACCGGGCGGGCGAGGTGGCAGCCAAGAGCCAAGCACTGGCGCTGGTTGCCTTCTATCAGGGTTTGGGCGATTTAGAATTGAATGCGACCGTCGCTGCAGAGGTAAATAGCTCTGAAGGCTGACTGTGAGCTCAATTCAGCCCATCATTTGTTCTAACTTAAGTCTTCTCCTCTTGGTCGCTTATGTGTGTGGCCGGAAGATCTGATAATTCTATTGTTGGTGTCGTGTTTCTTTCCATTATTCTTTCCCGCGCTCACGCCTCTCGAACCATTTCAAACAGCGTGCTTCCGTAGAAACGTGGGTGGGGCTGGTGCATTCCCTCGAGGACGAGCCTCATGATGCAACATTGACAGCCTATTTAGCCAACCATCCAAACTCTGGCGCAGATTCCGTCGCATGCAGTGAGGACAGCTTATCAGAGAGCTGCCGGGCTGCGGCCAACAGCTGTGGCCTCCTTAAACTCGCCAAGCGCTGGGGCTTTGCGCTGGTGCCTCGACCAAACCATACGCCAGTGTCATCATTTCACCACGGAGCAGCCGTGCTGCCTTTTGCCAAACACGGCGACAGCAGCCGCTACGGTGGCACGGTGTGCCCTCACGACGGACTCCCAGCGCGGCTCCTCACTTTTGCCAACAAGGGCCCTACCACCGTATCCCGAGTCGCGCAGTTTGCTGGAGCCGTGCGCGCGGCCCTGCAACGCCACGTAGCGCTAGGGAGCTTAGCTCGAGGCTGCGTGGACGGATGGGGCAGCTGGACTCTGGTGCCATTGCCTCGCTACGAAAATTACTTTGAATTCGACCCCGACGCGCCTTTCCGGTTCCACTTAGCAGTGCCACCGTACAGCTGCATTGCAGCGTCCAGGCAGTGGCACTTGTGCGAGCCACCTGCTCTCACCGCAGCAGCAGGCGATGGTAGTACGCACCAGCAAGAGTCCAGCCAAGAGCAGCCACGCGCTTCGCTAGTGCTTGATTTAGACGAAACCTTGATTCACACCGAAGTGGAGTTCATAGAAGACGCAGATTTCACGTTCTGCCTCCCAGGCGGCGGTGGCGGCGAAGGTATGCAAGTGATGTATGTGCGCACGCGGCCTCACGCAGCGGCCTTCCTAGCGTTTTGCGCGAGCCAATTTGAGATCATTGTGTTCACGGCTTCGGAGCGCCCATACGCCGAAGCTGTGCTCCGCCACCTCGACCCGGAAGGCACCCTAGTAGACCACGTGCTGTGCCGGGAAGACTGCACGTTTGTAGACGGTGAATTTACCAAAGACTTGGGGGCGTTGTCGCGGGACATGCGCCGCGTGGCGCTCGTGGACAACCGCCCCGAAATGTACTGCTTCCACGCGGAAAACGGCATTCCCATTTCCAGCTGGTTTGAAGACCGCCGCGACTGCGAGCTGCTGCGCCTGGTGCCGCGGCTCAAGGCCATGGCAGCTGCGCCGGACGTGCGCGACTACGTGAAGCACCATTGGCGCACGCACGAGGCGGTGGCGCGCGTAGCGGCGACGATGATGGCTTCGCAGCTGGCCAGCCAAAGCGGCGGTATGCTGCCCATGGCCTCTTCGCAGTTTGGCCACCTGTCGAGCTTCCTGGGGAGCGAGCCATCGAGCGATTTGCTCTCCACGGACGATGACTGCACGAGGCGGCTTGGACTTGGGTCTACCTCTGAAGAAGACCCGTCATCGCTTTTGGGCTACGGGTCTGACGAAGGCGATGACGAAGGTGGGGAAGACGACAAAGGCAGCGAGTACTTAGAGCAACAGGCCACTTCGGACGTCGGCACTGACGACGAACTCAGCTCGGAAGGCCCAGCGTTTCCGCAGAAGTACCAAGACTTCCAGTGCTACGAAGATGGGGCTGAGGTCGATGCGGAAGACGAGTGAGGCGTGCTCACTGGGACGGCACTTGGACTGTCAGTTGCAAGGACAAGACTTGTGAATTACATCAGCTGAAGAGGAAGCGAGATGATTACTTCTAAGCAAGGCCAACAAAAACGGACACAAATCGAAATAAAATTGCAGCATCCAATACATGTCCGATCATCCGGCGCCTTGTATGCGATTTAGCAAATGCGGACATCCAAGTGCAAGTGCAGTGTACGAGCTATCAGCTGCGCACTCCCCCCCGCCCTTATTTAATAAACATCAGCATCCTTCCGGAATACTCCCATAGTGTAAAAACTGATCTCCCCTGTAAGGGGGAGTTACAGAGGTTGAAGTCAGTTTCTACATTTCCCATTTCCTGAGTGCTCGCTCCGCGCTAAGAAGGTGAAAACTGCGCAGCGAGAAGAAACCCTTGCTTTCTCTTTGTGATTTTAACCTCTGAACTTCCCCTTGCGCCTTGCAGCTTACAGGGGAGATCAGTTTCAGTTTCTACACATATACACATGCACATAGAGCATCTCAGAGAATGCAGTGCCACCAGGTGCTACGTGCTAAGTGCTATGGATGTTCATATGGAGAGGTTCATAGCTCTTACTTCTACAGTAGAAGAACATAGGAAATAAAATGGAATGTAGAAATATGAAAAACGGAATGCGCCCACTTCCGCTTTAGGTTTAGGTGTTTTGGTTTAGGTTTAGGTAAAGTAGGAAATCGAAGTATTATTATCTCACATAGCACATTAACACATAACGCAAAAATATCACTATTAGCTCCGCCGGACCCAAAATCGAAGTTCTCAAAATGGCCATTTGGGGCCATTTTTTTTTTATGGGTCGTTAGATATAAGAACAAAAGTAAGTAAACAGGCTTAGTCTTGACGGAATCGACCCCTATGGGCGCCTTAAAGGCGCTATATCTGATTGCAAAAAAAAAGTCCATGGTTAAAATGGGTTGCTCTAATATAACAAATACATCCCGTAAATAAAATATTCCGCACTGTGTTTGGTGAGCGCAATGACGCCTCTAGCACCTTGTCCCTCAACAAATATCGGGTGGCGCCCGCGTAAGTGGCATACATAAATTATGCGTGCTCCTAGTTAAAGCGGTGATGGCCCCTTTGTTACTCTCGCCGATCATTATCTCCAAAACTTTAGCTGGTATGGAGCTGTTGGGGCATATGTTAACTCGGAAGCCCGCA
>Ga0307982_1002829_pt1 | contig 13901 bp, 16 predicted proteins | sample OrgLakmetagen989_FD_201847 | JGI IMG/M metagenome (GOLD analysis project Ga0307982, IMG submission 201847) | Saline water microbial communities from Organic Lake, Antarctica - #989 | ecosystem: Environmental > Aquatic > Non-marine Saline and Alkaline > Saline | place: Antarctica: Organic Lake...
TACCCTAGAAAAAGAGGAAGACAACGAGATGCTTTTTACCATGCGTTCCTTCCTTGCAGCGCGCTTTTTCTTGTCCTCCTCGCTGCCGTTGATCTCGTTTAGGTCCTAAGATGGGATGCAGATTGTTCAAGCCCCACAAACAAAAAGAAGAGAGGGTTTGGCAGGTGACACCAACAGACAAATTAAAGGTCATCGCAAAGGTCTATGCTTTGAGAGCGGATGGGTCGAAAAGGCGAGGAGACGGAAGTACGAAGCCCAAATTATCAAAGGAACAGTCGTCTACAGTCACCCAAACACACGCAAACGCCCAAGTGCGCTCACAAAACATCCACCATCCGTCTTCCTTGTACCTCACTGCCGTCTCCGCCCATGGTATGGTGATGATGGTCGCCGACGTCGTCGGTGTGGTCGCCGTGCGTGTCAAACCACGCAATGACTTTGTGGTAGTTGAAGCAGGTGACGCGCTCGTGGCTGAAAATGAGGTAGGCTACCGTCAGCCACCTTGGATGTAGAAAAAAAGGGGGGGGAGGTGAGAATGGAATGAGGTCATGAGGGGAAGGAAAAAGTGGAAAAGACATGGCACAAATAAGTGGTTTGAGGCAATGATATAGAAGAATTCAACCCTATGAATTCAGTCAAATAGTTTTTGAGTGCAAAACGAAGTATTTTTTTGCCGCGGGAAGAACAAGCAAAGAACTGATGAGATGTATACATCGAAAAATAAAGAAGAAGCTTGTACGTTACCCGAACAAAGGAGGGATGCACATGAGCCACATCTCAACGACGGAGGTGCCCGTGAACACGTATTCGTCTTGCTCGTTAATCGTGTAGGCGCCCGTGAAAATGCCTTCAAAATGCACGACAAAGGAAAAGTGTCAAGTGGCGCATAACAAGAAGTGCAAAAGCGCCGCTAGAGCGCGTTTCCCGTCAAGACTCTCGTGCCACACTCGCCAACAAACTCTACCCACGTGCCCACTCTAGCCCCATGCTCTTGCTCGCGCCCGCCGAAGGCCCACTTTCATTCCAAAAGTACTTTGACCAAGGCAGCCCACTCATCTATCTCCCCCCTGGCTCTCAGTAGCCACTCACGCACTCACCACCACAGGACAGCAGACGCCCTCGCCTCTTCACTTACCGGTGTCCACGCGCACCACCAGCGGGTCATCGGCCAGGTTGCGAGACACGAAATTGGTTTGTACGCCGTTGTCGGTGAACCAAGAGCAGTTCTTCGCCGATTGGTGGCCCGCAAACCTCTCCTGCAAATATTCGTCGGTCCTGCATAGGTATGCATCAGTTTAGGTAAAGGGTAGAAAGGAAGGAAAGCGCGATTGAGAAAGTGCACAAGAGACGGAGGAGAAGATATGATTGAAAATCGTCAAAAAAGAAAAAAAAAGACAAAAAAGAGTGGAGAATATGCACTTCAGACGCTTACAGGGTGTAAATAAGCCCGGTCTCGGAGTCCCACAATTGCGCGTAATCACAGGGGCGAAAGCACAGCGCCGTCATGAACCAATAGGCCCAATCGAAAGAGACGCCCAGCATGATCCCGAAGTAATTGAACCATTTCGCGCTGATATACACGGTGGTCGGCAAGCTCGACAAACAACGAATCATGGTCTCGGGCACCTAGATGGGAGGAGGCCAGGGGGCAGGTAAGCACACGCTCGTGCGCACATGTAAAACTAAAAGTGCATGCGATGAGCGCAACAAAGTACGTTGCAGCTTGTCTGCCTCGAGAAGCCCAATTACATGAACGGTTTGTCTCTTGCCTGTTGCCACGCATTGGCAGAGGCGCACACACACGCCTTGTCATACCTTGATGTGAAAAGCCGACAAATCCAACGCAACAATTTTGGTGCCTTCGCCGCTGAAGTCAGGAAAGTCCCAGTCTTGCGCCACGATGCACAAATTGAAGAAGGCCACTAGGGAGGCGGCGAGCATCCGCATGTGTTCGGTGTTCCAGTCTCGTGACCACGCCCATTGGGCCCCCACCTTAGGAGGGCGATGAATAGAAAATAAGAAAGGGAACCAAGAGGCAGGGAGTAGAATACGACAAAAGCAGCAGAGAGGGCAAGCAAAAATAAGAGGAGTGTGAAGAATAGATAAAAAGAGCACTCTAGCACAGGAGGGTTCTCAAAACTTAAACCATTATTATTACCATGAACTCTTTTCCCTTTACACCATTCTCGTCATCAAAACGTAGACAGGTTTCTTTACCGAGGCCCCCGTGGTGTATTCTTCACCATATTCGTGCGGCTCGATGACGCGCTTGATTTCGTTGAAATTAACCAGCATCATAATCACCTTGGTGAAAAAACGAAGGAAAAGGATCGAAAGTGGACGAAAAATTAAGAGAGAAACCCAGAACGAGGCACGGGGAACCAGCGAAGAGTCATATTCTGTTGTGAGAGAACAAGGACTATTCATTCACTCATTCGTGGTGCCTGCAGACATCTGCAGCTTTGGTGTCGATCTACATGTGCGTGCGTGCATTTCAGAAAAGGGTGTACATCGTACCGGTGCTGGCCAGCCAACCAACAGCATGATTCTCGTAATGAGCACCCGGTGAGGCATGTACGCGGCGGCCAGGTTCTGGAGCCAGGGTTGCTCGTAAGCCAAGTAGCCGGTGCCTTCTTTCTGGTCGATTGCTTGCAACATTTGATCCCACACCGCCACCACCGCGTACCTTTTTAGAAGAGCGGTATATATATATATATATATATGTATGTTAGGACGATGCACAAGCAGAGTGGAAGGGTAGAATAGAAGGAAAGAGGAAGTATACAACAATCGCAGGAATATCAAGACAGAGACACCCTGAGAAAGAAACCGAAGTCTACTTTTGTTTTCACATCCTATCATCAAAGCTCAAAGCTGTAGTGACGAGGTCGCTGTTTTCTTCGATTCAATTGCAAGCAATTTGCGAGCTAGGAGAAAATCATTACGCTTATGCATTCACCAGTCGCATCCCACACGCACCAGTCGCAGACGTAAGTAAACAGGCCCGCCAAAATCAGGTTATAACCAGCAAAAGTCCAATTGTGCATGCCGCTGTCGAGCCAATGAGACTCGTCTACGCCGCACCAAATCAACAGCGTGCCGTAAATGCCGAGCCCGACATACCACGACATGCCCACTGAGCACATCACCACGAACCTGGCAAGAGATACAGTAGTCGTGAGGCAAGTACGAGTAGAAGAAGTTGCAGAGGGCGAATACACGCATCCACAAATAATGAAGGCCCAGCAAACAACTGTGCGCACATATAAAACGCGTATTCATACTCGATCGCCGACGCGTTTTTGAAACGCACAATCGTTGCGAGCAGCAATTCTTCCCTGTGCCTCGCAGCTTCATTTTCGTTCGTTTTCCCTAGCACGTGCGCTTAATCACGAGCACAATCGAATGTCTCTTCCTAAGTCACTTCTGTCTTTCTTGTAATACATACCACGCGCCGTCTTGGTCGACAATTGGGTCGCGGTCGGGGTTGGTGCCGTTGTCGTAGCCAAAGAGCACCAAATGAAAGTAGTCCCTCAGAATGGCCTGCTGAATGCGAATCCCCGCCCATGTGCCAAAAATGCCGAGGCCCACCATGATCTTGGATGCATGCACAGAATCGAACAGAAGGGAGGAAGGAAGAAAATGTCAGCTCTTGCGATAAACTCTCTGATTGTGTGACCCAAGTGTCATCAAAATAGCCGCTTTTGTTCGTTATGGCACCGAATAGAAGCAAGAGATGGCTAGCTTACTAGATTGACACACTGATCATTTCCTCTCTCAAGATCGAACTCACCAGCAAGCGCAAAATTAAAAACCCCGGCGTGTCAGGCTCGAACCATCCGTGATACACGTCGCCCACGAGGGTCGCATAGGACTCAAGGGAGGGCAATAGAAAATGGACAAAATAGATGAAATGAGTGCACTTGAAACAAAGGACTGCCACAGAAATGACGTAGTGAGCTAACAAAGAAAGTGACGAAAGGATGGTTCCGTCATGTAAGCGAGGTGGACTTAAGAAGAGCTGCTTGGGCACTCTACTCTAGAGTAAACTCGAAAGTATGGTATTGCTATCATTGTTAGCACCTTGGCACTCGAAAAGGAGGCTGGATCTCCGAGGTACACGTATAAGTTACACAAGAGCACGAACGCGCAAGTGAGCATTCGGAACACCTGCCAGCGTATTTACAGGGAGAGGCGTGCGGGCGTGGTGGTGGCAAGTTGTGGGTGCAGGTGGCAGTCAGAGAGTGCACTTAGTCAGCCCCGTCACAAATACGCGAACATGAGCGCCCACGCGCGAAAGAAGATGGGAATTTCAGCACGCGGCGAAATAATGCATCGAGGACTTAGGTGCTCTGCGAAAAAAAATAATAATACAGAGGCGTGTATACATACAAACAAAGACAAAAGAGGGAGGAGAGAGAACATGCGCGCACGCCTACCGGATGTTTGACAGCCCACCAAAAGTTGGACGTGAGCGGGTTGCTAGATGCTAGCACCGCAGAAAGCGTTTCTTTGGTCTTTGCCTTTTTCGCGTCTGCCACCTGTCATTGAACCGTTGAAGGAACCAAGTATACCATGATATACGCAAGCAAAAGCAAGCATAAGCGAAATCAAACAGAAAACACAGACACCCTCTAGTGAGTAAATTGGAAGGTGGGTAGTTCCAGTCTCAAAGCATACGAAATATCTAACAATTGAGCACGTAAAGTGAGTCTCTTCGTGGTGCCGCGCTCGCCATTTGAAACTCCATCATGTCCTGCTAATTCTACGAGCGCTCACAGGGTTAGCATTTCACTATTGATTCTCCACGGGCACATCACGTTTTGAATCAATTAAATCACCCTAACCGCAGGTTACTCGGAGATGCCGAAGGAATTGTGAAATCAACGATAGATGACATAAGATGCATCTTGAAAGATTGCCCATTTGGCTCAGGCTACATGAAGCTCTTACATTTGAAATAATGGCAAACAGCCTAAACCTTCGCCGTATGTATGGGGAAGGATCAAGGAGTGCCTCTTCTTACCATGTGCGCAATTGACGACCGTTTGCCACCATCCGCAAGGGAGACTCGGGGGGCATCCGCTTCGTTCATTGGTGTAGTTTATTCTGAAATCCAGGGCAAGCGAACGCCCAAAATAAATTTGCCCGCAACCTACAAAAGGGAGCGCAAGATCGCTTTAGTGCTTTGGTCGAAGTTCTAAAAAAATTCTGAAATTTTTTGTTTTGTTGTTCGTTGTTCTCATTATGATTGACCGATGGTGATTGGTTGATTGGCTCAGGGTATAACGGTATAACTTCGGTACTTCGTTCGGTGTACACGCAACTGATGTATTCTTCTACATATGTTATATTAGATCCTCTTGCACCACACAGCGATGCCGGCCGACACGCCAGAAAATGTGCGTTGTGCAACCCCGATTCCGCTCGAATCCTCAAATATCCTATTAGGTATTTGGGTTGAGCGTGTGGCCGCCGTTCGCTTCGAAGACACCGTGCACTGCGTTACGTAAAATTGTTGAGGTTCACAGCCACCTAGTTTCTTGGGCATTCTATAAACTTAGCTAGCTAGTGTGGCTGCAGAGAATTGTAGTTACTACAGTATTAGGTAGTCCTCAAAACAAACATAGATACCTAGGTGGAGGCTAGATATTTATAGTACCGCATACAAGGCACCGTATGAGCACAACCGCGCTCAACGTAGCCAGATATGAATCACATCGTACGCTCTGCAATCATGAGACCAAGTGCGAACTTTGTGAAAGCTTCGCGCGAATTTAATCAACGATCTACGTTGATTCGGACGGCAATTCGGTTCTCATCCTCTTGCATTCATGAGTCCTCGAAAGATGTATTTACAAGCAGTAGCTGGTGCGTATCTTTCGTTAAGTTTAGTCGGCCAATCGCCAGCTTGACTACAGGCCGCCGTCACATTGGGACGAGCAGCAAGAACCTTGACCGAGAAGTGAGCATTCCACCAGGGGCAGTGACAATGAGCTTCACGACTTCTCAGGGGCCCGGCGGGCAAAATGTGAATAAGGTAAATGTCAGCACAGTCGGCTCGCTTATGTTCATGCCTAGGGTTTGCGATGAGTTAAGCTAAAACCCTTTGGATGCTTTTTGCGGGTGCCTGTAGTGTAGTACTCATTTTCAAAAGCACTTTCTGTCCTTTTTGATGAAGACTTAAGGGCTGGGCGGTGTGCCCTTAGAGCGTGCTTTTAAACGTGTAATAGTATCTTTATTCTTTTTGATTAGGTGGCCACTTGTTGCGAGATTCGGTTCGAAGTAGCGAGCGCGGATTGGGTGGGTGACGCTGGAGCACGAGCGCGATTGGCGGAGGCCGAGAAAGGGCGCATGAACACCAAAGGCGAACTGGTATGCAACGGAGATGAGCACATAAGCTCGCACACAACCCTTTTTTTTAAGCGGAGAGCCTTAGCTGTTTTGTTTCGATGAAGCTGTAATTTCTTGGGTTATTGCGTTGCACCGCTTACACGATAGAGTGGAGGTGTAGTTTTGAGGTATAATTTCATTTGGTTCACGGAGCAAACCAAATACGAGCAGAATCGAATTTCGTCTTATCCGTTTTAATTTTTTTCTCACTCGTTTCATTGCTTAACTCACGCACTCTTTTCTCCATACCCTTGTCCCGCACCCTCTTTTCTCCTCGCTTCAAAAGGTGGTTTCTTGCCAAGAGCATCGCACGCAAGCGAACAACCGCAGTGGGTGCCTCCTGAAGGTTCACTCATTTTCTTCCTGTACTCTCGTGGGGCAAAACACCTCTAGAAAGCGATCCGGTTGTTGAACTCTATGGTGGCACATTGTATGCTCCTCTTTTGAAGTATCTGTTGCTTGCGTTGTTTATTCCATGGACTGCTTTCATCGGTCTCTGCCTTTCTTCGCCGTGCATGCAATATGTCTTCTTCCCTCCTTCTCGACAGGTCAAGGCCATGGTAGCGTCAGCGCGGATCGAACCGAAAGAGCGCGCCCAGTACGCTGGCATCAGTAACGTGGTGAGTGCATGAGAGAGTGAGAGGGAGAGAGAGGCATACTACTAGTATACTTGGTTCAGCTGTAGCTGCGAAATATATTATACTAGTAGTAGTTCATCTATTAATCGCCGCAGCGTGAAAACATTTCGTTCTTTGCCTCCTTTTAAACTAAATTCCGTAGTCTTCAATGGCTTTTCTCGATACAATTTCACAACTTTCTCCTTCGTCAGGGCAAAACTAGGCGAAAAGACGAAAAGCGAAATCGAGCGAAAGTCAAAGAAAACCGGGGCAGTAAGAAGTGGGATTTCTGAACGATATTATTCAGCCGAGCCGCTGAGTCGTGCCTCATATGGAGTTGCACTTGCAATCAAAACGTTTTCTGAGCTATGTCGTCAGGCGTGTGCTTTAGGCTAGTCGGAAACAGCAGGAATCTTGGTTGTGCCTTCCTTATATAGTTACTACATCACAGCCATGTTAGAGTTAGAGTTGACCGAGGCAGCATCCACCTGTATGCTGCCGTCGGTGGGTTTTGCGTGTCAACGCCAACGCCGCCCTTCTCCTCCTCCCCTCGCTACTTGTTTGCCTTGTGCTACCTGTTGAAGACACAATTGAGCGTTTTCTTGGCAGCGATCGTCCTCCATCGGGAGGTGCTGAGTGTCGCGGCGCAGGAGACGAAAAAGATGAGGAAGAAGCAGATGAAGAAGTAGATGATGATGACGATGACGATGAAGAAGAAAATGAGACAAATCCATCGGTGCCGCAGACTAGAAGGCAGCGCCGAAGTCAACAGCCACAGAGGGAAAGAAGTGCAGATGCCGAACCACCGAAACTTCAAGAAGTATCTTGGCCTTACGCTTCGGCCCCCGCCTCGGCGGCGGGGGCCACTCTGCGTGGTGCGCGTGGTTGGCCAAGGAACTGGATCGTACTCCTCATCATGCTTGCGAATTTTTAGCGCGCTTGATGGGTGGGAGGATGCTGGAGATCCAGTGCTTCTTGTTGACACGTCAGAATTATTTTGACGTCAGAAGCCTTTTTTGATTTGGAGACGCCACGATAAGATTGGACGCTGTGCGCTCTGCAAATATTCGATGCTGTTCATTCTAGAACCTGGCGGCATGCATGCATGGTAGCGACGCGCATCTTTAGCGCTCGTCAAACTCCTTGGTCGTTTCCCCGGAAAACATCGGATTACGGAACCGGTGAAAGTGTTACACACCTAGACGGGAAGAACCTTTGTGCGCCTGGTGGCTGCCACAGGTTGAAGGACGTGTAGAGTCCGACCCTTCAGTGCAGATAGAGCTGTTGGGGTGAATCCTGCCATGGAGGCCATGGAGGATAGGTGGGGTGGGTGCCGACCCACTGTCACCGAATTGGTCGGCTTAGATTTAGCGGAAGGCGCATGCCCCTTTGGTGCCGGGATTGCCAAAGGAAGTTCGCTCAGATTCATCTGGGGCCAGGATTTTTTAAACCGAGGTCACGTTTACCGGCTTCAGCCCATGAACCCTCCATTGAAGTTATTATTTATTTTGGGAAAGTCCTCCTCGTCCACGAAGGACGCCTACCACATCGGCATAGAAGACTCAAGCTTTGGGTTACACCAAGAGCAGCTGGAGAGATAGTATCGCGGCCTAAGACTGCAGGAAGCAGCAGCCGGATATTGAAGACCTCGCGACATAGGACTGAACACTATCAGCCGGAGAACAAAGAATTCTCGGCGGCAACGATGGTGTGACACCAACAGCCGGAGACAAAGAATGACTCGGCGGCAATGACGGTAGCGGTCGGAGGCATTAGCTCGCTGCGCAGACGGTGGAATTTGAGAGCCCAAATGCGGAAGAAGGCCGGCGAACTGGTCTTCACCCATGATCCTTGGACAAGAGACGCCTCAGGAATACACGATTCGCTGAAGAGCTATCATCAAGCAAGAAAAAAGCTGCACCTCCCACGAAATGAAAAGATACAATCGTGGTGTGAGTCCACAGGGAAATGGGAACTGCGACGCAGGAAGCGAAGCAGGAATGCTTTACAAGTTTATGCATCGTGCGCACCGTGCAAGCACGGAAGGGCGCAAGATGGGTGGGAGTGTTGGAGTATGGGGCACCCCCTGTAGTATACAGAGGGGGTTGACCCGTCGACTGTGCATCTTGCTTGTATGCACTGAAGCCTTATCCGTGTTAGCACCGAAACTTCAAGAAGCCACATGAAGCATAAGGAACTCCCAGTGAATGCTGCGGGCAGAAGTGTATGCGCGTGCGTTGCGTGTAAGTAGCCAAAGATGTAAAGAGGATGGTTTGTAGAGGGCAGGAAGCGCAGTACTTCCACCCCCCCTGAAGTGGAAACTAATCACATGAACGAGTTTTAAACCAGGAACTTAAGTCGTTTCTGCGTTTGGCGAACTCGAACTCGAACTAATACAAACCCAAATGGCATAGATTCATGAGGGAGAGGGGCATTGGCCAAATTCCTCAGAAAATTTGCAAAAAGCGAGGTATTTGTGGGTGTTGCGCACTCCGCAGAACAGTAAAGAGGAAGGCGCGCCAGCAAAGAAGCCCGTGACATGCGGAACACGAGGTCCACTCGGCAGAGGTCAAAGTGTGCCTTTCAGCGCTCAAGGCGCCTATTGTTCTGTCCCTGAGCCAAAAGAGGCCTTGGCGGGACAGAAATTCCTTCCTCGTCCGCGGAGTGGCAGTGAATAAAAAAGCCCCCCCCTCAGTAATACAAACAGCAACATGCAAGTGGGCCGCTTGTGGCCTAGCGGCCCCTCCCTATCATAGATCTAAACCCATAAATCTTCCATCAAACTCCACGGACGCTAGTCGTGGTCATCCTCCAACGTTTTTCGAAACCCTCGCAAGCCCTCCACCTTGAGAGCTGCGTTTGGCTCTATGCTTTATGGTTCGTATTAGTTCGCGTTCGACTTCATTTTCCCCTGATATAGGCAAGATATATGGGCGCCTTATACCAGTATGGTTTTTGGCTCGACGCGCTCAAGAGACGGAGCAACGGCGCGCCCTCTTCAACGCAGAAGCAGACGCAGAAGGGTCTTAAGGCTGGCCCCAATATTTTTTCATGAACAGTTTCCAATTTAATGAGGGGGGGGGGGGGGTCCAAACTTCCTCACCTCTACACACGTCCCATTTACGATTTTGACTTGCGCGCAACTCACGCGCTTACACTTCTGCCTGCAGCATTGGCTTCTGTGTCATTTGGGTTTGTATTAGTTCGAGTTCGAGTTCGTATGATTTTTTTCGCTACTGCCACCAGAAATTCCGCTTCTCCTTTGACTGCAGGTGAAGTGCTGCATCAAGGCATTGTGGTATATTTCAAAAAAAGTAATAATGGACTGCATCATCGCCCTCTTCTTTTTGTTTTGGGCAAACCACCTCACTAATTTTTATCTGGGTGTAGTAGTGACTACATCTTCAACAAAAATAACTGCATGCCATCAAGCATCAATGAAATTATGGCGGCATCGCATATCCGAGTATCAGGTCTCGTCCTTTTGGTGCAATGTGCTGCTGGGTTTCATCACGGAATGCCTGGAGTAGCTCCATTAGGTCGAGGAAGCCTGTGGATCACTAGTCGATGCGCCGAGCCTGCAAGCCTAGTCAGCAGCGCCAGTAGCAGTAACGACGAGAGTGGAGAAGATGCAGTATATGAGCAGCCAGAGTTGTACGACTTAGCCTTCAGCTACCGCGATTTCGATGCCGAGGTGAATGGCTAGCCAGTGATGCTAGTTTATGGCCTGAAAAGACTCTTGTGTTCCGGGAAGATTCGATATTTGCACCATCCTGGGATCAGTTGAAATCAATTGATACGCTTTCGTTATGTACGCAATCTACGAACGACATATGCTGCATCCTTTTTCAATTTCAATATCTAGTCACGAGTCAGACATCGCTTGTCTTCGCGTCCTTATGGGCGACCTGTCGTCTCTTTCTCTATCAGTCTCTGCCCCGTCTCTTTCTCTCTCATCTTCTTCTTCGCTTTCACACTTCGGTGTAAAGGTGGATTTTCTGTTAGCTGCTCATCGGCGGCACGCGAGGCCATCTCCCGCCGCTGTTGGTTTGGATTCGTCTTCTTCATCATCTCCACTACATGTGCTGGAGCTAGCTGCGGGGCCGGCCCGTCACTGCCTCGCTGCTTTACAGGTCGGAGTGGAAGTGTGGTGGTGGTGGTGGTGGTGGTGATGCGTTGCACAAGCGCATATCTAGGGTAGCGTATAAATCGTTGGGTGCGTGCCTGCGCATCATTAATCTATTCTGATTATCCGTTGTTGCATAATATCTATCAGGCTGGAGTAGTTGAATCGGCCACGGCGCTAGATTCGAGCGTCGCTATGGTACGATATAACCACAAAAAATGACGTCGCATCCATTACCATCCATCATTTAAAAAAATGTATACTTCCGTTTATGAAATGAATGTCTTGAATGCCCACATGAATGATTATACGTGAGTAGTGTATTTACTTACGGATAGTTTACTTTCCTTCAATGAAAAGGTCAATTACGGCCGCGGCCTCGCCACCGCACAAGGACTAAGCGTGCATGAAGACGCAGCGTCGAAAGGCTTGCGGTAAAAATTAAGCAATTTTATGAGCCCTCCTTCCTTGATATGCTAAACAAGTTTACAGTGTAGGAACAGAAACTGAAGTGTGTCTACTGCACATGTCTACGCGCCTTCTTTGTATGTTCTGTTGGCGTCTCGACGATTCTGTTCCTTTTTCATGCTTTCCAATTGCGTGTTTTCCTGCGTACAATGCCATCAACACAACACCAAGGTACTTGCACGGCGATATGGCCAATTTCGCGCTGCCTCCTTGGGAGAGTGATACCAAGGAGCATCGTCGCCAGGTGGACAGCGCGTGGTGCTTGCTCGGCTCAGCGGGGCATTTGTTAACCAACCAGGAGATGGAAGGCATGCTGCGGTAAGACAGTGAATGGGAGTGGATGCAGAAGTGCACTGTTTCATGTCCTTTCTTCATTCGGTTATAGCCCCCAATTTTTATTTACATGCAGGTGTTGCGCACAAGCCATTCGCCCGGGAGGCACGCTCATTTTGGAGCTTCCGCACCCGAGAGAAACTTTTCGACTGGAAGACGTAACCACGGACGGGTGAGAGGGTTATTGTTACGAGTGTGTGCGCGTTGGAGGAGAAGCACTTGTTGCACTTCCCTGCCGTACGTGTACAAGGTTAATTTCATGCGTTATTGATGCAAACGTCCTGCCTGCGCTTCTTGTTTGCCCTCTTTCCATGACTTCCTTCTCGTGCATACCTCCTCTCTCGCCACATATGCGTGTACATGAGTGTGCGTGCACCTATCTGACTACTGCATATTTCCATTTCCTTCCTTCATCTCCTCAACAAGGTGGGACGTGCCGGAGGGCGACGACAACGTGCTCGGGATTGGTCTGAAAGGCGATCAGGGGGGCATCTTGGGGGTGGTGTGGGGCAATGACGATGACGATTTTGACCCTTTAACGCAGGTGGGATAGTTACACTCACCCTGTAGTATTGGATACTACATGTGCACGCCTCTAGTTGACGTTTACAGCTTGAGGCGGTGCTTGAGGTGGCGATAGTGCCTCTGCTGTTTTCCTCCTGTGTATGTTGCACGCACATCTTCCTCTGAGTGTTCTCATGGTTTCTGTTTTTTTTATATTCTCAATGTACTGTATATCGGCATTACTGCGCCATCGTCACTATGTTGCATGTGTCATTTTAAACTCTACAGATTCGGCAAGCCACAGTCAGTTTAGAGCTAGAAAGGCAAGGCGCAATCAAGCAGCGCGTTGAAGCAATTGTGCCTCAGCGAGAATACACTTTGCAGGTATTGTCAACGGGTGGATGACGGGTACTTGATCGTTGGGAAGTACATAATCACAATCTTGCCTTTGAGAGAGGATGAAGAAGAGCAGCTTCACTTTTAGGATTATCTTAAGAAACGCTACATCTCATTTTGCATTCTCCTTGTTCTCGTACTCCGAATTTATGCCTTCATGTGTTACACAATTTTCAAAGGAAATCGTTGCGCTCGCCACGCTCAGCGGTGGCTACGGCGGCGGTGATATTCTAGAGGACAAAGAGTGTAAAATAGAAGAAGACGTTGAAGATCCCCCTCTTAGTGGGGGGAAAGCATTGAGAGGGCCAGGGCTTAAGGCATCGTGTCCCGTAGCTACTTACGGGGCCTTGGAGGTAAGGAAAAAAAAGAGATGGAAGATTTGTATTCTAATGAATGCGTAGTACTTTTCACTTTTTTTAATTCGAGTGCTTCGTTTCTCTCACTCTCTGCTCTCTCACACTATCATGCTTAATCGTCTCCTCGCCATCGCCACAGGTCCAGCCTGACGGCACTTTGTTAGATGCGAGCGATGACGAAGAAGCTTACCGGCTTATCGTGGTTCTTACTAGGAGCAGCGATTGATTAGATATGAATAAATTGGGGCTTGAGGCAGCTTCATCAAACCAGCGAGCTCGATTAAGAACTGGAAGAGTTTTAGTTTTTAGTTTGTATTTTGCATGGCAAAATCAACCTAAGCAAACCGTTATTCCGTAAAAACCCTAATGCCAATACGAATAATATAGCGCCGTGAATTTACGCACATCAACGCGCTTGCATCTTATACTTACGGCTTTGCGGTAACTATATGTCTTCTACTTACGGTCTTGCGGTAGCTATATGTCTATATTCTATATTCTAAGCATTTATCTGGATTTTTATGGCGCTCGTATGCTCGTGGTCTCGTGGTGATATGTAGTCTTGGCTGCTTTTTACGGCGTCCATCGAGATATATCACGCAATTTCGTTTCAATCGGCGGAAATTTCTTTGCAGAAGCCCACTAAACGCTAAAGGGAGCCATATACAGCCGAAGAAGGGGGGGGGGGGTCGAAGGCAAAGAAGGCAC
>Ga0307982_1002830_pt1 | contig 13900 bp, 10 predicted proteins | sample OrgLakmetagen989_FD_201847 | JGI IMG/M metagenome (GOLD analysis project Ga0307982, IMG submission 201847) | Saline water microbial communities from Organic Lake, Antarctica - #989 | ecosystem: Environmental > Aquatic > Non-marine Saline and Alkaline > Saline | place: Antarctica: Organic Lake...
ACAAAGATTCGATTGTGTTCAGGCTCAGACTCACATGTATCCGAGTTTGGTGGGGGGTTTTCACCCTCATCCTGAACCGAATTCCTCTCCTCCAAGTCCAAAGTCATACCCACTCCACCGATAGGAAACGGTGTCAGTATAGCGAAGTATGGTTCATGGGTGTACCAGTATTTCAACCCCGAGAAAGAAAAAATTGTTTTTGGTGTCTGCTGAGCTTTGGATTTCTGCCTGTTGGACCTCTAATTCCGGATCTTCGCGGCCTGTGTCCTGTGTCAAAGCGGTTCCCTGGTCCCGGGCTCCACGCTCCTAGGCCAAGGGAACATCAAGAGGAGGGGAATTGCGACGGTGAGATATCTCACAAAAGTCCCCCGGTAAGGGGGTGGAAGTATTATGCCTCCTGCCCTCTACAAACTATCCTCTTTACGATTTTGACTTGCGTGCAACGCACGCGCGTACACTTCTGCCCGCAGCATTGGCTTCTGTGTCATTTGGGTTTGTATTAGTTCGAGTTCGAGTTCGAGTCTATAGCCACCTCCGATCGCTACCATCACTTCCACAGTCACCCGGGCATGTGTGCCTGGTTAGCACCCTTCTTCTATCAGCTTCACCCCTAGTGTAAGCTGCTTTGCTTTGTATTTCTGCTTGTTAGCCGGCCTAGCGAGTCTTGCGAGGCCCACGAGAAAACCGAATACACTTCTAACCTTGTACTTATAACCTCGAATTTCCAGCAGGCTACCCTCTGCGGGGGTTGACCGGGAAACGGAAAACAGCCGGCCTTTTGTCTGGTCAGATTTGCCACTGTCGTCTTGTCGACTCTTTCCATTGCTCGAAAGCTGCTACTCGAATCTCTTGACAATGGTAAGCCCTTAGCGGCCGTCTGAGCGCGATACTATGCACGCGTCTCCATCGTATCGGAACTTTTTTAGTTCAATTTTTTTCGGGCGCCGCCCAGGGGCGAGTATCGATTTCAAGCGTCAAGAGCTCTCATCCACTTTCTTGACTTCCTCGACAGGCTGCTGTTGTCGAAGGTCTTCCTCATGCCGCTATGCTGAAGTCTCTCCTTGGAAAAACCATGGAGGTGAATGCTGCGAAGAAGGCGTACGAGCCTGAGGACAAGCCTCGCCGCACGAAGGTATTGAATGAGAGAACGAGACACGTTTGAAGGTTCAAACTGCAGCTCTTAACTCGACCACACTTTTCTGATTAATGAATGTAGATCGTGGCGACCATGGGCCCATCGTCGTGGACGGAAGAAATGATCCCCAAAATGATTGCGTCTGGTGTGAACATTTTCCGGCTCAACTGCTCGCACCGCCGCGGCGGCGACTTCGAGCGTGTGTACCCTCTCATCCGCAAGACGGCGGCGGACATGGGCGTCAAAGTGGAAATTTTGGGCGACCTCCAGGGCCCCAAGTTTCGCGTTGGCGAACTTGCTGGCGACCCAATCACTGTTGGTGAGTACTGTTACACGCCTATGCTTCAGCGTTGCTTTCGCTGGCCGACCTCTTTGTGTGAATTGCATGTACCTGATGTTGTGCTGGAATGCGTACGTACTTCCTTCCTGTACGTGCATTGCCATACTATTTTTAACTAACGCTGTGCTGTCTTTGTGCCAATTGTAGCTTCCGGCGACGTGCTTGAATTTGGCATTGCTAAGGATGACAGCGACAAGATCAAAGCCGGCCGCATCACCATGTTCGAGACGACCGAGCAGGTCGCCCTGATGAAGGGCTTGGTGGTGGGCACTTCGCTGCTCATCGACGACGGCCTCGTGGAAGTGGAAGTGACTGAAATCAAGTCCCCTTCCGAGGTGTCGGTCAAGGTGGTGGCGGGCGGTGTGATCAAAGCGCGCAAGGGCGTGAACGTGCCCGACCTCATGATCGACTGCTCAGCGCTTCCCGCGAAGGTATCTTTGAAAGATTAAGACAGGAGGTTTGAATTGGGAAGATTGGAATTGGCTTTATGCTTGGCCGGAGGTTGCGAATCGGCTAGTTTTTAATTGATGATCACGATGTGGAGTTATCGTGCATAATGTTCATGTTTGTCAATTCAACAAATGTAAACTTCTGCGCATTACCTCATCCGCCTTGTTTCCGCGTGTGTGATCGCAGGACATCGAGGACGCCGAATACCTTTTGGCGCTCGACCCACCTATCGACTACATCTGCGTGTCTTTCGCTCAAAAAGCCAGCGACATGCAGGAGCTCATCGACATCATGGACCGCCTCCAGGTGCCCAAGGAAAAGCGCCCCAACCTGTGCCCCAAAATCGAGAAACCCCAAGCCCTGGACAACATCAACGAAATCATGGCCTTGAGCGGCAGCCTCATGGTGGCGCGCGGCGATTTGGGCGTCGAGTTGGGCCACGCCCGAGTTCCCTTTGCGCAGAAGCTTCTTGTGGCAGCTGCCAAAAAGCACGGCTTGTTTCCCGTGATTGTGGCGACGCAAATGATGGAGTCCATGATCACCAACCCGGTCCCGACCCGGGCGGAGTGCAGCGACGTCTTCAACGCGGTGTGCGACGGCACCGACGCCGTCATGCTCAGCGGCGAAGCGGCCACGGGCGACTTCCCAGAGGCCACCGTGCGGATGATGGGCCAAGTCTGCAAGGAAGCCGAAGCTGCCATTGACACCATCGCAGTGGCTGCCTCGAAGGCGTAAAAAAGCGGGAGATACGGAGATAGGGAATTGTCGCAAAAATGGGGAAGCTCTTGTCGCTGGAGACGCCCATCGGAACTCGATGGGCCGCTGACTTCGCGATCGGGCTGTGTTGCTTTGCGCTAGTTATTTATAAATTGGTTACTGGCGCTAGCTTTAATGTTACAATAAAATTTGTAAATCATATTTGCTATCATGATTTCTATTCGCTAATCAGGATTCAGCGTTCTGTATCTATCATCTGTATCCCGAATATACTAATATGATATTTAAAATCTTTATTTGCTATTGCTATCTGCATTTGCCGTTCAATTGAGATTTAAGTTCTTAAGTCATTAGTTGTTACTATTTACTATAGCTGTCTTTGTTATACTCTAATCCCTGTTGATTGTTGAATTCTAAGCATAAGAATGTCCTTGACTTGGCATGGGAAAGAGGAAGTAGGAAGTAGAACTTCCAACTACCAAAAGTGGAAATGATAGGCGAAATCACCATCCACCAACAACGAACAACAGCAATCCACTAACTCAAAAGAAAAAAGAAGATGAAGTTCAAATTTCAAAGCGCGAAGTCCTGGCGATAACGACTAAAACGATGCTTCGCCTTTCCCTTTCTCTTCATTTCTCGCTTCTTCATGCACCTCTTCCTTCATTCCCTGCTGGAGTCAGACTGGTGGCCCGGGTGGTGTGGCTGGCAACCCACTCGCAGGTGGCAGCGGCGGCGGCGGTGGTGGCGGCGGCCGCGGTAAAGGTGGTGAGTTTGACTGAGGCGCCTTTTTAATCGATGAACCGCTTGGCCCCATGGAGGGTGCCCCCGGTGCAAGTCGATGATTCGCAGAAGAAGAAGAAGAAGAAGGAGAAGGAAGCGAGCGTGCCTTGGCCCTGGCCGCCTGTAACGCAGCACGCTCTGCGGCGCGTCGGTCAGCGGCTACGGCTTGCACTGCCGAGACGGCGCGCGCAGCTGCTCCAGGCGCAGCAGGCGTGCGGAAACGCCAGGTGCGCTCAGTGGTTGCTAGGAGCCATTCCGTCGCAGGCTCAGCGGTCTCTGCAGGAGAAGTGGCTGCTCCAGGTTCTCCAATGGTGCTCACTCCCGCAACACTGCTGCTGCTGCTAGTAGTACTCATGGTGCCTTCAGATGTTGTAGTAGAAGTAGAAGTCGTCTCTGCCCTAGCTGCTACCACCCCTGTCACCGTTTCATCCTCTAGCGGTGGCGGCGGCGCTACCAGCGCAGCGGACTGCAAGGCTTGTGGAGCAATGGTCGCCTTGAGCTCAAACCCCGCCTCGCGCAGCCGCGCCGCGAGTGCGGCAGCATCTCCTTGGCACGCGCGCGCATGGCGGCTGGTGGCGACCCGCAAGAAACGCCCGGGAAACGCCGAGGACGCCACTTTGGACCGCGCTTCGACCGGAGGCGTCCACACTTCAACCCCCCGCGCGGGGGACACCACCAGGTAGCGCCACGCGTACTGGCTGTGCTGTGGCGGGACTGATAGCAGAGCTGCCCCTACCTGTGAGACGTACATCGATATTGCAAACCACACACATGTTTAGAGGCAGCAATCGAGGGGGGTTGTGGATGGGTGTACAAACGAAGAAAAGCAATCATAAAGGTACAGTATAAGAGAGAACCAAGAATCGGTCACCTACCTTGGCAAATGGCCACGTGACGGCTAAGCGTCGCTGGAAAGGCCTTGCAGCTTCTGAGAGGCGGTTGGCTTTCTCAAACCATCCTTGGTAAAGCACGTCGGGGAGCAGAGGGGTGTACGACGGAGGACCAGGACTTGGCGGCCCCAGCTCTTGACTACTGGTACGTCCCTGTGAGCCACTAGTGCTATCCGTGGTGCCACGTGCGCGGTCTTGGAGGGGTGATGGTAAAGGAGCTGACGCGGCAGGAGGAGGCATGGCTTGTTCAAAGGTTTCGTCGTCCGTTGACTCCACATCCTCCTCCATTGCCTTGGCTGCGGCTGCTGCTTCTTCTTCAATTTCAGCGACCGCCTGTAGAGCGCTTTCCCGCGCACGTTCAGCTTCTTCCGCCGCTGCTGCCGCTGCTTCCCTCTCTTGGCGGGCCACTTCCGCCGCTGCCTTCTCTTGTTCGGCTTGGGCGGTTGCTGCTGCAGCTGCTGCCGCACTGGTCTTGGCGTCTGCCGATGCCTTCTCAATGGCTTCTTTGGCAAGTTTCGCTTTGCGGCTTGCTTCCGCTGCGGCTGCTAGGACGGAGGCCTCGGCTTCTGCCTTGATTCGAGTAGCTTGTTGCTGTTCGTTGGCTAGGGCCGCAGTCGCTTCCGCACTCGAGCGCTCTGCCGCCTCGGCACGTGCCAGAGCAGCGGCAGCCTCGGCCCTAGCCTCGGACACCGCACGTTCGGCATCTTCGGCCCGCTGGGTCATTTCGGCCGCGAGGGCTGCCGCCGTCTGAGCAGCGACTGAAGCCGACAACACCTCAGCGCTGCTTGCTTCTTGGGCCGATTGTGCTGCGGCAGCGGTCTTGGCTGCAGCCGTAGCTGCTTCCTGCGCTGCTGCCTCTGCTGCTACCACTGCTGCTCGAAGGCTCTCAACCTCGCCCGCGAGTTCTTGGCATCTGGCTTCGGCAGCCTGGTTCTTGTTCTGCGCAGAACACTGAAGAACGTCCATTTCTTTGGTCAAGCGTGTCAGGTTGGACTTGGTTTCACTGAGTGTCGCTTCAAGTTCATTTTGCTTTTCGGACCACGCTGAGGCTTCCGTTGCATGCTGTGCTGCTCGCGCTTGTTCTTCGCTTCGGAGAGCTTCCAAGGCTGCGCGAGTGGATGTGGCGTTCGCATCGGCGTTGGCAGCTGCAGCTGTAGCTTCGATCAGAGCAGCGGCTTGTTGAGCGACTGTGTCAGCTAAGGCAGACGCGTTGTTCGAAGCTTGTTCAAGGAGCAAAGCTGTGGCATTTTGCTTGGCCTTCAATGTCTCCAATTCAGATGCTTCCTAGTAGCATATTAGAAGAAGAAAGAAAGTGAAACAGTTGACAGAAGTGCCGCTTTGTGATGCCAAAAAAAAAGGCCGGAGTATGTGAGATCTTTATTTACATCTTATGTTCGTAAATTCTAGAAGTAATTGCCGTCGATGAAGCTCTTTATTTCTCTACTAACGAACTCTGCATTTACTATCTCTACTTCATTTCATTCACCTCAATTGCCGAGTTGCTCCACAAACGCCAACCCCAGAGCGACGAGGACTTGGGCAAACGGGCTCGTCGCTCCGCTGCGCGCGCTTTCTGTGCTTCGACCACGGCTAAGGCTTTGTTAGCTTTCACTAGTTTCTTCGCCAACGACTTGTGCAAGCGCTCTGCGGCCTACAATAGTAACAGCAGTAGTGGCAACACGCAACATACTCAACAACAGTTACATTTAAATCTCATATACAAACAACGTGATTCGAGAAAAGGAACAAGGTGGCGCATGTTCTAAAAATTATCCTCTATTAAAAGATTGAACATAAGCGCACTCAAAGCGAAATGAAGAGAAATAAGTAATAGAAGAAGTAAATCGCCCGTGCACATGAGCGAAAGTGTCTCGTTCACCTGCCCTTGGCGCAGGCCAGCTTTCGCCGTTGCTTTGAGCTCTTCCCGCAGACCCGCTGCTTCTTTCTTGGCGAGTCTCAAGCTCGCTTCAGCTCTTGCCACGGGATCTAAACCGCGCCCTTTCCCACTCGCCAAAGCCTCGTCAGCCGCGGCTTCGTCTGCCAAGCGAGCCTCTTCTTCCGCCGCTGCCTCCTTCAGAAAGTCGGCTAGCTTGGCTTCGGCCTCATCCGCAGCGCATTGCTCCGCCTCGAGGTCTTGCTCTAGTTCTCGCTTCTGAGCCTCTACGGTAGAGCGCACCGCTTCAGACGTTGCCGTCGCTTCTTCTGCTTCAGTGCGGGCAGCGCGAGCTGCTGCAAGCTCCTTTTGCGTCTCGGTCAACTCTTGCGCTATCCGCGCAAACTCCTCTGCCTGTGCGGCCGCCCGCGCCCTCTCCTCTGCCAACGCTGCTGCTGCATTAGCTGCGTGCCACTCGGCCTCTGCTGAATTGCTGCTGCTGTAAGCTCCATAGCTGCTGGCGTAGACACTGTTACTGCTCCAGCTCCCACCTGCTCCAACAGCGGCACCCTCCGCAGAGGATGGCACGCCCCCAGTATTCCAGGCACCCCCACCGTTGCCGCTGATGCTGCTGCTACCCCATCCCGCGGAGCCATAGGCAGGTGATTCATTACCCCTTGTTGCCAAATTACTCTCCGTGAATGCTGGGTACGCATAGGAGCTTTGCACAATGGATGCGTGGGCCTCATATTGCTGCCCTGTAGATTCGAACTGCTGCCTTGTAGTAGCGTCGAATGGATGCCCTGAGGAGTCCAATTGTTCTGTCCATGCTTCTTCCACAGTGCTCCCTGAGGTGGTAGATGCTTCCGGAGCGTCACTAGTACCGTCTACGGCAGATGCAGTACCTTCAACAGTAGTCCACTCGACTTGAGTAGTGGTTGCTACGGTAGCGACCGTAACTGCTTCAGTCGCATCAACGTGAGTACTACATGTCGTAGTCTCGGAGGACGCGGCAGCGGCACTTGATTCTTCTTGTGGGCGCTGCTCAACAGCCTCCTTCGGAGGCAACGCAACTGCGCTTTCGGCCACAGCCGCCTCCTCTTCTTCTTCTTTCGAAAGTTCTTCCCCCGCGGTTTCAGCTGCAGCCTCAAGCGAAGGGTTTTCTACGGCGCCTTCTAAAGGTGCATCTCCTGGAGCTTGTGAAGCATCAGCTGCATCAGCCTCATCTATTCCTGCACCTGTCGGTAAGGCTTCAGTCGACATAGCATGGCGGGGTGCTTCAGCCTCGGTGGATCCTTCATCAGCTAGCAATGCCTTATGATCCATACCACTTACACATTCCTGTCCTGCTTCTCCACTGAATTCCTCCTCCTCACCCAACTCTTCGTGCTCCCACGCAGCAACGTGTTCGCTCTCCGTGCTACTTGATATACCCTCGTGATTGTTCTCCTGGAAACTAGAGGTTGAGGGTTCTGAATAAGCATCCACTGCTGGAGGCTCCCATGAAGTGACGCCAGTGGCCAAGTTCGCGAAGTAAGTATTGCCTGAAGATGGGTCGACGTGAGCCTCCCAGCCAGGTGGAATGGTTGCTTTGTCCTGTGACACTGGCGTGGCTTCATAAGTCGAGGGATACCCACTGTGCGAATGGTAAGGCGAGCTGCGGGAGCTACTTAGAGGTGCTCCAAGAAGGAACAACCCAGCCACGACCCTAACCATCGTTGGCTTCAATCACTACAACAGCTCTAGCTCTCAGCTTTCAGGTTTTGGCACGTCTCGCACGAGGCGAGATAAATGGAACTGTGCGAGGATTGGGTTAAATAATTGTAACTGTCGAAATAATGTCGTCGTCATCGTCGTCAGAAGAATCTTCAGATGATAGACGATGTCATGAAGTCATAATCCATGCGAGCTCGCGGGCTAAGATATCATGAGAGACAACGAGTTAGGTGGACTTTCGGTGCCGTAATGAGCGCTAGCTTAATTCCAATTGTGTCTCGTGAATTCATAGAGCAAACATAGTCTCATTGCTCTGCCTTACTAAGCTTACAGTAGTAGGCCAATGATAGATATCGAAATCAGTACGTAGGTACTAAGTACCTAATTACTTCAATAGGAATAGGTGCATAAAATGCGTCTACCTCGCAGTTTGGCTCGACTCAATGCTGTCACCCTGGTCTTGGCTGTAGTGAACGGAATGCTGAACGCACACGCGCCCGTTGCTTTGACCAGTTATTCGAGTGGGCATGTCGTGCATGTTGTTCCCTTCGCTCACGTAGACCCCGGATGGAAATTCACCTTTGATGAGCACTATAGGGACGTAAAGAAAATTTTGAAGCCTGTTCTCCTGGAGCTTCTCGTAGGCCCGAAGAGGAGCTTTGCTTGGGAAGGATCAGCGTACATGACTCGTTGGGTAAGCAGTTGATGTTGGCAAGCAAATCCTCTGTTCTATCTGCCTAGCTCATTGTAATTTCACATCTTTCGGTGGTTTGCTAACTTATTGCAGCTTGAAGATTTCGAGCGCGTCAATCTAGACGAATTTGAAGGGCGGATACCATCGAGGTCTACCTTACCGCAGCTCAGGCCGCCGTGGACTCAAGAGGAGGCACGAATTGTACAGAGGAGGATCGCTGAAGCGTGCAGTCCCGACCATGGACCTATAGTCCTTGGAACAGGATCTTGCCAAGCGGAATGCCCTCGATTTTTAGACGCTTCATTTCTTGGCGCTAAATTGCAACGCAGAAACAATGGTGCTGGCAAAGACCATGGCCACGATAACTTGTTGTGCCCCTCGTGGTCTGGCCTAGCGCGGTATCTGGTAAGGGTCGGGCAGCTTGACATCGTGGGTGGCGGTTGGGTCTCACACGACGAAGCTCTCTCGAGTGTAACAGGAATAATCAATCAGCTCACCTTAGGACGACGATCGCTATTAGCACTAGGGATGAACGGTCCTGTAGCTAGCACCTGTGCACTGTCCTTAAACAGCAGCTCGATTTTGGCTGCTCCGAGCGTCAGTTGGCAAGTTGATAGCTTTGGCTTAAGCGCGTCAACGGCAAAGCTATTCAAAGAATTCGGTTATAGAGGCCACATCGGTGCAAGGTTGCCATGGACTATAAAGGAAAAAATGACTGCACACCGAGACCTCGAGTACACTTGGGAATTTAGCACACCACTATCTGGAGAGTCTGATTGCGGCGGGCTGCTAACTACGATTCTTGATAAGCATTACTCAGCGCCTCAGGGGACTGACTTTAAAGTCTCGAGACCTATTTCAAGAACGTAAGAGTAAAACCAAGTAGTTCAAGCAAGAAAGTCTCCCGAGAAATTAAATCTACATTTCTTTTGGCTCACAAATCATGCTAATTTCACAGGTCTCGGGCTCCTCCACGACGTGCTGCAAAAGAAGTCATGTCGATTCTGGGCCGGGAACTCGACAGCCGTGCCGCAAACCATAGAACGCCGCTTCAAATTCTTCCAATGGGAGATGACTTCCGATTCTTAGGAAGCAGCGCAGCCTACCGTCATTTTGCATACCTTGATGCGTTCATAGCACACGCTAGCAGCAAAAGAAGAAGTGGTCCTGCTGGCAAGACTAGCTCTGGCTCCTTTGATTCTCAAAATTGGTCTATAGCGTACAGCTCGCCAACCCGTTACATAGCAGCACTATCTAAATTTTCGCAATGTGATGTTTGCCGTGAAGATGGGCCAAAGCAGTTTAAATATCAACGTAAGCGCAATAGTATTCTCCCAAGTCGGCAGCATGGCGATTTCTTTCCCTACAGAGAAAGCTTCAACAATGACTGGAGTGGCTTTTTTGGGTCTAGGCCGGTTCTCAAGAATTTGATCAGGAAGTTGGAATCATTTCAAGCTTCTTCCGAAGCAGTCTTCGCCCTTGCTCTTCTCCATTCCGAGTACAATGAAGACGATGTATCGAAAACCAGAATATGTAAAAGGAATCATGGCTGTCTCAAACAACGTGCGCTCCAGAAGTCTATTAAGTTGGGACGAGAAGTTTCGGCTTTACTCTTGCATCACGACGCCATTACTGGCACCTGCAGGAAGTCTGTCGCACGGGATTACATGCGCAAAGGCAAGGCTGCTCGCCGGTAAGTCTAAAGCGTTGTTGCATCTCACAATTATGATTGCGCGAGTGTATCAAATGATTCTAACACTCATTCTTCCCATTTTTTGCAGGGCTGCGGAGCATGTGATGAGCGAGAGTTTGATTTCATTGCTGAGAAATGACAAGACAGAAACCGAAATTTCAATTAATTTTGGAACGGCAACTAAAAAAAATCCAGCTGAGGCAGCCTGGCAGGCAAGTCAATCACGGCGTCAGCTCGAGTTCCACGTGTTCAACTCCCTTGCGACCCCACGAAATCGTCTTGTCTCCTTGGGAACCAACTTTACTTGCAGCGATGCTTGGACAGTTTACGGGCCCTTGAGAAACGCACCAGGATGCAGGTATCTCAGAAAAAGTGGTGGTGAGTATTTGCCTTCACAACTGAGCGAATCGCGTCTCATAGAGAAGCTCCTTTCGGCAGATGGCGCAATCGGACCAATCGATGAGACTTGCGAACTTCTTGTTGAAGTACCACTTACAGGACTCGAGGCAGTAACATTGATTGCAACTCCAGTTTTATCTCGCTTTGATGGTGAGAATGCATACCGATACCGAGCTGTTCGGTCAAAAGAGCAGCTTGTTGACGTTGGAGCTATGCACCGCAGTAAACATGGAGTTCTTTCCTACGATTGGTCGCCTTTTCAAAGCAGCAAGAATAAACAATGGCCTCTTTCAGATAAAACTTGTAGCGTATCAGCTGTGACCAGCAATGTGCAGAGATTGCGTATAGCTTTCTCAGCTTCTCCTCTTGCGCAAACAAGGAGAGAATCTCAGGATTATTCTATTGGATTCCAAATATTTTACGACCTCCTGGGTAGCACGAGTAACCAAAGGAATATTTTGTCAACAGAGTTACGAGAATACAAGTCTGCAAATGGTTTCGGCCCTAAGTTGGGTTGGGTTGGAAGTGGAGGAGCGTACGTTTTTAGATCGATTTTATCAGCTCTATTTGGCACAGCAATTCTAGCTGCCTTGGGGTATGTAGTCATGCTTACGCTGATAATATCATGGCAGCGTCGAAGAAAAATGCGTCAAGGAAAAAGATGGGCGGTGTATACTCGTGAGGCAACTATTGCTTTCAATGGTGATCCTCATAAATCTGTTTTTGAAAGGGGTAACTACAAATTCAGTTGTTTGAAGCGAAGTGAAATTGCTCTGCTATTATTTTCTGCTTGCCTTGTTGGATACTGGCTTGCACACGAGACTTTGAGAGGAAAATATGACTGGCTTATTTTTGAAAGGAGTCACCTAATTGCAAAAAGCCAGCATAAAAGAACATCTTCAGGTTTAAGTATAAATTCTCGAGATGATGATGACGGTGAGTTACTGGGCTTCAACACTGCAAAAACTTCGTCTTTCTATAGTGATAGCCACCAGGCTGAGAAACCATCCGACGACGCTCAATTTCTCATAGGTGAGTGTACCTAGGATAAGACTTGTATTCTTCGAATTCTTTTGTAAACTTCCTCCTATTCTATTTTGTTTTTGAAATAGGTGCATTATTTGTGTCTCCAGGGGCAGCTATACTTACGGCATTGGCTTTTGCTGTTGGTGGACTTGTTGGAGGGATTGGCGCACTACCGTGTGCTGCCTTCATCTTTACGCTAACATGTGTTCTGAACCCTGATTATCAGTCACGTCCATTATATGGTTCTCTGGGAGCTAGTGGAGCTGATAACGTATCACTTCTCGTCAGCGAAGGACCACTGTCGTCGTCCATGTACTGCGCGTTTGGAAAAGGGGAGCACCGAAGTGCCCAAGCGTTTGTCGTGAGACGCAGTGATTGGCTGCAAATGAATGTCATTGAAATGATTACGTCAGTGACTGCTCCTGTAGGGCATGAAGTAGTAGCGCGTGTATACTCATCTTCAACTTCAATTTTACGTTGGATGGACAGAGCGTGGACAACATTTAAGGAGCTCGTCGGGCTGTATTCGACGTGTGAGATTTTGACTGACGATGGGCTTCTCCAGTCCAAGCCGATTCGCTTCAGCCCTTGGATTTCTTTGAGCGCTACTTTTCACCCCATTCGGAACCTCATGACTGTATCGTGCGCTGGAAATCATCGAAGCTCCTTTACGCTCATCCCTTTTGCCCCGACAGGTGCCAGAGTAACCTCGTCTCCTGGGGGAGCTGAGGTAATGCTACATCGGTCTTTGGCTGTCGACGATGAAAAAGGGTTGGGAGAACCATTGCTTGACGAATCGCGAGCTCAGTCGCACCATTTACTCGCACTTGGCCATCGTTACGACAGGGAATATTCAACCACCTTTGCTGTGAATAAAAGGCTATTGGCCTCATCGTTTTTCAATCCAATTAGCGCTTTGAGGATGAAGGTCGAGGAACGCTCCTATTTTTCACATTCAAATCAAAGTGGCCCTTCGTCGTGGCAAGGTCTGCAGACTGGGTTTATGCTTCCGGAGTCAATTAGCCTCGTTTCTCTTCAATGGTGGCATTTGTCAGACGATTTTCCGCCCTTAGCTTCAATGATGAAAAGTGTTTGCCACAAATTGGCAAGAAAAATTCTCTTCCTCCGATTTCAGCAACTAGATGTTGCTTCGGAATTTTCACAAAATGTTGAATTTGACGAAGTTGACCTTAACCAAATGTTCCGGCCTCCTCGAGGTTTGATGCTTTGTTTCGCGCGAGAAACGTCCCTTGACTTCTTCCCAAAAGCATATGCGCGCGAAAATAATTTGAGTGGCAAAACAGGGAGTACGCTTCCTGGTAAAAGTAAGAGGCTTCTACGCTTAGCCCAAGGCGACTTTTGCGCTGTTGTGCTGTCTTTCTGCGAGATCGCAAGCACGAAATAAATTTGATTTAATAACTTTGCTTACAGATGGGATTGAAATGGTATCCTTCTCACGAGAATTCATAAATAGATGGAGAATTTTGGATTCCCAGAGGTGGAGAGGTGCAGTATGAGATGGAAAAAGGCAGAGCGATATCACTAGACAAGCACGGAATTGTATTTGGGTAACAAAAATTGATTTTTCAACGACCATTTCTGCCTCTCACTTGTGGCTTTGATTGATTGGATAGAGATGTCTAGGGCATCTCGTTTGTTACCATTATTATGATTATTGAATTTGGTTAACGGTACTGTATTACCTTAGCTCTTAAACAATGATTCGCCCTTCTCAATGGACATTAATGAATGGCGCCCAACCGATTTCCATTCTATTGTCCCTCTTTATCAATACGTGCAGGAAATGTGCATGTGTTTTGAATCATAATTTCTCAGCTAATGTGCTGTGGTCTACTACGGGAGTGTACTTCGCGGTATGCGAAATAGGGGGAGCAGCGAACGAATACGTTACCTATTTTTCTACGGTTAAGCCGGCTGCATAGATGACTTTTTAAAGTGGGCGTGTCAACACTTGTGCCCAAGAGATCTTCTTACTAATCCATCTGGATCTTTGTCCTTAGACCCGCACGTACGGCACTCCGGGCATCCGAGTTCAATGGGTGATTGCCATCTATGGTCACAGAAATGGACATCCACGGTCAAATGCTTCTGATTGGTTGACAGCCTCATTTAGAACAACAGAACCTCATTACAGAAATCGAACGGCACGCAGCTCAAAAATCA
>Ga0307982_1002832_pt1 | contig 13892 bp, 17 predicted proteins | sample OrgLakmetagen989_FD_201847 | JGI IMG/M metagenome (GOLD analysis project Ga0307982, IMG submission 201847) | Saline water microbial communities from Organic Lake, Antarctica - #989 | ecosystem: Environmental > Aquatic > Non-marine Saline and Alkaline > Saline | place: Antarctica: Organic Lake...
CTTAGGATTTGAAATCTGTAACGTTGTCAAGTCCGATGGCGGCGGATTGGCTATTACTTCGGGGAGTTCGGTCTCACTTCTACGCACTGTGGTGAGCGAGAATAGAGCGAGTTCCCGCGGCGGTGCCTTCTTCGTCACGCTGGATGCTGACGTAACGTTGGTTCAATGCGTTATTGAAGGAAACACTGCCACCATTTCAGGTGGCGGCGCCTACGTCGACGAATCTGCACTTGCGGTTATTGCATCCGATTTCCAAGACAACACAGTGACCTCGGAAAAAGCCACCGCAATCTACCTTGCATCGGGCACGTTCCAAGGAACTGCTTTTGCCTTGAATGGCACCATTGAAGGGCCTTTCATTGAAATAAATGCCCGTTGTGGTTCTTCCTGCGCACCAGGCTACTACAGTGATTTGTGCTCCGCTGTTTCAGGCGCCCCCAACTGCGTTGTCAACTGTGGAGCCTGCACGGCGTGCCCTGTAGGCAAAGCCTCCGCGGAAGAAGGTGCAACGTCAGTAGACACGTGTAAAGACTGCAGTACGGGCCGCGCGGCGCCGGATCAAGCATCCACCGAGTGCATAACCTGTACGTCTGGCACCTTCGCTGCGTTGTCGCTCAATGATACGGACGGTATAGGTGTGGTATCAGGGGCAGCTGCTTGTGCACGTTGTCCCGTTGGTTACCACCTCGACACGCCGGCTTCAACTGCGTGCATCACGTGCCCTGCTGGCACTTTGTCGAATGAAAATCGAACGGACTGCGACAAGTGTCCGGCTGGAACTTTCAGCGGTATAGCCTCCAGTGCATGTGTTGACTGCGAAGCTGGAAAATACATCGATGTTCGAGGCTCTTCAGTATGCCTGAGTTGCAGTCTTTTTGGCGAGGGCGTCTTTTCCGCGGCCGGTGCGGTGGACTGCGACGAATGTACTGCAGGCTACTACCGCGACCCTATCAGTGGAGTGTGCATAAACTGCCCCACCTCGCTGATCTGCCAAGATAAACCAGGTCAGGCGTTGCCGGCGCCGAAAACGGGGTTTTGGCTTGACACAACGGATTCGTCGTACTTTTCCCGGTCGAAATTCATGGTTTACGATTGCCTGCGTCTAACTTGTCAGGGGCTTACGCAGCTGCAGCATGGCGGGCCTTGCTGGTCTCCCAACAATATTACAAACCAAGCATTCTGCAGCCGAGACCGTCTCATGTGCAAGACCGGAAGCACTGGCTACCTGTGCGGCAGCTGTGTACAGGGATACTCGTACTCTACATCGAGCCTAGCGTGCGAAAGCTGCGCCGACGGCCACTTGGGAGGAACCATTGTTTACTATTTGAGCACCTCGGCGTTTGCAGTCTTCGCCCTCATGGTCTACTTTGACAGACTCCACATTCCGAAGTTTGCGCAAACATGGTGGATCGTTGAGTTGTTGGCACCGATTGTTGGGACCGTACGCTTCCTCAACCGGGCTAGTTTCAAAATTATGATGTCGACATACCAAATTATTCAGTCGGTCACAATAAACCTCAATGTGGACTTTCCTTATCCATATAGCACATTCTTGTGGTGCCTCAACAACATTCCACTGCTTACGTTTGACGTACTTTCTTTTGAATGTTATTTCGAACACTCAAGCTATTTCTATGGTGTCTACATCATTTCTCTGTTGCCGATTGTGATTTTAGCCATCATTGGTTTCGTTGCAGTCGCTCGGCACTTAATTGCCCCAAGCGTGCAGGCCAATGCCCGGGACTCATTCGCGGCGCTGTTCCTTAGCTCGCTCATGCTGCCGCCCGTTTCCAGAAAACTGCTTAGTTCTCTTAACTGTGTCTATTTCCCGCATAGTAATGAGTCGCTGCTGAGCGATGACACCTCTATCAGCTGCAACTCTGACAGCTATGCAAGGTTCAAAGTGTTTGCCGTCATGATTCTAGTAATATACTTGTCGGTGCCGCTGGTGTGGGCAGTCGGAACCTTACTCACAACGAGGAGCACAACAGAGCGCTACAGTTTCTTGTTGCCGACTACCGACGTGGTTGCAAGTACGCCGAAGTTTTTGAAGCTTACCGCAAAATCGCCTTCTGCAGCGTGTTACCTCTTTTAGCAGCCTCCGACAGTAAACGCGGTGCCCTTGGGATGTCTTTCGCATTAATCTCGCTCACCGTGATTCGTGGGACGGTGCCGTACGAGCTGCATATTAACAATTTCATATCGGAGTGGGCTCAATTCGTGGTCTTGCTCACGTTTGGAACTGCTGTTGCTATCAAAACTGACATCAGTGACGGTCTCGGGCATCTGGAACTCGGTGTTTCTCTTCTTGTTGTAAACATCAGCGTTCTTTCGCTCGTTGTCTGGCTTGGTTACCACAACTACCAGCGCGAGTGCACCAACCTATTGCACCCTGTCATCAAAGTGCCGCCAAATTTTTCGTGGTAATTATTTAATAAAGAAGTCTCAGAGAACTTTTCCGGTCTGTTTTATCTAACTTGCTAATCCTCGACTTTTGAATCAGGCATTTTTTCTTATCGCACAACAAGGACAGCGCAGGCGATCAATGCGATGTGATTTCTATTGAATTATCAGCCCTCGGCATCTCGGGGTGGACTGATATTGATACTACTCGGCTGAAGAATGCGAGCCCGCAAAATGGCATCAAGCAAAGTTGCATTTTTATTCTGTTTCTGAACGCTTATGCTCTTAATGACCCTTGGATTCTATATGAGCTTCAGCTGGCGATCAGCCTCGGCAAGAAAATTGTGTTTGTATATGAAACGGACCCCCACGACGATGGGCTCCTAAACTGCGACGGCAACGTCGACATCAGCAAGGCTTTTGGGCCAAACACTCCTTCGGATATCCGGGCCCTCTTCACGCCAGAAGTTATTTCTAGCATGCTTCCATTTTATCACCAGTCGCCATTTCGTCAAGCCTTCATCATGGTGCTCGTTTCCGAGCTTGGTTTTGAAAAAGACTGTTCTGTACTCATTGATCCAACCCCTAATCTTCCAGTGTTGCCCACCAACCGCTACCACGTGTTCCTGACTTACTGTCCTGAAGTTAGTCACTATCACTTGAGTCTTATGGTCAGACTACTGAAGCGGAACGTCAACGTTTACCAAAATACCCACAACACAAGTCTCGATTCAACGCTTACCGGGATCCGGCAGAGTCAGATTGTTGTACTCATCGCATCGGATCATGTCTTAGAGAATGAGTGCGTACAAGCTCAGATCCGGGCTGCCAAAGCTGCGAAGGTCAAGATTGTGATCGTCTTTGATACAAAAGCCCCCCTCGATTCAAAGGGCTTTTTCAACTTTCAGCGCGTCTTTTGTGACCAGGCTCCGCCAGACCTGACATTTCTGCAGGAGATGTGCTACGACGGCATTCCACTCTTGATGCACCATGAGTTCTTTGCGGAGGCCGTTGTTGATGCGATTATTCGCCAAGGAGCAACCAACACACTCGAGCAGCATGAGGCGAGTGTGGACCGGTCTTCGGCAGGGCTTGAACCCGACGACGTGCTTCTTAAAGAGTGGGCGTTAGCTCCTATCGTGTCTGAAGTTTACGCAGCTGACAATGATTCCATCGACGAGGCGAATGCATCCGTTGGCATAACACTCTAGGCATTGCTTCTCTCTAAGATCACTGCACAAACCGCGTTGATCATCACGCACTGCTCTTAATGTCAGTTCTTGAGATTCAAGTACGTAAGTCGGAATGTATGGAAAACAATGAGATTTTAGCCAATAGCCAATAAAAGGGGGGAATCTATAAAATTTATGAAATGCCCATACCCATCCTTCTTCTTAGTCTTAGCACATTCAAATCGAATTGCTATTGGCCCCGGTATCAGTTTATCAGTTTATACACCCGGTGTGCACTACGTGTATAAATTACTTGCTTCTTGCTTGGTCTGAAATTCTATATTCATCGCGGGTTCGTTCTCGGTTCTCAAGGACATCAACAAATAGCTATGTGCCATACGCCGCAAGTTCAGAGTTCAGGTATCGTCGATTTTGAAGTTTTGGTGCACACCAAAATGGCACTAAGACAGAAGGGGAAAGTGCTATGATTAAGTTTGAATGCTTAACGCCGAATGAACATAATTCCCAAGCAAAATCGTGACACTGGCACGGGCGCAGCCATCTTCAGCTGAAGGCTTCTCAGGCGTGGCACAGGCAAATTTCAATGGGTCTAGCTTCATGTTTCCATATGAATTCAGAAGGTAAAGGATGATAAATCAGCCCTTCTTTGTCCTCTCACGAAACGTCCTCGTTGTTGGTGCTTTCGCCCTCGCCTCCATCATCGCCGGCGCTGCCATCGCCACCTCCTTCTTCTTCTTCTTCTTCGTCGTCGTCGTCTTCGTCCTCGTCGTCGCAATCTTCTTCCGAGGATTCTGAATCAGGGCTGTGCGCTGGAATGGGGTCTTCGTAGTTCAAGTCCCACGGATTCCGCAAATCAATAGGGCGCACCTGAGGCAAGCAAGAGGGGCAAGAACAACAGCAACATCATCATCTAGAGCACCAGTACCAAAAAGAGCAAGAACATCATTCAAAGCAGCCTCATCAAAATTCAACAGCGAAAACAACAACAAAAAAGCTGCAAGAAATGCTACGGCTATACTTTCAGCATCAATTTTACACGACGCGCATTTAAACTCATGACAAGCAGGTAGAGTATGAGACGCCACCGCAACCGTTGCGAGAAGAAGAAGAAAAAGCATGGAAATAAAAGCACAAGAGATTTTTTTTTACCTCCTTGAGATAGCGCAAATATGCTTCGCTGTTGTATTTGTCCATCCCAAATCCGCCCATCTCCTTGCTGCCTTCGGAAAATTTGGTGTTGTGCCAATCGAATTCGTCTTGTTCGTCGTCGTCGTCTTCGCCCTGTAGTGAGTGAGCGAGAGAGAGATAGAATAAACGAGGAAATAGCAATGGAATAACGAAAAACGAAGCATCTTAAGACTACGAATTGTGAGAGCGAGCGAGCGAGAGAGAGAGAGAGAGAGAAAGAGCGAGAAAGGCACATAAAAAGAAGACGCGATGTGAAAGCAGTAGGAAATAGAGCAAGAGAGAGGGCAAGCAAACGGGAACGTTAAAAACGCGCACACATGAACACACAAGCACGCGCCTACATTGAGCACATGCAATACCTCTGGCTTCACGAAAGGGTCGGGGTCGGAGGCCACGCGCACGCCGCTCAATTTGAGCTCGTGCTTGAGGGACCACGCGTGAAAGGCTTCTCCGTCGGTCCCGTCCCAAGGCCGCCGCCACCCGTGCTCGTAAGCTTCCAAGCGCGCCGTCTGCAGCATTTCCAGCCACACCTGGTAATGAGGCCATGCAAGAAACGTGCGTGTGTCGAAAGCAGGAGTGCAGCACGAAGGAAACAGAGAGATCCGAACTGTGGTCAATATTATCACGGAAAACCGAAACGGTTGAGGACTAAAGGTCGAATAGGCGATGTACTCAAACAAAACGAAAGAAAGGACGAGGCGCAGTGCTAGTTATTAACGAATCAAAGTAACCGTAGGGCAGTGGTGCACACGCTCAATCCCAATTATCATCAGCACCACAAATTCTTCCCCACCTTGTGGCAGTACTTGCGTTTCAAGTCTTTCACGTTCCAGAGCTCTTGCTTGGCCTTGGGCATTTGCAAGATCCGGTGCAGCAGCGACACGGCGTCGTCGATGCGTTTGGCATTTTTGACTCCTTCTTCCACCGCGGCCTCCGCGGCGTTGGTGAGCTCCACCGCATGGTCCAACGAGTCGATGCGGTGCTCGTGGAAGGCCGCGCCTGAGTGCATCAAGAAGCATATGGCAGCGCGCACACCGAGAGAGAGCAAACGCATAAAACAATAAGAAAGGCGCTGAAAAGAAGACAAATAGAAAATTGAGTGGGTCCAGAAAAATGGCATCAATGCAAATCTTGGACGTAAGACCAACAAAAAATAAAGGAAAATACAGGTGACTTTGCCCACGTGCATTTGTGATTTACCAGCGTCAAAATCTTGCCGCCGCTCGGCCACATTGTTGACCTCTTCTCTCAATTGCAGGACTTTTTCATTTGCTTCTTGTTGTTCAACGCTCTTCTCTTCGACGTTTTTCGCGGAATCACGCTTGCGACTTTTCATCTATTGCAGTACATATTAAAAATGCAAAAGGATGAACTAATTCACGGAAATAAGAAAAGAATCATACAGCGAGTACCTCTCAGTTACCATTAAGCATACACATCGCTACGATCGGAGCCGCCGAAACACAATAAGCTACCACTACAGTAGTACAACTGTATAGTCAGTGTTACAAAACCCCTCATTATCCACCTCCTACTGCAATCTTTTACTGCATCTGGAGCTACTACAGATCTGTTTCTGCACCTCCTGAGCGAGGCGCTTCCTGCCGATGCGGCTCTGGAGCCAATCATCGACGACCATTTCCTTCTCTTGGAAAGCCCTCCACATGTCTTCGTCTTCTCCTTGCCTTCTTTTGGCTTCGCTCGCCGTATAGACCACTCGCGTAATAACTAGAGCTGGCAACTCCGCCGGAAACGTGTTCCGCTCGCGCCCGGTATTGGGATCGACATACCTATAAGTATATGGTACGTCAAAAATAGAACACATCGATGAAAGAGGGTCACAAACATCGAAAATTGTGACTATACAACTCACATATCAAAAGTGCCCACACACTCATGTGCACAAAAGTACACTAAATTGCACGCTGCGAAGGATGGATGGACTGAAGTACATTATCACGGTAAGAGAATGTTTTTTTTAAAGACTCCGCACATGTAAGACCACCGAAGTACACTACTAGTAAAGATAGCCTACTTTCACATGGCACCTCTCTCTCTCAATTTCTCTCCCTCTCACGGGACGCGCACTTACTCGTCCAGAGGAAAGTCAATGTTGGGCTCAATTTTTCCCACGAATCCATAGGGGCCTTCGAAGTCTTGAATGGCTTGCCGCAGCATCTCCGGCAAGTATTCGAAGACCGTCACTGGCAGCCTCGCCACGGCGAGTTTGAACAAGGAAGGCCGAAACTTCTTGACGTACTTGTTCGGCAGCGTGTCCTGCAACAGAGGGTCCAAACTGACCGCGTAACAGAACACTTTCTCCTTGCGGCGCCCCCATCTCCGCCTTAAGTCCGACCGAATGATATTGTTGCTGAACCGCTTGCGCGGCACTTGGGTTTCGGACTTGGAAATTTCGGCCATGATCACTGCGAGAAGCTCTTGAATGAGCACTTGGTTGAAGACGTACTGCCGCTGGTGCCGCAACTGGTCGAAGGAGTCCACGCTGGTACATGCGTGGAGAGGTGAGGGAAGTGGTGATAGCGGTGATGTGTTGGAAATAGCATATTCGAATATTCGCCGTCGACAAAAACAAAAGACTGATAACGAATTATAATTCGAAAGTCGCATCATATATAAAGCACACAAACAAGCTTATTTTGACAAGAAGAAATACGCGCTTACAGTGCTACAAATGAGACCATCTACGACATATGCGCTTCAAAAATGGTGTTAAAAAAAACAACACCGTTGTTTTACCAGTCGCTGGCCGTGAGGAGGCAGTCGTAGAACTTGCCGTTCACGTATTGGTCCAACTGGTCGTCAAAGAGGGCCCGATCGGCGGGGGTGAGCATGCCCGTGTTGCCCGTGACGGCGTCCTTGGCAGTGGGCGCGAAATTGGCCTCATTGACCTAATGTAGTATACGTGGCGTTGAGGGAAAATGTATAGGTATATACTCTCAGGGGCATGGCAGGATTTGAGCACAAAAAAATGCGCACAATACGTGGGAAGACGAAGAAGAAAATGCAATGGTGAAATCGGGAACCTTGACAAACGACACGTCAGTGTTCGAACTTGTTTCCTTTCACTTTGTGGCCAATTGTGCTTTCCCTGCTCCTTTCTCCATTCTAAGATTCCTTCATCTCTCTCTCTCTCTCTCTCTCTCTCTCTTACTCTCGTCTCCATCATGCAATTGATCACAAGTGAACTCGACCATGCAGTAGATGTGTTTTCCTTTTCGTTGTCAACTTCAAACTACCTCAAAGCCAAACGCCTTCAGGAGACGAGACATTTCTTGGAACCGCGACGTGCGCACGCGGCAATATTGCAGCACGGTCTCAAGATCTTCTTCTAGCAGCTCAGCGGGGGGCGACCGCAAGGGGTTGTATTCGATGGCCAACTGTTTCAATTTCGCACACCCGTCAAAAATGGCCGGCAGTTCGAGCAAATTGTTGTTTGACAATTGAAGCACCTGTTTAATCGAATTCGAATAGAGATACAGATGTAGAATAGTTAAGGTAAGTACTTAGCACCAGTATAAAAATGGTGTGCGTGGCGATGAAATTACCATTTGCTGCAGTGAATTACAGCCATACTAGTAAGTACATTATCTTCACCTAGCGCACACCTAATAACTTATACGTATACGTGGTTGGCACGGGCACAGATGTATTACCCGACGCCCTTCTAGTAATAGTACACACCTCGATGGAATGCTGCAAATTTGGGGTCAAGAGATCGGAGTCGATCACTTCGAGCCGATTGTGGCTGCACCTCAGCTCGCGCAAATGAAGCATCCCCATGCCAGGAGGCAAACGGTGCAACTGGTTACTTTCTAAGTTCAGGACCTGTTGCAGTTGTTGATTATCGCCATGATCCGTGCAGGGAGAGAGGGAGATTGAGGACGGGAGGATGAACACAGAGGGAAGTACCTCTTGGGTGGGCGGGAGAGTTTGTACATTAAAAAAAAAGTTAGAAGAACGAAAAAAAAAAAAAAAAGCTAAACATCCTTTTAATACATGATTATACAAATATCGTGTTTTCTCATTCTCTCTCCGGTGTGCTTTTTGTCTTTTGCCATCACTCTTACCCTCAAGTGTTGCAATTTGCCCATCCCCTGAGGGATGGCCACTAATCTATTCATGGTTGCGCTGAAGATCTCCAAGTGTGAGAGCTTGGTAAAGGTGTCTGGCAGCACGTCTAAACGGTTCATCCCCACGTGCATCTCTTTCAAATACGGTAAATTCCCGAGCTCGTCGGGCAAAGTGAACAAGTGGTTCTTGGTTAAGTTGACCTGCCGGAGTCATTGTTAAGTATTTTTAAAAAAACACGGAGGGAGATTTTAACAAGTGACTTACAAAATGTTCTGGTTGCTCTCGCCTCCCTCAAGTGCGTATGCATTTGGAGCTTATAAGCAATCATGACAAAAGTAGAAAAATAATGCCGTTTCCTATTCTTCTCCTACCTACCTTCCTTTCTTTCCCTCCCCTGTAGCCCTCTTTGTTTCTTCTTACCACTTCTAATTTCTTCATGTGGCGAAACACGTGAGGATGCAAGTCGGAGATCTGATTTTCCGACAGGTCCAAATCTTTGATGCCCCGCAGTAGCCCTACCGAAGGGTGAATTTCCTTCAGCTCGCAGCGCTTCATCCACAGCGTGTGCAACTGCGTCATGCCTTCGGGAAACACCGGACTTGGGGACTCTTCCTCTTCTTCCTCTGCTTTTTCTTCTCCTTCTCCTTCGCCTAAATCGCCTTTTACATGTGCTCCTCCTTTGTCTTCACCGCCAAAATGCTGTGCCACCATGACTAAGCGGTTCAAGTTCAACAAATGGCCTGCCGTGATAGGAGGGGGCATTTTCTTGAGGCCGTCTTGCAATAGCTCCAGTTCCCCTGTAGTCTTGGCCAGCTCCACCTAGTAGAACGTAGTACATGTAGACAGATGGTTAGAGGAAGAAACGAATCGAGCAATATAAATACATAACCAGTACAAGAGGGAATATCAAGGCAGAACCAGGGGGGGGGCAGGAAGGTAGCGAGGATGAGGAAAAGAAATGCAAAAGAAAACGAAAAAAAGAGTAGTAAACCCATTGGAATGAGGTCACTCCACACTTTTACACCTTTGTACTCACCTTTTTCTGGAGCCTCTGCAAAAAGAGGGGCAGAATTTCGTTCCGTTCATCGCCAATCCCGTAAAGCTGCGGCGTGACCAGAGGAGGCGCCCCTCTTGTGGCTTCCAAGAACCGCTGCCGCAATCCCCACAACAAGTGCTCGGCGCCCATCAACACTTCTTCGTAAGGCGGGTCTTGCAGCGGGTTGTTGTACACCTGTTTTGATCAATAATTCAATCATTGTTCAGAATTATGGTGAATGGTAGCTCTCGTGGTGGCATCGAAAGATGCGTCTCATTGTCAGGCGTCTCGGAAACAAAGCAAACGGCGTGTAGTAACACTGAAACTGGGGCATGCATTTGTAAGCTATGAAAGGTACTTGTTTTTAAAAAAAAAGACAGTTCTATGAGAGGGGAAAACAAAGGCTCGAAATATTTGCAAATCAAACAATCTGAGTATGCTTTCGAAGAGAATACATTTCTACATCCACACCAATCACCTACCTGCAAGTCGGTAATTTCCGAGCAAAACCCGAGCTTGTAGGGCAGCGCGGCCAACCGGTTGTTGCCCAGGAGCAAAGACCGCAGACCCACCATGTCCCCGACGTAAGCCGGTAAAGTGGCCAGATGGTTGGCCGTCAAATTGCATTCCACCTACATGTACAAGCAGAAGATACAAAGTGCAGTATAGGGCACATGTGCGGAGAAAGAAGAAAAGTGGAAAATTAATTTGAAAGGTATCAATGAAAGAGATATGGCACTCCGACACGAGGAGAAAAGGGAAAGAAAAAGAAAAAACTCCTCGACGGAAAAATGCCTCATATACGTTGCTGTGCATTACTACGGTAGCGTACCAAATTAGTGAGCACAGAGATGGACTGGGGCAGCTCGGTAATTTCGTTGCCAGGAATCCGCAAAACCTGCCACACAGTAAAAATAAAAAAAGCCAGAAGGGAAATCTCGGTGAAAAATGATGATAATACTGCTTTGCGAAATACACTCACGCTGTGAAAGAACATATGTTGATCAATAAATTTTGACCCCTTCATTTTTGCTCATGTATTCTATTCACTTTGAAGTTCAAGAAGGGAAGAGAAAACCAACCTTGAGGGCGGTCATGCTACCAATGTTATACGGTAAGTACTTCAAATAGTTGGACTTTACTTCCAAGTGCTTCAGATGCACCTAATATAGTATATTTCGTACGTGGTGGAGAAGACATAATGGCGGCACGCACAAGTAGAAGAGTCCTCACACGAGAAAAATGGGACAATACGGTATTCAAGTGCGTAAGAATAAAGCACAAGAGCAACAAGGGACTGAAAGGATATATTCATGAATGTATAAAAGCAAAAAAACTTGTTTCAATTCCATTGTGTGCAATATTACTCTATACTCGAAGTTTACTTTGTATACCACTTCATCCTCACAACACCCCCCCCCCTGTACATGATATCATCACCAGCAAGCTCAGGGACTCGGGCAAGTCTCTCAGTAAGTTGTCGTTCAGCTTCAGCACTTCCAATCCCCCACAGAGCCCAAACGTGTCCATGGAGTAAGGCAAGTCCCACTGAGTTGTGCCATTCACGTGGTTGATGTAGTACACCTGTAGTTAAAAAAGTAAAAAAAGGTAGAAATGAAGATACGCGTTGGTCTATGAAGCCCAATAATAAGAGTAGATTGTGCTCGTTGACTTAGGAGCAGAATTCACAAAAAATGAGGAGACAAGTCTAAAGTCAGATAATTGAAGCAAGAGAGAAGAACACCACATTGAATTAAAAAAAACAGAAAAAAAATGAAAAGATTCGCTCGACACTGCTGAGCTATAAAATATAAGAATGATTGATAAACGAAAAGTAAACTACTTGATAATTTCATTCCATGGCCACCTACCATGCCCAATTTGGCATCCACCCTGTACTCGAACTCGCTGATGCCACCCGTGGCTAAGGCGCTCTTGCGCGCGTTGTAAGGCGCCGACCCTTCGCCGCGGTCGCCAACTAAAGTCTTGTCGGGCGACGTGCCTTGAGAATGAGGTGATATAGAAGAAAAAAAGAGGATGAATGAAGGGAGAAGTAGGGAGATTTCCGAAAAAAAAAATGTTACAAAAGAAAAGAGGTTGCCGAAGGAAAAAGAAATGGCAATAAAGAAGAGAAATTGAGAGCTTATTCACTCATGTACGAATGTGAAACAAGCGTACGAAGAGGAAAAATAACACGAAGAACAAAAATCGTTCAAAGTGAGGCGTGTGCTACAGTACAGTAAGTCTCTTCATAGCCATCACCCAGGTTACCAGCAGTTTTCGCTAGTCTCGCAGCCCGCACTGGAGGTGGTTCGCTTTGACGGCTCTCCCCTGTAACGCGATTGTACCACATGGTGCTGGAACCACCTAAAAGGAAGAGAGAGAGAGAGAGAGTAAGAAGCAAAAGAAGTATGAGTTATACAAAAAGAAATATATACACTAGTATACACACATAGTATGTTACAAGAGAATAAATACAACGCAACGGGGCACTCATCGACCCAATGATACATGAACTCCCAAAAGGTTTATCAAATGTCGAATTACATGATACTGTCGATTGTGGTTCCATTGCTAAAAATAGAGACGACAACGGAAAACCTAGCCTAGTCTATTCCAATCAAATCAAGCAGAGTCCAATCTGATTGAATATAATACACCTAATCCACACCTGCCAAGCCATCCGTGTCATCACCGCCGCCGCCACTACTGCCGCTGGGCATCGGGATTTTCTCCCACGCCGCCACCACGGCTGGATCGGGCCCTTCCGAAGGAGTGCGAATCGCCAAGCAGGGCAAACCATTTCGACTCACGTCAAGTTTCTTGAGGGCCTTCAAGAGGTAAAAAGTGGGCGGCAGCTCCATCAGCATGTTTTCGCGTAAGCCCAAGAATTCGAGGTTAACCAAGGTGCCCAGATTGTCGGGCAGCGCCTGTTGTTTTTGTGAAAAAAAGAGATTTTGAGGAACATAAAAAAAGGGGGGGGGGGCCAATTCAGAAACCAGAAATCAGAAAGAAGCTTCAACTCGTCACAACTGAAAGAAAAATTGCAGTAAATTCGTGCATATGCTTGACCTTGAAGTTGCAGTGCGTTAAGTCGATGTGTTTCAGTTGCGTCAGCCACAAGAAAGAGGGCGGAAACTCATAGAGGGAAGTGTGCTGCACGGAGAGTCGTGTCAACGAGTACAGGGACCCAATGTCGCTCCAGAGCGACGAGAAGGTTTTGTTGTGCTGGATGTCAATTTCCTGTATTCAAAAGGAGCACACAGAAATACACGCATAAGCGCTGCACAAGAAAAAATAGAAAAGAGGAACAGGAGTGCGTCGCGCTCAAGAAACCATCAATAATTTACGAGATATCGAATATCTCACACATTTCAATGACCAAGACACCCCACAAGTCATTTTCTAGCTTTTCATCTACCCTTTTTTTTTCATTACTTTGACGTGCATCATGTGCTTCGCGCTCAAGTGCCTTGCTTCTTTAGGGCCATAAGCTTCAAAGCGGGACATGTGGTTGCGCGGCAGGTACAGCTGGGTTAAGCCCATCTGCATCGTCAACGTGTTGGCTAGCTCCGGCGGCAAAGACTGCAGCGATTCCCCAACGCACGCAAACTCCCCCGCAACAAACGAGCGGTACACAGCGCGCTCGATCTGCGTGATTGTGGGTGGGTGGTTGAGTGTGAGTGCGTTTGGATGAGCACCAAAAGAGAGGATGTATGGAGACAAAATGAGAGAAAGTGAGGATATATATACATGATAGAAAAATCAAACTACGTCAACTCCTAGAAAGTCCTCGATGTAAAGCAAGCAGTAAGAATGCCATGTACCTCAGTAGCCGGCGGGTCTACCACTGGCGCAGCTTTCTCTGTTGCACTGGTGCCTGGCCGGCTGTTGCTTCCGCTGCTGAACGGCTGCTGCTGCTGCTGGTGGTCGAGCTGATTACTATTGTCTTTGCTGCCTCTGCGGCTGCTGTCTTTGCT
>Ga0307982_1002833_pt1 | contig 13892 bp, 10 predicted proteins | sample OrgLakmetagen989_FD_201847 | JGI IMG/M metagenome (GOLD analysis project Ga0307982, IMG submission 201847) | Saline water microbial communities from Organic Lake, Antarctica - #989 | ecosystem: Environmental > Aquatic > Non-marine Saline and Alkaline > Saline | place: Antarctica: Organic Lake...
ATGGCCCAAAAGGAGTAATGAAACTTGTGCACGTTGTAATTCAGAGGGTTTTGCAAGGCAATAACAAGGCTCAGCTGTACTTTGGACGTCGTATGACCAACCCTGAAGAGCCTGAGGTGCCCGACGGACCGTCAATGTCCTGGGTTGATGTGCTCAAGTCGCAACTGGAAGATGGTTTAGGGCCTGCTGTGACGCTCTCCAAGCTTCTGAATGCCAATGCATTTCTCTTCAAAGAGCATGCTGCTCCACCACTTGTGAATGAATTCGTTCGATTGATTGAAAAGCTCGGCCCCCAAGCTCGACTGATTGGTTTCTTTGAGTCCATTTGCACTTGCGGCGGCGTGCCGATCAAAGCCAGCCAAGAAATGATTCTTCGCATGCTCTGGCGCGATGAGGTAACGCGGCAAGGGATCTTTCTCGAGCTCGAAGCGCCGACGGATGCACTGTTGAGGGACTTCCCGCCACTCCGACGCGACCCCACTGGCATCAAAGTCGATGCAAGGACTCATGCTTTGCGAGCTCGCGCAGCTTCAACCATGCCCCGGCCTGACCGGTACTTGGGGAAATCGGAAGCTGAATCGCGCGAGGGGCTAAAACCTGTCTACGTGCGGTGGAATGGCGACGAAGCTTGGGGCACTAAGCGTAAAGGCCTCTTTTGGACACCCTCACAACTGGGTCGCGAGGTAGACGATGGCCTGGACTCTTTACCGTCGGCGGTGTCACCAGATGCCCAGTTGGTGCGTGTAGAAGACCTCTGCTGGGTGCTTGAACCTCACCGACTGTCTGAGTCCGTTGGCCGTTACGGAGGGCAGTGGGACGAGAGCAAACTCGATGCAGAGGCCAAGGAGCGGTTGAAGCGCCAAATTCAGCTTGCAAACTACTTTGCTGTTCAGCTTAAGCTTCTCGCCAAAATGTGCGCGGGGCGCTCTTATAACTGCATCAACTCGCTCGAGTCGCACTGGCCTTACACAAGCTTAGTGTCTATGGCCTCGAACGCTTTCTTGCCCTGTCTGGTGCGTGCTGGTGCTCTCGAATTGTGCCGTGTCCTCTACGTCGACCGGTATCCGCAATCTCCGAATTGTGGCCGACCTTCGCTGCCGGAGTTGTTGTGGGTGCTTGATGCCGCGCCACCAGGGACGCCGCCAAGTGAAATGAACAAGCTGGCTGAATCCGCTGCCAGCAGTGGGATGCCCTTGGTTCGACCGCTGTTCCTGCGGCCCACTCTCAAGGTCAAGGCTTCGACATCGGCGCTCCCGGCAGCGGCCATGAACGCAGAGGGTGGACCCACTAAGTTCTTTTTGCTGCGTATCTTAGCGAACGACATCGTCAATGGTTTTGGACCATTGGGCCGTATGGCGCATGACCAAAAAGCCCTGAATGGCCTGTGTCAAGCTGCCGTGGAGGTGATGCTCAATTTGATTTCGTTTGGTTTTCAATCCACTTACGACAAGATCAAAGCTCTGACGACGGGACTCGTGCGCATCATTGATGGCCGAAGCGATGTGCAGTCAGTGGTGGCCGAAGGTGACGAAGAAGCAGAAGAAGTACCATTTGAGCCTCTTAAAAGTCGTTTTGAGCTTACGACATCTTCACCTGGTGTTACGGCTGTGAAGCGGTTTGCAATTGATGCGCTCATTCAAATTACTCATTTCCGGACGCAATTCAGGTTGGGACAGTTAATGGACAATTTTCGGCAAGTGACGCAAGATCCAAATATGTCGAAAGAGTTGAAAAAATATCACCGCTATGTGGCCGCTAATGCTGAGAAGCATTACGAAGGGCCGCTCGTTCAACTCGTTTACGCAACGTTTGAGCGCCTCTTTTTAACTGGCGACGGGAAAGCCTTGATGCTTGAAGACCTCAGTGGACAAGACGTGGACACGGTGCTCCTCGATTGCTTAATGTATGATGACGATATATTGCACGCCAAGGCATTGGAACTGCTTGAACGCACTTACACTCAGCGTAAGCTTCTCATCAATGCAATCAGTGACGTGATTTTGCTCGAGCACCCTTATTTTGAGGTTCCTAGCGATCTTGCTTCGAGCGCTGGCGCTAAAAGCGGAGCAAATAATGGACGTAGGACAAAGAACTTATCACGCGAGAATCCTCAAGACAGCTCACACGAACCTGGTTCTGGCGACAGTTCAGGAATAGGCAGTAGTTTTATCGAATCCACTGGGTTTAAAGACTATGCAGAGCTCAGCAAGCATATTGGGAAGCTGGTCTATTTGGTTCGGTCTACTGGCGTGTGGGCTGTGAGCAGCCGCATTGCAGGGCCTTTTGATTACTCCAAGTACACGGAGACCTTGAGGACGTGCGAACGCTTACTTACGTTCATGAAGTCAGATGATGAAGAAGACGAGTCTGCGCTCATGAGCCCAACTTCTAGCGTGGTTGAAGCCCCCCAAAAGCGCTTTTTATTTGCCCTTCGCCTAAGCTCTACGCACGAGAGAAGTTCCCTTAGTAGCGCGGGCAAACTCTTCGAGGAGATCAAGGAGGACAACGAGGAGGATGCCGAAGAGGAAGCAGCGTCGTTGAAAGATGTTTTGCCAAACAAGCTGCATCAAGATGTGCTCAGGGCTATGAACCTCCAATTGAGCTTGACTGAATCTCTCAAAGTGGACTACAATATTAGCTTCAAGGGAAGCATATGCAGTCCCAAAGACAAGATAGAGTCCCGCCGTATGCTAGTAGATGTTGTGCGACGGCTCATTGAGTGTTTGATTATCTTTGTGAAAGAAAACCCCGCCAACCAAAGTGCAGTCTTCAGGACCGCGCTGCCAATGCTTCGCAAGCACATGGGTCCGCTGGAGCTCCCACCTCTGTCGCAAGAATTTGAGGACGACCCATCGTTGGCGGCAGAGATCGTGCGGTACCCAGGCCTCAACACCGAAGAAGTGATCGTGGAGTGCATGCGAAACAATGAAACGCTGTGCGCGGACCAAATTCCCGTCGAGCTTTTCTCTGACTTTGGCCGCATCTTGAATGCTGAGCCCGATCCCTCAGACTCGCCCTTGTTGGAGTTCTTCACCGTGGCGTGCCTGCCCCACGGCACTAAAATTGGTACAAACGCTTGTACGCGAAACCAAAACCGTACACTGGACATGTTCTTGTCCAAAGAACACACCAGTATTTTTGCGGCCGTGGAGGGTACCTTTGGTGTGCGCGGGCAGCCGCTGCCGAGCCATCCTGCTCGAGTGGTGGAATTGCTGAGCGCGATGATTCAATCGGGTAACCACGCAAATGCAGGGCGGCTGCAGGCACACCAGATCACTTTAGAAGTCACGCTAGAAGCTCTAGCTCGGCTCATGGACAAGCACGACCCGCCATCTGAAGTGCGGCGAGCATCTGTAGTGAAGCCCAGGGGCCGTAATGGATCTGTTGATGAAGAACCGGAGCCTTTGATTCCTTCTAATCGCCACGCGACGCATGATGGCAGCTCCTCGGTGGTCATCAAGTCCATTGCCGAGCAGGAATACGTGGAAGCTGCTCTCCTTGGAGACGACTTCGTTCTTGCTCTCTCCATATTCTTTTCTCTTCAGGTGCGCGGTTCAGGCTTGGAGGATGAGGGGGGGGGAATCATAAATTAGAGCTTCCCATTTTCGTGTTTTACACCACATGTTTTTGCAATAGAAATACATTTATAGTTCTGCGCTTTTCACCATTTCACTAACTCGCTGTTTGGGATCCTTGAACACATGCTTCAGGTCACTTGCCTAGTGTTGGATCCCTGGGCATTCAGCCGTCCAGCTCTCTCACGCGCTGTTCTCGGCGGCTGTGGGACCTTGATCAGCAGCTTCGTTCGCAACCTGGACCATGCTGTTGACTTCGCCAAACGCCCTAATGTTTCTCTCCAGGGCCCGTTACCGCCGCAGGTGTGCACGAAGGAAACTCTTTGTCTTGTTTCTCGGGATTTATGCTGTTATCCGACTACTATGGTAGTAGTAAGCCTTCCTTGTTCTTGATTTTTGTTTTCGGCCCGGCGGTTGGCATCGTCTGCCCACTATCTGATGCTTTGTTCCTTGTGCAGGTGCGCGCCTCTAAGAAAGTGATGAAGCGCGTGGCGCCCAGCGTGGCCGGCCTCCTCAACGCCTGTGCGGTCATGGTCGAGGGCGCGCGGACCAACGGGGCTGACGATTGGCTGAGCCTGCACGAAGACGCGTTGAGCGGCGAAACCAACCCCGACTCCCTGTACAGCTTGTGCTGTTGCCTCGCGAAGCACCTGGAGCGAGACGAGCTCCCGAAGCGCTTCGTGCCGAAGGAGGTGACCATGGTCAAGGACGAGGCGCTCGTTGCCACGGAGAGGCTTCGCCTGCTCGTGTTGCCAGTGGCGAACAAGGGGTACAGCGATCCACACGGCATCAATAATGAAGAAGAGGTGAAGGTACCAAACGAAGCACCCCCGCAACAATTTGTGGGATGATAAGATAATTGGGCAAGCAAGGTCACCAGCACTAATATCATCCTTTCTGTTGCCTTGTACGGGTGTAGTCGATTAGTATCTTGTCCTGTTTAAGTAGTCTGTCAGTTGAATTGACACCTGCGGCATTCTTTTACCTTCCTTTTATGCGCCGATGATTGCGATTTTTGACAATCTAGGATGAAAAAGAATTGGGTTCTTCAGCTGCTACGATGTTAACTACACCCGATCACGTCAGCCCCAATGCTCCTCTTGTTCCCGCGGTGACTTCGAATGAAGACGACTCTAACAGAGTAGCAGAATACGACGACAAAGATTTGATGCCTTTGCCACCTCGCACAATGCTCAAGCTTTATGTGGAAGCCATCAAAACAAACCCTAAGCTCTTCATGAAGCTCCAAAAGCGTCGCTTTGAGTTGGTCAAGGTAATGGAGGGCGCCGCGGCACGGACCGACCCGAATGTAGTGGACGGAAAATACGGGGACCTGGACGACATCGACGGCGACGGCATTGCAGATCTGGCGGCCGACGACGAAGACTTTGAGATGGTGGACATGGGCGGCAATGGCGGTGGTCGCGGCAGCATGGGGGGAACGGGTACCTCGCTAGCCAGCGCAGTCCTGGGTCAAGCCAACAAAGGGCCTAAACCGGAACAAAAGGTGAAGTGAGGTCATTTCAAGCTCATTCAAAAGCAAAGAGAAATGGGTTGAACTTAATTTTCACTGGGGTGTCTCTTCAAGGATACCATTTGATGTTGTAGCCATTTCCTCTTGCACATCTTGATACCAACACCAACGATTCTCGTGTCCCCTTGCTTCGGGCGCTCAGGTGCTTATCACTTGGCATATGGTGGTGGGCCGCTTGGTCGATTTCGTGAAGGCGCACAATTTCGACACCGACGAAAGCAACGCCATCCGTGCTCATACGGTCTTCAAGACTTACCTACTTCGCGCGAGGTAATGCGACATCTATAATGGCAAAAGTTGTGTGCGCTGGCTATGTATACAGCATTGACATTCATGCCTTTCATTTCGGTGTGTACTTTATCAGGTCGGATCCCAAGACGAGCCGAGTGCTCATGGCGAACGAGCTCCGAGACGTGCAGCTGAACTATTACCGCGCTTGCCAGGTACGTCATACTTGAGTCGGCTTTCTAGTGTACATTCTTCACCTAGTATGTGTCTTCTCTTGCTTCTTCGTCATGACTCCAGGTCAGCATGGATAAGCACGGGGTCACCAAGCTTGCGCTCACCGCGATCTCCACCCACTCCACCGGCAAGAGGGGCAATGCAGCTTCGTCGGCCGTGGAATTGCTTCAAGAACTCCTATACACCGGCAACCCTGCTGTGCAAAGGTCCGTGTAGACCAAACAACAAATTGTGATATGTTCTTCACGACGACACACTTAGCTGAGAGATTATTGGTCCTTCCTTATCGTGTGAAGTCGTTGTATACTAGCCATTTGCCACGCGTACGAAAAGATGGCGGTCTTTTTCTTCTTCTTGAGAATGACATCCTCACATCTTTATGCGCATGAAATTCTTGAACTCGTTACATGCTTCACAAATACTAGTTCGGTGCTGGAGTTTGTTGCAACGGACAAAGATGCTCGTCTTTTCAAGCATTTCAAAGCGAATCTGGAAGAAGCAATTCGAGCAGTTCGCGAATACGGCACGCACGTTGCCGACGGGTGAGATTCAGAGAGTTGTGTATTTGCGTGATCGAGTAAGCTAGGCAAAGTTTGCGCCATGCCCTTGAAATTAGATTCTTGCCTCCCGAAATTGACGTTGTCTGGTATTGCTTGCGATTGCATACCTTTTTTTATTGAACTCTTCCTGATTTCTCGGTGACATGTGTTTCCATTCTATTCTTCAGGTACGTCGCGATGGGCGATGAGTTGAAGGGCGACTTTGAGGATGCCGACCGCACTTTACGAGTGTTGCAGTGTTTGGTCGAAGGCCACAACCTTCAGCTTCAGGACCTGCTTCGGCACCAGCCGTCGCAATCGGCGGATATCAACCTTGTCAACATGGTTCGTTTCGTCTTGCGCTCTCTATCTCCAATGATAATTATTATTGATGCATGAAACATGACCTGTTTGATTTTCATCTGAAATTTCAGTCTCGCATAATCTTGATCGTGTCTCATTCTGTTCCATTACACGGCGCTGAAGGTATTGGACATGCTGGCGATCATGGGCGAAGACGCGACTTTGCTGCGCCGCCTGGCCAAAGCCAATTTGGACCTGCTCTGCACCACGCTCGACTTCGTGGTGGAAGTGATGCAGGGCCCGTGCCCCGACAACCAGGTGGAGGTGGCCAGCCACGAGGGCGCCATGGCCTGCCTCAAAAACGTGCTGGTCTCGAACTTCGCGCGGCGCAACGCGCAGCCGGACCTGATGGCGGTGAAAACCAATGCGATGCTGGCGATTGCCGCGACTCTCGAAGGCCGAAAGGACAAAGTTCGTGGCTGAAACATGGGGCTTGCCTTGAATACATCTTCCACTGTCGTGGCGTTGTGCTATCTGGGTTGTGCTTTTGTATTACTTTGCCTCGCTAGTCCTACAAGCTGGTGATATAAGAGACTACACGCACCTCATCCACCTTTCGTTCCGGCTTCAGGTGGTGAACAAACTGATCGTGGGCGCTTTCGAGTTGAGCGTGTTTAGTACCTACGCGGTGTGGGTGAGCCACTTTCTCGACGAGTGCCAAAAGGGCGTAGAACCATGGTGCAATGACCTAGGAGAACGCGAAAGTCTAACGGAAGCAGCCGTAGCGGTAATTTACGAAGCGTACTCTAGTTCAGTTTTTTTTTAAAATGATTAGTGGAAGGGTACGAATAAACATAGGTCTGTTCACGAATATGTGGAGTACCCTTGAAATCAATCATGGTCCATGACTAAAGTACTAAATGGGTTATTTTTGAACTCATTTATGCTTTAAATTTATGCTTTTGCATTACAGGGCTTAGTATCTCTCAACTACACAAAAACAGAAATGTCCTCCGCTCGAGCAGTCACCAACTTCGAAGAACCTGCAGGCATCGGCGCAGGCCCAGGTGGAGGTAGCTCGGAGGGCCGAAGCGAGACAGAGATCGTGCGGCGGCGCAAGGAGGTTTTGGTGGAAGAAAAATTGTTGGCATCGAAAGTGGCGTCAGTGGAAGTGATGTGGAACGGCCACATTGAGTACGTCTCGTTTCCACTCCCCATCGCCGTCAAGTACCTCTCACAAGAGACCAGGCAGGCGTTCTTGGATGAAGTCGACTTGAGCACGAATGAGACTCGAATGAAAGAACTTCTCAAGAATGCAACGATTTTCTCTGCTGAAATGCAAGCGGTGAGTCTGAGTTGCCGACAAACTCGTTGAGGCTTACTTACTTGTTGAAGCGTTTTGTGTGTGTTTCGTACTATGCTTATTTGATCCTACGCTTGTTTGATCTCTCTTTTGCCTCTGTTGTTTACATGACTTTTAGATCTATCGCTTGGCGACCAAATCGACTGCGTACCGCGTGATGCAAACCAACTATTTGACCATCAAAAAGATTCAATACGGTCTGGTCCTGCTGCTGAACTTGAACATTGCCATGGTGACATACGGCGAATTTCGCGAAGGGGACGAAGAGCCTAGTGACGATGACGGCGGTGAGCGTCGGCTGAATATCGAAACCATGGACGATGCAACTGCGCGAGGCTACGCGTCCCCGTATGATATCATCGTAGGGTTAGCACCGATCAGCAATAAATACTACCAGTCTTTCATGCTCACGCTCTGCCTAGGCATACCCAATCTCATTGGCTACATCGTAGTTCTTTTGTTCTTGCTCCTCACGCAAATTCCAATCGTCATTCGAAAAATTGACAACGACGTGGAGGAGCATGCTGAATTGGCGCTTGAAGGCTTGGAAGTGACTTACCGGAACCCAGGCGCTTGGAGCGTTTGGTTTGCAACCTTAATCCTAAACGTACTTTTCATCGTGATTCACCAATCCGCGTACCCTGACAAGCACAACGACTTCTTGTACTTTCTCCTCGTCTTTGGGATCAATTTACCGTGGACGCTGATGTGTATGCGCAACTATCTCACGATTCCCAACACTGAGTCAAGCCGCGCCTTTTGCATCATGTACGATGTGATCTTCTCCTGCGCGGCCATCCGGAACCAAGTTCTCATGGTCTTTTGCGCTGTTTTTGGATTCATGGAGGACCCTTATTTTACCTTAATGCTCCTCGACATTGGGAGCATTTCGCCTACAGTTCAAAACCTCGTGAAGTCAGTCACGACACCAGGGCAGCAGCTTGCCATTGTAGGGTATCTTTTTGCAGTAATGGTGCTCATTTACGCCTCCTTTGGCCTCGAACTGTTTGAAAGCTATTTCACTTTTGGCACCGACGATGAGAACGACGAAAACCCACGAGGCTGCCACTCAGTCGTAAGTTGTGCTTGGTTGATCATGTACCGCGCAGTCCCCATTGGATCCTTGGAAGAGGTCATGGACTGGACGAACAATCGCGATGGAGACGTGTACTTGCAGCGTTTCGTCTTTGATTTTTCATTCTTCATCATCATCGGCATCATCTTGTTTAACGTCATTACGGGCCTCATGGTGGATACTTTTTCGAGTCTGCGCGAAGCCGCTGGGGAGCGCGCGGACACGCTCATGAACGAATGCTTCGTGTGTGGCTTTACGCGGACAGCATACGACGACATCGGGCTTCCGTCCCCGAACTTTGACCAGCATAAAGCCAAGCACCACTTCATTTGGAACTACCTCTTTTTCATCCAATACTTGGATGCCAAGGACGTCACCGAGTACACTGGCGTGGAGACTTACGTACGGCACCACATGAACGCCAAGTCTATGGACTGGATCCCAACGCGGAATTCCTACGCTGCGCAGAACTTTGGCAATTCGCTCCTTGTAGGATCACCCGAGGGCTTGGCGATGGCAGCGATGGAAGAGCGCATCTGTGCGAGAGTTGATGACAGCCTAAGCCAAATGGCTGCACTGGAAAAGAAAATTGACATTCTGGCCAAGAAAGTTGCGGCCAAGTAGATCCTATGAATCACTGATCGTAAAGTACTTTCGTGCTTTTGTTCTGCACATAAGAAAGACGGTCGATACGCCGACCATTACATGCACAATCACATTATCGCTTCCGCTAGTGTAATGATGTCGATGCGGGACGCGCTTTTGACTTTTGAATATCGACTAAAATATTTTTTTCCGAATTAGTAGAAAATAAATCTAATCTAGACTATGGCCATTCAAGTAGCGAGTAGCATTTACGAAGGCCACGTAACTACAGCCGAGCACGCCTAAGCGACATATTGAATCTAGGTATTAGATATATGCCTGCAGGGCTTCAGGGTGATAAACGCCAGATGTTCTGGATTCCCTACCTGCCAATTAAGCCTGTTATCTGTTAACTGTTAACTGCCTGCCTACTAATTCCGGCCCCGCGGGTCCTGTTTCCAGTGCCGAATGCGATCCAAGTTGGCTGTGCTTTCCATTGTAAATTATATCATGCAGGAGCATAGCACGTAAGGCATCTTATTATCTTATTCCTTCGGGCCCCGAGGGGCCGGAATTAGAAGGCTAACAGGCAGACAGAAAATTCAAGGCAACCAATACCAGAAGGAAAGACTAATTAGGCACACAGGCAAGAGTGGCCATGGAAGTGGTGATAGCGGTCCAAAGTGGCTAGCTCGTCCACGCCCTGAGAATCATACAGAGGAGAAGAGTTCCCACCCACAGAGGAGGGGGCTCTAATTGGTAAGTACAGTACGACGTACGAAGTGCAAAATGCGATTCAGACCCGTAAGGGCATAATACAGATAGATGTTTTGGTTATTCTGTGGAGATTCTCTGCGTCAATTTGAGCAGATTCGTCTCTGATTCTCTCTTTTTTGTCTGCGTCTAACAACATTCAACTAAGAAGACATCAAGTGCACGCGACGAGCGTGGACTGCGGAGCTCGGTGCAACAAGCTCTTCAAGGATAGACGCGCTAACCAGTTTTAAGGTTTAATAATAGATCAAATCGAGCGGTGAAACACATTGCCAACGGAATACTACGGAGTTGACTATTCTGGTTCAAGTTGCACACACTATATTTTAAAAAAAAGTATCGCTGACAAAAGCGTGCAGAGGAGGCGGTCATTTATTTTATAAAAAGAATAGTACTTGAACGCAAAAAGCGCCACGTATATTACGACTTTAATTTGACTGAAAATGATATTGGGCTCAATTGTTGCGTTAGTAGTTTCGGGTGCTCTACCGGGCGTTTTTTCGGCCGATGAAAATACCCTGCACGACTATGTGGATTTTGTTCCCGATATTTTGGACATGACATGCACTAACGACAAGCACACGTATCCCTTCAACGATCAGCTTCGTGGCGTCAATTTGGGTGGGTGGCTAGTCCTTGAGCCTTGGATAACGCCGTCGCTTTTCTACCAGTTCTTGGGGAAAGATGAAGGCGAGACAGCTATGGATATTCACGGGTTTTGCGAAGTCCTAGGCCCAGTGGAGGCAAACCGGCAACTTCGAGCACATTGGGCTAATTGGGTGACGCAAGCACACATTGAGGCGCTGGCTGCGACGGGCGTTAATTCTTTGCGCCTTCCTATCGGCGATTGGATGTACGAGCCTTACGGTGCTTACGTAGGCTGTACCGATGGCGCCCTCGATCGCGTTGATTGGTTGCTAGACCAAGCTCATGCGGTTGGTCTGAACGTACTCCTTGATATTCATGGTGTGGAAGGCAGCCAGAACGGTTTTGATAATAGCGGCAGGAGCGCGCGTGTAGAGTGGACCTCGAACGGCGCAACCCAGCCCTTAGACATCGCCACATTTTCCCATTGGAGCATCCGAGAAGCCAAATGGGTTGGCGACTTTAATGCCAAGACGGGGCAGTACACTTCTATCAATCATGAAAGTATCAACAAAACTCTGCGGGTAATTGGACTCATTGCAGATCGCTACAAAGACCACCCAGCTGTGCTCGGAATTGAGCCAGTAAACGAGCCCTGGCAATTCACCCCGATTGACCTCCTAAAGCGGTTTTATTTCGACGGCTACCTCGAAGTCAAGAAACGTGCTCCGCAATGGAAGTATGTTATGCATGATTCTTTTCGCTTCACTGCAGATGTCTGGGGAGGGTTCATGCGAGGTTGCCCAGATATTGCACTGGACACCCATATTTACCAGGCTTGGCAAAATCCCGGGAATCCTCAGAGCTTTTATCTGGACGCCTGCGCTGCTAAGAAGTCTATTCTCGAGATTGAACGCTCCTTCGGCCCTGTCATTGTGGGCGAGTGGTCTTTGGCAACGGACAATTGCGCCATGTGGCTGAATGGATTCAACGACAATTTGCCAGGCTTTCCCAAGATGCCATGCAAGTTTGTCCCCTGCCCCGACCCTTACGTTGAAGACCAAGTAGGGGCACCTCCAGACCCCACCAAAGCTTTGCAGCCCCCTTACGGTACCGGCGTGAGCGGACCATCGTTTGGCTTGTGCCCGACTGATATTGATTGGAAAGACTTGTCCTCGTTCAGTGACGGCGATGTGCAACAAACGGGAGGAGCAGCCTGTACGATGTCGGACGAGATTTATAACAATGAGGTAACGATGCAGCTTACAAGGAAGAAACTACACGCGTGGTCGGAAGTCAGCCACGGCTTTTACATGTGGAACTTTCGCTCGGAGTTGGCGCCACGTTGGGACTTTTTGAAAGCCCACGCGAACGGTTGGTTTCCATTAACCATGCAAAATTTGAACCATGAAGTAGCTGAGGCTTGCGACAAAGAGGACCAGGGTTTGTTTCTGTGCCAAGCAAAGCGCGGTATTTTTGAATCGACTATCATTGCTGGAATGAACTACTGCTGTGGGTACGACCCCGATTGCGAAGGGTTGAATGATGTACTTACTGGACCTGACCTTCTGAAGGCTGCTGACAAATTATTCAACAAATACTGGTCCTCGCATCGGACACTGGGAACAACTTGCGATTTTGGTGGTGCTGCTGAGATTGTTGATCTCCCCAAAGGAAACATTACCGACACAGATGATAGCTCAGGCCCCGTTAGTGAGGCATCTGTGCCGCCAACTCTTGGCACTCGTGCAGTCTCCGCCGCGGCTGCGTTTTTGGTGGCTATCATATTCATCCTCTCAACGTTCGTGTTTATTGCTGCAAAGAAGAGAGCGGCTCGAGAGCAACGGGAATCAATCATTCAAATGAAATCTGCAACTAATTTTGGAAGCACGAACTCATCAGTGGTGGATATAACGTCACCTCAATTTTCGACGAGTGCACTGAACGAATGTGAGAAGTCCACGAAGACAACGAGCGCATACCAAGGCGGCCGCAAATACATGCGAGTTGATGTTTGAAATACATTTTGCGATATAGTGGAGTTCAAGCACCTCTTAATTTGTTTAGAAAAACCACTACGCATTAATTTTGGAAAATAAATCGTTTTTTAAGCCCCTTGTTTTTAGTGCAGGTAAAGAGAGCACGAAGGGGAAGGGCGCCTCGGGGAAGCATTCCGCACCGTTCCGCATCCCATTCCCTAAATTTTAGCCGTAAAACTTAAAATGAAACATGAAACACGAAACGAAGGACTTCAAAGTCTGCTCTCACCACGGCCAGTTCGCAGGTTCGCAGTTTAACTCTCCATGGGGCCTCGATCTCCCCAAGGATAGTTGATAAAGACAACAGTGGTAGCTAGCAGCGACGTGCGTATTAGTACTAGCAGTGACGTGCGAAACGCGAAGTTAAAATGCGTGCCGCTTTACGCGAAGTGTGAATTTATTTGTGTGTCACTTTTTGAACCGTTAAAAACACTTCCATGGTCACTCTGATGGGTTATACGGCTGATTAGGCATATCTTTTCAATGAAAGTTACTTTGGCTTATCTATCTGCCTGGTAGCCTTCTGATTCCGGGCCCTCGGGGCCTGTGTCATAAAAAGTACAAAGAGGACGAAGTGCAAAGTAGAGCAGCATGGCACGCAGCAAGACAAAAGAGGTCCAACTGGGAGTAAATTCAACGAGTTCGGCCGCTATGGGGGTGCTCCTACAGACCTCAGCCGCATATCGGACCTTCTTGCCCGGGAGTTAGCTCGCAAGCACACGGCCTTCTACAGCATGGCTTTTCAGAAGCCAAAGCCATATCCAAGCAGAAGTTCGCTCGCAAATGGGGCCATGCAATTGCCCGAGGGTGGGCGACACTTCTTTTATGCCGCTTAAGGGCTTTCGTTGTGGCCCCCTTCTCTACGGGTGGGAACTCCTCTTCTCAGACAGATTCTCAGGGCTTGGATGAGCGAGCTACTTTGGACCGCTACCACCACTTCCATTTCCATGGCCACCCTGGCCTGTGTGACTGATAAGTCTTTCCTTCTAGTATTGGTTGCTTTGACTGTTTGCTTGTTAGCCTAATTCTCCCCCCCCCCCTCGAGTCAAAGTACAGCA
>Ga0307982_1002837_pt1 | contig 13886 bp, 20 predicted proteins | sample OrgLakmetagen989_FD_201847 | JGI IMG/M metagenome (GOLD analysis project Ga0307982, IMG submission 201847) | Saline water microbial communities from Organic Lake, Antarctica - #989 | ecosystem: Environmental > Aquatic > Non-marine Saline and Alkaline > Saline | place: Antarctica: Organic Lake...
AGCGATACCACTACCACGATATCAAGGAACCCCAGTCTAGGTAATGATTTGAGGAGGAGGACTTCGGATTTAGATGACACTTCAAGGAGGGCGAGTTCTGGTTTAGATGGCACTACCAGCGGTGGAGACGGCGGAGAATGGTTTCCTTTGACTGGCTCCCTAATGGATTTGTGGCGCGAAATACGAACTGACGCCAAGCACGACTCCAGCAAGAAGAGAGAGGCCTCAGCTAACAAGGGCGCAGGCGCCAATTCAGACAAGGCGTTTTTGACCTTCAAGACTGTCGCAGCAGCCACCACTGCCGTGCAGGCATGTGTGAAAAATGACACTATTTCTTTAATTTTCTTTGCTTCTCCTTCGACGTCCTTTCCCTTTTTTCTTTTCTTTTTTTTTTTCTCTTGGTGGTTAAAAAGTGAGTACATTTTGTATACTTTCTAAGTTTAGCCTTTCAACTCGTTGGTGTTGAATAGGTGCTGCACTCGGTCCCGGGCCATCGTCAGGCGCTGGTGGTAGACGTGGCTCCCGACGCGATTCTGGACATGTAAGACACGTGAATAAGACCCGCGTACACCAAAGATACCTTCTTTCGTTAAGCGGGCTTGTCTTCATGTGCGCACATATGACACAATGAAGTCAATTAGTGAAGTATGTTGACATGTAATGTCTGCAAGTGTTCGCGTGCACGGTATTACCTTGATCATTGCGAGGTGGTAATTTGTTGTTGTTTTCGACACATCATTCCTAGGTTTTGGCAAAACGTGCACAAATCAGGCAACACTACTTGGGTCCAACAATCGCTCTCAAGCACAATCTCGTTTCTGCTCATCGTTTTTTTCGTGGTGCCAGTCACTTACTTGAACCAATTCTTTGGCCCTGCGAAAATGGAAGAGCATGCCTTGGCCAACAACTGGCATTGGCTCTCATCTTCACTCGGGACCGCTCTCTTGCCCCTTACCCTCACCATCATTGGAAACCTGTTGCCGCCGCTGTTTACGGGCCTTGGGTTCTTCGAAGGCTCCCTCACGTGGAGCCTCAATTCCATTCGCCAGCTGGACCGCATGGTGTGGTTCCTGCTGGTCAACGTCTTTGGCGTGAGTTTGATCAGCGGCACCATCATCGACTCCATTGTGGCCATTTTGAAAAACCCAACCAAAACGGCAGGAATCATTGCCCGTATTTTACCAACCATGTCGGGCTTCTTTTCACAATATGTGTTTTTCAAGGGCTGCATTGCGATGAGCATTGAACTGCTTCGTGGCTTGACGGTGTTTCACATGGTCAGTCGATGGTTGATAGGGGCGAAAGACGCTACAAAGCGCGAGCGAAATCAAGTCATCATTGGTATTCGTCGCTTCAACAATCCGGGGTGGTTGCCGTTTGGGAAACATTTTGCGCACTTGCTTCTGGTGCTGGCGATTTGCTTGAGCTTTGCGCCCATTGCGCCACTGATTTTGGTTTCCGGCATGGTGTACTTTTCGTCGGCTCAACTCGTGTACCGGTGAGCACAAAAGTAGAGAAAGAAGTGTTGTGGCGGCACGATCGAATGCTATGCATCGTCATACCACCTACCCCACCTACACAAATCCCATCAAATTCCAATGAAAAGATGTGGTCCAGATGTTAGGTAGATTACCATATCCGCCATCTCAAGGAGCGCTTTTTCGTATTACGTATTTATCAACATGTTCAATTTGTTCAATGCATTTCATTGCAGCTGTAGTGCATTTCAGTGTAGCAGCAGCACTGCATGTTTCTTTCTTTTGGTGGACATAAATGTGCGGGCGATGCGCACGCGCGTGGGTGATGTGCGCTAACATGCTTGTGTGTTTGCCTGCGCAGGTACACGCTGTGTTACGTGTACGAGCCACGCTTTGAAATCGGTGGCGCCTTCTGGCCGCATTGCCTTAAGTGGATTATTCGTATCATGTACCTCAGCCAAGCATTCATGCTATGCGTCTTCGTGCTTCGCGAGTATGCGTGTGCTGTAGTTCAAGTCCAGTTATTAGTCAAGCATAATTCCGTCCAGTGAATATCAATGAGCACTTTGCTGTGCTACTTCCTATTCATTCACTACAGTAACAGACTCTACAGTTGCACTGCGCGTTCCTGTACAATGCGCTAGACTCTTTTGTACGTCTGCCCCCCTCATTTATTCCTTCAAACTTTTCTCTCTCCTGCAGGTATGTTCCAGGAATGGTGACCTGTTTTCTGTTACTTTTTGTCACCACCAAGTTTCGGCGGTACATGATCATGAAAGAAAGAGAACTCTTGCGCTTACCACTCGAAGTGGCAATTTATTTAGACAAAGTCAAAGCAGCGACATCTTCGTCTATCAGGCGCGGCGCCTCTACCGCCGTGTTTTTAGCCCACCTCGGCCCTGTACGCTCGCTGCCACAATACCAGCAGCCCTCTTTGGTAGCGCCCCGGGTACTGGAACCGGAGGAGTCCGAATATCTCGGAAAGCGAGGGGTATGGTCAACCGATATGACACACGGGGGCCACTGCAACCAGCTGCTGTCTTTGCTTCGCTTCATCTACCGTCGCCTGTGGTTGCCCTTCTGTGCTTTAGTGAGCCTCTGCACTCAAAACGTGGCTGCATGCGTTGGTGATTCCTGTGACCGGAGTAGTGACCGTGAAGAGCTGCGCGATTCTCACGACGGCAGCAACGACAACGAAGACGGCGATCTTGGCGAGAATGGCAGTGGCAATGGCAGTGTATCAGGATCGGGCACCAATAGCTACAATGATGTCTCGCGAGCGCATGCAGCGGAATTTTCAGCGGAATTGACACCCACGAGGAAATTGCTGGAAAATGGGGCGCAATTGCAGAAGCGGCGTGATGAACGGAACTCGGGTGTATTCAATACCGGCCCCGTGCTTGAGGCATTATAAATGTGTATACCGTGTGGATTTTTTTCTTCTGTGCAGAAATAGCGGACAGGCAGGGTGTGATAAACGGTTTGGAGAACAGCAGCTTTATGTGTGTTATATATTTCTTGTCAAAACTTGTTCTGTGTGTATAGCGGCTGTTCGTCAGTAGCTCTATTTCAATTTCCATTTCCTGTCTAAAGTCCAAATGGCAACAGGCTTGTATAATGTTTGTATAAAAAAGCACATCCGGCTGTGCAGCTGTCGCAGTCGAATTCAGAAAGGCAGCAGCCTCGTGCCCTCGTGCATTGTATTAATACTGGCCTCCTTCATAATATACCTTAAAATGGTAATTGGGGAAACAGTAAAGAGAAGGTGCCTTGGCTGGGCTCCTAGTATAGAAACAAGGGAAGGGATGCATTGGGGTGGGAGTTCCTGGTTGGCCGATTGAGCGAAGTTCCTGGGTTCATGGCAACACATGCTTACTTATGAAGTAGAAAGTTCAAGTGTCGCCTCTGCATAGAGATCGATTCTCCTAGCTTTTCTATCTCGAGTAGAAAGCGAACATTTGAGCACGTAAATGGAGTTCGAGAGAACCGTGAAATACATTGCCTTTTTGTGTGTGCGCATTCGAACAGTCAATCAAACAATCACCAATCCCAGACGATGCCATTCTTCACATTCACACGCTCGCCCAATCATTCAAGCATCATCTCTTAGCACACGCCAGGAAAGAGGAATCGGGGCAAAGATACACGTGCCAGTTGAGCCGTCGTCCTCGTGAATGTCTTGACAATGTCGAGGTTCGCGAATTGAGAAGTGAACATGCCAGCGCCACAATCACATGAAGTACACGAAAGTGTCGGAGCTTCAGTTTAGTCCTCGTCGCGATCATATCACAGTACTCGTTGGTCGCGCATTTTATTTTTTTTAATTGCAATGCTGAGCCTCCACGTTGAGTGTAAGCCGGAAGAAAGAGGTTGCGGGCGTTGCTTGATGAACGGAGTATTCTTGGCGTTCGCTCAGGTTCTTCTTTATCTTGCTGTTTTTTTTTAATTTGACACGAGTTATCTCTCCTAGTTTTCTTTGCCATTTCTCCAGATATTCTAGCTGCATCAGATTCCCAAATCCGGCGGCGGCAGCACCATCGCCACGCGCCTCTTGCCGTACATTTTCTCTTCTTCTAGGGACGTGGACAGCCTCAAATCTCGATTGGTAGGCTTCACTGGCAACGGCAAATGCGGTAAGGTAACCAGAGGCCGCGGCAAGAGCAATTTTTCACTGAGCTCTGCCGCGGCGGCGGCTGCAGCGGCAGGATCTGCCGGAGGATGATGGTGAGCATTGTGCGAATGGGGATGACTGTGGTCTCCAATACTCAAGGCCTTCTGTTGTTGCTGCTGTGGATGTGACGGTTCGTGTTTCAAATGCGGTGGTAACACTCGCGGCGGACCTCCGACGCCTCGCAACTTGGGGAAGACGAGGTCGGAGGTTAAAGGGGCGGTAGGGGGGCCGTCGCGGTGATGGACGGAAGCATACAAGGCTTCGTGCTCCGCTAATACGCGGTTTACGCTTGCGACCTAGGATGTAGCATTGATACATTTCATTCGCAAAATGAAGTGTCACTGACATCGCTTCACTCGTGCGGCGGGCAGGGGGCTTCTTATCATATGTTTCAATTCTAAAAAGAAGCATTCAAAGGTGCACAAGCTAAGAACACGCCTGAACTGCATCACCGCCACTACTCTCACCTGCTCTACAGTGGAGGGCGAGGGCGTCGAACACCCCAATCCTTTCACGCTGACTCGGCTGTCATGGTACGATTGCACTCTCTCCAGCGCGTCTCGAGCCTTCAATCCGTATAAGCGCCCTAGCAGACACGCCGCCACCTGTCAGGAAGTGTTGGTTGGCGATGGGGGGGGGGGGGGCAAGGAAAGGGGCTGCAAGTCAAAGGACTTCAGGTCAAGAGAAAAGCAACCTTGATGAGAGCTAATTTCAATTTTTCTTTCTCTTACTTCCCTTCTTTCTTTCTTTCCTCTCTCCCTTCTCCCCGTACTCTGCTTCCTTCTATCTTACCATTGCGCAGCGCCCGTGCCCTAGCCGGCTCATGAGATAGACACCGCCGTGGTTCTTGCGCAGTGACAACTCAATCGACTCGAGCAGCTTGAGCAGCTCTTCGTGAGGTAACGTGCTTCCTTCGCTTATCTAATTAGATGCAGTACATAGGAGCAGTGATCGAGAGGTAGTATGGAGATTACAATCGGAGAAGCAAAGAAGTTATCAATCAATGCACTTTTCCGCTTCTTCGTCTCATCCTTAAGAAAAAACACAACAAACATCTCAAACATCTGAACACCCTTCATCTCCCATCCTCACCTCCACGTGGACCATGTCTACATGTGGCGCCACTTTGGTGAACGCGTGTTTCGCTCTCTCCGCCGACGCAAACGCCATTCTTTCTTTGGCCACTGCTGCCTGCATTTCAGCGCGAGCCTCCATGTACCTTTCGTAGAGAAGGATAGTTTTAAGTATAATATAGTTGATCAGACACGTCCGTGTGACTGTATCAGGAAATACCTCTACCTAGTAGTAGCACACTGTAGCACACTGCAGTATATGTAGCATGCGCCTGTCCTAGGCTTAGTACCTCGGGTCGTTGGTGCGGTACACGGGCAGTGCCTGTACTTCTCTGGCGGCCTCTTTGGCCTGGGACTCGCTGCGCACTTTGGTGCTCTTGAGGAACGCCTGCAGGCTCTGGTGCTCTTTCACTAATGTAGTATGGAGGTCAGGCAAACCGTTCAACCGCTGTACGTATTGGTATGATAAACAAAGGACCATGACATTGGATGTGATGTTGAGATGTTGAGAGATGGGTGGATGAGTGGGTAAAAGTTATGATCGGAAGTTATTCATCAAAAAGTGAAACACGTGCGAATTCAGTAAGGCGTGTATTCTAGTGAGCAATACCTGCAAATCGCCCATTTCTTTCTTGGTCATGAGGCAGACAAAGGTGCCAATGCCACTCAGCAAGCACTGCCCTCCAGCCTCGGGCGGCGTCGGTTGCCTTCCTTTCTTCCGCGCTTTGCCCTCGAGATAAGAGCCCATCATGATCAAATCTGGAATTACCCAATTGGCCTTGTCGATAGGCCCGCTCATGGAGGCTTGGAAAGAGTTGAATTTTTGTGGGTTGGTAGGCTCGACCTTATGGGGGATAGAGTTGGAGGTTGAGCAAGGAAGCGAGAGGGGGTATAGAGTTGACAGGGAAGAATTAGAGGGGGGAAAGCGCAACTTACACATGGAAGAAAATTGAAACGACAAACAGACCAATGCCAATGTGCACGTTGTCACCACATGTAAGTATACCCACATCACTCCCTCCCTCCTATCACCTTTCCGGTCACAGTGCGGTAGCTCCACATTTTCGGTAAAGGTGGAAGCAACTTTTGATCGATCCCTACGCCAGGATGCCAAGGCGGGGTAGCCTTATCCTTCTCTTTCTTTTCCTGCTTGTTCTGCTCCTTGTCATCACCATTTAAGAGGTGGCTGTACAGGGGCGCCACTTCTAATCCGGTATGGGCGCCGCCGTAGTGCGTCACTGGCACTCGCTCGGTCTGGATCATTACGATTACAGAGAGAAGGGAGAGAGACAGCAAGAGGGATAGAGGAGTTAAGGGAGAATATCAATCGAATAAGGCAGGAGAACGAATGAAGGCTAGGAGAAGAACAGAGAAAAAAATGAATTTTTACCTTTTTCATGATGTCCAAAAAGCGGAGCCACCGGGGCCAGGCGATGATGTAGTCCGCGCGGATGGCTTTGTTCATATATTCCCCCTGTATCGCGACAATCATGACCATCATCAGGTGAGGCGAAAGGAGGAAGTTAAGTCAGACACAGGCAACAAAAGAAGAAGAGAGAGGGGCAGCAAAAAAGAAAAAGTGAAACAGAAAAAGAATCGGAGTGTAGTCGAAAAGAAATAGTTAAGGAATTGGGAATTTTTTCTCCTCTTGAACCTCTTACTTACCACTTTCTTGGCAGCATCTTGACGTTTCACGGCGTATAATTCGCATTCCCTCAGAGTTGGGAAATAGTGCTTCTCGTCGGTCGTAAATCCACGAATTTTTTCTTCCTATAAAAAATAAGACAACTTACAGTGAGGCAAAAGAACGAGGAAGAAAAATAAGAAAAAGGTGATCGAGAAGGAATAGTACACCGAGTTTCAAAACTTTCAGAGAAAGAGACAGAGAGAGAGAGAGAGAGAGAGAGGTCGAAAGAGGGACACTCACATGGCTTAAGGTAGAAACAAAGAGAAGTAGAAGGAATAAGGACAAATAGGATAATCGACACAAGAGAAGTAGAATGGTTCCTACCACCGTACCCCACATTTTTTACCTCCGTAATGCAAAAGTTGAAGTGGTTTTTCATGGCTTCTTTCTGTGCGGCGGCAGCTTCTAGAGCATTCATCATCATGCGGTCATGGAGTGCTTTGAGAGTGCGCTGAAGGACTTTCGCGGCCTAGGAGTAAGTCGGTTGGAGGAGGCGGGAGAAGATTTCGAGAATGAAAACAAGCCTAAAAATAAAGGGACTTTGAGAAAGAAATGCGATATAGAAGGAAAGAAACAGAACAGGAAAAAAAAAAAGCAGAGAATAGGGAAAAATTGCAGAGACAGGCAGGGAGCATTCCAGCGAGATACTAGTATGCCATCAATTACAGCGCAATATCTGTCCTAGTGCCATCTTACCTCTTCGCGCTCTTGCTCCATGTGCGCTAATGTAATCCCCACCCAATGCACGAACACCTTCACCATCGCCTTCTCGTAGCACCACCCGTCAATGATGCGTAAAACTACGGCACACTGGTGATTCCGCCGTCGCACCAAAGAGGCGCGGCACTCTGCGGGGGCCTTTAGGTGATCCGTATGTGGAAGTGTGTGTTTGTGTTGAGAAACAGCATAGTGGTAAGCATTTATGTCGAAGGTCAGAATTAGGCAGAGACAGGAAAGCAAAAAGAATTTAAGGGTCAGCAATAAAGAGCTGTGATTGGAGACAAAATAAATCACACCACATATCAACACCACAAGTCTTTACCTTCAAAGCCGATTCTCGCATCAGCACTACGGTCGGAAACGCCGAGCTGTTGGCTTGGGCCCCGTCATAGACCTCTCCGAGCGCAAACTGCCGGCTGCCAATGTGGTTGTTCAATTGCCGGTCTCGGATCCACGCTAGGGCTCGCTCGCGCACTAGGAAAGCTGGCTGGGCGTTCTTCATTTGAAAGCCTCGCTGTACCTGCGGTGAAGGCAAAGGAAAAAGGAATGGGAAGAAGTCGGAGTAGGAGAAAAAAGGGCGAATAAGTATACGATTTCGTCAAGAACAGGAGGATGAGGCAACAAGAAACGCAAAACAGGAAGAAGGTGAAAGAAAAATAAAGGCAAAAATGCCTAATTTCCCTGCATACCGTCCTCACGACCCCCTACCCCTCACCCACTCCTACCTGTTCCTTCTTGCGGTCCAGCGAGTGCCTTTCCTCGTACAAGCGGTCTGCAGCTTCCATTTCCTCCTGGTACTGCACACACCTGCCCATCCCCTGCGCATCCGGAGTGGCGTTCACATGGATCCATCGCTTGCATTCGATCCGGTACCTATGTGTGGACGGGTGTGGGGGGAGTGCGTTTTGGTGGGTGGAGAGAACAGCAACAACAAGGGTTGCCATTGAAGGAAAGGCACCACACATTCGTGTACCAACACCACGCGCGTTCCATACAATGACTTTAAGAGGTGTGGGAAACTAGAGTCATTCTTCGCTTCGTACGCAATTCATCATCCTGTCCCATTCTATTCAACTCGTCTCTATGTGAATTCTGTTCGAATAGCAATGACACCTACCAGGGCTCGTGCTCGTCGCCGTCCCGCAGCGCCATGCCGTACTGGCCCAGGCGAGGGTGGGGGGTGCCCATCACGCAGCCCCATATTTCACGCCCCCGCCAAGGGGGGAGCCGCGCCTGGCCTTGGACCTACTCGTAGTGGAGTTGAGTGGGAGAAATGGGAAGATTTTAATCGCACGCAGAGATAAAAAGGAGTGGATATAGGGGAATGGGAGGGGGAGAGGGAAAGAGTGCTTTCAAGCACAGAAGCGACGTTATAGTGGAAGAACGACACCCAAGAAGAGGTCAAGGTCAGAGAGTGCCATACGATTTTTCCTCATTTATCGTCATCCATCCCTACCTCATGAGGCAAGTAATCTTCGACGTTAAACACTACAACATCATGATCCCGAAATTTGGGAGTAGGGCGGTTGCTTTTACTGGTGTTGTTAATCGGGTTGATCTTGGGAGCTTCAGTCGACGACGGTTGGCGTAAGTCGCGTCCTAATTGTGACCACCGTGTTTCATCCATGATTTCCGAGAAGAAATCCGGGGTCTGTTGTTCCATTTTATAGGAAGTAGGAAAGAGAAAAGGCACAAGGCATTAGAAATTTCGTTGATCCGAATCACACTCGCATGAGCGTTGAACAAGGAGACACCGATTTGGTGTTATTTCAACCAATAAAAGAAGGACGACTGACGGAGTAACGTGCAGGAGCAGCACCTGCTGTTGGCGCAGAGCACGGCTTCGGTCTCCTTGCGACACCACCCGAATGCGGTACTTTAAAAAGTTCTCATGTGGTTTGCCATTCGTTGTCCGAGGATACAGCAGTAAGCAACAAGTAGCGCAGCACGCTTCTTTATCGGCCTCTGACCACACTAGAGCGTCTCGTGTTTCGCACTCTTCGCACAAGAGGCTAGGCGCTTCGTGCGGTAACTCTAGCGAAGAAAGCATGGTGTCAGAGGTTACCCATCGCACAGGCACTGCTCCAGCAGGGGTCCATGCTTCTTCGTCGGCCCACATGATGGCAGACCTGCTTTAAAGCGTGTAGCTGGGCTAGCTAAAGGCTGCTCTAATAGGTGCAGGCGTACTTTGCTACCTAGCTAGCTCGATGAGAAAAACTTCAATAAAATGATTGCTTTAGGAAGTGGCAGCACACTATTCGCCATTGAGGGCGAAAGGAGAGTACTGCGCGGATGCAACAACGCAACGGCCCATGCCCATGCAACGACGCCGAAACACTAACACAGTACGAAGAAAAATACTGCTGTGCTCTCTCGCTTGCTCTCTTTTGACTTGTGACTTTTGAGTCTTTTTTTTTCGATCCAATCAATCCGCCTTCTACCTTCCCGCCCTTCCGCCTTCGAGCTTTCTAGCTTCTTGTCTCGCGCATCAGCGCTCACAACGGCTCACTGATTCTAGTATCTTTCTATTCGAAGTCTCTATCTTCGTTAGCATATTAAACGCTACAGCTACGATAATCGTCCAATTTTCCTGAACCTAAGTAGCATCTGTAGCATTGCATTGGATAGTTTGTAGTTGCCATAAATTAGCCTGTAGCAAGTGTCAATTGGAGCGACCGGTGTTTATTGGGCTCTTAGCCATGAGCGATGACGATGCGGAGACTTTAGCCGTGAATGCTGGCAGAGCAGAGGGGCGAATCCACGGTGAATCTGAAGGCATACACGAAGGCGTAAGATTGGGCAACGCAGAAGGTCGGAAGTTAGGGGAAGAATTAGGCGCTATCAAGGGCCTCTGCTTAGCATGGCGCCACATTGCTTCTCTGGACGAGAATGCGCTCTCTGATCGTGCAATGAAAAGCTTAGCATCTCTAGAAGCGCTCGTGGATGCTTTCCCACGCAAAAACGACAACCCACAGCAAGACTTCATGCGCGACATCACGTTGATTCGAACGAAAAGGAAAGTCGTGTATTCTCTGCTTGGGATGGACAAACAACCTCAGCAATTAGAGTCGCTCATGTTTTGAGGCCAAAAGCTAGGCTTTTCGCGCTTCCTCGTTGTTGAAGAAGAGATCTGGAGTTTACGCGAACAATGTCCACGGCTGTGTTGTGGATTGTTGCGAAGGTAAATTTCATGTGTGTTTGATGCGTCAGTGCGTTTCGTCCTCCAAAAGGGCAGTGTGCATTCTTCCGGACCTCGGAGGCTTTCGTGTACCACCCCGCCCTTAAAACCGGATCTGGTTTCTAGTACCAGGTTTCCCGCAGAGAATACAGTGAGAGAATTGGAATCTGGAAGCGAGATGCAGTTAGGCGGTTATGAGAACTAGGAAACAGAAATTTGGAATTAGAGCACGCCCATGCCTTATATAGGCAAGGGCCTGGCGATTCGTGTCTGTATTGGTGCGTATACACAGCCAAGGCCAGTTATTTTTATTCCGAGCCAAATAAATGGAGATACTTCGAATATGACCACCGATTGAAATTTTAGAAACGAAGAGGCAGTGCTGTGTGGTCAATGGAATGCGCTACTGTGCCCCTCGCGCACTCGAAAAGCTGGCCGTGCTAGAGCCAGCCAACCAATTCTTCTTGATATGGGCGGAAGCTAAGTTCTTCTATTCGCCGTGCAAGAGACAAAAATCTACCGATGTTCGCTCAAACCCGGGCATACATGAGGATGTACGCTTGCGCATTGGTGACTTCCTCTAGGCTAGCTTTGGTGACGCGCGCGTCGTTGAAGTGCCACCAAGCGCCAGGATTGCCGACAGCACTGCGCCCTGTGAGGAAAAATATGGGGGGAAATTATTATGGTAAGAATAAGTGGTGGCGCGGGTATGGAGGAGCGCAATGAAGACAAGAGAAGTTAGGAAAGAATCGTGTTCGGGGCTTTAATTTTCGCTGCATGAATCATTTCAAGCCCGCAAAACGATCAAGTTGGATTTAGAACATGAAAACAAGGCAGACGTGCGTATTGCGGATTCTAAGCACTGACCGTAAGCTGTGAAGTGCCCGCCGCCCATTTGGTGCCCATGATGGCACACGACGCTCACCAGCTGGTACTCCAGCAACGATGATGATGAAGAGGAGGAAGAGGAATAGGCCATCGCTTCTTCCTTTGCTTCTTCTGCTTCTTGTTTCCTCTTTGAAGGAGCCTTCAATGAAGGTCCACCTGGTGACGATGCAGGAGAAGGTTCCGGTGCTGCCGCAGCGCAGTATTGCTCCAAATTGTCGAGCTTCAAGGGAAAAGACACGTGAGTCTGCACCTTGTGCACTCCGCTCGCGTGCCAGGCCGTTCGATTGATGTGCAGCACCAGCACTTGCGGCGCGGGCTGCGCTAACAAGACGCGCTTTTGGGCATCCACCTGCCATGTTTGTCAGGACAGCGCACAAAGATGGCGAGAGTGAGATTGGTTCAAGACACCGACCAAAAAAAGAAGAAATTAAAGCAGCATAAAATCAGAAAATCAGGTCGATCCGCCTTATTTACATGTACTCCATGCACACCCTAATATGTTTCTTTCAACGCACCAGGGAGCCATCGTCGAGGCGGTACTGGCTGTCCCCGACTAATTGCTCGGGCGAGGTGGCCTCTTCTAGGCACTGGGCTAAGGTACAGGCGCTGGAGGGAGTGCCGTTCTTAGGGCGGCCCACTTCTCATACAGAGCACGGAGAGAAGAAAGAAAGAGAGAGAAAGGACACCGCAAGCACGCAAGGTAGAATCGAAGGGGTAGCGAAGAAGGGGGTTAGGCAGCCCATTCGCATGAAAAGAACGACTTCATGGAGCAAAACAATCATGATTTTAAAAAAACTCAATGCATAGGAAATGAACACTCATTTTTTTTCTTTAAAGAAGCCACGCATTCAAAAATACACACATCAAAGAGGAAAAAGTGCCCTTCATTCATTGATTACCAACACGGTACTGCGGCGGAATGTCGATCGTCCAGGGTCCACAAAACGGCATTTCCGTTGAGCTCACAACTGACTCTTCTTTTTCAACTTCTTCTTTCTCTTCTTCCTTATCGTCTGCTGCTGCTGCTGCTGCCGTTCTCGACCTTTTCGCCCTATTCCCACCGCCCCCACTGCTGCTAGCTTTGTTGTCCTTGCGGCGTCCTCCTAATACCGGCCGAGTGTACTCGATTTGTTGCACTAATTTGCCGCTAAACAGGGGGCTCACGCAGGCTGTCTCTTCGACTTCTAAACGGTCGATCAAATGCACCAAGATCTCCGCGGCATCGTGCTGTGCGTGAGGGTAGAATAGAAAATAGAATGAGGTCAGGGAATACAAAGGGATGGAGTCAAGGATTGTTCTGCTAGGGAGAACTGAAGAGCAAGTTAGGTACAGGGATGCGCATTTCTCCTATTTCCTCTATTTCGTCCCATGATTACCTGTCGAAAGCCTCGAAACGACCCGAACAATTTCCAAACCATGGAGATGATCCGATCAGGCGTGTGCCGCACCTAAATATCATGGTTATTTTGACAGTATCGAGAGGAGGGAGGAAGAGAGGGTGAAGCGCACTCAACACCATGCCAATGACAGAGGAGAACTACAGACAGCATGCATCGTTCAAGGGCAAAGTATAAACTCTTGCTTCTCTTCCTTTTAGATGACGCCAAAGTTGCTCGCGTTATGAATTCTTCACCAGCTTGTTGGCTAACACCACACGGCACAAGCGTCGAAATTCCGTGGCCAGCGACAGGGTTGACGCCACGCGAGCTCCTCCTCCTCCGCTGTCCTCTGAGTTCGCTGCTGCTGATGTTGCTGCCGTTGTGTCTGCTGCGCCGCCTGAGGAAGTTGTGACGACGTTGTTTCCATGGCTACTGCTCATCGCAATGTTGTCACCTCTCAATCCTCCCTCAAGACCTCCTCCTCCTCCTCGGCGGCGGCGGCCGACCATCGCCAATTCCGGTAGTACCGTAGGGCTCTCAGGAGGCGAAAGGGGGAGGTTGGCATTTTGAGCACTGCCACCGTTAGCATTACCGGGATCGCATGTAAGACCGTCTTTTTCATGTCGTTGTGTGTCGTGTTGGTCGAGCGCAAAGGCCGCACGAAAGGCCGGCACTGAAACCAGAGCCTGAAGCACTGAGTTCACGTAGCAAGTGTTGCCGAGGTTGCGCAGTCCCACCTGTAAGAGAGGGGCGAAGGATTGAAGGGTTGGAAAAGAAAAAAGCACAGCAACACGTCTCGCACAATCCCTTTT
>Ga0307982_1002838_pt1 | contig 13885 bp, 12 predicted proteins | sample OrgLakmetagen989_FD_201847 | JGI IMG/M metagenome (GOLD analysis project Ga0307982, IMG submission 201847) | Saline water microbial communities from Organic Lake, Antarctica - #989 | ecosystem: Environmental > Aquatic > Non-marine Saline and Alkaline > Saline | place: Antarctica: Organic Lake...
GAAGCAGAACGACAGAACGTCGGTGTTTATGTGTTCTGTCGACCTCCAATTATTGTTCTGTTGTTTCTCAAACATCGCTTTTGTATACCTTTTTGTCGGCTCACTTCGAGCCCCTTGTTGGTGCCGGTGCGCGCTGTGCGGTCTTGTTGACTGCCCGGTGTGTACTCCGCGCTAATAGATTAAAGCAAACTTCTCAGTGTAATTTACGCGACCTCGCTCTATAAAAGAATCGCAGACCTGGCAAGACTAACTGTAATATCGGCAATTTTTCAGATCTTGAAGGCACTCGATTGTAATAATCCGCGGTATAGCCTCTTCGAAGAAGTCTGAGTCAACAGCATCGTACGTATTATAAATACAGCAAACATATTGCTTTCTCAGCTTCCTGTTAACTTCGCGAGCACTACAAAAACTCTTAAGAACTCTGAAGCACCCGATGGAACTATCAAACTCTCCACTGCGTTGAAAATCTCCTCGACTTCTTGTCGTCAGCTTCGCAACTTGCGGGTAAACTCTTAAAAACGCTGAAAACTTCGTATCCTGCTCGGACTATAAAAACTCTCAGAGACTCGAGTGGGCTGATTTAGCTGCCGTGTTGAAACTATCCTCAACTTCTTTTCGTCAGCTTCGCAACCTTCAGAGCTTCCGTCAAACCCCAGGAAACTCGCAACCTTTGGATAATTCTAAGAAGCTTTAAAAAAATCTCATCCCTAATCTCATGAGATCTCTCAAAGACTCGGTCATCTAGACACTCAAAAGCGACTCCTAACGTTTCATTGCTTTGAAACTCTTGAAGGTTAACGACGGACTTGAACTGCAAAGATTACAACGAATCGAAAAAAGCGTAACCCTAACTTAGCCCTAACGACGAACGACAAAGCGTGACGGGTGGAGGACGGACAATCTCCGAGCAGTGTCTCCTCAAAGCTCGCAGCACTAATTGAAAGGTTCACTCCACCATTAGCAACACAGTCGATTTCGTACTTGAAAGCATCGAGTCGACAACAATCGATTTCGTCAACCAATTTTTCTGACCACTGCAAGATGTTGAGGCCGGCCCAAGAACTTTGAAGAAGGAATATGCACAATACGAGTGCAGGATAAATATTGCTTTAGTTTTCCTTTGGAGAGCTTCACAGAGTTCGCTCGGAGACTCGAGAGTTTGAGCTTATTTGTGAATTTGTCCAGACTCCAAAATAACCAACCTTTGACAAAGTCAGACTTCGTGTAACCCTAACTTAGCCCTAACGACGAACGAAAAAGCGTGACGGGTTGAGGGCGGGCGGGTCATTAAATCTTGTAGTCCTCCTACGGAGACTACGACCCTAGAGGAGATAAACTGTACTGTAGTGGTACTGTAGGCTTTGCAGCTCTGCACGCAAGGCACTGCAAACTGTGAAACCCGGGACAAACAAAAAAAAATCAGAAATCGGGGTCAACCAACCGGCTTTTCGGCTTTTTCAAAAGAGTCGTTCCTCAATTCCTGAAAAAAGTTGTTCTTGCCGGTTCTTCGTTTCTAGCTATAGCTAGCCGGGACGGACGTGTGAAATAGAAGTTTAGCAGGGGGCAAGCCACCATGGCGGCAATCGCCGCAGCCATGGGGGCCAATGCTGCGACCCGAGCTTATAAAGCTGAGTGTAAGAAGGAACGAGACCACACACTATCGTTGCCGCGAAGCCAGACCGAAAACCTATGGCTGGTTGAGTTTGCAGAGCGGCTGCGTGTCGGGCCCGAGGAACCTACCCTGCAGGAGCAGAGCAAACTCAACGAAGATGGGTTTTCGAAAGCATATGCTCTAAAAGAGGCCGAACTTGCGAACTCGAGTGATACTTACGACCGAGTGGCGTGGTGGGTGTACAAGAATCTTACGTCTCGCCCATGGTTTGAAGCCTTTGTCATGTTCAATATCCTCGCCATTGGCATCAGCACTGGATTAGACCTCGAGACTGACGGCGGCGTGGACAACCCAGGAATCAAAATGTTCATTGACCTCACAGCCTCAGTCACCTTCGTAGTATTTACACTAGAGTGTGCCTTGAAGCTCGTAGCTGAAAGTTGGCACGTGGAGCGTTACTTCCAGGATGCAGAAAACGGTGCCTTCAATTGCTTCGATTTTACCATAGTTGCCGCAGGCTTTGCTTTTTTGGGCTCCGACTCAGGCGGTGCCGTTGGAGCTCTGCGGCTACTGCGCCTGGTGCGCTTGCTTACCTTCGTCAAGGGAGTGCCTCAATTGCGAGGCATTATCGTGGGCCTGGTGATTGGCATGAAGTCTGTCGTGTACATTCTCGTGCTGCTGTTTCTTGTCATTTACCTCTTCGCGATCATTGGCGTGCTCTTCTTGGGGTTAAACGACACCGCCCGCTTTGGCACTGTGACCACAGCGATGCTGCAATTGTTTCAAGTGTCAACCCTAGCGTCTTGGACGAATATCGCGTACACCTCATGGTGGGGCTGCGGGAACTACCAAGGCGACCCGTATACCTCAGACAACCAAATCACTGGCAAATCCCGTGCCGTGACTCTGGTGGGCGATTTTCAGGGCTACAAATGTGATGAAGCCGGGATCGAGAAGCACCCCATGACTACGAGCATTTATTTTGCGCTGTTTATCTTTGTGACGGCGTGGGTTGTGATGTCCCTGTTCATAGGTGTGATTTCGATTGGCATGTTCGAAGCTTTCGAAGCCATGCGCGCAGAAAAGGAGGCCGACGAATACATGCGAAAGATCAGCGCTACCATGCCCAACCCAGCGCCGTCTATGGCGTCTATGGCTGGCCCCCGCAACTCTGGCACTGGGGAAAATATGGGGAATACAGCGTTCAAGTCCTTGAAGAAGGCAGAAAACCCGCTGGTGAACCGGCCTGAGCTCGCGGAGCTGATAGACTTTGCACTCGCAGATGAAGTCGTAGACTCAATTGAGCCGTCACTTTTCTACGAGCGTTTAAAAAATGTGGCGCGTCGCTGCCAGGTTGTGAGACTATATGTACATTTCTTGCACAAATCGCCCTTTTCCCTTCTGAATTCTTCGTCTATTACCTCAATTTTCGCGAGGCCAATTCTTCCTTCTTAACGTACTTGCCACACCAACGTACACTTTACTCCCTATGACCGATTTAGGCGATTCAAACTGCGGGCTGGTTCAACAACATCATCACAGTGACCATCATAGTGGTTGGTATCTTCATCGGCATTGACACTGACGCAGTCATGGCGTGTGAGCGTTTCACGGTGAATAAGCGATCAGGCACCAGCCCAAACTGCGTTGATTCCACGGCCTCAGTAGCGCTGGGTTACATTGCGCAGTTTATTTTCACGGTCGAGTTGTTTGTAAAAGTGCTCGCCTTTGGAAAGTTTCCCATGAGGTATTTGGAGGACCCGTGGAACAAGCTGGACGGGTTTGTGGTGGCGGTGGGGTTCGTCGAAATGACGCCTGGCCGCGTAATCTTTGAGGCCTTTCCAGTAGTTGTGCTGCGGCTCTTGAGACTCTTGCGCGTGTTTCGATTGGCCAAAGCGCTGCCGCGGCTGAGGTCCATTGTTGAAGCGCTGATCAAAGGCTTAGGCTCGGTGGGCTGGATCTGTATCCTCATGGTTGTCTTTAACTACATCTTCGGGTGTATGCTGATGCTGCTCTTCGCCAAAAACGACCCTTTTCACTTTGGTAGCGTTGGCAGAAGGTAACGCGGCGCATAAGCATAAAAGCTTTACAGGTGCACTCTCCATTCTAACTCATAATCTCTTTTGGCTGTTTTGCTTGCAGTATGTTTACCATCTTGCGACTTGCCACTCTGGACTCGTGGGAGCAAATTCTGCACATCAACATGCGTGGGTGCGCCGAATACCCTAATTCGGGTTACCCTTTGATCAAGGAAGGCAGCCAGTGCACGGATTCTGCTGCCTTAGGGTGGTTTACAGCCCTGGTGTTCTTGCTCGTGGTCGTGATTGAGTCCTTTGTGCTTCCGACAGTGCTAATTGGTGTGGTGATTGTGTCATTCGACGAGGCTACTAAACGCGGCATTGTGGTACACGCTCGTTATACTGTGCTAATGAATACATCCTACCCTTCACTTCATTCTTTCATTGTTCTCTGTCGCGACAAGTACTAGAACTTTGCCAAGAGTCAAACCTTACCGCGTGCTCACAATGGATATTCTTTTCCAATCCTCAGTTTTTCACTTTTTGTTTTGAATTCTTGGTAAGGTGGACAAAATGATGGAAAAGATGCGCCAGTCCATTGCCGAGCTCGATGAGGCAGAGCTAAAATATTTCACCGAGCGGCGTATAGAGGCTCTGCGAGCAGTGTTTGAAGAGATGGATGCCGACAACGGCATGACGCTAGACATGGTTGAGCTTTGCCCGTTTTTCAACTATGTATTCTTCTTGCGCTTCGGAAAGAACTTAACACAAAGCGAGCAGGAAAAGCTGTACTACATTTTGGACACTGACATGAACAATGAACTCGGTATACATTTTGCAACAGAAGTTTCCTTTCTCTGTTGAATTTTTAGTGCTGAATTTTTAATGCGAGTGCTATACAAGCAGTGCACCCTACATGCTTCGAGGAGCATTTACCAACTATAAACATGAATTTCATGTACACCAAATAATTTAATTGGTATAATGTCTAAGTACTCTAACTTGTATTGTTTTTTTCTACCTTTCTTGTATAGGTTTTGCGGAGTTCGTTACCTTCTTTGCTACGGTAACAGAACTTTAATTACGCTTTTTCTGTCGATTGCATTATAATCTATGAACCTTTTCTTCTCATCCTTGCGGCAGTCGTGCCCTCCTTATAGCTCCAACCAGTGTCAATCCCATGATCCTGATGGTGGTTAATACCGCATCCACCGCGACATGATCTTACCTGTTTTGCCTCCGTAGGTATTGCACCTTCAAAACAAAATGGACCGAGATGAGGAGTTCGGCAAGAAAGCTTTTGCCGTTCGTGTTCGAGATCGCCGAGGAAGCACCAAAGTGAGACACGGCTTGGAGTGTGAAAGAAACTCTTGTTTTATTTACTGTCTTTCTTTCTGAATTCCATTCTGAATTTCAGTTCCGCCCTATGGCTCAACTCTCAATAGTGAAAGTCATGCCTATACTACAGTACCAACTACTTACTAAGTAAAGCGCACTTAACGCGCTTGCGTACACGACTCCGCATGCGGCAGGCCCAAACGGACCACGAAGACGAAACTAGCGGCGCTCCTCGAAAGGGATCCTTGCGGTCGAAGTGGGGGCGTTTGAAACACGACGAAATTTTGTCAAAGGCCTGGGATCGCGTGATCTTTGCGGCCGACAAAGCCCACGTGGATTGGCCAAGCCGTTTGAGAGCCATGTTTCGAGTTCACGAAGACCAACGAGCGTCGCGAGGGCAATCCCTGACGTCGGGTGTACAGTCTGCGGCGGTGAGCTTAAACGTGAAGCAGTTAGGAGAAGGTTTGCGCAGCATGGGCGTGAAAATCAAAGTCTCCGAGGCCAAAGTCTTGGCCGAAGACATGGACGACAGCGGCGATGGAGAAATTACCTTGGCGGAGTTTTCAGAAGCGTTGAACAATCGCCGGGTAAAGGCTCTCTTTTCTTCTTCTTCTTCTTCTTCAGCGTGATTTGACTATGACCTTCGTTGTACATCATTTTGAGAGCCTCCTTCTAGGATGGCGCAAATTAGCTTTCGCGCGTTTGCTACAGTTCTTGTCCGATTCCACCGAAACCTCAAAATGCACCCATATTTAGTCCCCTCTCAGTAGCCTTCCTCTTCCGCTTCAATCAGGTGGCGAAAGCGTGGGCACCCATTTTGCGCCTCGCAATAAGCAATAGCGACGACAACAGCGAAAGCGAAGATGACAATGGCCACCCTCCTTCTTCCTCCTCCGCCTCAGAGACTTGGGATGCGAAAGTGACCGCTGCTTTTTCGGCTTTCGACCACAATGCCGATGGCCAATTGGACAAAGCGGAGCTTGCTCGGGGCTTGCGGCAACTCGGCGTCGTTCTGTTCTTGCCTGAGGTAAAAGAAAGAGAGAAGGTGGATTGACGATGAACGTGTTTTTGTTCTCAGGAACGAATGAACACAGGTTACATGTATTTCCAAACTGCACTGCCCATCGTTCATACGTTTGTTCTTCATCGTGCGCATTTGTGTGCATGGTTCTTTTCTTCGCGTGGCAATGTAACAACGGAATCTTGGTTGTTGCCCCAGATTGAAGCGTTGATGCGCACCATGGATGCTGACAGCGGAGGCTCTGTCTCCCTGGCCGAATTTCGAGTGGCGGTGCGACAGCAGCAGCTGAGCCGCGCTTGGCCGATGTTGCTTGAAGTTGCCGATACAAACAGCTCTTACGCGGGGGAATGGCCCACCAAAGTGCTGCAAGCGTTCCAGAAAGGGCTCTTTGCGTCGGCGTCCCCAAACAGTACCTTGTCCACGCACGAAGAAAGTGTGGTATCAGGGTTAGAATCCGAGCAGTTCCGGCTCGCGCTCGCAGAAATGGAAATTCGGTAAATTGCATTTCATTGCAACTGTCTGTTCAGCGAGGGCGAACTATTCCCTGTCCTTGCACTTGCCCCCATGGCCTGGATGTTCAACGTTTAGCCACCCCTTGCCTTGAGTTGATTATTACCATCTCTTCACCTCATTCTTGTCACATGCATGCTAGGCTGGACCTCGCGACGGTGCGCTTGCTATCAGCTGACATCGTGTCCATCATCAATGATAGTACCAACAACAATAGTAGTGGTAGCGGCGCGGCCGAGGCTAGCAAGGCTGTGCCGCAGCGACAAGGACTGTATTCGTCCGCCGCCGCTACCACGAGGATTACCGCAGCAGGGCTGATGTCGGCGGTCGCATGGAAGCAAAACGAAGTGGCGTGGGCGCCGGTGCTGAAGTGGGCTGCGGACGTGGGCGTGGAGTGGCCGGACGAGCTGAAGTTGGCGTTTGAAGAAGGAGATAGAAAACCTGACGAGGTACAGAGAGAAGTGATATGGCAAGAGGTTAACTGCTGTCGAACTGCCGTTGTGATATCAAGAGACACGAAATGTAGCACTGAACGCGAAGAAATGACTAGTCTTGATATGTATACAAATACGTGTCTTGTATTCAAAGTTTACTCTGCCACAAACTTTCTCCTCTTTTTTTTTCTCTCTTCTGTCACTCGTCGTTCTGCCAGGCGTCAGCTCGGAGGCTCTCAAAAGCGTTGTCAAATTCAGCACGACGATCCTCAACGGATTCAACGCGAAAGAGGTCGTCCACTGGAGCAGCAGCCCGCAAAGGGTCCTTGCGAAGAATCTCCGAGCAAGGACAGGGTGACTTGTCGACCCCCTTGCAGGCCCGTTTGTTGAAGCTGGGGATCGGCGTGAGCGACCAGCAGTTGTCGCGCATGGCGTCTGACGGCGTACATGGCGCCATTACCTGCGAGGTCCTCAAAACAAACGAGCAAACCAAGCGAACAATCAGTTATCAGTCCGTTCTTCTGCCTGGCTTGACTCCCGTGTCATGTCTTCTATTGTGCGAATAGTTGAACTACGAAATACACGCGCGTTGACGTTATCCTCCACGTGAGAATTCGCCCTGTTTTCATAATCTTTCTTTCTTCTTGAACGTTCCATAGGCTTTGGCCGCAGTCATGCGCCCAAAATTAGCGGCCAATTATGCTTACGCTGCCGCGGTACCGCATTCCCAAGAAGAGCTGCAAAAGATCGCCATGGCTGCACGAGGCGCGAAAGACGAGATCAAACCATTGGAAAGTGTAATAGTAGCGTCTGTCGACGTGCATCGCATTTTGCAGCGCGTCAACCAGCACCGCAATGCCGCGGCGGTGAGAGCGTAAAAAAATACTTGAAGAAAGAACGTGACACGTATGGCTTTCTCAACAGGCTGTAACCTCACAAACATCGTGATGAAACAATGTTATTCTTTCTCACTCTCGTCTGTTCTCTCTCTCTCCAATCCAAATATACAGGGGCATACGTTTAAAGGAATCCATGCAAGAATCACCAAGTCGAATCTGACTCTCTCTCTGTCTCTCTCCTTTCTGCATGTAGATGGATGCCTTGGCGCGTCGTTTGAATGTTTTGGCAAAGGAATTCGCCAGAGAAGCAATTAGGAGTCCAACCAGTAGCAAAAGCAACAGTGGCAGCAGCACCCCCATGCGGACTAGTGTTCACATTTTACTGACCACGTAAGGATGTGAATACGCGTCAGAAATAGAACCATGAATACCCTGGCTGTTCATAATATTGACTTGTCTTCTGCATGTCAAATGGTGACGCTTCGTCTTGTGCTGACAGGCTTTATTCTGCCTTGACACGCCCTTGTCTTTTCTGCCCTCCTTTTCCCTTCTGTCTTTTGTCTCTTCTGACCTGTACTTGTCTTCGCCTCGATAGGAGCGAACCTGGTGTGTCACCCCTGCACAGTGGCTGGGAAGCAGTTCAAAGCTCAGGCAAAACTTATTACTACTGCCCTGACACTGGTGAAACCTCGTGGGAACTCCCGCCTGGCATGCAGAACCAATCACAGACGCCAACACAGGCGCCAACACAGGCGCCTTTTGCTGCTTCTGCTGCTCTCAGCAGAGATCAACCTGTGTTGAGATTAGAGAACAAGTCCAACCAGAAAGCCTCCGCAGAGCGTAAATTACCGCCCGTGAATCTAACTCCTTCTGCCCAAAAGCCCCGTGCTCCCAAGAACAACAAGCCCCCTAGAGCTCGGGCCACTTCGGCTGGCACGGCCTCGTCGTCGTCGGCGTCCTCATCGGGTGAATGGCAGGCTACGCGCGACCCCGACTCCGGCCAAACGTACTACTACCACCCCGCTACTGGCAAAACCAGCTGGCAAAAGCCGCGAAGCAGCTAGAAATGTTCTTCCAGCCGTGCTGCCTCCCGAGTCCTCTTCTGTTTGTCCTATATGCAAGATTTTCGCTGATATTCGCATAGTTCATAGGCATAGACATAGACGTCTAGGCTTGGTGCTTGGGCTTCCTTGTTGCGAAAGTCCGAGGTCCGACTAAAAAAGTGGGTGGTAGTGGTGGACCAGGACCAGGCGGAATTGAATAAGACATAAGAGGCAGGCAAGGTTCAAGGCCTTCAAGGTAAAAGGTACTTACTAGATTTATTACACCCACCTGTGCTTCATATTATAACGGATATTCTTACGAAGCGCCGGCCACCATGTACAAAAGACAAAGAAATACTGAAAAAATATACAGATTAAGTATAAATCGAAGTCGTGGGTAAATGCCATGATAGCCAGGCCATTCATATATTTGATTGCCCACTAGAAACTAAAAATAAATACGAGGAAAATATTTTACAAAAATCTGGCCCTAGTAGCGTTGTCAGTTAAATGCATAATCGACATAGATGACAACACAGATTATCGCACCCAGCGCAAACAGAAATCCCACGAAGAGAGACCAAAAGAGCAACAACTCCATGACAAGCACGCGTAAGTCAATGATGAGTTCAGTAAGCGCCACTAGCAAATGCCCCAGCGTTGCTACGTACGGCATGGGTAAAAGGTCCTCAGCAAGAATGACCCAGTTGCCGAAAAGAGCTGATGCTCGGGCCGAAAGTACCGACGAAGCGACGCTTATTGCTATTGCTAGAGATGTAATGCCAACGGCAGCAAAAATCCATCGAAATTTCTTGGCTTGCCTCTGCTTCTCATGAAGAGCTCGAAGAGCTTCTGAAGCTTTCGTCAATGGTAAAACTTCCTTGCCCAACGGTGCGCCAAGCATTGACGAAATATTTTGCTTCAAGGCAACTCCTGTTTCACCACCAAGTTTCCCAGAGCTTAAGAAACGTGCTAACGTTGCTTCTGGTGCTCTGCTGGGCAAAGTTGTTCGACCTCCTACTTCTTTTGGCGGCGTAGCAAATGCCAGCGCACCTAAAACAAACCCTGAACCATCTCGAAGCCGTCTTCTGGCTTCGGCCTCTAGGAGCAGCGGCTCATTGTGCCAAGGGCCACTCAAATAAGCAGAAGCTTCAGAATTTTGTCCTATGGCTACTAAGCACACGTCTGCATCGGATCTGAGCCCATTCCCTGCGAAACGAAGCGCCAAACCATCATTTGCAACGGCTGCTAAAACTACCTCTTTGTCTGCCTGAAGGGCATGAGCCCACTGCAAAGCATAGCCATTCTGCCGAACTGCTTGAAGAACCAAGTGCCTATTTGCTTGGTGCTCTCGAGATACATCCTCCAAGGCACGGGAGTCATTTTGCACCGCTGCGAACGCGATATCGTCATCAGCTTGAAGTTCTGTTGAAGCATACCGCAGCGTGATGCCATTATCTGACACAGCTTTGAGCATAAATTCTTTTTCAGCTTGCAGATGTGGAGGTGCATGCTGCATTGCATAGCCGTTTTGCTTCACAGCCGCAAGTAAAATGTCGCGACATTCTTGGAGCTCAGGAGAGGCAAAGGCGATTGCGAACCCATCTTGAGTGACTGCCGCAACAACAACATCTTTATCACATTGCAGCGTCAAGCTTGCGTGCTCGAGCGCTTGGCCATAGCATTGCACCGCCAAAAGAACAACACTTTTGTCGGCTTTCAGCTCCTGCGACGCCCAATACAAAGCCCGTCCATCTGCTTTCACGCATCTCCTCATGAACCATCGATCGGAGCGAAGGTCCATTGACGCGTCACGCAAGATGTATACATCTCCGTCTAAAATTTCAACCAAATAGCGAGAAATCAAATTCCGGCGGTAATTCTTTTGGTGCTCATTGTTGCCTCTTTTCAAATCGTTAGCCTCATCAGTGTCACTGTCATGTTCCAAAAGTAACGGGTCGGGGACATGTAGCGGATTGGGGCCCAAAATTGGAAGGTTGTCTTGAAGGTAGAATTCCCGAGTCTCGTGAAGTTGCATTGCGCCACGAAGTACTTGGTGGCAGTCCGACAGGAACGAGACGAACATAATTGAAGCTTGACACAGCTGACACACACTGATTGTCGGCAAGTTGCGAACATAGGTCCATTCCCATCACGGCACGATTGTCAGAATCAGATACCAGTGTACATGTATATGTATTATGTACAATATGATAAGCAATGATAAGTGCTAGTAGAAAGGGTAATCATTGCAAACACAAAGGCCTTTCCACACCTTGGGCACTTCCTGTCTCTACTTTACTCGTAAAGTACTTATATTGTTGCTACTCTCCCATTCTCATAATTGAGATTGCGAATACTTCACTGGAACGTCTTTTCACGAAGATGTGGTCGTCTATTAGAGTGACATATCAATATATGAGAATAAAAGACATAAAATGATTTTAAACCAGTTTTAAGCAGTTGTAAATTTATAGAAGTATATCCAAGTTCTGATTCATCGGGACTTAATACTCTAATGTAACAAAGAGACGCTTGACCCTCTTCGGAAATGAAGCCACCTGTTAACTATTCGAAGGTTCAACAAATCAAATGGAAAAGACATCAAGAAGTCAGCAAATCCAGAAATAAAGCAGGCAGTCGAACGGTCGAACCTACGTACGACAGAAGCACCGCATTTTAAGCACATCTAAAGGCGGCTGCCAAAAAAAAATCAAGTAGGGTTTTGATCCGAAATCGGATTTATGAGATGGAGAATACTAACGCTCCTCCGGAGTGGCTGAAGCCAAAATTCTGAGAATCAGAATCCGAAAGAAATGCTCGCAACGACAACGACGAAGGGAGCGCTTACGAAAGTTATATGAACCCCGAGCCAGGCTTTCTGTCGGGCTTAACGAATAAAATCTTTCACTACGACTCCCAAGGACCACATTTGATATTTGTACTTGGAATCGTCGAATTGATCTCCAATTATTTTCGTCTGCGTCGTCATTTTCAACCTTATCTTCGAGAGCAAAAAGGTATTGGTTGCCTAAGGTTAAACATTCAACCAGATCGTTCAATTATGGAGGCATTGCTAAAGGTATTGACACGACTTGAATCGTTGATGACTTAAGTGATAATGTTCGCATTGTCATCCTCAACACAAACTCCAGGAACTGTAGAGTTATCATCAAGCGAGTCACTTTTCTCTTGAAGCCTCTGTGCACCTGCATATGCAGTGTTGATTTTAGTCACAAATGCTGCAAGTTCGTCCACGCAACGTCGACGTACTTGCGTATTTTTTTTCTTGGCGAAAGCCCGATCACTGTCCTTTGGATTTGCGAAAATCACTTGAGAGTCTTCCTGCGTTATGTCTTGAGGGATGTACGTACTCGCAGAGCCAGGCTCATTGATTAGTGCCTTCGTATGAGAATGAAGAGAACGTTGACTGCGAGCTTGACCAATGATTTTGATAACGCTACTGATAGGTGAGAATGCAACCATGCGGATTTCAGCCCAAGATGCATCCTTGAAACAAGCTGGAACGTTGCCGATACCAAAAATATTTGCAATTGAAAATTTTGGAGGCGCATTCAATTGAGTCTTATTCAAGGCACGATTTACAAAAATATGATTGGGAATTGCCTTCAAGGACTCCGCGAGGTGTATCTACTTTTAAGACATAATAATCAGCGCGAATCGCGTCAGGAATATCGCTCGTCCAGTGTAAACGTTTGCAAAGAATATCGGTCCTGCCTTTGTTCAAAGACACATCATGCTTGTCATTTGGTCGACACAGTTCATCGAAACATGCGCAAGTACTCTTTTTCTTGAATTAGACTCCAAATACTCGTCAATGTCCCTTTGCACGCGTTCTATCGCAGCATCACTTATAGGTTTTACGTATATGGCCTTCTCTACGAATACCTCGTTCTGCAGCGCTGGGTGTCAAATCATGAACCCATTTTTCAACTTCAGCGCTAACATCATCGTCGCTCTTTTCGCCGCCGATGCAAGACATGGATTCAACATATTCCGAATGTGAAATAGATTGCTGTCGGTTCCACTTCTGGATTTCTTTATCGTATGTTGATGGTGTGCTTGAGCGCTGTCCATTCTGCAGTCGAATGTCATCACACTGCGCTAGCGTGGGTAAGCAACCCATCCTTGTATAAAGTTTATGTATCAGTGCTCCTATTGTCTGTACATTTGAGTGTTCTTTATTCCAGTTCGACATTGCCTTGGTCAAACTTGACGCCGCAATTATGCGCTGAGAATTTTGAATTCGAATATCATTCAACTGCACCAGTGTAGGGAAAGAGTTAAAATTCTTGAATGAGTGCTTCTAGCGTCCTTGATATTCCAATATCTTTTCCTTTCCACTTTGATATTGCATTACGCAAAGTCCCCGGTGCAATTGGGCGTTCATCATTCTGAACTTGAATATCATTACATTTCTCAAGATATGGTATAGGCGTCCCATCTTTGCATGAAATTTATCTAGAATAGTTCCTCCGGTAATATTGGCATTCAAAGTAGCCGCCGCCAGGTACCATCTTGAAGGCCCAACTCTGCGCGCACCGTAGCGTCGCCGAGTAAGTGTGCTTGTCGCTGGCGTGTACTTTCTGAAAGGACGTCTATCCAAGTCTCATCAACGATTCCTCTTCTACAGATACGCTCGTCGTCCCCATATTCACCATCCCGTGAACGATTTTTTCGAGGTCCCTCACCAGACATGATGCTTACTGGTAGAAACACAGATAGGATGTTCAAATGCATGAAAACATAGAAAGGCGAAGACTTTTACGAGGACTACGCAATTTTTATGGTGCATGATGACATGAGCAATGCGAAGACCTTTACGAAGACTGCGAAGGTTGTTAACGAAGATGCCACAACAATCTAAGTAGGTAGCACATCTTGTCACGCAAGTAGAGCAACCATGTCACGCACGTAGATGCCACAACACTCTTTCACGTTTTGTCACGCACGTACGTAGCAGAACCGCTGCGATGATGAAACAACATTCAAATCAGCAGAACATGTAACCGTAAGCACTACAAAAAAAAAAAAAACCTGTATTGA
>Ga0307982_1002839_pt1 | contig 13884 bp, 11 predicted proteins | sample OrgLakmetagen989_FD_201847 | JGI IMG/M metagenome (GOLD analysis project Ga0307982, IMG submission 201847) | Saline water microbial communities from Organic Lake, Antarctica - #989 | ecosystem: Environmental > Aquatic > Non-marine Saline and Alkaline > Saline | place: Antarctica: Organic Lake...
TTGCTTGTTTTGCGCAACGCACGCGCATTCCCACTTCTGCCCGCAGCATTGGCTTCTGTGTCATTTGGGTTTGTATTAGTTCGAGTTCGAGTTCGAGTGGTAGAACTGGGTTTCAAACCCACTTCTCTCAAAATGAATTTAAACCAGGTTTAGCCAAAACCCAGTATAAACTACAGATGGTACCGTTCAGGTTCCAAACTAGGTTTCAAAACTGGGTTTCAAACTCAGTTTAGATAAAACCCAGTTTCAAACCCAGTTAATCTCAAACCCAGTTTCAAACTCAGTTCTTCGACTTAAAACCCAGTTTAAACCGGGTTTGGTACGAACTTGGTTTCAAACTTAGTTTCAAAGGTGGTTTCAAACCCAGTTCAGCAAAAACCCAGTTTAAACTACAAATGGTACCGTTCAGGTTCCAAACCCGGTTTCAAAACTGGGTTTCAAACCCAGTTAGGACGGGTGCTGTTGTTCTGAGATATATATGTTCCTTCCTTACTAGCAAATGCCTATTTCTAGGGGGTATTTCTATTACCCACATGCCCACATGCCGAATTCACTTGCCTTACCATAAAAGTTTCCGATGAGCGAAGCCACAGAAAGGTCAATGAAAAAAATCCTGCCTTCATAAGGACTCGACGTACATGGAACTATTTAGCCCCTGCTGTCTTCTTAACGGCCTTCTTTTTGTCCTTTTTCTTGGCGTTTACCCCTTTGCTCCCGCTGCCCTCGTGACTTCCTTCCGCCGCTGCTGTGCTACCCACACCTAACTCGGCACCGGTGGCTTCGCTCCCTTCTGCTGCTGCTGCTGCTGCGGCAGTCGCGGCCGCAACAGCCGCGGGCACTACTCGACTGCCAAAAGTGTTGGGCACCGCCGTAGACTCGTCGCAGAACCACAGCGCTAAGGTCGCTTTGGAGCCGGCGCAGGCGAGACCCCACGGGTGCGCCGGGTCGTAGCACCACCCTAACCCGAACAACTTGCCGACTGCCATGTCTCGCGAGGCCACGCACACTGGCGGATGCACGGTCAAGGAACCTCCACCGCCGCCCCCACTGGCGTCGCCACCGCCACTGCCCGCTGGCGCTACTGCATGGGCGTCCCACAATTTGACAGTTTTGTCCGTTGAAGCGGTTGCGAGGAGGCCAGCGACGTGGGGAGCGAAACTCACCTGATACACAGAAAAAGGACTTAAAGATTAAACGAGAGGTAGCTACGGAGCCAGGAGAAAATAAACCCAAAAAAATAAAATGAAACGATTCGTGTATGTCAGTTCATCTGGTAGGCGAAAGCAAACGGAAAGCATTTATCAGTCCTTACCGCTGAGACGGCCTGCCCGGCTGGGTGAGCTTGCAAGGTCCACAATGGGGTTGCCGCGTAACGGGGGTCGTAGCACCTGAGAAGCGCCACAATGATATCGGGTTCAGAGGCGATCGAAATAAGAAAGGAAGTTTAAGACAGCGACAGGCAAAATGTTCAGGTAATGCGTCAAAGGTGTGTATGTGTATTGGCTGCTCCCCAGAATGTGGCCCAAACTCTGGCTTTTGCTCTAATGTAAAGGAAAAAGATGAATGAGTGCTTTGCAGCGCTGGTTCAATCTCTTCCCCAAAGAAACAAAAACTGTATGCGAGGGGACACTGCTGGAGAGGAACTTGTAAAAAAGTCCCGTATTGTAACCCGAGATTTGACAATCGCGATATTTGGCTCGTGAGGCGAGCAACAGTTGCGAATAACACGATCTGGGTAGTGGTGTGCTTTTAAAGAAAAGAGACTCCTGCTTCATTTTTGCGTATTGGCATTCGTTGGTGTGAGAACACATAATCCCCCAATGGCAACACACACATATATGTGGCTGTGCAGCGCGCGCGATATTCCGGTGCGTATGCGAATCATTCATTGGCCCTACCTCACAGTCCCGTCGTCGCAGCTGCCCACGAGCCTCTCCGGTTTGTGCGGGTCCCAGGCGATGGCTTCCAAATCACTGCTGAACGCCAGCGAGCAGACGGACTTGGGAGCACGGGCGTCAAGCACTGCTACCTGTTATTGAGGGGGCAAGAATCATGGAGTGAAAACGTGAACGAAACAAGGTGCAAGTCGAGCTACTGGTTGAAGTCGTCTAGATAAGCACATGTCAGTAGAAGTTGCATAGTATTTGTTAAAAACTTCATTGGTCAACAACAGACGGTAGTATTTTTATGATTGCCACTTCCTCATCATACCGTTTTGTCGTAGCTGGCGGTGGCCAGCACCGCTGCTTCTGTCGGGTGCCACGCCAGAGCTTGCACTTTGTCGGTATGGTGGGTCAAGGTGGTGCTGCACTGCTGGCTGGACACGTCCCATAATTTTACGGTGCAGTCGGCGGACCCCGAGGCGAGCACCTGAGCAAACACGCGTGTATCATATACATGAGTTGCCAAAAACATCAGGGAAAATTTTGAAGATGAAAGCGTCGATTCTGATAGGTTGAATTCTAAAAATACATAAGCCAGGGCATGGTGGTGATGGCGATGGCAAAAATATGAGAGCAGCCTAGAAAGTTCGATATATCACCTGGCGCTGCAGTCGGTTCCACGCTAAGCCCATCACGGCGTCGGTGTGGCTGTCGGCTTTCAAGCTAGGCTTTTTCTTCTTTTTGCCGTTCTTTTTGGTGCCGCCGCTGGTCGGGTCCTCGCCGCCGAGAATCGCCGACGGCTCGAGGGGGTCCAAAACGTCCAAGTTCCAGATTTCAATGCCCGGTTTGAAAGTGCCTACCGCCACGTAGGCCCCCGAATCCCCAGCGCTTGCAGTGCCGTTGGCGCCCGCCCCCAAAGGGGGGACGTCTAAGAAAGCAGTGCAGAGCGGAAACGCTCCCAGCGCTAAATCGTGGTGCACCCAGAGGTTGCCGGTCAACGGGTCGTAGCAATGCACTTCCAGCACGCTCGAGTCGTCGTCCGTGCGCGCCGCTAGCAGCACCATGTCCGTCGCTTCAATGGCGTTTTCCTCGGCGTCACTGCCCTCGTCGTCGCTTATCTCGGGGCCGGTCGCCGCTGCGCCGTGTGAGCTGCTCAGTGCTTCGACGCCAGCGTCTGCGTCATATTCATCCATTCGCAGGTCCGGAGACAGCCCATGCTCATCCGTCTCGCCGTCGCCTGAGTACATTCAAGGAAAAAGGCGTGCGTTATGAATTAGTCAATATTTGGAACACAAGTCATCCCGTTCAAATTATCAAGGCTCCTATCACATTGGCTCAGTGAGCTTATACACTGCCCAATAGTGGGTGTGAGACTACGGCGACAGGTGCACAAAGAATAAGCACACCTAAGCCGAATTGAACGAAGCAAACGAAAAAAAATGACCAGCCTCACCGTCTTCTTCATTTTCGTCTTCATCTTCAAAATCATCGCTATCTTCGTCCTCCATGTCTTCTGCCGTTGCGCCACCTGCCGCCTCTGCCGCCGCCTCCAGCTCTCCCTCTTCCATATCAGCAGCGGCCCGCATCTGCTCCTCTTCTTCAGCTGAAAGCTCATAACGCAGCGGATCGCGCCGCATCGCCGCAGGGGGCACGAATTCGAGAGCACAAATCATGATGAATTCAGATGCACCAGAAACCTTGCCTTGTTTGGTGTAGCCCTAGCAAGCCCCTCTTGCTTTCAGCGAAAAGCTTCAGCGACGGACGAGTAGCAAGCAAGAAGAGAGAGGACAGTAGTAAGGACAGACACAAAAAGGCAAAAAGGTACACGACATAAACCTACGATTTTTTCACAAAGATCGTCCCGGACACATTAGATAGGTGGATGCTCGGCTCCCATCGTGGAGATAGAGCGTGGGACGTGGGACTTGACCGCGAGGTAATCCGAGGCTTATATCTCACGGTGCCATCAGTATGATTAGCTGTTCATCCACGTGTTTTACTTATGTATAATGTTATTGAGATTTGAACACTCCCCCTGATTATACTTCACATCTTAAAGGTTGAACAATTCGAGTCCCGCCTGAGAGGCTTGCCGTCGACTATCATGAGTGACACTCCCGTCGCTGTCGGGGATGGCCCCAACCGATATTTCTCGCTAGCTGGTGGCAAGAAATCATCATGGACACTGCCACCGAACCAGCTGGACGAATGGCTAAACGCCATGCAAGCGCGCGCAGACGAGAAGGTACGAAGAAAACGCCACCACCTCTAGATAGGCTCATTGCGATCCCTTTGCCCCCGTCTCCCCTATTTCTAAGTTTTGAGTATCTGCTTGCACTCCTATCAAGTACTAGTAGTATCGCTGGCAACAATAATTGGCTCGTCATGAAAAGCGTTCTTGAAATTCATGCTTGCTTCCCCCTCTATTATAACGAATGTTGCGTCCATCTCGGCCTACACCTCCTCAGATGAACCAACAGCGGAACAGCACCGACATGTCTGCTTTGGGTGGTGGCGGCAACAACAGCGTGTCCATGCGCAATTTGCTGTCGAAATCCATCAAAACTGAGCTGAAAAAACTGGCGTCAGCTTCGAGCATGGACCAGGATTGGGCGGTGCGTTTGCACCCGGATACGGGCCAAGTCTACTACGAAAACAAAACCACCGCGGAAACCACGTGGTTCAACCCCATCGCGGCGTCCCCCACTACGGAGGCCCTCACGGCGAACGGCACTACGAGCGCCGCCGTGGAGTCCCCCCTGGCCGCCATTTTTGCGGAAAACTGGATGGAGTGGGACGACCGGCGCGAAGAAGAACTGGAGGAAGTAGCGGGGTTTGACGCACTGGTGGACCGCAGCCGGTTCGAGAAAGCGGGCTCCGAGCTTCGGATTGCGGGGTCTAGGCTTGACAAGTGGCTGGGCCGGCGCGGCATTGAAGTGACGGAAACCGACTCCTTGGCCATCAAGTGGGCCGAGTACGCGAACCCGGAAAGGAAATTGAACATCACGGAAGCTGTGGAGGTGCGCGTTTGCTGTTATTTGTTGCGCGTTTGCTGTTATTTGTTTTTTATTTGTTTTTTTTGTGATTGGTCAATTCTGCACATTAAGTCGAATGCCTCCTTCTGCAATTGTTCGATATAAACTTTCCTGGTTGGTTTTTATGCAGGGATACAAACAACATTTTTACGAGTTCTTTTGTCCCTTCCAATTTCTGCCAGCGTGTACGAACGTGTGTGTCTCATGGGTGTTTCATGCTGTCCATCAGGTTCGGATCAATCTGGAAGACTACCCGCAGCTGCCTCAAAAGACGGTTCGCTTAGGAGCTCCGTGGGTGAGCTTAGCGACCACCGTGCGCGAGCTGCACGAGCTCCTGTTTTCGCGCATCTGCCGGCAAACGGACGCCGGCACGATTTCGATTGACCCGGCTTGGGTGAAGGGCGCCGACAACAGCGAAATTTACGGCCGGTGCGTGTTTAGCGGGTGGAGAGTGCGGGTGTGGCTAGGGGTCTTCATGGGTGTGTGATTTAAGGCTCAATGGCTTGAAGGTTCAGAACAGGTCTTATTTTTGTTCATTGTTCTGGATATGGGTGGTAAGTTTGAACTTTTTTTCATGACCTCTTTCGCCACCTGCCCTCGTTTATGATGCGTTTTGTTGTCATCCAACCTCTCTCTGCCTGTTTAGGTACGTCTACAAGGTGGTGGGTTGCACCGACTATTTGATCCACCAGTCCCACAGCCTCGGCTTCTTCGACCACGTGGCCACTTCCAACGCGCGCCGGGTACAGATTGAGCTCTCCTTGGTGAAACTCTCGGAAGGCGATGCCTTGGATTTGGCCGATCGAATGGGCGAGTCCGTAGCGGAAGTGCTGGCTGCGAACCGGGCGCACCATTCGCGCACCGACGACGACGACTTCCGGCAGGACCGCAACGAGGAAGCAGTAGCGGAGGCTGCCGAAGCAGCGAGCAGTAGCCCGACCGAGGCTGCTGGCGGTGGTGGCGCGAGTGCAGCTGGCGGTGGCAAACAGGGCGGCCCGTCGTCCATGTCTTCGGCGTGGGTCTCCTCGCAGCGGTTTCCTTTGGAGGACATCAACTGGAGCTTCCGGATGCAAGTGCGGGGCTTAAGCGGTTTGAACGCGGCCATCCCCAACGACATCATTGAGAAGGAAGACCCTAACAGTTTCGCGGTGCAGGTGCAGGTGGCTCTGTGCAGCAGCGGCCAACTCTTGAAGCCGCCCCAGCTCGCGAGTGGGAAAGGCCGCAGTCCCCAAGGGGGTGCCCACGGGCAGCCAACGGCGGCGCAGACCCAGGCCCAAGAGGCCGCGATGATGGACAGCATCGATTGGGACTCCCCCCTGTGCCTCAAGACCCAGCCGCTGCTCTTCAGCAACGGGGGATTCGACCAAGAATGGCCAACGGAATGGCTGGCCATGCCCCTCAAGATTCGGTCTTTGCCCTATGCCAGCCGGGTCTGTTTCCGCGTGGTGCTCAAGCGCCTGGGCGCGAAAGAGGGCACCAAGGAAGCACGGCCAGTGGTGCTTGGGGGGGTGTCGTTGTCACTCATCAAGTTCAACCGTCAGCTCATTGGGGGCGCTGTCAAAGCCTTTCTGTGGCCTTCTGAGTTGGTGCAAGAGAAGCGGGACAAGGACATTGCCGATGGCGAGAAAGACCCGCAGTTTTTGGCCTTAGAGTCAAGGACCGTGGGGGAAAACCCGGAGAAGAATTGCGGGTGCGTGCACGTGACTTTTGACACTTATGAGCTCCCCGTGGTGGCGAAGCGCCCTTGCTACAACGACTACCGTGACCGCCTCACCCTCGAAGCGGTGATAATTTGTCTGCTGTTGATGATGATGACGATGATGGTGCCACTTTCTTTTGCTTTTGCTATGTTTTCTGCTTTTTCAACTTTTTTGTTTCTTTGCGCTGTAGCTTTGTTTTGTTTGAATTGCGTTCTTCCTCACCACTCTCATGACTGTTTCTCTTCTATTCTAGGTCGAGACTACTTTGCCTCCCTCGATGCCCCCCAACCACGAGCAGTCTCTGCGGCTCAAAGTCATTGAAAACAGCAGCCCGTTGCGCCCCCTGACCGAAGCCGACAAGCACCTGGTGTTTGCGTCGCGGGATTGGGTCTGCGAGCACCCGCTGCTGTTGCCGCGCTTGGTGGAGGCCGTGGATTGGGTGGACCCTCGGCAGGTAGACGAAGGCCGCATGTGCCTGGTCAAGTCCGAAGAACACGTCAAGGCCAACAGCGCAGAACTGGCCATGCTTCAATTTCTCGACGTCAAGTGAGTGAGGAGGAAGAAGAGGACAAGGAGGAAATGCTGTAAGACAAGAGTAATGGTTGGTTGGTCGTTGCATTAAAAAAATAAAACTTCTTCCCTTCTTTTATTCGTTCCTCGCGCGCGCCCTCACAATTTTACCACTCACGCCCCTTCAGGTACGGCGACCCGGTTGTCCGTGAGTTTGCGGTGCGCCAATTGGACCGGTTGAACGACTCGAGCTTGGCCGAAGTCCTCTTGCAGCTCACCCAAGTGATGAAGTACGAGGCCGAGCACGACTCCCCGCTGGGGCGGATGCTCCTGAGGCGCGCCATCAAATCCCCACTGCGCATTGGCCAGCTGTTTTTCTGGATGCTCCGGTCCGAAATGCACGTACACGCGATCAACGACCGGTGAGGGACTTGAGCTTTGCTTCGCTGCACACACACACAAAGCTGTAGTAGCACAAGTATTTCTCTTCTTCTTCTTCTCTATTTGACAGGACGGAAACTTCTCTTCATGAAGGCACCTGCACGGACTTCCAACGCCTCTAAGTCTTTTTCCGAATTTGGTTCTTGAATTACCTAATCTCTTCTCTACCCCTTTCAACTCCCTTCACAGCTACGGTCTGTACCTGAAGTTGTACTTGCACCAGTGCGGTCCCCACAAGAGCATTTTAGCGAAGCAGCTGTTCGTCAACGAAGCTCTGACCTCGATTGCGCAACAAGTCCACAACGTGCGCCCCAAGAAAGCGCAAAAGTACAACGAATTCGTGCAGCGTGAACTCAAGAAGGTGCGCATAATTTGTTGCTACCACTGCGAATATCCTTTGTCGTCGATTCTCTTCTCACACTCTTCCTCGGATTATTGTCACATCCTCTTTTCCTCTTGACTAACGAGAATCATTTACATTCATTTCATTTTCTCAATCTCTCTCCTGTTTGCGCTACCACTGCCGCTGCTAGCTCGACCTGCCTCCTCGCTTTTCCCTGTGCCACGCGCCTCGTGTGGAGTTGACCGCCGCGGTGATCGAGAAGGCCTCGGTGATGACCTCCAAGAAGCTGCCACTTCGGCTCGACTTCGTGAATGCAGACCCGCACGCGAGGGGCTATTACCGGGCGCTGTTCAAGTGCGGCGACGATCTGCGGCAAGATTTGCTCACTCTACAGGTGCGATGGTGATTGTATTAATGTGTGTTTGTGTTAGCTGTTGCTACTGTGGACTGTTTGGGTGTGGAGGGCAGGAAGAGGTGGAGAGATAGCAGGTACTTGAATTGAGTGTCAGTCTTCTCACGGACAGCAAGTAATGCTTTGGAACTCGAAAGCTCTTCCTCCCTTCTCCTTCTAAATGTACTTCCTTTCTCTTGTCAAACACACTCTAATAGGTGCTCAGCGTGATGGAGCGGCTATGGATCGAATCCGGCATGCAGCCGCGCATGATCCCATACAAGTGCGCAAGCGCGGGAGACCAACTGGGGTTCATCGAATGGGTCACCGAATCGACCACTACTGCGTGGGTGCAAACGCACTACGGTGGCAAGTACGGCGCTCTCAAGAAAGAAAACATGCGAAAGCACTTGGCCCACCACAACAAGTCCACAGCGTTCGACGACGCGACGCAGGACTTCAGTTCCAGCTGCGCGTCGTATTGTGTCGCCACGTATGTGCTGGGCATTGGCGACCGGCACAGCGACAACATCATGGTGAAAGAAAACGGCATGCTGTTCCACATTGACTTTGGGCACTTTTTGGGCAACTTCAAGTCGAAGTTCGGCGTGAAACGCGAGCGCGACAACTTCGTCTTCACCCCTGATTTCTGCTACGTGATGGGCGGTGCTTACGTCAACAATTTCGGTAATGTCGTAGAGGGCGACGACCGTAACCTCTATGACAAATTCGAAAAGCAGTGCGGCCGCTGCTACAACGTGCTGAGGGAAAACAAGGCTTTCCTCATGAACCTATTCTTGTTGATGATCCCGGCGGGGATGCCGGAGCTTACGGCGCGGTCGGACGTGGCGTTCATGGACGATAAGCTCATGTTAGGCCTGACCCCCGAGGATGCGGCAACACACTTTGGCAAAGAAATCAAGAAGGCCCTGAACACGATCACCCGCCGCATCGACAATTTGGCCCACACCGTGAAGCACTACAAGTAAAGATGCGTTGAAGAAGCTTTCGATTGCACGCCGAACCATTTGCGATGAGATTGGCGAACAATTTCAAGTTCTCTGCTCCAAGCTGCTCCAGACCCCTTCCTCTGATAATAATATCCCGCCGCAATTGAGAAGTAGTTAAGGGTCGCCAACTTTATGTAAGTTCGAAGATCTAATTGCTTACGCGCTTACGCCAATGAAGCGGCCGTGGACGTGTATAGAATACTTTTGTAGTTTTGAAGTCCTGGTTGCGGTTTCGAGCGGCCGCGGTCGTAAATTTCGATTTTTGGATTGCGGTTGTGGACGCAGCACACATGCTTAAAGTATTGAGGCGATGCCCTGCTGCCTGCTGCCTGCTGGGGCAAAAAATAGCCCAGAGAATTGCCTCGTGGACCTGGAACGGTGGGACGTGACACACGAACGAGCACTCAGTCCCGCCGACTTGTTCGGAGGAAAGGCGCCTGTTGGTGCCCTAATTAGCCTTCTGGAGCGAATTTGCTAATACATATGCAGCTCTATGTGCCTCTATGTCTATGGCTGCTGTGTACTTGCCTTTCTTTGTTTTTGGGAGATTATATTAGATTAGATTATACTCCCCAATTGCAAAGAAACAACAAACAAACAGCAAAAAGCTGCGTTTTGATGAATCCTCCAGAACAAGCTTGACTGGGCTGAGTGTCCTTTTGCGTAGTGGAATGTTCATCTTACCTCTTGTGAACCCTGTAGGATCAATTCTCGGAAGGAGGCATAGGTTTCGAGTACGTCCGCGAGCTCCACTCCGACCTATCCTCTGCGATGGCACGCCATTCCTTGAAGTTGGCCAGTAGCCCTCTGTACTTTAGAGCTTTCTTTGATGTCCGACCCCATGTCATCTCAGGGCATCCATTCGGCCTTAAGTGTGCTACCCAACCAGTAAGCAACTGCCGCGGCGCCCGAGTCATAGGTATCCGAGCAACGTGGCCAGCCCAACGAAGAATCCGATTGTGATAGTAGCTACCAAGATCCATGACATTAAGCCTTTGAAAAAGAGTGGCAGAACTAATGTGTCTGAATTAATTCCTAGCTGTATTCGTCCCACCTTGGACCGCATCCTGACTCTTTGCTCGAACGGAGGCTAGCTAAGCCCAACCCGGAACGACCTGAATTAACCGAAGTCAGCAACCTCACCGTTCTCGCGAAGATTTTAAGCACCGGCTAATTAGAAGGGCTGCCGATTCGTTTCAAGAAGCAAAAGAGATATATGGCGGCGCAAGGTGTGCACCTACACTGGTCGACTCAGGACGGCCACAACCAGCGGACACCCCATGGTATAAACGGCTACTATTTACACGGTGGAGTACTAAATAGACTAGACTAGACAATAGACAATAGTGACATGGGTCCGGCGGTTGCCGAAGACCCCGCATATGCAGCACACCGAAGTAGCGAAGTAGAAAGTAGGAAAGTCGCAAGGCCATATTCCATCTGCCTTATGAGAAGGTGCATAACCATAACCATTGCCATAACCATAACCATGAGGCCATAAGCCATAGGGGATGAAGGGATACAGAAAGAAAGGAGGCCAGTGCTTTAGAGGGGGGTGGAAGTATTCTGCTTCCTGCCCTCTACACACTACCCTCTTTACGATTTTGACTTGCGCACAACGCACGTGCGTACACTTCTGCCCGCAGCATTGGCTTCTGTGTCATTTGGGTTTGTATTAGTTCGAGTTCGAGTTCGAGTGCTAGTCGGCCCCGGGCTCCATTATCATTCATGGCCGATTGACCAGACCTAATCGCGACGAAAGTCCACGGAATTGTACGTTATTGCCCAGAATGCGTTTGTTTTGGCAAATGTAAATGTGTGCATCTACTCCCGAGTAAAACGCGTTTTCGAGCTAATTCAAAAACAGATGAAAATGTGCATGCGATGCGTGATGCATGCTATAGCAGTAAGGATTCTGCCGAGGAGCTTTTCGAGATCGAACAACGGATTACTCGAATAGTAAAGGTTACAGGATGAGGTAATGGAAATGAGAACAACTTGCAACTTACTTAAGTACTTAACTTCTTACTTCTGTACTAAGCGTACTAGTACTGTAAGTACTGAACAGCACACAGCAGATTCCGCGAATCGGATTTCTGAATCCACAGAATTCTCAAGTTCACGACTGACCGACGACTGTGTACTGTAGATGATAGAGGTGAAGCATAGAAGGATTCCTATGGAAGCTACTACTACATCTCACACCTCATTGATGATTGACACCATGACCTTGCATGAGAAGAGCTAGGGATTCACGTTATGCGTTGTTGGTCTCTATGTATCCTGGCTTGCTGTGCTTTACCAGCGACTTCTGTTTTAATTCTGCTCTCGGGGAGCACGGAGTTACAATCCAACCTCGAGACCTGTGTACTTGAACATTTTGGGCCACAATCAGCGCAGGTTGATGCGCCAGCGGTGTACATTTCTGGTAATGAGCTGTGCAATCCAGATGATAGCATAGTACGAGGTAACGTGGTCATTGGATTCCTGCGCGGTGCTTCGTCGTGTAATTACATGACGATGTACCGCCGGCTCGATGCCTTGGGTGCAGCGGGGTTTGTAAAACTCGTCCAGCGATCACCTCCATGCTGGTCGACGGCTTATGATCATGACATATGGGATCCATCAGAAACACAAGAGATGGCAATGACCATGGTGGAAGTATATTCTGGCAGCGTGAATATTGGGCCAGATGAAGCTTCAGCCATCACTGACTTTCGAGCGGTAATATCGCCACCCCATAATACCGAATGGAAAGATGCGGATTCATCGATATTGACACTAATAACTATGCGAATAATCACGCCACTTTTAGGGTTTGTTTTTGTGGCATTGCCTGGTCTTAATGAAAGTTTGATTCTCTGGCGGACTCTCGGAATCGATGCTGACTTGGCGACAGCTCAAATGAGACAAGCTTCTTTCTTAGTATGTTTGATTGCATCAGTGTGCAGCTTCGTTATATGCGTGCTATTGGCACTAGGCCAATACAATGATTCAGTGGCCCCTGTGTATATACACAACATGTTTCTAACCCTGTTTGGGGGGACCACTGTTCTCACAACGTCGATATGTTGTGCAGTCCTCATCGAAAAGTTTAGGGGCGCTTCATCTCAGAACTTGTCACTTCGTATCTTGACGAAAGAGTACCCGACGTTGTTTATTATTGTAATTCTCCTTGGTCCTGTCATTGACTTTACGGCAGGGTACTTCAGCGTCAACGGCCTTGATGAAGGGGTTAATTACGACTTGATTCATACACTTGGCAGTGTTGGCGTATGCTTGATTCAAGCTACTTTCGGCCTGGTGTTCATATACTTTGCCAATGCACTTGGAAAGACTGTTCTTGATTACTTACGTAAACGTAGCAGCCTTTACAGCAGTGACCATATTCATATTGTCCGACAACTTATGTCAATTGTGACGGCTCTGATTATGAACGGCGTGTTCCTAATTCTCAATATGGCTATCACGATTTTGTACGCGATTCTCATGCAGTCGAGGACAAGCCCTGTGATGCTAGGACGAGTATTTCTTGGCTTGGTACCTGTCACGCGCCTCGGGCTTTTCTACTGGCAGGTTGTTCATTTTGTTCTCATGCTTATAATCATTTTGATACGATGTTCTAGCCATCGAATTTCTAGAATTTTCGCAATGAATCGCAACTTACCACGTCTTTTTCTTCTTTTTTTCAGATTCAATTGATGGAACTTCGACAACGCGGTTCCAATATTTTAGAAAGGTTCATAGTATACTACGATTTATTATGTAGCCGCAAACCAACAAGCAGGCGTGCTGCTGTCTCTCCAGAAAATGTTCCACCACCAGAGCAAACCCCTATGAGCGACATCTTGTCATCATACTGGGACGATGATACAATAACTTCGACAGGACTCACAGGTGCAGCGGAACAGTTTGAGCATTCAGTGACATTTCCCTCTCTGAACTCGCCCAGTAGTCATCAAGGTGTTCCGCAATCTGGCATGGGCGTGCATTCTCGTCGAGAATTAGAGTTAAACGACTCAGATGCTACCTGTGGCCGTTTCGTCAAAGTTGTTGACGAACTCGCTGGCGAGTGAAATTCAAGAAGACGTGGCGATCGACAAGACTGTAGACTCGATATAACTCCACAACCTTCACGTGCCATAAAATTTATGGGTTCAAGTAGTTCCTGATAATTACAATTTTGGCGTGTGAGTCGGGGCCGCCCATCAGAAGCTTTTTATGCAATATGATTTTTAATAACTACTTTTCTTGTAGTAGCAGCAGCACATCACCCACCTAAATAAAACCACCTACCCTTGAAGTGGGAGCTACCACCTACCTGCCACTAGAACTAGAAGCTAGTAGAAGAAACGATAGAGGGTGATATCCTACTCCAGATGCGTCTAAAATTGAAGAAGTTCTTTAATTCAGATGAATTCACACGCAACTCAATGCTCATTGCGGTGAATAAACACCTATCTTAACTGCGGCCCTACTCCAATTGCTAAGCCCCTACAGAAAACCGAGCTCATGCTAGGCCGAAGCGAATGCAGTCGACTATAATAAAAGATAAAAAAAAATACTTCTTA
>Ga0307982_1002841_pt1 | contig 13882 bp, 9 predicted proteins | sample OrgLakmetagen989_FD_201847 | JGI IMG/M metagenome (GOLD analysis project Ga0307982, IMG submission 201847) | Saline water microbial communities from Organic Lake, Antarctica - #989 | ecosystem: Environmental > Aquatic > Non-marine Saline and Alkaline > Saline | place: Antarctica: Organic Lake...
ATGCAATTTCTACTGTGTTCTGCGAAGCCCACGGAACACCTGTTTATATGTGTGATGGTCAGTACCGCAGCAGACCCCCCCCCCGACTATGGTAAGCTCAGTCCAAGATATTGCTGCGCTTATGTGGTCTACAGCAACAGAGTAACAAAAAGAGTTGGACACGCGGGGAATCGAACCCCGGACCTCTCGCATGCTAAGCGAGCGTGCTACCACTGTACCACACGCCCATGTTGTTCTCTACAGATTCTGTATTTGTATATTATCAATATGTTGCGTTTTTCGATTTGCATGCCCTCACCATTTTGTGCGTTGGCATCGTGAGTTGTGTGGACTGAAATCGCACAGCTGTGCAACTTTCCAATACAATTCACAAGTGGAATGTTGTTTGCTTTGGTGATTGGGCAAGTAGTATACACATTCTCATGCAGTAGGTGGATACTGGTTTGGCAATCTCACGATGACACGGGAGAAATCGCCGCGGTCTGCTGTGGAGCAATCTTCTTCTAAGCCATTCTTCATTTGTGGCCTCGTTCTGTCCATACTGGTTGGGGTTATGCTAGCTGCATTTAGGGCACAAATTCGACCATCGGGTCCTGTGAAAGCAGTTTCTACTGTTTTAGACGGCCACACATCAGCGGGCGCAACTGCCACCCCAACTGCGCTTGGATCCGCAGCAGTCACTGCTATTCCACCCATTAAAACAAAAGATTATTCTGTGGATTTTGATGTGTTGAAGGTCTCTCATCATGATCCAACTTCGTTTACGTAAGCATCCCGTTGCAGGCTGCAAGATCTTTCTTTAATACTTCGTATCGCCTACCCCTACCGAAAGCTGCCTCCTCACAGGCAAGGGCTCACCTTTGACGAAGGTGAGCTGATTGAAAGCACTGGCTTATATGGACAGTCTAAATTGCGAAGAACGGCGTGGACTCAAGGAGATGTTCTGAAAGAGGTGAAGCTGCAGGCTCAACACTTTGGAGAGGGAAGCACTGTTGTGAACGACAAAATCATTGTTTTGACATGGAAGTCTAAAGTTGGCTTTATTTACAACAAATACACCTTAAGGCAAGAAAAATCGTTCAAGTATCAGACAACGACAGGTCAGGGCTGGGGAATAACGACAAGCCCACGAGGCCTGGTTGTGTCAGACGGCAGCTCGTTCTTGCACGTCTGGGACCCAAGCACCTTGCAACAGACTTCCCGTGTGCAAATCAAAGACTCCAAAGGCAGACCAGTTGAACGATTGAATGAGCTGGAGTATGTCAATGGAGAGCTGCTGGCCAACGTATGGTTTGACACTCGAATCGCCCGAATTGACTTGAGTACAGGCAGGGTGATTGGGTGGATTGACTGCGCTAAAATCCACCATGGCCGGCCGCTGCGACCTGGTGACGATGTATTGAATGGCATTGCACTTTTATCACCAGGGAACAGCAGCCGCGCTCAAAGTATGCCACTTGACGGTGCTGAGCTACTCCTGACTGGAAAGCGGTGGGACAAGCTGTATCATGTGCGGCTCAAGGGAAGCCACAACACAGAGGCGTAATCATCGACCAGCAAGCAATATCTGTAAGGGGGGCACGTATAATGGTGCTTTGACAGCATGGCGGCGCTGCATGCACCTCAGGGGAGCTGAGGCCTGCTCAACTGGCACCCACCCCCCTCTCTCGTCCATTTGGGCCTCACAGGGATACCCAGAGCTGTCAAAAAGCACCCCTTCCAGTCGACAAGGATGAATTTATTACCTTTCATGAGCCACCTGCCTGGTCATCTTCTGCCACCGAGCCTGGCCTGCCGGCATCTCTGCACTGTTTTGCATGCACAGGGCAATCTTCATCCCAGCGCCTTGCCGTAGTGGTCTCACTGTCCAAAACTGTTCCTATATGTGTGACTTTGCCTGTGCTTCACATTGTTTCGACCAGATGTGTTCCTGCTTGTCATCAACTCACATGGACACGAGGATCATGGGGCTTGGTTCATATTTTAGTCTAGCCAGGGTTGGAAGCCCCGCGAGAAGGCCACTCATACGTTTAGAAACCTTGATCAGAAATCATGCCGTGAATAGGTGTTGTGAGCCCCGCAGGAATAGTACCACAAGAGGACCGCCCCCCTCCGGATCCCCAGGGTTTCACCCGTGCGCCTCCAAGACCTCTGATTGCATCATGGGAATCGCTGTCAGACTGGTTGTGTGGCCAAGAATTCAATTCCATCTTCTTTTAACCTCAGGGCTTCTTCGCCAAAATTGTGCACGGAGCCCCCCGCTGTGGAGAGGGGCTTGATGATGTGAAAACTTCGGGTGTCATGTCATCGAAAGCGCCAGTAAAGAAGTCTCACACCGCCACGCCTACCACCCCTTCAATGCAAATTTGTTGATTTACTGTCAACGCGCACAACCAGCGAAACAAACAACGCTCGACATAGTACAGTGCCGTTGTCAGCTTTTTTTGGACAGAGCCAGAACCTATACTATGGCAAGGCTACTTCAAGATAGTTTGAAGCAGGAAATCGAGAATTACATGTCAAACGCTGAACTTGATCTGATCAGTGCGAAATCGATTCGATTGGTACGTTGGCGGGGTTGGGCAACTCAAGCTTCTCAAAAATTCTTTTCAAAACTACCTGCAGCACTTGGAGGCCAAGTTTGGGCAAAGCTTTTCGAGCGAGAAGCAATTGATCAAGCAACACATTCTTCATATTCTTTCTACTGCTGGAAGCTCGCGACCTGAGGCACAAGTCATCCCAAATCATACAAACACATCTGGGCCGGCAGACGCAAAGACCCGACTGAGTGAGGGGGGGCAGCCGAATAGCCCGAAAGTCGCGGCAAAGCAGCATCGCAAGGACAAACAACCCCAAGTGAAACATTTAGTATCGGCTGGTCGTATGATTTGTGACTCAGAGGTGGTTGCCCGGGCTGCAGTTGTGCAGTATGGGCCCTCCGGCGGTGAAGCAAACCCTTCCAGCAAACCTGACGAGACGGTTATAGCAAGCAAAGTACCTGCGACAACACTACCCTTGGTTTTATCCAAGACCATTCAACGACCTAGTAAGTCTATCATGCTTGTACAAGCTGATCGGCACGACGAGGCCATTGAGCTGTCTGGGGACGTGGGTGCGGTGGGTCGCTTGACAGCATCCCACAGTGGTGTCATCCTTGATCTACAGGGACACCGTTATGCTGGAAGCTTCATTCCGTGTCATTCTCATCTTATTGTCAGCCTTGGTAAGTTATCTGCTTCTGTAGGTGCATCTGTGCACGTGTTGAACCAGAAGTTTTTCTCAGGTGCAAACGAAGCAAAAGTTGAACATGTTTGCCAGGAATTTGTACAGCTTGAGCACCTAGAAAATGTGATCGCTCGGATGGGAGGTACGAATTCTGAATCTTTGCATGCTAGTGGTCAGAACACATATTTTCACAGGGTCACATTTTGCCAGCAAGGAGGACGAGGGCAGCAAAATAAGCCAGCTGCTTGCTTTCAATGATGTCGATGACGACCTTGACAGTAAATCTGCTGGAGCTGGTACAAAGATGCTTGGGTTGTCTAGGAGAGTGTCAAGTAAGCGCAAGCGAGCTCGTCGACGATAATGTCCAGGCAGAGCTGCAGGCGTCGACTGTGTTGCACCACCAGTGAAGCCCAAAATATTCGGAGGGCTTCCAACCTGGGCAATTACCAGAGCAGAAGCTTTTTATGTGCTCGCCCGGGTGGTATCAGTACCTAGCACTAGATAAGTGTTTGATTCATTGTTCTTCAGATCAAGATCGCCCGGCACACACAGCGCACGCACCTGCAGCGTAGCACTAGGCATGGTTAGTCCGAACTATCAAAGCCTTGTCTTCTGGGAGATTTTGCTAGCCATTGCCAACGCTGCAACTCCACCGTCACCTTTCTGTGCCTCCGATCGAACAGAACGGCCTACAGCCTTGGGCTGTTGGGCAGCCAGGTCAATGGAAACCTGTGCACCAGTCACAACAGCTGCCCCAGCACCCATTGTCGAGGCAGATGCGCCCCCCTCAGACAGATCAGCTGCTTTATAGTAATGGGGCGCAATTTCTACCAGCCACTCGGGATTGATCTCCGTCGCCTGCCGCATGTACCGCTTCTCGTTTGAGTTTTCGACCAACTCGTGGTACACCACCCACGTGGGGGGGAGATCTCGACTGAATAGACATGATGCAGGGTGCACAGTCACGCTGAGGCCTGATTTTGTAGTGCGGTATGAGCCATTTTTCTGCAGAGATGCAGTTTGGTAGAAGAAGCCACCGCAGACAGCTTTGGCCAAAGCGGAATTGTCAGCACCAGCAGTGCTCTCCATCAACTCAACCCGCTCAGCCAGTGCAGCTAGTTGGTCACGAATATCACGAGCGCGTTTCATTGACTTGTACTGGACATAGTTCTCGGCGCACCAAGGCTCAGAAAAGCCGCTTTCTTCCCAACTGCTGTACACAGAGACAAGCGCTGCGTGGTCGCCATTGGAGCCTCGTGCAAATGCAGCGTGGGCCGCATCAGCATGGACTTCTTTATCTTTTGGCCTATGGAACACAGCGCCGGCGACATCAAGCATTGCAGCTGCAGTCAAAGCCTCAGATACACAGCCGTACTCTTCAGCGCACAACAAAAACTTCGAAACCATCGGGTCACATGGAAACTCAGCCATACGTCGCCCAAGCTTTGTCAATTGCGACCGGTCGTTCAAAGCTCCCAGCGCGTACAGCTGCTCCAGGGAGCGAGTGAGTGTTTCGACTGGCGGAGGGTCCATGAAATCGAACTTGAGCAAATCATCAATGCCAAGCGCTTTCAATTGCAAGACCACGTTCGACAAATTCGTTCGCAGAATCTCAGGGACGATGTCGCTGGGTAGTTCATGTTCATAGCTCCACTTGGTAAATAACCGGAAGCACTTGCCAGGTCCAGTTCGACCTGCACGCCCGGCTCGCTGATTCGCAGCAGCTTTTGAAACCGGCACCACCTGCAAGCTGGCCATGGCAGCTCGAGGATTGTATGCATTCTGCTTGCAGAAACCAGCGTCCACAACAAAACGAATGCCGTCAATAGTCAAGGATGTTTCTGCAATATTTGTTGCGATGATCACCTTTCTGGCACCAGGTGGGGTCGGCAAGAAAATCTTTGCCTGCTGCTCAGCCGGCAGTGCAGCATAAATGGGTAAAATCAACAGCTCTTTGATCTTGTTGCCCATGCCCCGTGTGCGTATTTGAAGTTTTTGAACTGCTGCTTCAATGTCTTCCTGACCGGTTAAGAATACGAGGATATCACCTGGCACAGGCTGGGTGATGTGGATTTGGAGGGATGTGATGACTGCAGCTTCCACATAATCAGCCTCCGGGGCTGCTGCATACAACTTTTCCACGTTGTACATCCGACCAGGGATAATGAACTGCGGAGCATCATCAAAATAGTTAGAAAACTTATCTTTGTCCAGTGTCGCACTTGAAATAATCAGTTTGATGTCAGATCTGAAACGAGCGATGTCTTTGCATAGAGCAAGAAGCACATCGGTGTGCAGTGTTCGCTCGTGGGCCTCATCGATCATCAAAACTGAGTAAGAGGACATGTCTGGTTCAGTCAGGAACTCGCGCAGCAGCATTCCATCTGTCATGTACTTGATGACAGTTTTATCACTGGTGCAATCTTCAAAACGAATAGAGTAGCCAACCTCGTGACCAAGCTTGCAGCCTGCTTCCTCTGCCACGCGAGCTGCGACAGACATTGCAGCAACACGCCGAGGCTGGGTGCATCCAATAGCACCAAGCTTCGAATACCCTGCCTCATGCAGGTACTGAGTAATCTGGGTCGTCTTCCCTGAGCCAGTTTCGCCAACTACCACGATAATTTGGTGCTCTTGAATGGCTGACAACAGCTCATCCCGGTACGAGTAAATCGGCAGCGAACGCCTCACCTCCGCTATGCTCTGTTTCTTTTGCTCAGCAGCCCTGGCCGTCTCCTCGCGCGCGTCAATAAGCGGGGCCAGGCCCAGGGCAGCACGTACGTCTGCCATACTAATCCCGACATCGGCGACGTCCGTCATCCGTGAGTGGTGCCCCGCTGAGCTGCCAGGAACAAGTTGTGACTCAAGTGCAGCTTGTGCTGTAGCAAGAGGGTCCATTTCGGCGCCACCCACGGACGCTTCCTGCCCAGTACGAGCACGCTTAGACTCCTTTCGGGATTTCGAGCGTGCTTGTTTTGCAGCCTGTACTTGCTGAAGCAAAGTCTCAGATACGAAGGACAGCTGGTCCTGCATCACCAGCTCGTAACCTGCATTCACGTCCACATCCTTGCCTCGCTTGGTAACGCCTTCACGGAATGCCCCAGAGGCGTTTACAGCTGCGAAACGCTGTTGTGCCTCCCATTCTGCATGTTGGTCGCCGCCCCCAGCAGCAGCGCCCCGCGAGCTTCCGTGCAAGCCAGGCCGGGAGGGGTCACGATACCGACTGTTCAGCAGTGCATCCCTTGCTTCGGCAAGCGAAGTTGGCTTAGAGCTGCTGCCACCATCTTTTTTCTGCGTTACTTGCGCCAGCATGTCGCCTGGCATGACGTACGCATCCTCGTCGTCTGGGGCTTGCACACGCTCCTGCACCAAGTGCAGCAGCTCTTTATTCCTCTCCAGGCGCTCAGTTTCGGCGGAGGAGAAACGCTCTCCTCGCGCCAGAAGGTCTTCGTCGTACTGAATGCTGTCCTTGAGTAGAGATATTTCTCGTGCCTCGCGCATTTTCAGGTACTCACGACGAGAGGTCACCCGCACGTCGTCAAGGACTTGCCTCTGCTCGTCTGGCGCAAGGTGCTTGAGCTCACGGTGGAATGCAGCGTCACTTTTGGCTCCCCTCCCTTCACCAGTGGCAATGTGGAGAGTCTTTGCGTCGTCTTTTGCTGCCAAGCGTCGCTCAAACTCCTCCTTCTCTGCCTGATCAGCGTCAACTTCTGCGTTGTACACCGCTAGGTCATCCTCCACTGCCGTCTCAGCATTCAATACTGATGATGGTGGCCTAGACTCTTGGGCGGAAAGTTCAGACTCCTTCGCCTCGTCAGCATGCCGCCTGCGCTTGTGTCGATGCCGGCTGCCACCATGTGCAGAGCTTTCCCGTCGACCCTCGTCAGCTGGATCCAGAACCAAAGAATGCAGCTCAGAATGAGCTAAACGTTGTGATGCTGAGGAGCTGTGTGGAATCGGTGCAGTTGCTTTTATTGACTGGGGCATTCGTTGCCAAAGAGCTGAAGCAAAAGCTCCGCCGCGCTCGCCTGGCACTACGCTTTGGACTTTCTGGATGAGGCGTTGCTCTGACTTAGCTTTGTGGGCAAGGACAGAAATAAAGTTAACTATTGTTTTTTCTGATCCACCCACTAGCTGGTGCAATCGGTCAGAAATCCACTGTTTTGTGGATGGCTGCATCACAGAGCTGCGGAAAATGAAAACCCAACGACTAAAAAACTACAGCAATCAGTTACACTGCAGGCCAGGTTTGGGATTTGACGGGGAAATGGGCATGTTGCTTTCCTCAAATTAGTTGTGGTCATGCCAAACACTCGCACATTTGCACATATTGAAACCTGTAGTTCTGTTGATTGATACCGCTCTCTGTCAGCGCAAGGGCGACCCCCCCTCCCAGCGACGTCTCAATCCACTGAGAGCGCCTTCGCGGAGATGGCGGAAAAGATTTGTCTCTGAAATTTTGAGTTGCGCTTTTCTCAGGGCACCACGCGGCGGGTGGGTGGAAATGCACCCGCGCCACACTCTCAGCTCCCACGCTCTCTCTGGCACGCTCTCTCGGTCTGGGGGTCTGTGGTCCCCTCGTGTCAGTGTGCTCTGTCTTAAGCTTCCGAACTCCTGTTGTGCCGCTTGCAAAGTTCCCAGGTAAGCTGGATAGGCTATGTTGGGATGTGGCGTGGAAGCTGCCCGGGTCCAGGCTGGGTTACCACCAGCACAAAGGCGTACGCTGCGAAAGTTCAGCGCACCGGGGCCATCTCTATCGATTCGGAAAAAGCAGACAGTAATGATGACAGCAGTGTGGTTAAGGCAGCGGCGGTAGGCGAGCCCACCTAGTGGGGACAGTAAAAGTACTGGGAACTCAGAGGGGGGTGCAGCCTTGCGTGGCACCATGCACGGCACAACGCGAGGTTCATCAGTGAAGAACCCCTGAAGCTTGCAGCCCGCACGACTCAAGTCGGTAGCAGTGGCTGCGCCTGTTCGGTCTTGCCCACACAGAGCATTTTCTAGATCTTGACTGCTCAGGTCAAAAGGCGCGACACAAAACAAAACTCACCAATGGCACTCTTTTCTGAGCCTTAGTGTGGAAGTACTGAAAAACGTTGTTTTCAAAATAGTGGCCCTATAGGGTAGTGCTTGTGAGGGCTGTTTCATAGCTGATAGAAAAATGGGGCAGCAGCAGGACGAAAGAGGGAGAGCACAGTAGAAATAGAAAATTAACAAGTCAAGCCTTTACATAAAGCATTCAAGAAAACCGGACACCACCAGTGTGTCGGTCGCGCGCCCACCTCTGCACACTCTTGACACAACCTGGCGGCCTGCGACGTTGCAGTAGGCACACTCAGAAGAGTGCTCCGTTGATATAAACCCGGGCCTGTCCCTCCACTTCCAACCTGCAGGGCTCGCACAGCTCGTTGAAGACGAGGACGCCAGTGTTGGTGCACTGGTCGCACCGGTACCTTACTACCAGTCCCACCTCCACCAGAATATCGCACTCCAGCTGCAACCTCTGTGCGTCATAGGCGGCCTGTCTGCTGCCACCACTGCCATCCAGCTCTTCTCGTCCATGGAGGGCAGGACCATGAAGAACAGGGGGGATGTAGACGACGTCTTGGAGCTTACCGAGCTGGTTCAGTGGACCCGGAACACCCACCAAAGCAACAATGCCCACAAGGTCCTGCTGGGTAACTGTGATCTGCGGTGCGTCCCGAGCAACAAGCGCCGCATGTACATGCAGATGCAGATCAATCCGCGCCTGCTTTATCTGTGGCTGCAAGGCTGCGTGGGGGTCTTGCGGGCCGCATGGGCCTGTCATGGCGCCAAGGTGGCAGACCTACTGCAAGCTGCCGCAGCAGGGGGGGAGCCAGAACAAGACGACCAAGGGGAACATGAAGCACAGGAAGATCAAGACAACCGGAACAGCCAGAAGGTGGTGCGGAATTTGGTGTCAGGCTTCTGCAGCATCGTGCCAAACCGGGCCCATGGCCAGGGCGCTGCAGAGGGCGCTCAAGCCCAGCAAGGAGGGGAGGGAGGACAGGGTGCTCCTTTGGCAGCAGGGCTGGCAGGTGAGCCTCCTGTGGTGGGGGGACTAGGACAGCAGGCAGTGGCACTGCACGAGGCAAGCCCCACCAGCGCCAGCGCCAGCGCCTGCCAGCAGCTGGTAGAAGGCACTGTAGTAGCTCACGGGGGGATAGACAGAGAGGGTATTATGGATCTGATGGGTTTCTCTGACGAAGAGGTGGCGGCCCTCCAGGGTGACTCTTCTGAGGAGGACTCAGTGATGGAGGCAGAGGTGCATCACTTTGATGAGGATGTGGAGGATGAGGAGGGCAACAGTCAAGAGATGGCAGAGGTCGAGCATGAGGCGGGATAATCAGAGGAGCTGTCTGACTATGAGCTGTCTCCGCTCACTGATGACTAAGCGCGTTGCGGCTGCAACGTGCAAGTGCAGGCGACGGCCCCTGGTACCTGGGGGCAGCAGCCTGCATACAGTTATGATGAAGGCTTTGCAAAAAGCTTGATCTTGTAATTTATTTATTTATTTATCTGCCCCCTCTACCCAAGCGCACCTCGCAGCGCTGCTGTGTGCCTCCCCTCTCCCAGCACAGCTGCCCCAGGCAGCGAGCTGGCCCAGCCCATTGACTACCAGCAGTGATGGAGACTCACTCGCCGCTCATGACGCGCTTTCACTGCCACTTCTGCTGCCAGCCGCCTCGCTGCTGCGATGCGCACCTGCGTGCACCTCTGCTGCTCCACGCAAGCTGCCCAGGGCAGGGGGCTCCCCCAGGAGCCCCTCCTCGTCGGCACCGCTGCCTTGCTGTGCTGCGTGCGCTTGTCGCATCCGTCGCACCGGAGGACGCAAATCGGTGTTGTTGGGTGGGGAGCGTTGGCAGCGCAGTTGTCAACGCTGGGGAAAGTGTTCAATTTCCGCAGCATGAAATCGCCCCTAACCGATCGAGGAAGACAAAAAAAAGGTTTTTATGCTTTCCGTCACATAACGTACGTGCCCTGCTTTTAATGGCATCCTGGGGGGACTAGCTGCGGCTGCATGCTGTGAGCTTCCGCCGCCCCCAGTTGCAGTGGCTCCCCCGGGGCTACTTGCACCAGTACCGATGAAGTCAACTGTCAGCTTGGATCTCAGGCGCCGTCTTGCCGACCCCTGTGTGGGCTCCATGTGTGGTTGCTACCTGCGTCTAGTAGAAACGGTAGCAGCGACCCAGGCCTGGCGTTGGCTTGCAGCCACAGGGCAATCAATGCTTCGGAAGTGCAGCAGCTGAAGCGAATGTATATTGATGATGAATTCACTCTCAACAGACAATCTTGAAATGAAAGCAACCCTGCACGCACCCCGGGTGCGGGTGCAGGCAACGACCAGATGAGGAGTGCATCGGCCCTGCTGCCCCTCGCCGTATGGGGGGAATAGGTCAACAGTGAGCTGCCCTTCCCTCACTCGGGCGTAATTCTATGACACGAAATTTAGATGTTGGCGGCTGTATTGCTTGTATATCATTTCAGTGTGGACTGCTGCACTGTGAGGAGTAGCTAGCCAGCCAGCGCTGCTGACTTGCTGGTCCGCTCAGCAACTCATCCTGCTGTGGGCTCAAATAGAAACTTTGCTACACCACAAGCAGGACCCATCAATCATACAACAGTGTTTTGTATGGCCACCAGTGCAATGCCTGTGGGCTTGGCCATGAATGCGCACGGCGCACCAACCGAGGCCGTCACAAACGCTCGCTTCCCTGGCACCGTGCGGGACCGTGCACGAAGAGGTGGTGATACATGCTGCAATTTACTACTACACTGTGCGGGTGTGCTTCCAAGCCTGGCTGTCGTGCTGCTGTGCCTTCAAGCACAGGCGAGTGACACGCTTCAAGCCATCAGAAATGTCGTGGTGCCGCTGATTGCCATGTCCTGCTGTGGTCTGCGGCGCAGATCAGCGTCTCCTGGCGAAAAAAGGCCTCCCAGCAAAGCTGCAAAGCTTGCTCTTCAAGAGGCTGTGGATTCTGTCAAACGGCGGATGTGCCAAAGCAGCCCCCAGCGCAAGACTCGAGACACAAAGTGCAACCAACACAGCGGCCATAGCACCCTAATTTGCTGCCTGGCGTGGATACTTGTTATCATATTGCAATCGCACAGCGTGGTGGCGTCCAGTGTGGCGGTTGTACAGCTGCCCAGCAGTCGCATGCTGGGCCTGCCCCCGCTGCCCAGTGCTGCAGCACACGACCCCTCCCTGCCCCAAGCCGCCAGCACCGCAGACACGCTGTGGCTGTCACACCTGCGGCGAGAAGAGCCCATCACCCCACTGCCCGTGCAAAACGCACTGCATGCATTTGGCGTGGGGCTTGTATCAGGCAATGCATCCCTGCAGCTGGGGGGGTGGTTGCGACTGGACCTGCACCTGCGCCCCGTGAACGCCAGCGAGGGGGGGGGCTTCAACTGGACACTGCCGCAAGGCACGGCTATATGCGGTCGTGTCATGCCTGCTGTCACGCTGTGGGGCAGCGGGTTGCATGTGGCGGGCTGTGCCACAGGCGCTGCCACCACCGCCGCCGCCGGGCTGAACCCGAGCGGCCTGGGCTGTGGCGCCATGCTGCACTGCGCTGGGGCGTGCAACAGCTCACTCGATGTGCCACCTCCAGTGTGGGCGCCGGGTGGCCTGCACAGCTCTGACATGCTGGTGACACTGCACGCTGAGCTGCCCGTGGCGGCGCCGCTGCCGGGTGTGCGGCTGGTGCTGAACACCAGCCAGGCCAGCAATGAAATTGCTGACGTCAGGACGGGAGCGCAGTACACCTGCATAACAACAGTGACCAAGGAGCTCTGGTGCTGGGGCGGGAATGCGTACGGACAGCTGGGTGTGGGCAGCACCCATCAGCACATCGCACCACAACCGGTGAATCCGGGGCAGTGGGGGAGCGGCGTCTCGCAGCAAGCTGTCATACAGGCCTCTACTGGATACGAACACACATGTGTCATACTTGATGATGATTCCCTGTGGTGCTGGGGTGCAGGGCAGTGGGGCCGCCTTGGCTTGGGCGACGAAGCCAACCGGCTCGCACCACAGCGGGTGCAGGCAGGCGCGTGGGGTAGTGAGGCGGGGCAAGTGCGCGTCACGATAGTTTCATGCGGACAGCACTTGACATGTGCTGCATTAGCGGATGACACGCTGTGGTGTTGGGGGCTGGATGTGAAGGGCGCCCTGGGGATCGGGGCAACAGGGAACCGGCTGCTGCCCACACAAGTGGTGGGCACTCCGGGCACCAGCCAAGTGCACGCGCTGAGTGCTGGTGGAACTGTCACATGTGTGGTGTTGTCTGATGCCACAGTTTGGTGCTGGGGTCGATGCGGATCTGGGCAGGTTGGCGCTGGCACCTGCAACTACCAAGAGGCCATATACACACCGCAGCATGTGAACCCCGGCGTCTGGGGCACGGGGGCATTACTGCAGCCAGCTGTCGAAGTTTCAGCCGGCGGGTATCACACCTGCGCCATACAAGCTGACAGCGCATTGTGGTGCTGGGGCAAGAACTACGAGGGGCAAATTGGCATTGGGAGCAGCAGCAACAATCAGTGGCGCCCAGTCCGCGTCAACGCAGCAGTGTGGGGCAGTGGACACGCACAGACCGCAGTTGTGGCAGTCAGCGCCGCTCGCCGTCACCACACCTGTGCCCTGCTGGAGGACGGCACACTGTGGTGCTGGGGCAAGGGTCTGTACGGCCGCCTGGGCACAGGCAGCGAAGCCAACCAAGTGTGGCCAGTGCAGATCATGCCTCATGGTGATGGCACTACAGACACTACGGTGGTGGGGCTGCGCGCCGGCCCACACCACTCCTGCGCCATTCTGGCGGGGGGCACGCTGCAGTGCTGGGGACGCAATCAGTCGGGGCAGCTGGGCACTGCACCCACGCCGCCGCAGCAGCAGCTGCTCCCACAGCCCGTTCCACCCATCGCCACCGGCGCCTGCTGGCAGCACATGCCTTCGTCGCAGCCTGGTCCGCTGCACATCATGACCGGCGCCCCGCACGCTGCTGCCGGCGTGTGCCCGGGGGGCGGCGGAGCCTCCATGCCGGCGTGGGTGCAGCCAGGCGACTCCCCCCCTGCCTCCCCATGGGCATGGCTGCGATCAGTGCCTGCGCTGTTGGAGCTCACGACAGGGACATGGCCTGCGGGACCCGCCCTGCACACAGCCGTGGGCACACTGCTGGCCACGGGCGCCCCCCCCCTGCCGGCCCTTGTGGCGCTCAGGCAGTGCGGCGTCGACGGGGACGGGAACGCGTCGCTCCAGCTCATGCCGCGGGTGTTGCTCGCGCGGGGCGGCGTCGGCTTCGCCCACCTGCCCTCCAGCGCCAGCGCCAGTGCCGCCTGCTCCGAGTGGCAGCTTGGGGCGCTGGTGGAGGGCACGTACACCACAGGGGTGGGGGCCGCAGGGGACACCTCCCTTGCCGCTGAGAGCGCTGCCGTGGTGCCGCTGTCCCCTTCGCTCCGGCTGCGCCTCCTGTCAGTGCAGGCGGGGGCAGCAGGGGGGGGGTTGCCTGCCGCGGGGGGGGGCGTGCATCTGCGCCTCTCCCACGCCCTGCATGCGCTCGCTGACGTGCGTGTCAGCATCCACACCTCCAGACACGGCTTCGGCGATGTTCCGTGCCCAGTGCTGTGTGTGCAG
>Ga0307982_1002845_pt1 | contig 13859 bp, 7 predicted proteins | sample OrgLakmetagen989_FD_201847 | JGI IMG/M metagenome (GOLD analysis project Ga0307982, IMG submission 201847) | Saline water microbial communities from Organic Lake, Antarctica - #989 | ecosystem: Environmental > Aquatic > Non-marine Saline and Alkaline > Saline | place: Antarctica: Organic Lake...
AGTCGTCTGAGCTAGATGCAGTGACGATGATGTTGTCGGCATGATCGCCGTCGCGAATGCTGTTGTCTACACCACTAACACGGACGCTCTGCGTCATATTGAAATTAGTATAATCGAAAACAATGGATGCTGGCAAGAATAAAAGCCGGCTCTGAGGTGAGGAAATTGAAACATGGACTGTAGCAACTGGTTCTGCTGTCAATGCCATATTAAATGTCAAATGGTCAGTTCCATTTTCCGACAGGGTTAAAACACCAGGCCAAGTCATATTGACTCCTGGGGGGAGCACGAAAGTCGGCGCAATCGACGGAGCACTGGTGGGCGACAGGGTGGGATTATTGGTTGGAACACCCGTTGGGGCCCTTGTTGGCAGCCAAGTACCCGCCGTTGGCTGAGGCGTAGACGACGGTGCGTGTGTAGGCACAGACGAAGGAAGCGGAGTTGGGACTGTACTTGGCAAGGACGTCGGCTGTAACGAAGGCACAGGGCTAGGAGAAGGGCTAGGCGGTAAAGTGGGCAAACTTGATGGTATTGGGGTAGGGATAGAGCTAGGAGATGGACTAGGTGCCAATGTGGGCACACTTGATGGTATTGGCGTAGGATCTCTGCTGGGCACTGGCGAGGGATTTAAAGAAGGAAGCTGCGTGGGTTTCAGAGAAGGCACAAGAGTCGGTAAAGGTGAAGGAGGAAATGTCGGCGAACCGGAGGGATCAAGCGAAGGTACAGGTGTAGGCACTGGAGTGGGAATAGAGCTTGGCGATGGAGAGGGTGCCGAAGAAGGGTCAATAACCACAGAACGAGCAGGTTGACTGGTTGGCGACTGCGAAGGCACAAGCGAAGGAAGTGATGTGGGCTCTAAGGAGGGAACTTGGCTCGGATCCCCAGTTCGAAAGGGGTACACGCACCTTTCATCCGTATTGAGAGTCGAATCAACCGCTCCTTTGACAGTAAAGCGCCCGCCGCGACGTACTCGAAGGCGCGCATAACCCGCGTCCTCGTAGCGTTTGGTCAAACGTACCCGCGACGCAACGGCTTCATCGCGCACCTCATCGTCTGAGCTGCTGTCACTGCTAAAGCGTTCTCGTAGGGAAAGTCCGACAAATACGCAAACATTTTCTTCGCCCGGGTAAGGGTATAAATTGGCGATTTGGCCTTCGTGAGGAGGGGCTGAAGCTGACCAGCTTACGTTCTTGTTCCAAGGTTGACACTTGTTGGCTACCACTGCGAGCGTTGTGACAGCGCACTCGTAGTTGCCCGTTGTCGGCCTGTAAGAGCTCGGTGCCGCAGACGGTACTGCCGACGGTAACAGGCTGGGTGCCGCACTAGGCAATTCGGTGGGAACGTGAGAAGGTTCCCACGATGGAGCTGAAGGCGCCAGGGATAGCGTTGGCTGCGGTGTAGGGTATGCGCACTTCTTGGACTCGGTAACGACACTGGCGGTGCCCTTCACTGTAAGCCTCCCCTGAGAGCCAACTTTCAGACGCATTCCATGGCCATCGAGGCTTGTTTTCACAGACAACCGAGCAACAGTACTTGCATCGCCCCACAACTCTACACAAGCGCTGCCTACAGTAGAAATATAATTGCTGCGTGATGACGGCAGTGGAGGTGCTTTTGTCTGAACCAAGTTTCCGTCGCTTGGTACATAATTTGAGGTCCATGTAGTAGGGTTCATCCACGACTGGCATTTAGCCTCCGCGTTGTCATCGATCCAAGCGTACGCATTCGTAACGCTTGTGCACTCGTACACATCTGGGCGCTCTTCCGTGGGTGACGGAATCGGCGCAAGCGAAGGGCTGGGCGACGGCAACGAAGAGGGTATACTGGATGGCAGGGACGTTGGCAGATGAGATGGTCGGACTGTGGGGGAGGTTGGAGCAGGCGATAAGCTTGGTCCTGGAGTCGGGTATGAGCATTCTGCTGAAGCCGGGTCCTGAGTTGTTTTGCCTTTAATCACTAGTCGACCGTACGCTGTGCGCACACTGACTCGCACGCGTCCACCGCTGACTGATTGCTTCACTTCTAGTTTTGACACAAAAGCATCGCCAGAAATTGCAACACAGGCATCTGAAGACTTCGTAGAGTTATCAACCGAAGAACTCAGCGTAGGCGTTTTCACTATAACGTAGCTTCCAAGTTGAGGCACCGCGTTTGTAGTCCATGTTGATGCCCTTTCCCATACGTCACATGAAGCCACATTGCTGCCAGCCACAGCCAACTTCCACGTTTGGCAATCGTATGTTTCCGCGAGTGTCGGCTGTAAGGTGGTGCTCGACACTGAGGGAACTTGCGAAGGCAGCAATGTTGACGGCGAAGTGGATGGAGCGTGACTTGGCTCCATTGACGGAACTGACGGCACTGGCGTCAACGTCGGAGCTGCGCTCGGGTAGGCGCACTCGGCGTCCGATGAGTTCTGCAAAGACGCTTGAGTACCGCGAATGACAAGCTTTCCACCGGGACCTTTGACGCGCAACCGTGCATTGGCACCGTCAGCAGATGTGCTTACCTCCACTTGAGCTCCATGCCCTGGCCCATCCAGCACTACGCACACTGTGTCGCGGCTGCCCGCAAAGGGCGAGACTACCTCAACAAGCTCGCCTGGCTGGGGTGGAAGGCCGGTGTTCCAAATTCTGCCCGCATTCCATAACGAGCACTGCTCAGAACTGTTGCCATCTCCATTGATCGAATCAATGTCCAGCGCTGCAAGGGCTACATTACCGCACCGGTGCAACAAACGCCCGAGCGAGGGCGCTACCGTCGGCAGTGCGGAAGGAAGGCTTGTGGGGCTGGGTGAGGGCAGCACCGTTGGCCTTGAGGGCACTTGCGTCGGTAAGGTTGATGTCGGTGCAATACTTGGGTGCGGCGATGGCAGCATTGAAGGTAAGGATGATGGTATAGAAGTGGGCTGATAAGTCATCGTTGGCGCCAGAGTCGGGAAAACACATTGCACATCAGAGCTTACGTCAGCGGAGACGCTACCGGCAATGTGAATCCGGCCACCGCGCAAAACTCGTAAACGTGTCTTGGAACCCATTATGGGAGTTTTCGATACTACCATCTTTGAGGCAGTGGCGTTACTGTCCTCAACTCGTAGGCACGACTCAGCACCCTCAATTCGACTCATTGCTTGCACCAGATCACCTCTTATGGGCAGACTGCCATCCATCCAGGAGTTTATGTCTGACCATACTTTATCACAACTGTGGCTGTCGTCTATGGCATTTGGGATTTTCGCTCCGCAAGTGTGCGCACGGCGCAATGAAGTCGGACTCGCCGACGGCAAGCGTGTGGGTAGGCTGCTGGGTAAAGGTGTCGGCACTGGCGACGGCAAAGACGTTGGGCTCCAAGAGGGCGATGCCGTCGGCGATGATGGAGACGCTGTATTCGTCGGCGACGGACTTGGATAGAAGCACGTTGTGCTACTGTCCGAGAGGTCTTGTACAGACACCTCACCTTTAATCGAAAGCCTACCGTTGAACCTCACGCGCAACTGCATGGGGTGGCCATCGGTGGAAGTTTCCACAGATACTTTCGATGCAAAAGCCTTGGAAGTGATGTCCACGCAAGCACCATCAACAGTGGTGTTCTCGGAATTCGGGAGTGGAGGAGCCTTTGCTTGAATTGCGGCGCCAATGCCCGGAACAACATTGGAAGTCCATGTGCTAGGATTTGACCAGGAGATGCATTCTTCACTGCTCGCATAAGCCACAGCCACTTCGCCGCATGCGAACACGTCAACAGGAGTAGCCAATGGCATTTTCGTGGGCAGTGGAGAGGGAACAACCGACGGAGAAAGCGACGGGCGAAAAACTGAAAGCTGAGTTGGCGCGTGAGTCGGGCGAGAAGAGGGAGACGAAGGCGACCTCGATAGGGTTGGAGAGACCGTGGGGACGTGACGAACAAGCGTAGGAGAAGGCGTTGGATACGCACATCGATCATTGGACTGAATTGAAGCTGTATTCGAGACGACCAGACGTCCACCTTTTCGCACCACCAATTTCGCCGACCCTTCCAGAATTGAGTCTCGGTCAGCAGATACCACAACTTCTGATGCAATGGCCACATCATCAATGATTGTACAAACGGACGAAGCCAAAGGAGGCAAAATGATTTCAGCAAAGTCTTTGAGGCCAGGAACTTCCCCGGTGCTCCACTTTTCTTTCATGCTCCAAGAATAGCAGCGGCCGCTGACTTCGTTCCAAGCAACTCCAGCACAACTGTGCTGAATTGCAGAAGTTGGGGAAGGCGAAGGAGCCGCACTCGGTAGCACAGTGGGAGATGAGGATGGCACACTCGAAGGCGCATAAGAGTTGAACGGCGTTGGCGTCAACGTCGGGAATTCACACAATGAGTTGTCCTGCGTGATGTTCTCTGTATTGTGCACAATCAGCTGTCCACCTGTTGCCACACGAAGCCGCATGTGACCGCCCTGTAAGCTTCCTTTGACTACAACCTTTGACACTGCGGATATGTTTTGCGTAATGCTCAAGCACGACGACGCATCTTCCAAGGGTGGCTCTGCTGCTACGAGCGAAGAAACGCCTGGAATGACTCCGCTCATCCACGAGCTGGGACTTGACCACAGAGCATCGCACGCCATCATATTGTCAACTACCGAAGGGGATGCTGCGCTGCAGGGCCGGAGAAACCGTTCAAGAGTGGGCAAGGGGCTCGGGTGAGGCGAAGTCGGAAGTAACGTCGGTGAAGGCGTTGGAAGTGCCGTCGGCGTTTCAAGAGGCGCTAATGAGGGAGCTGGGGACACCGTTTGCTCCGGCGAGGGAGGAGGAGTAACCGTGGGCAGTGCAGTCGGAAAGGATGTCGGCAAGGACGACGGTATAGACGACGGCATCGCTGTTGGAAGATTAGTTGGATACGGAGATGGAGTAGGAAGTGCAGACGGAAGTGGAGTGGGTACACTTGATGGTAGCGCACTTGGTTCGGAAGATATCGTTGGTTCTAACGTCGGGTAAGAGCAGAGATCCTCATTAGAGGCGATCACCTTGCCAGTGATGCGGAGGCTTCCTCCTGAGGAAACCACTATCCGCATCTTGGCACCAAATTCTGTGCCCTCCAGTACAATTCTAGATGTACTTGCGTTGCTCCCAACTCGAACACATGCAGAAGAACCCTCCAGTGGAGGTGACGCTTCGACTAAGTTTCCTTTCGCGGGTACTACGCCATCAAGCCAAGTATAAGGATCTGACCACAGTGCATTGCACGAAAAGCTTTCATCGATTACGCCAACTTGACTGCGCTACAGAAATGCGAGTGACTCAGAGGGGAAGCACTTGGCGATGATGTCGGAATTATAGATGGCTCAGCACTCTTCATCAATGATGGCGATGGTGAAGGCGAGCGTGTTGGTAATTGTGAAGGCGACGTTGGATTTGGAGTCACTGAAGGACTTGGAGACGGATACGGGCATTTTTCTGAATTGTCGGCATACACATCACCTTTGATCCGAAGTCGGCCATGTGTTCGAATTCGTAAGGACACCCGGTGCCCCAATAAATTTGGTTCCAAAACCACCTTTGAAACGACTTCCTCGCTAGCCAATTCAACGCAAACATCCTGAGACGTATTTTGAGTGCTGAAAGGAGGTGTGAGCTCTGCGTAGTCCCCAATATCAGGGACTGCATTCGTTGTCCACGATGATAAATCGGTCCAATCTTGGCATGCATCGGTAGAATGCGCCAGGGCTGCGCTGCCGCAATTGTGCCGAGCCTTAGCTTCTATCGAAGGTAAAAATACAGGAAAGGTAGTCGGTGCACTGCTTGGTAATGTCGATGGAATGCCGCTAGGCAAAGCGCTGGGAGAATTGGACGGGATAGCAGAAGGTTCAGTTGGCGAGGACGTAAGCGTTGGTGCAGGCGTCGGATAAGGGCACATGCTAAAATCACTTAGAGTTGATGATTTTGACACTACCAGACGCCCCCCAGATCGCACACGGAGCTTGGAGCTGTTCATTTGGCCCGATACAATAATCATGGATGCTTCTGCGTCATTATCTATCGTAACGCAAGCGCTTGAAAGTTCTTGTGGCGATGAAATCTCAGCCAGGTCACCAACGCCTGGTTTTGAACCAGTGCTCCAGCTCGCGTCTTGGTGCCAGGGAAGGCAAGTGTCTTGAGCCTCATTCCATGCAACTCCAGAGCAAATGTGCGAAGTCTGCACTTCAGTCGGTGATGCACTCGGAGGTGGCGACGAAGGTGTTGTTGTTGGAATAAGCGAAGGAAGTTCAGAAGGCGAGGCACTTGGCAACGGTGTTGGTGAAGTTGGGGTCATGCTTGCAGTCGGCACCGTGGACGGGTAGCTGCACATTCCAAAATTGTCTGATTGAACATGTCCTTTAATAGTCAACCGACCGCTCGTCTTCACAACAAGTCTCGCTTTATAGCCATCGTAATCTGAGTCCAAAAGTACCCGTGATGCAACTGCATCAGATTTCACTTCAACGCACGCATCTGCATTATCGGATGGCTTCACTATCGCATAATCGCCTTCCACTGGAACGTTGTTTGAGGTCCATACGTTTGGATCAACCCATGATACACAAGTTGCTGAACCAACTGACAGCGCTACACCTTTGCAATCAAAACTAAAACGCTGCGTTGGTTGTGCACTCGGCAGCACGCGTGAAGCATTACTTTGAGGAAGTATACGGGAGAATGCCATGAGAGATTCCTTTGTCGATTCCATGGTAGGTTGCTCCGAAGTTACCGATGCCTCCGAAGGGAGCCTCGCCGGGTAGTAGCATTCGATAGAATTTGGGTACGATTTGCTACCTTTGGGGCAGGTGGAACATGCAGACTGAGCGATAAAGGGGTTGTATTGGCCACTTGAGCAACTAATACAGGCAACCGAATCAGTTGAGGTTGAGTCTGGGTTGAATGTTCCCTCTGGGCAAGACGAACATGACACAGCTGCAGAAAGCGAGAAAGTGCCCGGGCCACAGGGGAGAAAAGTGGCAGACGACCTTGAAACGCAATGAAAGGAGGAGAAGGGTGATGTTTGTCCTGAGGTCGTAGTACACTACAATTGGCAAACGATTCGCGATTGAGTATTGGCTTTAAAATAAAGAAATGCAAAACCTGGCTTTAAAATAAAGAAATGCAAAACCAGAATCATGATGAAGGACAAAAATTAGGAAAAGATAGGCATTCTAAGAAGAAGCATCTACGGGGGCGTGAACTTACGCTGGGCAGTAATAACCGGCTGGACATGCAATGTTGATTTTTGCACCCACTGGGCAGAAGAATCCCTGTTATAAAAGCCGAAACGGAGCGAGTGTCAGAGGCAGGCACAACTACAACACCCATCACAAGAAGACATTGCTAAAAGAAGGAAATGAATTGACGAACTGACCCTTGGGCAATTTTTGCAGCTCGACTGGGCAGCGTCTACTTGATATTGGCCGCCGGGGCAGCGGAAGCAGTGTGAGAAGCCAGTGTTCGGCTGATGTTGACCGCTCGGACAAGGTAGTTGGCTTGCACTATCAGGTGGGCAAAAGTTACCCTCGGAGCAAATCACAGAGTGTCGTGAGCCAATTGGACAGTAGTACCTGTACATCACAAAAGTGAGAGAGAGGTGAGTGTAATGTCATTTCACATCATGCTTGACTGAGAAGCTTGCCTAAATTGATTAGGGGGAAATTATCGAAGGACCGGCTTTTGAAGCCGTATCGAAATACCAAGAATTTGGATTTGACGTTGAAAAATAGTCACGTAGGCAAGAGAATGCGTGTGAGGCAAAGCTGTACTAAAACTGAGCTAAAAAATAATACCGACGTTAAAGCTAGTGACAAAAGAAAAATGATTACGAAGATCTTACCCTGCAGAGCATGAATGAAACGACCCGTGCTCTATGGGCAGAGCTTCTGCAGAAACACTGGAGTCATATTCACCAATGGACGAATGTCTGCCTTCATCACCTGAAAGTATACTCCTTTCTAACTTGTGAGTGTCGAATTTCGCGTCATCATTTTTGGTGTCAACCCTGTTCTGAAAACCGTCCTTCTTGGCCCTCGTTTCACCGTCCGAACGGCGTTTAGACTTTGTTATGATTCCATTGGAATTCAAGGGTGAAGTTGGTGGAGGCGAGATTCTTGGTCTTAAGCCTGCATCATCATTCATAGCACTTTGAAGACTGGCTTCGGGGCTGTCTTCTACTGGTTCGGGTGAACTTCTCAGGACTGCTGAGTCCAGAATGTGTAAAGCCTGACGAGATGGTGAACTATGAGCTGCAGAAGCTGCGCGAGTCAAATTACAAGCGCTTGTAAAAGAAGCTAAAGTGATGAGCCAACGTAGTGCCATCCCGAACAGCTCCTATGTCATCGGGCCACGCTGCCACGCTTGGTTAGTCGGTTCGACAGACTTGGGGGAACTGGGAAGACTGGGAAAGCGGCAGAACTCAAAACACAACTTTTCGTCTTTGTGGAAGCAGCCTTGGTGGAAGCGAAGAAGCCGACCCGAACCATTGTCCGAATTCTCTATAGAATTCTGCCAAAAAAAAGCACAGCTCTCTCGGCTTTCATCACTTCATCCAAGGGTGATTACACCTGATCACCCTTGCTTCATCACTCATCACTCATCATCTCATCATGCGGCGCTCGCTCTGTGAAGAAAAATGTAAGATCAAAAGATCATTTGTTTTGTGCATCCACGGTCCACGGAGTAAAACTCTTGGTACACCTCTTATAACTAATTAGACAACCTCATTACAGTAGCTAAGTCAGCTGGCCATCTCAGATTACCTGCAGGAAGCTAGTCACCAGACAGTGGACTCGACTATGGATTTGTAGATACCCTTCCTACTTTGTGTGTCTGTACGATTTGTTGCGTTCGAGGCAAGGTAGAAGAATATGTGAAATTTGGTTTCAAGAATGTGTCGTATTTTGCTTTCAACGTGAAACCACTAATGAATGCGTCCCAGCTCGGCTACCTTGAATTGAGAAGACTACTCCTCAGAAAGCCAACGCAAAACAGCCTCAGCCTCTTCACTTATGCCGCAGTCTAGGAAGAATATATGTGTATGCCGCTCTCGTATATGCCCAAAACATCTCGTCGTTAGGTTCTGAAGTGAATTTGGGTCAAACTATTGTGCTGCAGATCTTTAGATAGTTGCATAATCGAACGTTATGCGGGGTATTTGGAATATGGAATACTGGGATTAAATGTGCACATATCGCACTCTGACTTCAAGGACGTAGGAGGAACTTTAGTCTTCAATTTGATTGCTATGCCCATGCAGCTTCAATTTATGCTTCTTCGGGCATTTCTTGGAACGGTTTTCGTTTGTTCTCAACACGTACAAAAAAGGCAAAACATGGATTGTGCGTACCAAAATTGGAAAAAGAAGACAGTATGTACGCCTAAAATTCACGAATCTTCGTCTGGTCCTCCACCTACAGCCACTCAAAATATAGTAGCACCAGCTGCAGCAGCTCTAATGCCCCCAAGCAATCACAGTCAACGCTTCTGCAAGGTCCTTGGCTCTCCACCCTTTGTTGCAGTGATAGCTCGTTGGGACGAGGACGTTGCTTGGGCACAACGGTTGCCGATGCCAGCTCTTGTTTACGAACACGCCAAACCCGATGCGCTCTACAATGTCCCTATCAATAGGGGTTCTGAATCTTCTTCATATGTTCAATTTATCATCGATCATTACGCGTGCTTGCCACCCTGGGTTCTTTTCTTGCATGCGCATGGTCGCACGGCATCCAGTGGTTCAGCGCACGCAGCGACTCGGCACCATCCTACCGACCCAAGCAACATGGCTGCGCTTATCGACGTGGTCGCCCTTAATCGGGGCTTCATAGGCCTTGGGCATTTCAGTAATGAGGACTGGTCGAAGCCCAAGAGTTTGCACGGCGCAGCACGCGCATTCTCCGCGCCCTCAAAACCTGGCGCCCATCATGCTGCTTTCGTGCCATTCGAAGAGAGGAAACGCGGCTGCCAGTGCTCGACGCTTCAACGCATCTTTCCTGACGCATCGTGCGCGAAGCCCTGGAGCTGGAACATTGGCGCCGAGTTTTGGGTCTCATCGCACCGCATTGCTTCACGTCCTATTGGGTTTTGGCTCCACGCCATGAAAGTTGCTGTGTCAGGCAAAGACATTTCTCGCTTTGGGCACAGCGGCAGTTCGGCGAACGAAGCAGGGTACTGCTTCGAGTCCGTGTGGCATGCAATTCTGGGCGAGCCTTTGTATGGCTTCAAGCCGAGCTTCAAGTATATTGAAGACCTGCCGCGCGTTTCGCTCCAAGATCGTTGTAAAGAGAGCCAGCAAGCAGGGCGCTCGACGATCAAAGGGTGCTCGCCGGAACCTATTCATGAGGTTTTTGAATCACCCAGATCATCTGATAGTGGAGCCACGTGACAGGGCATGAGAAACCTATAATGACATAAGTTGAGCATCTGAAAATTTCCTTTTCGAAGTCCAATGGCTGGAGGGCAGTTCGAGACTAAATGATTGAATGCATCAGAACTTTTTATTGCAATACGCAAAAGGACACTCAGCCCAATCAGACTTATCCCGGAGGATTTATGAACACGCAGCGTTTTGCTATTTGTTGAGATGTTTCTTTGCAATTGAGGAGTATAATCCAATCGAATCAAGATCGCACCGAGCACCGAGCCTAATCAGGCTTTTATTGCATTGCCAGTCCGCTGTTGTTTGCTGAAGTAGAATGGTGCTCTGGCTCCCTACAGAACTATAACTATAACGCCAAAGTTGAATCGGAATCGGATACCGCGGGCTAGACCATAATGAATCTGCTGCATAAGCCGCTGACATTTTGAATAAAGTACTTGGGTTCTGCGGGTTCGGGGCACTTCGCTTATGGTATTTTCTCGGAAAGTGTCAAGTGTCAAATCATATACAAATACAAGCCAGCTTTGTGGCGCGTAATCACGCTAGAAATATATAAATATTAATCCTATACACATGTTTGTTTAGTGTGATATGAAATTTATACACCAGTGCCACCCATATTGCTCTAGGGAATCTAAAAAGGAATCGGCTCTTTGAGTGCAGGTAGTGCATTTGAACGAGGTGGCTCAGCGGTGTCTAGGAGAGTATCCCACGTCATAGGCAGCGGCGCATGCATGGCACCTGCGCTGGCTGGCCAGCTGCTTTCACCGGGAGGGCGCAACGCGTGCAGCAGAAGCCTTCGAAGTGTGCTTCGTGGAAGGTTCACAGCCAAGTTTCTGGCGATGATTTCACTGCTTTTATGACTTTTGCTGCTGTTGCTGCTGCTGTTGCTACTGCTGCTGCTACAGTCAGCGGCAGTGGCCTCAGCAGTGATGGTAATGCCTTTGTCAATGCCGGGCAAGTCTTTCAACTCGCCCACAAATTTGCCGTTGAACTTGAGCATGGGGGTGTGCGCCAACACCTGGTGGTGCACTGCAGCCGCGCCGTGGTCCCGATGATAAATTGCGCGCAGAGTGCGCGCCCGGAGCTCGCCCAAGCGCAGCGCGGAAGGCGCCACCGCGTCCAGCAGACAAGTGCCATCAATGAAACTATTACCGATCCTGCTTTTGTGAGCGCCACTAGAGCTGATAGAATTGCCGCCGTTGTTCCCAAGGGCAAGTGCACTGCTTTCAGAGCTACTCCTGCTGCTGCTGCTATCAATGCTGCTCCAGCAAGCACGACACTCCGCGTCCTCTGCGATCAATTTCTTGTAGGTATGCGCCATGCCGAGATAGTCCCAGCCTGCAAAGAGGTGCATCATATTTGGAGTTGAAGCAACAACGAAAAAGGCAGCAACTTTTAGGTAACTCATAAACCAACGAGACATCATCGAAAGCACCTTCAAACCAACAGCTGACAGCCTACACATTGTTAAAAGCCTGATAGAGTATGCTGAAGCCTTACCCCACGCCGGTATGGCGGAGCCGGGCCCTAGGCCAACGTGGGCAAAGAAAGGATCGTCGACCGCGCCACCGGCGGACTCGCGGTTGTGCCAGAAGCTCGCGAAGGCGGTGCGCCACTTGTGGATGACCGGGTGCCGAGAGCGGCCCACTGCGAGGAACCACACCTGACTCACCGCCAAACAGTGGGTGCGACACGTACGGCGCAAACGAGCGCACGCGCACCAAAGTGTTGTTCTCAGAAGCTGAGAATAGAGAATTCAGGAATGCGAAACTGGTGTAGACGTAGTAGTGGCCATGAGCAATGACCATTCAAAGAATATTGGAATTCCACCACACATCCTTAAAAGACTATGGGAGCATGCGCACCTCTACGAAGTCTTTCCGGTCGTACGCATAGGAACCCCATTCACGCAGGTAGAAATGAGCGAAGCCACCAGTTACAACCGGAGTATGCGCACGGCCAGAGTGGTCGTCTTGTCCATCGTCAGGGGGGCTCGCTTTGGCGTCAACTCCATGACTCATTATGGCTAGTGGAGTTTCAGGTGCCGAATTCGAAGTGTCAACAAGGCGATTCCAAAGTGGGTCCAGGGACTCAAAGAGGAGGATGCCAACGTCGCACCAAACGCCACCGAAGTTGTCAAGCAGCGCTAGCCGCAACAAATCCGCTTGGTGCTGCGGAGGCCTGAAATAAAGAAGCAAATATAACAATGACATCCGTAGGTAAGGGTAGTGACAACATATTCATCGACTTGGGACGCAAACGAACACTTAAACACGAATTAAAGAATTGCACTCAGGTTACATCATCATTGATCTGGTCTTCCATTTGACATGAGATGATGAGGCTCAAATCTCCCGGCTAGCTTGACCTAAATGACCCACCTAATAGAGCGGAAGCGGTTTGGGAGTTCAGAACTTGTCAGAAACGCGAAGATGTTGTCAGGGTCTCCTTCGACCATGTTAAGCACTCGAATCTCCCAGGCTACGCTTAGTCGCATCCTCCACGATGCGACGCATGCAGAATAGAAGCTTGGCAAATGATCAGATCCAGAATGCCAGAACGACCACACCGTGCGAGGCTGAACTTCGGCACGGCGCCATCCTTCTGTTTGCCCCGGCAGAACGCCGCCTAGTATTGGTGGTCGAGGCTCATCTCTCGGTGGCTCTAACGACTGGACCACTGTTGAACTTGGTGTTGGCTTCGGTCGCGGTGCCTTAAAATTTTTCAGCAACTCGCCTAGTTTACCTTTCTTCTTTGCCGGTTGCTCCAACGGCTTTCCCGTTGCCGAGCTTGGTGTTGGCTTGGGACGCGGTGCCTTGAAATTTCTGATCAAGTCGTCTGGACCACCTTGCCGCTTCATCCTATGGGCGCAAATTTCGAGTGCCACTAGGTAACAGGTGAGCCAAGCGCTGCTTTCCGTGGTAAGAGCTTAAAGGTCTCCTGGCTCCTGGCGAGATCTGAGCTCATCAGACATCATGGACATCAGACACGACGACGACGACCGACAACACATCAGGTAGGTTATCAGGCCATCAAGCCAAGCCATTCGTCGGACCACCAGACCTCAAGCTAATACAGGGGAGGTATATGATTGAGAAGTGCTACAGCAAGGAAATCGTTGCTATTAGTTACAAATTGCTATTCCTGTGATTGCTACTGCCCTCTTCACTCTGCCCTCTGCTCTCTAACAGCATTAACGCCAACGCCATAGCCAACTTACCAACCCCAGCAACTTAAGTACTTGATTTCCTTACATATGTTTATGGTTTACGGTTTACCGTTCAAGGCAAGCTTGAAAATGCCTTCATGCACAATACACAAGGAACAGTGATAACAATGCATCAGAAAGAGAGAACTAGGGATATAATCGGCAAATATACTCCCTTGAACTTAAGGGTGAAGTATACAAGGCTCTTATCTTGCCTACTTTACTTTACGGTTGTGAAGCTTGGTCCTTGCGTGAAGATTTATTTAAGCGCCTTCGAAGT
>Ga0307982_1002847_pt1 | contig 13855 bp, 15 predicted proteins | sample OrgLakmetagen989_FD_201847 | JGI IMG/M metagenome (GOLD analysis project Ga0307982, IMG submission 201847) | Saline water microbial communities from Organic Lake, Antarctica - #989 | ecosystem: Environmental > Aquatic > Non-marine Saline and Alkaline > Saline | place: Antarctica: Organic Lake...
TTCGGTATGTCGGTACTCGTGCCGTTCGAGAACACTGGGTCCCAGGAAGCGTGTTGGGTATAACCTAGCTCAGCCCGGTAAGGCTTTGCGACCTCAGTCGTGAGAGACATGAAGTAATCTACACTATAGCCTTGTCTTCTTAATGGAGCCACTAGCTTTTCAGCAGACGATTGCAGGAAGTAGCGGTGGAAGCTTCCTGCAACGAGAACGGCGACACGATTACTTTTCCCTTGCATCTTTGCTTCTCGAGAATGCCGCTCAACTCCGAGCCGGCTGTCGTGTAAGCGGCCTTTTTTAGGTGAACGCACCAATTTCGAGTGCCGGTCTTCTAAATGAACTGAATCCAATGGTTGTTGCGCAATTAATTGGTCGAAGGCAAACAGGTTTCGTGCAGAGGCATTTGGCTTGGTATGAGATGATGATGAATCACTCGTGGGCCCGTCTAGGATAATTAACGAACAGACTAGGGCCGCTAGTAAGCAAGTGACTAGAAGAGTGCTAAAATCAAGGCGCTTGCTCCAAAGCGCATTCCCTAGCAACATCCTCTTTGCTCTTAATGGCCGTTCTGTCATTTTTGGAAAAAATATTTTTGACGGCGTGGGTGGGCGTGCGTCCTTTCCTATGCCCTAGTATGGTATACAAAAAATACAGTCATATATAATTGTCAGCCTCAACTCGCAGCTCCAGCTTGCCATTCTCCTACTTATTTGTTATCTATTATCTGTACTTGTTGCGTCGAATGGAGTAAATTCCGTTAATTCGGGCGCTCTCCAAGCAATGAGAGATGGCGTGTGGACAGCCCCTGTCACCTACAGATATCTCGGAGTCGGAGAGAGGGCTCTTCTGTCTTGTCTCATTTTCTTTCTCAACTTCCCATCCAGTTCAGCACCGCTACTTGGCGCCGAGTTCCTTGCACGACCTTTATCGCCATCCTTCGATTCGTGACAATATTCCACGTGCATTCCTAAGTAGCAGCAGTGCTGCTGCTGCTGCTGCCACTGCTGCTGAAATTGGCAGTTGTCTCTAGGCCTCGCCCCCATGAATCGAGCAGAGCCCACGAAAGCCTTCACTTGAGCCCGTCTGCCAGCACCGTATCCAGCGCTTTTTCGAGCTCCCACGCCGACGGCGGCTTCCCCGAAAACTGCAGGACTTGGTCCTTGCGCCCGAACTCGAAGGTGATTTGGCAGTTGGGCACGGTCGCTTCGCACGCGTGGAGCTTGTTGCCGCGGCCCGCCACATAGCCGTTGAAGTGCTCCGCCAGCACCTGTGTTGGGTGCGCACATGTAAAGAAGACATGAGTAACAGGGCAGACCGACCACACATCATTCGCCTAGCGACAACAAAAGAAGTGCTTGAGCGTTATCTATTTCAACTGATCTTTCGAACAAATAAAGAGAAAAGGGTGCCCCGATCCCTATCTCATCCACAAGAAGACGTGAAAACGAAGGAAGTAAGCAAAAAAAAGGCAAGAATCAACAGCAACCAAACACAGGCACGAACACGAACACCTAAGCATGCACATCTATGCCTGCTGTACCTCGAGGTGCTTGGCGGCGGTGCGAGTCGATCCTTGGGCCATTTCCAGGTACGTGGTGACGCGGCTCGGCAATTTCACCAGGGCGGCCAGGGCGTTCAACAGTTGCACGGCGCGGCCGTTGCTCTTGAAGGTCGGCAGGTTGACCCAGCAGGTGACCTCCCCAGCGCCGCGCTGGAACCCCACGCCCCCTTGGCTACTCCCCGCGTGCCCCACCAACAAACCGCAGAGTGGCAGCACGGACGACGGCACGGCAGCGGCGTTGGGGAAACGCAGTTCGGCCACCTAGGGTGTGATGGCAATGAAGTAGTATATACCCATTTGATGAGGGCAAGAAAGAGCTTAGTTAGAAGTGCGAGTTCATTGCTTGACACTGAGAATGAGAACGAAAAGGAGCCTCCAAAAGAAAGCCTTGGTGCTTTGTTGTCTAGCTTCACGCGCGCGCTCTCTCTCTCTCTCTCTCGCATAATATCCCACCGCAAATGGCAAGTACTCCAGCGGCATGTCAGCTTCAATCGAGACGGTCGAGGGCTTGCGCGCAGGGCCCAAAATCGCTTCGATCGGCTGTTTCGTAGGTTTTACGTCCTTGACCGAGGCACCGGCTGCTAGGCCATAAGGAGGCCTCTGCAATTCGCGCGACGCCAACAGAGGGCCTTCAGGGTACCAGCCTGATAGGATGGGTGAGTGGATGGGTGGGTGGTTAGTTAGGGAGCGTATATGTGGGAGAGTGGGAATAGGAGCGAGGAGATCTTAGCTGTCCTCCTGTCATTGCGTTAATCAGCGCGAAGATGCATCTTTGAGAAATAGTCAGTGCGCCAAGCGAGGAGAGAAAAAACAAGAGTAGGCATTGTGCAACGAGTGAGGGCACGCTCGCTTACCGTCGTCTAGGCTGGTGAGAATCGCAGTGAAAGGCACCACGCCCGAGCCGCCCACGTGGTCTTCGTAGCGGTTGAAGCCCGCCATTTGAAAGAACCCAAACGCCACCGCGGCGGTCTCGTGCCAGCTCAGCTTGGCCAGCTCTTTTGAACCATACACGTGCTGTTCACGCACAGACGCGCACAGACATAAAACGAAGTGCAACTGAGCACAGAGCCTTTTGAAAGAAGAGTGAACGAATACTACGAAGAAAAAAACACATCAAAGTACGGAAAAGGACTTAAATTCTAGTCCAACTGACTGCACATATATATCGACATGAAAAACAGAAAAAGGGACAAGCGCCGCATACCTGCTCCAAGATGGTGTACTTGATGTAGGTCCAGAAGCCGGTGTTGGGGAAGTTGGCTTTCCACTTCGCCGTGAGGTAGTCGCGAGTGCCGTGGCAGGTGGCTTCACTGCGCTTGTACATGAAGTAAGGGATGTCGCGCCAGCTGAACGAAGCAGGCAGATCGAAGAAACACGAAGTAAAATATTGTGAAGGAGCACCACAAAGCAAGCAAACACGACACAGCCGACAGCCCAGTAGCTTAGCAACCTGCCCACATGTAAGCTCGCACCTGAACTCGGTGATGCGGAACTCCAAGCGAGCCGTCGGGACGAAGAGCACGCGCCAGTTGTTGGCCCGGATGCTCATGATCATGTCGATGTACTCCAGAGTGTAGCTCGCCATCGGGTCAATCACGCTCTTGATTTTGTTGGTTTCGATCAGGAAACCATGGTCTTCGAGAAATTCTGACTGTTCGCCTTCCCCGAAATCGCTGCCGCGGTTCAGAGCTCGGCTCACCTAAAAGAACAGTAGAAAAATAAAAATAATAAATATAGCATTACAAAGGAGGAGAAGGCAAAAATGAATTGCGCGTGAGTGCATCCCTTCTAAATTAAACAAGTAAAAATCAGCTTTTCAACGTGTTACATTCTATCGTGTTTGTTTACCGAATGGTCATGCCGCACAATTCGACCAGTCGGTGCGGACGGATCCTCGACCTGTACATTTGATACACACACGTCAAGCACAGAGATGTTCGTAGAAAGGAAGAGAACAAAGAGGAAGAAAAAGACGAGCAGGAGGACGATGGAGTAAAATAAACGAGAGAGAGAGAGAGAGTCAGCAAGCACAACGACGCATACCAGCCGAAGGTTCGATTGGGTGGCGTGGGCCGCCAAGCTTTTGTCCGCTTTGGACTCGTACAGCATGGGCGCGGCTACGATGAAGGGGCCACCGGCGGATGCGTCGACTTCTTGGTCACGGGTCTCCAGAGCGCCCAACTGTTGTTTGGAATTGAAGATTTGAGGAATAGACGAGGTATATGAGGTCAAGATGCAGGAAAACACACAAAAAAAGAAGGAAAAGAAAAGAGCGGGAAAAATCAAGAAGTAATGCACCCGTCAGGGTCTTCCCAGTTTAGAGTACGCAAGTAGGCACGTATCAATTGGCCGCTCTCGCTCACCTCTCCTTTCATTGTTCGCTCTTACCAGTTCGCAAGTGAAGAACGGGTCGAGCGCGTAGCCGTCGTTGTGGAGGAGCAGCGCGTATTTCGTGGACACGAAGTCGGCCGCGTCTACCCACCCCGTCATGGGCGACACGCTGAGCGGCAGCGGGAGCACAGTCACCTTGTCCCACTTCCCGTCGGGGCCTGACGTCAGCGCTTCCCGCAGGCCCGGCACCTAATGTGGTTGGGCGTACAACAACATGACAGGCAAGAAAGAAAACACAACTATCGCAAGGAAAAAGACAAAAAAAAGAGCAGTAACAGGGAGGCAGCGGCTGCCGTGGGCGGTTTATACGGATAGAACAGAGAGGAAATGCTTCAAACATTCCCACTTGCTAATGTTGCTTCTTTCTCCATGATCGATGAATTTACTGCAGCAACAAGCTCTCTCGATCTTACGTTGGCGCAGGTGCTAATGTTGGGGTAAGTGTAGATGACGTGGGTGTCCCTCGGCAGCTGGGTGTGCAGAGCTTCAATGAAACCAGGGGCCTGGTGAGAGGAGAAACCACAGCATGAACGAAAAGGAGAAAAGGTGTGAGAGAAACATTACGTACGAGGCAGAAACAGACGCACATGGATGAGAGTCGCACCGGGAGCAAAAAATGCAGCACGTACAAATGAGGATGTCATCGATAATACGTGCATATTTTTTTTCAAAACATCAAGGTGCCCGAAGAATGATTCGCAACACCATTACTTCTATGATAGTACATTATAGTTAAAAAAAACACCATACCTGAGAGCACGCGTCTTTGACGGTAACTACCACAGTCACCAAACTGCCCACGTAGGACGGCCCGCCGCTAGCACCGTCATCCTCCTTGAGGTGCGGGCAATCGTACTTGCCGTGCACGGGCGCTGGCGTGGGCGGCAAAAACACGTTCCGGGCTACTTTGGCTGCCAGACAACAATACAAGTGGTCACATAACAGGGGAAACGGATAGAATTGAAAACAACGTATTGCAGCTTCGATAAACTGTGGTATTTGAAGAAATCACTCATAGCCCAAAGAAGTAACGATTCGTCTACAGAGATTTATAATACTCGTCGATCAGCACATTCTTCCAATATCCATTACCCAGAGGCACGTCAAGGACCAGCCGGCAAAAGAACTCGAGGAACAAAAGGCAGAGGGGCGCGAAAAGAGCGCACTTGTTGGCAACGCCCTTCGCTTCGACCTGTTGTGGGAGGATATGCAACATGAAAGGAAACGAAGAGTAGAAGCTAATATTATTTACAAAGAACTACAGCGAGAGAAGCGAGATCAGGATGTATAGACAAGGAGTGAACTCATGATAGAAGCAAGACAGATTCTGCCCCTATCTGACGATCAATCACCTTGTGCAGCACTGACGGCAGGCCAGCTGCCGCGTCTGCCTTCCATGACGCCTCCTCGGGCGCACCCTTGTCGAGGCTAGCCGCAAGCCGCTTGCCGGTGGTGGGCGTGGCAGCAGAGCGGGCTTTCGGCTTGGCGGCACTCGAAGATGACGAGGGCTTCAGAGCACCTTTGCTCTTGGCTGACGACGACGACGAAGTAGCAGCAGCAGCACCAGCGGATTCCTTTGGCGTCTTCTTCCCTGCGCTTTTCACGTCTTTCGCAGGAGTGGAGCGTGCCTTCTTCTTTTCGGCCGGTGATTTGACTTCTTCTGCAGCACGTGAGCGGCCTGAAGACAAGAATAGACAAGAGAGCAGTTCACGGGTATGAACGCAGAGGCAGAGGTTAAGATAAAACTAGAGGAATGTTGCACAACACATGCTAGGTTTTAGTGGAAGGGGCTAAAAAGAAATAGTGATTCCATTTCACGTGCGATCTCGCATTGTGGCTAACACGCTCAGGCGTGCACAGAATCATACGCCTTAGCTCTCTCTCTTACCAGCGCGAGCAACTGGAGTCTTAGTCACAGCCGCAGATTTGCTTTTAGTACTCGAAGCCTAGTTATCATTGCCACCACCGTCGACAGACATCGCGTATGTGCCAGAGATAGCCCAAACGGGAAAGCAATTTGAATAACAAAATGGGAAAAGATGAGGAGAGAGCATGATCATAACATCAAATTGAGAAGAAACACGTAGTCGGAAAGGAGTTGCCTTTTTGCTGCTTGTTCAATTGTATAATACTAGAACGAGAACGCGTTTACACCCACAAGCTAGGAACCCCACACGCGCGGTTGCCTGAATCTAAAAATACGTCATCCCTCGTCGGACGAGGATAACTGTCAGCGAATCTTTCAAAGCAATGAACACGTCAAACCTTAGCAGCGCTCTTCATGGCTGCTGATGCGGGTGGTGTCTTCGCAGGGGTCCGTGATTTAGATTTGGGCGCTGCAGCTGCCTGCTTCGTTTTTGGAGTCGATACCACCATAGCGTGCGCCTCTTGGGTGATGATTGCCAAGGTGAATGCACCAGCTAGGAAATGAACTGAAGGAATGAATGAACAAAAACCTGATTCGAGCAAGAGATACACCCACAAAATATTATATCAGTACAATTTAGGGCGAATTTCTTGTCCGTTGAATGCGACTGCGTCGCGCTTCTCATATTTTGGGCGCGCTTCTGGCTCAAAACTCAAACTCATCACTCAAAAGGAGTGGAGAGCCCCAAGATCATTTGCCCGCCTGATGAGCACGAACAACGCCTGTGCGTGGGCTAAGAACGATGTTGTAGCCGTGGTTGAACACCACCGCCCAAGCAAGGACACGTGCGGCGCCAAGGGTGCGAAGGTGCACGGTGGCGTGGCGCGAGTGGTGAGCGTCGACGAGGTTGCTCAGACGGCTGACCTGCACTTCTATTTGGAGGGCCGCCGCGCCAAGAACGTGGAATGGGCGCAATTGCGAGCGACTTCTGGACCTATTCCTTCATCGGGCGAGTCTGTAACACAGAGCGATGCGCCCAGCACTTCTAATTCAGACAATGGTGGCGGCAGCGGGGACGGAAGCAGCAGCAAGAATGTTGAGGCCGAAGGCGAGAGCGAGCCCGTCGAAGCAGGTCCTGCTGCAGTGGTGATCAGCCCTACCAGAACCAAGGCTATCGAGCGCTACGACCCTGAGACGGGCGAAGTCCTCGAAGAGTTCGCGTCGGGCACGGAGTGCGCTCAGAAGTTGGGGGTCACGGCCAACGATGTCAGCGACGCCGTGCGAGGCAAGGGCAAGAAAACGTTGCCATTCAAGCTACGGTTCAAGTTTGGAGTGCCTTCCGCACCCGTGCCTCGGGGGCGCAGTTGGCAAGGTGGCAGCAGCAGCGGCGGCAGTGAAGGAGGAGGTGTCGTTAGCGGTGGAGAAGGAGGCGAAGGAGGCATCACTCACGAAGGGCGCGCTGCACTAGATGCCGCCACTTTAGTGCTCGCTGGCTCGAAACGGTCTCGGAAGCCAGCGCAAGCCATCGAGGTGCACACGGGCCCCACCACACAACGGGGGCCGAGGCAACCTGGAGGCAAAGGAGGAGCAAAGGGGAGCGGGAAAGCCAAGGGAGGCAGTGGCAGCAGTGGCAGCAGCGGTGGCAGTGGTGGTGGGATGTCTAACGCGGGAGGCAACAGTGGAGCACCGTTGTTTTCGGAGGTGGCGCGGCTGCCTGCCATGGACCGCAACAACAAAGCCTTCAAACCGGGCAAATGGCGGAAGGAAGCGTTCGGCATTCGCGAGTAAGATGTGTGCCTACTTTTTCTTCCTCCTTTCTTCCTCCTCAAAGAGGAGTTCTTTCTGATGATAAGTTTCCATCTAGCGAAGTGCTTCCTTGTTTTCTTTTCTCACAATTCTCTTTTTATTTTCACCTCATTTTAACTTTGTCTTTTATTAACTATTCATGACAAAAAAAATTAGGTACGATCGGCTTTCGGATTATGAAATTGCTCGCTCCTACAAGCCTTTGTACGCAGGGAAAGGAAGCAGTGGCGAAGGCGGCAGCGGTGGTGGCCGCACAAGCGGCAAAGGAGCCGGCCGCGTAGCCGGTGGTGCTTCTCCAAGTGCCACTAGCTCTAGCCGCCGCACTGGCGCTAGCACGGGTACCGCTGGCAGCAGCAGCAGCACTGGCAGCAGCAGCAGTGGCGGCAGCGGCGGTGGTGTTAGTGGCTACCGCGGTGCGCACGCCTCCTCCGCTGCCAGTGCTTCCCTCGCCAGCTCAGCCAACGTGAGCAACTTGAACGGGCTGTACATTGTGCCGTCTACGGTGGCCGAGAGGAAGCGCGCCACCGCTGAAACCTTGCGCACTACCCTATCGAAGGGGGAACACGACGCGCAGCTGATTGGGCAGCCGTACAACGATGAGGCAATCGTGGAGCAGTACATTCAGCAAGAAATCGTCGACTTTCGGTACACGAGGGAATAAAATTGAGTAGAGAGAGCAAGATCAACGAGAGAGAGAAAGAGAGTTAAGCAAGGCAAGTGTGTACAGGAATTAAAGTGCGGGCAAATGTAATGGCATTATTTGTGCGCGCGATGACACCTTGAAATTTTCTCCCAACGTATTCCATATTGTTGCTGTTTTGCTGCAATCTTATATTAGGTGGGGGCAAGCCGAGCCCGGGGAGCCAGCCCGGCCCGACGGTCGGCGGCGACACGTGTTGATGAAGGACTTCGACACTTTGGAGGCCTTGTTCCAACCGGAGCTAGCGCACTCCACCGCCCACCAGGAACGCCTCAACGGTGAAGCTTCCACCACCGGTGCTGCGACGGCGGCGAAGAAATCGACTCAAAAGAGCAAAAAAGATACCAGCAGCAGTGACACAGCTCAGCCAGAAGCGGAGGCCACCTCACCGACCTCTGCCGCTGCTGCTAGTGACAGCAGCAGTAACGCTGCCAGCAGCGCCGGTAGCAGCAGCAGCAGTGAAAGCAGCGCCGCTGCATCTACGGGAGCGGCTTCTGCTGGTGCCCCACCCACTAGCACTACGAGTGCCACCAAAAAGAAGGCTCGCACCCCCACGGAACGCGCAGCCTTGGCGCAGGCAGCCGCAGAAGCACAAGAAGTGGCGCTAGAAGCCGCCATCGAAGACTCCCTGGTGCGGTCCTTGGTCGCGTCGCGCTTGGATGGCATGCTGCAAGAAGTGGCGTCGCGAGCAGTGGAAGAAACCGGTGCGCTCCTGCAGCCGCCCCTGAAATTGCGGGAAAGCGACGAGGACGCACCAAAAATGATTGCTAAGAATTCAGCAGCGAGTGCGAGTGCTGCTGCTAATGCTGCTGCCCCAGAAGCTGCTACTGCTAGCGCGGGCGTTGCTATTGCTAGCGAAGGGGAAAGCACCAATGCTGCCGAGGCTGCCCCGATGGACTCTAGTAGTGATGATGCGGTTGCTGCTGCGAAAGTGCCTGCGTCAGCGAGAGCAGAAGCAGAAAAAGACGAAGAAGCGCCAGTAGCTGTTGAGGCGCCGCCTCTGCGTGAACAACCAGTGTGGGGTTTAGACGCGTATACTCGGCACAACATTCGGCTAGCGCTCGAGGACAACCCCAATTTCCAAGCGCTGATTCGGCGCTTGGACGGCGAAGATGGCGGAAGCACTGCCACAGGGGGAGGAGGAAGTGCAGGAGGAGACGAAGGAGAAACAGAAGAAGAGCAAGCGGCCAAAGACGCAGCAGTGGGGCTAGGCGTCGGCGGCGCTGGAGGCTCTGGCACTGGCGCTGGTGGCGGTGGAGGAGTCACGCACGGGGTAGCAATCGCGGCCTTTTGCGCGGACCCGAAGCAGCCGCTGCAGCTCTCGGTGGCGCTAGGGGACACGTTTGCGGTGCTGGATAGGCCGAGCAGCCTCGAGTGGAAGGTCCGCAACGAGCACACCGGCCAAGAAGGCTGGGTGCCACCTCCCTGTATCGACGTTCAAGGTATACCAAGGCGTATTGGTCACTCGAATTGAATTGGCAAGAAATACTTGCTTTCTTTGCTGTAACGAATCTCAGTGCCTCCTTTTTTCATTCCTCTTCCCATGCTAACTCTCCATGATTTGAACATGTTTTGGTGCTATGTTAGAGCACTGGGCGGTGACCTTGTTCGTAGAGCACGCCCTTCTCCCAGCGATCAACCGCCTGCCTTCCGCCAAAGCGCACAACTTGAACTTTGCGCTTGATGCTTTGCTCGCTCGAAGCAGCAAGGACAAGAAGGAGAGCAGCAATAGTGCCTCTGATGGGAATGATATAGTTGACGATAACGATGACAATGGTGCATCTGGTGCTAGCAGCAGCAGCAGCACTGGTAGTGGTGCTGCAGGCATGTCGTCGAAAAACGCCCAATTTGGGTGCCCTCGCCCCCTTGCTCTGTGCGCAGCTCGGGCCGTGCGGTCAGCCATCGACCGCCGCGGGGGGCTCCACCGCTGCAGCGAAGACTTTCGAGTTCACCCCAAGGGCACTGGCGTGGTGGTCGACTGCCCGGAGGGCTTACCCGCGCACACTTTCGTGAACGAATACATTGGAGAATTGTACCCGCCGTGGCGCTGGTAAGTGCATACGTCGCGTACTTTCAGATGCCAAGAAGATCCATGTACTGATGTCGTCGCTCAACCTAACCATGTGCTCAACCTCACAAACAACTACAACAGCTATGGGACCCAACTGAAATTCATAAAACCTCTCTTGTTATCAATTGGTGTCTATTCTGTTCTAGGTTCGAGCGCCAGGACGCGGTGGCCCAAGCGCAGAAAGCCTTGGCCATGCCCCCTTCTCTGCCGGACTTCTACAACATCGTCCTGGAGCGGCCTTCGGGGGACCGCCGCGACGGCTACGGTTTGGTCTACGTGGACGCCTCTAAGCGCGCCAACTTTTCGTCGTCTTTGAGCCATTCCTGCACCCCCAATTGCGAGCCTCGGATGGCGACGCGGCAGGGGCGGCTGTGCATCGTGCTGGTGACCCTGCGCGCCACGTCGTTCGGCGAAGAACTGACCTTCGATTATGGCGCGGTATGTCCATGCATTTTTGAAGCAAAGCTTGGAAGTGAATTAAAAAAAAAAGGTTGATACTTGGCAGGTCCAGTATGTATGTCGAATTCGAATGTGAAACACAAAACTTGTCCCAGTGAGGTTCATTTTCATATGTTTTTCTTTGTGCATGTCCTGGTTGGTTGGCTGTGCTTGTAACTTCACAGGTGACCACCTCGGTGGAGGAGTACCGCCTGGCCATCTGCCTCTGTGGCACCTCCCTCTGCCGCCAGTCTTTCCTCGACTTCGTGGCGTCGGACTCCACCCAGCAGCTGCTGAACCGCTGGCACTCCCCGGCCGACCGCTTTGCCATGCTCTTCGACGCGTCGGTGTCGCAGGTGCGAGGCTCCTTGCTATTGTAGTATATGCAATACATGTAGCACAGTAGATTATATGATTATATGCATCTATACCATTCGATTTGCTAGCCTGCGATCTCAATGTCGCTCATAGCTGGTTCATAGACCTACCATGCTGCTTCTTCATTTCTTCGCCACATTACCTTTTTGTTCTCACCTATCCATTCACTACCCCAGTTTCGGTCTCAAGCGACGCGCATCGAAACGGACGAACTTTTGCGCGCGCATGGCTTTGCTCTCGGGTCTGAGGAGACGTCGTCCGATTCTTCTCCTCGTTCCTCGTCATTATCCACTGCTCCTTCAAGTGGAACAACAACCACAGCCCTCACCACTACGACTACCACTACTACCACTGCGGCAGCAGCACCAGCAGCAGCTCCGTTCTGGCTGCGTCGCTTTGTAGCGAAGTGCTTGAAAGACTTCGTCGACAAGGAGCGCGTGTATTTGCCGATTCAGCTGAAGTTAGACGGGGTGAGCGCACAAGCGGCTAACCAAGAAGCGCGATCGCTGATTGAGCAGCGGATTCAGTCGCTGGTGGGGACCCTCAGCAGTGTAGGGCACGTGTTCGACCGACAGGTACGACGAACGAACGAAGGACAATACAAGCGTTCTAATCCGAGCCATTGAAACATTAACCGTAGCGCACAGATTTTGCCGGCAAAACATTCAATTTCTTTTGTTTGTTTCCAATGACATCTTACTCGGGCCAATCACAGTCGTTTGTTTATATTCACCTCTTTCTACTTCAGGTCGCAGTGCGCTCGAGTCGGCTGGCTGCTGAGCGCGCAGCAGCAGAGAAGCAAGCAAGAAAAGAAGAGCTCAAAGCAGCACGCGCTGCGCAGGCAGCCAAGAAGAAAAAGCAGGCTCTTGCGGAGCGGATGGAGGCGCAAATGCAAATGCAGGCACAGATGACGCAGGCACAAGCAGTGGGTTCGTCTGTTCCTCCCCCTGCCCTTTCTGGAGTAGTGGGAGAGCAAGCACCTGGCACAGCAGCAGCAACAAATGAAGCTGCAGCTGCATTGAGCGCGGCGAATTCAGCTAATGCGGGCTCAAGCGTTGTGATTGGTGTGAGCAAGATTGCAAATTCTATGGAGATTGATGAAGAAGAAGCGATTGCTGTGCCTGCTGTGCCTGCTGTACCTGCTGTGCCAGCCGTACCAATGGAAATAATAGGCCAACAAGAAGAAGGAGGCAAAGAAGAAACGCAAGACCTTGACGTTGCGATTCCAGTAGTGCCAACTCTGCCCGGATCTTCAAGTCATGCCGTTGTTGCGGTACCTCCTCCTATTCCTCCAATTCCTCCTGCTATTCCTGCTGCTATTCCTGCTGCTCCAACCCCCGATGCCTCAACCGCTGCTGGTGCGGCTGACTCAGCGACTCCAGTATTCACGTCGCTTAAAGTGCCAACTTTGTCGCAACTCGCCACCAATGCGTTGACAGCAAAAGCAGTGGCAGCGCCACCAGTATTAGCTCCAACGTTAGTATCAGTTCCAACTCCAGCTCCAACTCCATTTACGGTTCCAGCTCTAGGTGCTACAGTCGCAAAGCCTTCTGCAGCACCTACCGTAGGAGTGAAGAAAACGGCAGTGAAGCCTCCTCTTCCTCTTCCTCTTCCTCTTCCTTCTTCTTCTTCTTCTTCTTTGTCGTCTTCAGCTTCGTCGTATCCGGTGGAGCCTCCGGCGCCGCTGCGAGTAGTGGGGCCTGCAGAAACCTGGGACAAGCTGTGGCTCGGGCCAAATTCGCTGGTTCGGAAGCTGCAGCGGGCGGTAGCGGCAGAGGAGGTATTACCTTTTTTTTGTCGTGTATTGTGCCGATTGCGTTGGTGGTCTTAGCGTACTTTTTTATTCTTATTTCCTTGGAATTTGTCCTCAAATGCCCTTGATTTCGAATCTGACACGTGCACCTTTTCCGTACTGTTTGTCCTTTTACTGCTTTCTTCCCCTTTATCATCAGGAGCGTATTTACGCGGAATTTGTGAATGCGGTCCCTGTAGCTCAGGCCAAAGCTGCAGCAGCGGCTCGGGCCGTGAAAACAGCGAGCAAAACAGCGGCTAGCAGCAGCAGCAGTGGCGGTGGTGGTGCTTCTGTGCTGCCACCTTCAGCAGCAGCAGGCACGAACGAGACCGCTGCTACGGCGATGGCGATGGTACCATCTGTTCCGTCTTCTTCGCTTCCTGCACCCAAAGTAACAACACTAGCAGCAGGGGGAGCAGGAGCCAGCGACAAGGCCCTGAAGAGCGCGATGAAGCAAGCGGAGACTCTGGCCGCCCAGTGCGCCACTGCCAAAGCAGCCGTTGAAGATTCTCTGTCGTGGCGGATAGCACCGAAGCTTAGTGCGCTGCTGGGAGATGCTCATGGTGGCTACCCTCTTAACAACAATGGCGGCGGTGGTGGTGCTGGCAGTGGCGGGTTGTCAGCTCTGGTAGTTCGTGACGCTGCATCATGCAAAGAAGCTCTGCTTACGGTATGCGAAAGCAAAATGCAATTTTCTGTACAGTTTTTTAACGAGCGTTGCCTCTCATTCGAACCCCCACCCTTTGTCATCTCTCTCCGCGTTTTACTGCTTCCTTCATACTGTCAAACTACCAATTGTTCATGCGTGTATAAAAGGTGCGCAACCTCTTGTTGGAAGCGTCGAACAGCACCAA